>Ga0070671_100000941_pt1 | contig 21341 bp, 22 predicted proteins | sample KBSS73metaG_FD_65341 | JGI IMG/M metagenome (GOLD analysis project Ga0070671, IMG submission 65341) | Switchgrass rhizosphere microbial communities from Kellogg Biological Station, Michigan, USA - KBS S7-3 metaG | ecosystem: Host-associated > Plants > Roots > Rhizosphere > Soil ...
TCGAGCACGACCTCCCCCTCGTGCTCGCCGTCTGCGATGAGCTGACCGTGCTCGACTTCGGGCGGGTGCTCGCGTCTGGGTCGCCCGAGCACGTCGCCGCCGATCGTGCGGTTCGCGCCGCCTACATGGGAGACCTCGCCGACGTCGTCGAGGTGGTGTCATGAGCAACGTGCTCGTGTGCGAGCAGCTGGCCTGCGGCTACGGCGGCTCCACCGTCCTGCGCGACGTCGACCTCGCCCTCGCTCCGGGCGAGATCGTCGCCGTCAACGGTCCGAACGGCGCAGGCAAGACGACGCTCCTCCTGACCATCGCCGGGTTCCTCGCCCCGCTCGCAGGGACGGTTCGCGTCGACGGCGACGCAGTCGCCCCTCGTCAACCGGCCAAGGCGAATCGGCGAGGCATCGTCCTCGTGCCCGACGACCGCTCGCTGTTCACGCAGATGACGGTGCGGGAGAACCTCCGCCTCTCGGGTCGTGGCACGGACGCGACCCTCGAGGAGATCATCGACCTGTTCCCGGGGTTGGGCTCCCGGCTCGACTTCCGAGCCGGCCTCCTGTCCGGTGGCGAGCAGCAGATGCTCGCTCTCGGCCGAGCCCTCATGCGCCGGCCTCGGCTCCTGCTCATCGACGAGATGAGCATGGGGCTGGCGCCGATCATCGTCGAGGGCCTGCTGCCTGTGCTTCGCCAGGTGTGCGAGGAGCGAGGCGTGGCGGTGGTGCTCGTCGAACAGCACCTGCACGTGAGCGCACGGGTCGCCGACCGGGTCGTCGTGATCGCACACGGCGATGTCGTCTACACGGGAACGGCTACCGAGGCCGAGCGCGACCGGGCCGTGGTCGAAGCGGCCTACCTCGGGCTCTCTGCCGCCGGTCGGTGAGCGGCGTCACGACCCGACGAAGATCGGAGTCCGGCCCTCGGCCACCGCTTGCACACCTTCGCGGAAGTCGGCGGTGTCGCGAAGGGCGCGCTGCTGCTCCGCCTCTCGCCTGGTAGCTGCCCTCACCCGATCACCGAGGTCGCCGCGCATCGTGGCCCGGATGGCGGCGACGGCCAGAGGAGCCGACGACGCGATCTCGCGCGCCAGGCCGAGCGCCGTCGCGCGCAACTCGTCCTCCTCGCAGATGCGGTCGGCCAACCCGAGTCGCACGGCCTCCTCGCCCCGGATGTCGGGCGCCGTGTAGAGGATCTCGAGCGCTCGCTGCTGTCCGACGAGCGCAGGCAGCGTGACGGAGATGCCGAAGCCGTGGTGGAAGCCAAGCTTGGCGAAGTTGCAGGCCAGCCTGGTCCGCGGCGTGACGACGCGGAAGTCGGCGATGAGCGCCAATCCGAACCCGCCGCCGACAGCGGCACCCTGCACCGCCGCGATCGTCGGCACCGGTGCCTCGGCGAGGCGCGCCGCCACCTCGTAGAGGCGGTCCGTGTCGTCGAGGACGTCGCCGCGCAGGTCGGCGCCAGCCGAGAAGCTCCGGCCCTCCGAGCACAACACGATCGCCCGGCACCCGGTGGCTCGCACACCGTCACACGCGTCGGCGAGGGCGGTCAGTGCGTCGAGGTCGAAGTAGTTGTGTGGGGGCCGGTGGAGCTCGACGACCGCGACGGTGTCGTCGACATCGATGGTGACGGCGGGCTCGGACATGATCGAGACCGTACTTCGATACTTGACGTATATGTCAAAATCAGGAAGTGGAGCTGCGGTTCGACGGCCGCGTCGCGGCGGTCACCGGGAGCGGTGCGGGTCTCGGTCGATCGCATGTCCGGTGTCTCGCCGAACGTGGCGCCGCCGTGGTCGTCAACGATGTCGATGCCGCAGCGGCCGACGCCGTGGCAGCCGAGGTGCGTCATGACGGCGGCCGCGCCGTGGCCGTCGCCGGAAGCGTGTCGACCCCGTCGACCGCGGAGGCCATGGTCGACGCCGCCCTGACCGAGCTGGGCGGCCTGGACGTGGTGGTCGCCAACGCCGGGGTGCTCCGGTCGGCCGACCTCTCGGCGACGAGTGACGAGGTGTGGGAGGAGGTGGTCGAGGTGACGTTGCGCGGCACGTTCCTCGTCACCCGGGCGGCATGGCCGCACCTCCTCGAGCGCGGCTTCGGTCGGGTCGTGTGCACGACGTCGAACTCGGGGCTGCTGGGCACGCCCGGATCGAGCGCCTACGCCGCCGCCAAGGCGGCCGTCTGGGGCCTGGTTCGGACGCTCGCCCTCGAGGGCGCGGGGTCCGGCGTGCAGGTCAACGCGGTGGCGCCGATGGCCTACACGGCGATGTCGGCTTCGTCGCGCAACGCGCCTGCGTCATGGCGCAGCGGCGAGGGCGATGCGTGGGCCGCGCAGCTGTCGCCCGAGCGCGTCTCGGCGGTCGTCGCCTGGCTGGCCCACGAGTCGTGCCCACTCACGGGCGAGGTGCTCAGCGCCGCGGGCGGCCGCGTCGCCCGCTTCTTCCTGGGCTTGACCGACGGCGTCGTCGGGATCGAGGACCCGGAGGCGCTGGCCGATTCGATCGACGCCGTGCTCGCAGCCGACAAGTACGACATCCTCCCGGACGCGGCTGCGGAGGGAAGGGCACTGCACCGGCGGCTCCGCCACTAGCTGCGCTTGAAACCCTCGATGGTCTTGCGGATGTCGTCGCTGCCGAACGACTCCGACTCTGCGGCCAGTGCGAACGGGGCGACACGCGTGATCGCGTCCTGGAGGTGGAGGTTGAGGGCGCGCTTGGTCTCTTGGAGCGCCTGGACGGGTTGGAGCGCCAGCTTGTTGGCGAGCGCGAGGGCCTCGGTCATGAGCTGGTCGTCGGGGACGACGCGATTGGCGAGACCCAGCTCGACGGCCTTGGCGGCCGGGATGCGCTCGCCGGTGAGGAGGTACTCCTTCGCCCGGAGGAACCCCATGAACAGGGGCCACAGCGCGGCGCCGCCGTCGCCGCACACCAGCCCGATGCTCACGTGCGTGTCGGCCAGGAAGGTGCTCTCGGCGATGAGCACGAGGTCGGCGCTGAGGGCGATGTTGCAGCCGAGGCCGACAGCGGGGCCGTTGACCGCGGCGACGAGCGGCTTCGGGAACTCGATCATCGCCTCCATCAGGCGGCGCGCGCCCCAGAGGGACATGCGGCGGTGTTCGCCGTCCTCGTAGTCCCGGATGAACGTCGGGATGTTGCCGCCCGCGCTGAACGCCTTGCCAGCCCCGGTGATCACGGCGGCGCGCACGCTGCGATCGAACGCCAGGTCCCACCACAGCTCCCGCAGCGCGGCGTGCATGTCGTCGAGAAGTGCGTTGCGCTCGTCGGGGTTGTTGAGCGTGACGACGACGACCGGGCCGTCCTGCTCGACGAGGACGTGCGGCGTGGGGGCATACGGCATCGGGACTCCGATCAAAACTCGACGGTAACGTCAAGTATGGCGGGTGTTCACTCCCAGCGGAAGTCCGGAGCTCGCTTCTCCATCGTGGCGCGGCGGGCCGCGTCGGAGTCTGCGTACCGCCGGACACGAGAGGTGTAGTCCTGCTCGAGGCGGTAGCCCTCGTCGAGCGGCATGTCCTCGACCCGGTTGGCCGACTCCTTGGCCAGGCGAACCGCGATCGGGCTTTTCGCCGCGATCGTCGCGGCGAGCGCGCTCACCGTCGTCAACAGGTCTTCCGGGGCGACGACGGCCTCGAGGCCGCCGCGCCGCCAGACCTCCTGCGCCGACACCGGTTCGCCCGTCAGGAACATCCGCCGGGCGAGTGAGCGGCCGACGAGTCGCTGGGCGTGACGAACTCCGCCCAGCACGCCGACGTTGATCTCGGTGAGCGCCAGGGTGGCTCGGTCGGTGGCGACCACGAGATCGCAGCACCCGAGCAGCGCGGTGCCTGCCCCGATGGCCTTCCCGTCGAGTGCGGCGATGACGGGAACCGCGCAGTCGCGGACGGCGCTGAAGCACCGGCGCACGATGCGACCGGGGTCGAGCTGGTCGCGAGGGTCACCCTGTTCGCCGCCGTCGTGTCGTCGCCCATCGGTCCGGTGCCGGCGAGGTGAGTCCTCGAGGTCGACGCCGGCGCAGAAGATGCGCTCGTTGGCGCTGCGCAAGATGGCGACGCTGGCCTCGCGGCCGGCGCTCAGCTCCTCGAAGCTGTCGGCGATCGCTGCGAACGTCTCGTAGGCAAGGGCGTTCACGGGCGGCCGATCGAGGGTGACCGTGGCGACGCGGTCCTGTACGAGCAGGTGAACATCGGCCATAACTTGACGATATCGTCATGTGATGGCCCGAGCCCGTGTCGTCAGCGCCATGGTGCAGCCGACCATGCGCAGCCCGGCGAAGCGCCCCGGCGCGCGGGCGAGCCGGTCGATCGCGCGCCTTCTCGAGGCCACGAAGGCCGTGTTCCTCGAACGCGGCTACGGCGGCACCACCGTCGACGAGATCGCCCGCGTGGCGGGGATGTCGCGCGCTTCCTTCTACACCTACTTCCCGACCAAGCGCGACGCGCTGCTGGCGCTTGGACTGAGCGCCAACGAGGACAGCGATGCCCTCGATCGCGAGACCGCTTCCGGGCTGGCAACCGGCGCCGAGGACGACGTTCGCCAGTGGGTCGAAACCCGCTGGGCACAGTTCGACCACTACTCGGGCCTTTCGATCGCCTGGACGCAAGCCGCTCGTGAAGACGACGAGCTCCGCGTTGCTGGAATGCGGAGACATCTCAGCTCCTGCCGGTTCATCGGTCGGACGCTCGGCGAGACCGACGCGCACGCGGCCGAGGCGCTGGGCGTCGTCGTGTTCAGCATGATCGAGCGATCGTGGAGCTTCTGCTCCCTGTACGGCGAGGGTCTCGACCATGCGATGGTGCGGGCGAACATCGTCCGGGCGATCCTCGGCATGGCCCGGACCGGAGATCGCTTGGCGTCCGGGTCGGCTTGACGATAGCGTCAAGTTCGTGCAAGCGGCAGTGTTCCACGGCGCGGGTGACGTGCGCGTCGAGGAGGTGCCGACCCCCGTTCCGGGCGAGGGCCAGGTCCTCCTCGCCGTCACTCGCAACGGGCTGTGCGGCAGTGACGTGCACACCTACGTCGGCTCCGACACCGGCGGCGCCGCGATGCACGTGCCCGGCGTCGTCCTCGGCCACGAGTTCGCCGGCACCGTTGTCGATGTGGGACCCGGCGTGGCCGCCGTGGCCGTGGGCAGTCCGATGGCGGTGGCGCCCATCGAGTGGTGTGGGGAGTGTCATCCCTGTCGCAACGGTTGGGTGAACCTCTGCCGCCGGACCGCGATCTACGGCGGCTACCGACTCCCGTTGCACGGGGGACTCGCGCCCTACGTCGCCGTCTCTCACCGGTCGCTCTACCCGGTTCCGGACGGCCTCGACGTGGCGCACGCCGCGCTGGCCGAGCCGGTCGCCGTCGCCGTCCACGCCGTGCGCAGGGCTCCCGTCCTGCTCGGTTCGTCGGTGCTCGTACTCGGCGCGGGACCAATCGGGCTCGCCGTGCTCCAGGCGGCGCGTGCCGCGGGCGCCGGGATGGTCGCTGTGTCCGAGCTCTCACCCGCCCGCCAAGCGGCCGCGGCCGGGCTCGGTGCCGACCTCGTCCTCGACCCGACGAGCGTGTCTGCGCCGCGCGCCGTGCGGGAGCAGACGGGCGCCGGGGTCGACATCGTGTTCGACACCACGGCGTCCCACGCCGCGCTCGCCGACGGCCTGACGGCGGCGCGTGCCCGCGGCACGGTGGTGAGCGTGGCCGGTTGGCAGGAACTGGCCCGCGTCGACATGGGTCTCGCCATGGCCAAGGAGCTCGACGTGCGTTTCGTGATGACGTACGAGCCGGCGGTCGACTTCCCGGTGGCGCTGTCCCTCTTGGCGTCCGGCGCGGTCAACGCCTGTGCGATGGTCAGCGACGAGATCGCGTTGGCCGACGTCGTCGACCTCGGGCTCGAGGAGCTCCGCAACCACAGCGACCGGCACGTCAAGATCCTCGTGGATCCGTCGCGCTAGGAGGACTCTGATGGGACTGCTGGACGGACGAGTCGTGATCGTCACGGGCGCCGGGCGCGGCCTCGGGCGTGCCCACTGCCTCGAACTGGCCCGCCACGGCGCGCACGTCGTGGTGAACGACCTGGGCGTCTCACTGCGGGGGGACGCCGAGAGTGAGGGAAGCCCGGCGGATGAGGTCGTCAACGAGATCGAGGCGAGCGGCGGTATCGCGGTTGCCGACGACACGTCGGTCACCGACTGGGCCGGCATGGAGAAGCTGGTCGCGACCACAGTCGAGCGGTTCGGTGACCTCCACGCGGTCGTGACGAACGCCGGCTTCCTCCGCGACCGCACGCTCGTCTCGATGAGTGAGGACGACTTCGACGCGGTCGTGGCCGTCCACCTCAAGGGCACCGCCGCTCTGACCAAGCACGCATGCGTGTACTGGAAGGACCGCGCCAAGGCAGGTCTGGCGGTCAGCGGCAGGATCGTCATGACGACATCGGGTGCCGGCCTGTTCGGCAATGTCGGTCAGGCGAACTACGCGGCCGCCAAGAGCGGAATCGCGTCACTGGCTCGAGTCGTCGCCCTCGAGATGGAGCGCTACGGCGTGACCGCCAACGCCATCTCGCCCATCGCCGCGACGCGCATGCTGGCGACGACCGGGCGGGGCCCCGCTGACACGTCCGGCTGGGACCCCCTCGATCCCGCCAACGCCGCGCCCGTCGTGGCGTACCTGTGCAGCGAACAGTCACGTTGGCTCACGGGTGCCGTCCTCCGCATCGACGGAAGCCGTGTGCACCGCATGGACAGCTGGTCCATCGGCCCGTGCCACACGGCGAGCGGTGGCGAGGCGCTCGAGGCCGAGGAGCTGCACACCGGCCTGCGTCGCCTGTACGGCGTGTCGCCGACCGGGCTCGGCGGCGTGTGAGGTGCACGTCCGGCCTGTGCGTTGACCGCCTCGCCAACTTGACGATATCGTCAACACAATGAGCGCGGTCGCAGCCATCGGGACGTACCTACCACCGTGGGCCGACGGCGGCGACCGTGTCGGCGGCCCCGACGAAGACGCGGTGACGATGGCGGTGGAGGCCGGAAGTCGTGCCGTCGGGACCGTGGATCGGGTGGTGCTCGTCACGCGCGAGCTGCCGCTCCTGGAGGGGGGCAACGGCGCGGTCGTGCTCGCCGGGCTGTCCCTGCCGGACAGCGTTCCCGTCGTGGAGCAGGTCGGTGGTGGCCCGGCGGTCCTCGATGCCATCGCGACCTCCTCACCGGGAACACTGGTTCTCGCCGCCGATGCGCAGGGCGCGGGTGCGGTGTTGATCGGTCCGGGGGACGGCATCGAACCGGTCGGCCGCGTACTGCGGAGCCTGCCCGTCCGAGTGCGCACTGCCGACGGGCGCCAGTACGAGGACGACGACCCGCGATTGGTTCGGGAGCGGGGTATGCGGCCGGGGCTCGCTCGCGTGCTGGGTGACCACAAGCCGTTCGCCGTTGCCGGGGTGTCTCGCCGCGACACGAGCGCTTTGTGCGCCGGGGATCCCCCCGTCTTGCCGACCGCCGGCGCGAGCAGCGCCGTGTTCGCGCTGGCCGCGCTGGCCGACGAGCGGGCTGCGGGCGTGGTGGCCGCCGTCGAGCAGGCCACTGTGTCGGCGCTGTACGCCGACACCGGGTCCGCGGTCGTTTCCCGGCACGAGCCCCGCCCGCGCTCGCTCCCGTCGCGCCGCCCGTCGCCGGGACCCGACATCAAGCTGTCGTTCGCCGCCTACGAGCGGGCGTTCGACGCGAAGGTCCGTTGGCAGGCCGGCCGCTGCCCGTCGTGTGGGACGCTTGCCATGCCTCCTCGCCACCGGTGCCTCGGCTGCGGCGAGGAGGGCTCGGCGACGCTCGTCGCTCTTCCTCGAACCGGCATCGTGTACACGACGACGACGATCCGCGTCGGGGTGCCCGGCATTCCCACGCCGTACTCACTCGCCATCGTCGAACTCGACGATGTCGACGTCCGGGTCCTCGTGACCGTCACCGACGCCGAGCCGGGAGCGGTGGCGATCGGGAACCGGGGGCGGCTCGTGCTCCGCCGCGTCGCGACCCGCACCGGCGTGCCCGATTACGGGTTCGCGTTCAGCCCCGAGGTGGCGGCATGAGGCGGGTCGCCATCGTCGGTGCCGGCATGACGCCGTTCGGCGAGCACTTCGATCTCGGGATCAAGGACTTGTTGCCGATGGCCGTTACCGAGATGGCGGCGTCGGTCGACAAGGGCTTCGACCGCGACGACGTCGACGGCGTCTGGTTCGGTGAGCTGACCACGACGGACGGGTTCCCGTCGGGCATCGTCGCCGACAGCTGCGGTCTGCTCGATGTGCCGGTGACCCACATCGAGAACGCGTGCGCCACGGGGCAGGACACCTTGCGCAACGCCGTGCTGGGCGTCGCGTCGGGCTACGTCGACGTGGCGCTCGTGATCGGCGCCGACAAGGTGCGCGAGACGTCGGCCCGGTCGACGTTCTGGGACTGGATGGCGATGACTCGCGACATGGCGTGGGACTACCCGCTCGGCCTCGTCGCGCCGGCGAACTTCGCGCTCCACGTCAGCCGCTACCTCCACGAGGCACCGGCGACCCGCGAGCACCTCGCGATGATCGCGGTGAAGAACCACCATCACGGCGTGTCGAATCCCAAGGCGCAGCTCCGCCAGGAGATCACCGTGCAACAGGTGCTCGAGGCGCCGATCGTGGTGGAGCCGTTCGGTCTCTTCGATTGCACGCCGCAATCCGACGGCGCGGCGGCGCTGCTCGTCGTCGGCGAGGACGTCGCCGACCGGTACACCGATCGGCCGGTCTGGGTGCGCGGCTTCGGTCTGGGCCTCGATCGCGTGATGCACCAACACAAGCGGGACATGACCACCTTCCCGCCGACGGTCAAGGCGGCGAAGGCGGCGTACGCGATGGCCGGGGTGGGTCCCGCGGACATCGACGTCGCCGAGGTGCACGACTGCTTCACCGGCGTCGAGCTGATCAGCTACGAGGACCTCGGCTTCGCCGAGCGCTTCCGAGGTCACGAGCTGGTCGAGCGACACGACACCACGGTGGGCGGGCGGATCCCGGTCAACCCCAGCGGCGGTCTCAAGGCGAAGGGCCATCCCCCGGGCGCCACCGGGATCGCGCAATGCGTCGAGCTGTTCGAGCAGCTCCGCGGCGAGTCGACGAACCAGGTCGACGGCGCGCGCGTCGCCCTCGCGCACAACATCGGCGGTCCGACCGCTGTCTCTGGCGTGACCGTCCTTGCCGCAGAACGCGGCTGATCCCGAAGGAGCACTCCATGTCCGAACTCTTGGACGTCGCCCTCGACGGGCGCGTCTGCATCGTCACCGGCGCGGGCCGCGGCATCGGCCGTGAGCACGCACTACTGCTCGCGCACCGCGGTGCCAAGGTCGTGGTGAACGACGTCGGCGCGTCGCGCGACGGCAGCGGCTCCGACGCCGGGGTGGCGCAGCAGGTCGTCGACGAGATCGTGGCCGCAGGCGGCGAGGCGGTCGCCAACACCGACGACATCGCCACGTGGGACGGCGGGGAACGGATCGTGCAGCAGGCCATCGAGACGTTCGGCGGGCTCGACGTGCTCGTCAACAACGCCGGCATCCTGCGTGACCGGATGATCTTCACGATGACCGAGGCGGAGTGGGACGACGTCGTCCGGGTGAACCTGAAGGGCACCTTCGTGACGACGCATCACGCGGCGGTGTACTGGCGCGACCGGGCCAAGTCCGGGGAATCGAACGATGCCCGGGTGATCAACACCACCTCGGTGTCGGGGATCTACGCCAACGCCGGCCAGTCGAACTACGGCGCCGCCAAGGCGGGCGTGGCCGCGTTCACCCAGATCGTTGCCCAGGAGCTCCACCGGTACGGCGTGACCGTGAACGCCATCGCCCCCGGCGCCCTCACCAGGCTCACCGAGGATCTCCACCCCGAGGGCGAACCGGTCGCGAACTTCGAACCGAAGTGGGTCGCGCCGGTTGTCGCGTGGCTCGCGTCCAGACAGTCCTCCGACATCACCGGCCAGGTCATCGAGTCATCCGGCCGGGTGCTCGCCGTGGCCGAGGGCTGGCATCGCGGCCCGGCAGTGACCGATGTTCCCTCCGAGCCCGAACAGGTCGAGGCGATTCTGCGCAAGCTTCTTGCGGACGCACGTCCCCGGACGCTCATGGCCGACGCGTTTTGATCGACGAGTCGTGGGCCGCGTTCGTCGCGGCGGCCGAGCCAGCGGTGTTCCGCAGGACGGCGGGCTTGTCATGGCGCGACGTGCGCGACGGCCGGTGTGACCAGGTGATGGAGCCCGTCCCCGCCATGTGCGAGGCCGACGGCCGGACGTCGCTCGGTGCACTCGCCCTCCTCGTCGATTCCGCCGCGGGCATGGCCGCGTCGACTCCGCGCGGTGGGACGGTCACGCTCGGCCTGCGGGTCGAGCTCGCGCGAACGACCATCGGGTCGCAGGTCGAGGTCCAGGGCCGGGCCACCGCGATCGGCCCGGTCGCCCGGCTGGCCCGGGGCGAGCTGTTCGACACCGACGGCATGTTCGGGCACGCGACGCTCCGAGCGATCGATGGTGTGTCGTGGGGGAGGAGCGCCACACCCGAGACCCCGCACCGTCCTCGCGACGCAGCGACGGTTCAGGCACGTTCAGTGGACGAGCTCATCGAGCTCACCGTCGAGGAGCGACGGCCCGACTGGGTCCGCGCCGGCGCCACCGCCCGAGCTGAGCTGGGAAGCGGACACCGCATGCTTCATGGTGGCGCCGTCGCTCTCGTGGCGGAACGGGTTGCCCGTGGGCTCCTCGATGGGCTTGCCCCTGTGGTGCTCGAGATCGACTACCTCCGCCCGGTCGCGAGCGACGGCGCTCGCATCTCGGCGACCGCGGCGACGGTCAACGAATCGCGGCGGTTCGTCCACGTCGCCGCCGAGGTCCTCGACGACGAGGGCCGCCGCGCCGCGACGGCGCGGGTGGTGGGAGTCCGGGGAGGCTGAGGTGAACGAGCAGCTCGATGTGTTCGACGTGATGCGCACGGCCCGCACGTTCCGGCGCTTCCGGGACGAGCCCGTGTCCGACGAGCTCTTGGGCCGGTGCCTCGAGGCGGCGACCTGGGCGCCGTCGGGCGGGAACCAGCAACCTTGGCGCTTCGTCGTCCTGCGGTCGCCGGCCTGCCGGAAGGTGCTGGCGGTCGGGGCCGGGCGGGCGATCGAGACGATCCAGCGGGTGTACGGCATGCGACGGCCGGAGCCGGGCGACGTATCGCCCCGGGCGCGCAACGCGCGCGCCGTGTTCGACCTGCACGACGGCGCGGCCGACGTACCGGCCGCGGTGTTGTTCTGCACGCGCTCGGTGCCGAACACGCCGGCGCTGTTCCAGGGGTCAGCCGTGTACCCGGCGATGCAGAACTTCCTGCTCGCGGGGCGCGCCCTCGGGCTCGGGGCGTGTGTCACCGGCTGGCACGTCGATGCGGAAGCGGAGTGGCGGGAGGTCGTCGGCATCCCCGACGAGTGGGAGTTGGCCGCACTCGTCGTCGTCGGCTGGCCACGGGGCTCGCACGGTCCCGTGCGGCGCCGTCCCGTGCAGGAGGCGGCGTGCGTCGACCGGTGGGCTGCCCCCTTCGAGCCTGAACTTGACGGAAGTGTCGAGTAAGCTGACCGGCGTGACGGACCTCGGTGCCGGTTCCTTCGGCTCGCCCGCCGAGTACGCGGCCGGCGTAGCCGCGTTCCTCCGCAGCGATGCGCGAATGCAGGCGCTCGTCGGCCGGCGCTGGCCGACGCTCGAAGCGAGCGCGGTGGCGCTGTCCGAGCTCCAGCGCGTCCTCTTCGACGAGGGATGGTCGCGGCTCGGCTGGCCCGAGCTGGCCGGCGGCCTCGGCGGCGACCCGCGCTTTCGGGCGGCTCTCTTCGAGACGCTGTCCGAGCACGACATCCTGATCCCCGAGCCGTACTGCACGCTCGAGATCCTCGTGCCGGTGCTGCTCGTGCACGCCCCGCACCTGGCCGAGCGGTACGTCCCCGCGCTCCTGCGGGGCGACGAGGTCTGGGCCCAAGCGTTCTCCGAGCCCGACGCCGGCAGCGACCTGGCGTCGTTGCGCACGCGCATGGAGCCCGACGGCGAGGGGTGGCGGATCACCGGTCAGAAGGTGTGGTCGACGTACGTACATCTCGCCGACCGGGCCGTGTTGCTCGCACGCTCGGGCGAACCCGGCCACCGCGGCCTCACGATGGTCCTGCTCGACCTGCACCAGCCCGGCGTCGAGGTGCGGCCCATCCGTGCCGAGGACGGCGACAACCACTTCGGCGAGATCTTCCTCGACGATGCCGCCTTGCCCGGTGACCGGATCATCGGCACGCTCGGCCAGGGCTGGGCGGTCGCCATGTACATGCTCCAGTGGGAGCGCGGCGCGTGGGGATGGCTCCAGCAGGGACGGTTCCACACGCGGCTCGCCCAGGCGTTGCAGCACGACGTCGACGCCGGGCCGGCGGATGCCGCTGCCATCGGACGCGCCTACGCCCGGCTGGCGGCGCTGCGGCTCCAGACCGCGCACACCGTCGAGCGCCTCGCCCGGGAGGAGACGCTCGGACCCGAGGTTTCTGTCGACAAGTTGCTGCTGATCGACGCCGAGGTTGCGGTGTGGGACGCCATCCGCCTGCACCTCGGCCCCGCCTTCGACCTCGATCCCGAGCACGAATGGCTTCGATCGCAGTTCCTCTTCAGCCGCGCGGCGCCGATCTACGGCGGGTCCCAGGAGATCCAGCGAGGCCTCGTCGCCCAGCGCGTGCTCGGCATGCCGAGGGAGGCGTGATGGACCTCGATACCCGCGAGCTGCTCCGCAAGACGCTGCGGCCTGTGCTCGCCGAGCGCAGCGACCGCCCCTTGTCCGAGCGGCTCGACGAGCTGGGGTGGGACGACGTCGTCGCCGACGACGCGGCGCTGGCGATCTGCACGCTGTTCGAGACGAAGGGTGAGGTCCTCGGCGCGGGCGACGCCCTTGGGCCGCTTCTCGCCCGTCGAGTCGCCGACGCCGCCGGCATGCCCGAAGCGGCCGACGCCACCGTCGTCCTCGACGGGTTCGCCCTCGGCCCGCTCGCCGCGACGGTGCTCGTGCCGGGCGCCGATGGTCGCGTGGCGGTGGCGTCGTCGTCGTCGTTCGACGCGGAGGCCGTCGAGCCGGTCGACGAGCACACGCAGGTGTGCCGGGTGCGCGGCTCGTTGACGGATCCGACGTGGCTCCCGGCGAGCGTCTGGGACGAAGCCGTCGCCGGCGGCCGGTGGGCGCTCGGTGCCGAGTTGACCGGGATCGCGCACCAGGTCGTGGTCGATGCCGTCGCCTACACCGCTGACCGGCGGCAGTACGGCCGACCGATCGGATCGTTCCAAGCGCTGCAACATCGGCTCGCGAACGCCCACGTCTCGACCGTCGGCGCTCGGGGTGTCGTCGAGGAGGCGGCCCGCACCGGCTCGGCGTGGACCGCGCTCGTCGCGAAGGCGCTCGCCGGCGCGGCGGCGGAGGAGGCGTGCACCCACGCCCAGCAGTGCTACGGCGCCATCGGCTTCACCTGGGAGCACTCGTTCCACCGTTACCTCCGCCGCTCGTACATCCTCGATCGGCTGCTCGGTGGCTGGCGCGAGCTCGAGGTCGAGATCGGGCGCCGGCTCCTCGCCGACCGCGCCGTGCCCAAGCTCGGCGGCATCGCCTGACGATGGACCTCTCGTTCCCTCCCGAGGCGGAGGCGTTCCGCGCCGAGGTCCGTGCCCGCATCGCGTCGCTGCTCCCCGAGGGATGGCGAGGGGTCGGCGCGCTCGACCGCGAGGAGGCGCACGCCTTCTCGATCACGTGGCGCAAGGTGCTGTACGACAACGGGCTGCTCGGCATCACCTGGCCGGTCGAATACGGCGGCGGGGGCCGTACCAAGGTCGAGCAGGTGGTGCTGGCCCAGGAGCTGGCGCGGGCCCAGGTCCCGGCCGGGCGCCTCACTGACACGACGAGCGTGAAGATGCTCGGCAACACCTTGCTGCGATGGGGCACCGAAGAGCAGAAGCGCGAGCACATACCTCGCATCCTGTCCGGCGACGAGATCTGGGTGCAGGGCTACTCGGAGCCGGAGGCAGGCTCCGACCTGGCCGGCTTGCGCACTCGGGCACATCGCGACGGCGACGAATGGGTGATCACCGGCCAGAAGATCTGGACGTCGCGTGCCCAGGAAGGCACGGGCATCTTCGTGCTGGCGCGCACGAATCCGGACGCGGCGAAGCATCACGGGATCTCGCTGTTGCTGTGCCCGCTCGACACTCCGGGCGTCGAGGTGCGGCCGATTCGCACGCTCACCGGCGATGACGAGTTCTGCGAGGTGTTCTTCGACGGCGCCCGGACGCCGGTGGACAACGTCGTCGGTCCCGTTGACGGCGGCTGGAAGGTGGCGAACAGCCTGCTCGGTCTCGAGCGGGGCGAGGAGGCGGCCACCAACCCCATTCTTTTCCGCGCCGAGCTCGACCGTCTCGTCGAGCTCGCTCGGGCGACGGGCGCGGCTGATGATCCGCGCATCCGTGACGCACTCGCGTGGTGCTTCACACGGGTCGAGGTCATGCGTTTCCTCGGCTACCGCATCCTCACGCAGTACCTCCGCGACGGCGAGCTCGGCGCGGCGTCGTCGATCGCCAAGCTCTACTGGAGCGAGTACCACCAAGCGGCGACCGATCTCGGGCTTCGCATCCTCGGCGCCCGCGCCATGGTCCGCGAGGGTCGGCGCCCGTACCGCAGCTTCCGCACCGACGAGCCCGGCGCGGACAACAGCACGAACTCGTGGATCGACGTCGCGTTGCTGAACGCCCGGTCGGGCACCGTGTACGCGGGGACGTCGCAGATCCAGCGGAACATCCTGGCGGAATCGATACTCGGCCTTCCCAAGGAGCCGAGGCCCACGAACCCCGCTGCATAGTCGTGCCGCTCGTCGCCTACGCCGACGGTCCGGGTGGCCCGCGCTCGTCGCCCGCCGCCGTTGGGCTCGATGGCGCCGAGGTGCTCCTCGGCTGGACGCTGGAGGAGCGTCCGTGGCTCGCCGACGGGACCGTCGAGGGGATGACGGTGATGCCGGGCTATGCCTTGGCTGCGCCCGTCGCCGCCGGGACGTTGCGCTATCTGCCGGTGCGTCTGTCGGCCGTTCCTCGGCTCCTCGACCGTCTCCGCCCCGATGTCGGAGTCGTCACCGCGGTGCGCCGGGGGAGCGGATTCGCGCTCGCCGGCTCGATCGGCTGGGCGCCGGCGTTGCTGCGCTCAGCCCGGTCGGTGGTGGTCGAGGTCGCCGACGACCTCGTCGACCTCGGCGGACCGGCGATCGCCCGCCCGGTGGCCGCCGTCATGGAGCGTCCCCCTGCGCCGCGCGTCAGTGGTCCCCGGCCTTCCGACGACATCGACCGGTCCGTCGCGGCCAACGTCGTGCGCATGCTGCCCGATGACCCGACGATTCAGGTCGGCCCTGGCGGCATCGCTGAGGCGATCCTCGCCGCGGTGGACCGGCCCGTGCGCATCTGGTCCGGTCTCGTGACCGACGCCGTGGCCGGGCTGCTCGACCGGGGCCTGCTGGAAGGGCGGGCGACGTGCGCCTACACGTGGGGCGACGGCGGCATCCGAGCGCTCGTCCACGCCCGTCGGCTGTCGCTCACGAGCATCGACGAGACCCACGATCTCACGAGAACATCAGCCATTGATCGGTTCGTGGCGTGCAACACGGCGCTCCAGGTCGGCCTCGACGGCACGGTGAACGTCGAGCGGGCCGGCGCTCGCGTCGTCGCCGGCGTGGGTGGCCACCCCGACTTCGCTGCCGCGGCTGCGCGCTCGCGCGGCGGCCTCTCGATCATCGCGCTCCGGTCACGCACGCCGCGCGGCGACTCCACCGTGGTCGAGCGGGTCGACGTCGCCTCGACACCCCGTTGCGACGTCGACGTCGTCGTCACCGAGCACGGCGTCGCCGACCTCCGCGGCGTGGACGATGCCGAACGAGCGCGCCGCATCGGCGCGGTCGCCGCCCCAGAGTTCCGCCTGATGGGAGCAGCCCTGTGATCCGCTTCGAGATGACCGAGCTCACCGCGGCCGAGCGGGCGCTGCGCGACGACGTCGTCGCGTTCCTCGCCGAAGAACTGCCGCGCGGCTCCTTCACGCCGGGCCTCGGCATGAACGGCGCCAAGGACCCCTCGTTCTCCAAGCAGCTCGCCGCCCGGGGGTGGCTCGGCATGGCCCTCCCGAAGCGCTACGGCGGACATGACCGCAGCGCGGTCGAACGGTTCGTCGTGGCAGAGCAGCTCCTGCGCTGGGGTGCCCCGGTCGGCCATCACTGGGTCGCCGACCGCCAGTCCGGCCCCGTCATCGCCCGCTTCGGTACCGAGGAGCAGAAGCAGCGGTTCCTCCCCGGGATCGCGGCCGGCGAGCTGTCGTTCTGCATCGGCATGAGCGAGCCGGACAGCGGGAGCGACCTCGCGTCGATCTCGACGCGGGCGGTCCGCGACGGCGACGGGTGGCTCGTCACCGGCCGCAAGATCTGGACGACGATGGCCCATCTCCACGACTGGATCATCGTGTTGTGCCGCACGTCGCCGGTGGAGGACACCGGCGACAAGCACGCGGGGCTCACGCAGCTCATCGTCGACCTGCGGTCCCCGGGCATCACGACATACCCGATCCCGTTCATCGACGGCACTGCCGACTTCGCCGAGGTCGTGTTCGACGGCGTGTTCGTGCCGGACGAACTGGTGCTCGGCGAACCGGGCGCCGGGTGGGCCCAGAACACCTCGGAGCTGGCGTTCGAGCGGGGCGGGCCGGACCGCTGGCTCAGCACGTACCTCGTCGTCGAGGAGCTGGTTCGCTTGTACGAGGGCGGCGACCCTCCCGCGGAGGTCGCCGACCTCGCAGGGTGGGCGGCAGCGAACTACTGGGTGTTCCACCAGCTGTCGCTCGCCATCGCCCGCATGGTCGACGACGGGCGGTCGCCGTCGACCGAGGCGGCGCTCGTCAAGGAGATGGCGACGCGCTTCGAGCAGGACGTGCTCAACGCCGTACTGCGGTGCGTCGAGGACCCGCCGATGGCGCCGGGCCGCACGCCGTTCGAGCGGCTCCTGGTGACCGCCACCTTGACCGCGCCGTCCTTCACGTTGCGGGGTGGCACCAACGAGATCCTCAGGTCGGTTGCGGCGAAGGGACTGCGGCCGGGAGGCCGGGTATGAGCGACGACCTGCTGACAGAAACCGCCAACCGGTTGTTCGCGGCCACCTGCACGACGGAGGTAGTCGAGGCGGCCGAGCGCGACGGATGGTGCGCGACCGTGTGGGACGCCGTGGCGGAGGCCGGCTTCCCGTGGGTCGGCGTCCCCGAGGACTCGGGAGGCAGTGGGGGCTCGTTCGAGGACGCCGCCGCGCTGCTCAGAGCCGCCGGACGCGCCGCCGCGCCGATCCCGCTGGCGGAGACGGGCGTGCTCGGCGGGTGGTTGTTGGCGTCTGCCGGGCTCGAGCTGCCCGACGGGCCCGTCGCCGTCGTGCCCGGTCCGGTGCAGCTCGGCCAGGCCGCGACCGTGGCGTGGGGTCGCGCCGCGGAGCGAATCGTCGGACTCGTCGACGACGGCGGGACAACGCTCGTCGTCGCCGCCCGAGCCGACCAGGTCGAGGTTGACCCGGGTCGCAACCTGGCCGGCGAGCCACGTGATGACGTACGCATCACGGCCCGTCTCGGCGAGCTCGATGCTGCGCCGGCACCGGATGGTGTCGACGCTGCGGCGCTGTGGCGGCGGGGCGCGCTCACTCGTGTAGTGATGGCCGCTGGTGCGCTCGAGGCGATGACCGACCTCACCGTGGAGTACACCCACCAGCGGCGCCAGTTCGGGAAGCCGGTGGCGACGTTCCAGGCCGTGCAGCAGCACCTGGTCACCGTGGCGCAGGCGACGGCTCGGTTGGCGATGGCCGCTGACGTGGCGTGCCGGGCGGTCGCTCGCGGGGACGGCGAGGTCCAGGTCGCGGCCGCCAAGATCCTGCTCGACGACGCCGTTGAACAGGCGACGCGGAGCGCACATCAGGCCCATGGTGCGATGGGGGTCACCCGTGAGTACCCGCTGCACCACGTGTCTCGCCGGCTGTGGGCGTGGCGCCACGAGTACGGGGGAGCCCGCTCGTGGCGGGCGGCGCTCGGCACCACGCTCGTGGATCGGGGGGCCGACGAGCTGTTCCTCGCAGTGACGGGGTGACGGGCGCCCGCCAACCCAGCTAGTCTTGACGAAAACGTCAAGTTGTCTGGGGGCACACGCGATGGCCGTCCTCGAAGATGTAGGTGCCGCGCCGGGCGTCGACTACGGCATCTACGACGCCGACCAGCACTACTACGAGGCGGAGGACGCGGTGAGCCGCCACGTCGACCGCGCCCACCGGCACCTCGTCCGCTGGATCGAGATGGGCGGCCGTCGGACCCTCCTCGTCAACAACCAGCTGTTCACCATCGTGCCGAACCCCACGTACGACCCGGTCGGGGAGCCGGGATCGCTCGAGGTGTACTTCCGGGCCGAGAACCGCGCCGGCACCGAGCTCCGCGACCTCATCCAGATGCAGCCGATCCAACCCGAGTACCGCGATCGTGACGCCCGCCTGGCCCGGATGGACGAGCAGGGCGTGCAGTTCGCGTGGCTGCTGCCGAGCATGGGTCTCGGCCTCGAGGAGCTGCTGCGCACCGACCCGGAGGGTCTGTACGCGGTCTTCCGGAGCTACAACGAGTGGCTCGACGACGACTGGGGATACGACCGCGACGGTCGGATCCAGACCGGCCCGCTGCTGTCGCTGATCGACCCGCGCGCAGCGGAGGCGGAGCTCGACCGGGCTCTGGCGAAGGGCGCCCGCTTCGTCACCTTCCGGCCGGCCCCCGTCGCCGTGCCGGGCGCCCACCGATCACCCGGCGACCCGAGCCACGACCGGATCTGGGCGAAGCTCGCGGAGGCCGGAGTCGTTGCGGTCGTCCACGCGGCTGACTCGGGGTACGGCCGGCACCTCACCGACTGGGGTGAGCGGGGCGCCTACACCGGAACGAAGAGCAGCCCGCTCGCCGAGGTGTTGTCGGTCCACATCGAACGCCCCGTGTTCGACTTCATGGCATCGCTGGTCTGCCACGGGGTGTTCGACAGGCACCCAGCACTCAAGGTCGCCAGCCTCGAGCTCGGCGCCACGTGGGTCCACGACCTCGTGCGGCGGCTCAGGAGCGCGTACGGCAAGACACCACAGGCGTTCCGCCGGGATCCGGCGGACGCCTTCCGCGAGCACGTCTGGGTGGCGCCCTTCTACGAGGACGACATCGTGTCCGTCCGCGACGTGCTGGGCGCCGACCGGCTTCTCCTCGGCTCCGACTGGCCGCACCCGGAGGGATTGGCTGCGCCCAAGAGCTGGCTGCGCGACTTCGCCGGGTTCAGCGATGCCGAGCGGCGCCTCGTCTTCCACGACAACCTGGCCGGCCTCGCCCGGCGATGACGTCCGCACGAGATCCGAGGGTCGACTGATGAAGGTCCCGTTCACCTGGCGTCCGGTGGGGTGGTTCATGGTCGGCTGGAGCGCGGAGATCCCGCCTGGCACGGTCAAGCCGCTGCACTACTTCGGCCAGCACCTCGTCGCGTACCGCACCGAGGAAGGCGAGCTCCACGTCCTCGACGGCCACTGCCTGCACCTGGGCGCCCACCTGGGACACCACGGCACCGTCAACGGTGACTGCGTCGAATGCCCCTATCACGGCTGGGGCTGGGGCCCGGATGGCGAGAACAAATACATCCCCTACGAGGATCGCCCCAACGTCTCCAAGCGCCTCAAGTCCTGGCCGGTGCTGGAGCAGCACGAGTGCATCTTCGTGTGGCACGACCCGCACGGCGGCCTGCCGACCTGGGAGCTCCCGAGCGTGTTCGACGTCCCCACCGAGCTGGCGAGCACCCCAGACCGCTACTACCGCGCCTATCCCGAGCTCTCCACCAAGTTCGAAGGCGAGCCCGTGCACCCGCAGATCACCCTCGAGAACGCGCCCGACACCTGCCACTTCCGCTACGTGCACAAGGCGACGGTCCATCCCCGGTTGCTGGAGTGGGAGGTCGACGGGCCCTTCTACCGCAGCGTCGGTGGGTTCCCCATCCCACAACCCGACGGCAGCGAACGGATCGCGCTCGAGAACCACTCGCTGGCATGCGGCGTCGGTGGATCGATACCGCCTTCGCCGGCAGCTACCACTACAAGCTCGTCTTCTTCACCACGCCAGTCGACGACGAGCGCTCCGACCTCTTCTACTCGATCTGGTGGCCCCGCGAGGCCGGTGACACCGCCGACGCGCCACCGCTCGAGACGCAGGAACGGGCACGCAAGGAGTTCCTCACGACCCTCGAAGACGACCTGGAGATCTGGCGCTACCAGGTCTACGTCCAGGAACCGGTGCTGGCCCAGCAGGACGCTCGCCCCTACGGGGCACTGCGCAAGTGGGCGAGGCAGTTCTACACGGTCGACGCATGAACCTCGTCGAGCTGGTCAGCCCGCAGCACACCGCCGTGCTGACGATGGAGATGCAGGAAGCGGTGATCGGGCGTGAAGCGCTGCTCCCGGCGCTCGCCGAACGGGCGGACGCGTGTGGCCTGCGCGACACCGTCGGGCGGGTGTGCGGCGCCGCTCGGGTCGCCGGGGCGCGGGTCGTGCACTGCACGGTCGAGACCCGTCCCGACGGTGCAGGGTTCCGGGCCAACACGAAGATCTTCGGGCTTACGGCGAAGCTGCGTCGCGAGCACGGGTCGACGCCGACCGACGTCGGCCAGCCGGGTGCCGCCCTGGTGCCTGAACTCGGCGTCGACGAGCGTGACATCGTCGTGCCGCGCATGCACGGGATGACCCCGTTCACGTCGACATCGCTCGACCAGATCCTGCGCAACCTCGATGTGCGGACCGTCGTCGCCACGGGCGTGTCGGTGAACCTCGGCGTCATCGGGATGTCTCTCAGTGCCGTCGACCTGGGCTACCAGGTCGTGCTCGTGCGCGACGCGGTCACCGGTGTGCCGGCCGAGTACGCCGATGCCGTAATCGAGAACTCGCTGAGCTACATCACCACGGTCGTCGACGCCGACGAGCTGCTCGACGCGTGGCACCTCGACGAGCGGCCTGCGCACACCTGAGCCGAATGGAGGCTCAAAGGCCCAGGGAACGGCCGATGATCTCCTTCATGATCTCGGTGGTACCCGCGTAGATCGTCGTGACCCGCGCATCGGCGTAGGCGCGGGCGATCGGGTACTCACGCATGTAGCCGTAGCCGCCGAAGAGCTGGAGGCAGCGATCGACGGTGCGCTTCTGGAGCTCTGTGCACCACCACTTGGCCATCGCCGCGTCTTCCGCCGTCAGCTCATCGG
>Ga0070671_100000942_pt1 | contig 21332 bp, 16 predicted proteins | sample KBSS73metaG_FD_65341 | JGI IMG/M metagenome (GOLD analysis project Ga0070671, IMG submission 65341) | Switchgrass rhizosphere microbial communities from Kellogg Biological Station, Michigan, USA - KBS S7-3 metaG | ecosystem: Host-associated > Plants > Roots > Rhizosphere > Soil ...
CTGCATGTTCACCACGGGCTCGCCCCCGAGGGTCGAGCTCCGCTCGAAGTCGGCGACGAACTTGACGAACACGTCCGCGACGTAGGTCGCGAGGTCCGCGGTCCCCTTCTCGCTGTTCGTCCTGACCGTGACGGTGGTGACCACCGAGTCGACGCCGCTCACCGCGGTGATCGCGCCGGAGATCTCCCGCGGGGTCGCGGGGAACTGGTGGTCTCTGATCACGCGCTCGGCGACCCGCTCGCTGTTGATCATCGGGACGTACGACTTGGTGCGCTGCTGGGCCAGCAGCTCGCCCTCGTACGCACCCTGGCCGTCCTGGGTCGCCGGAGCGACGGTGAGCATGGTGAAGGTCGACGTGTAGGTGACCGGCCGGAGCATGCCGACGACCACCGAGGCGACGATCCCGACGAGCAGGAAGGCGACGACGGCCTTCCACCTCTCACGGATCACATGGACGAATTGCGTGGCGGTCACTTCGTTCTCCTGGCGTCACGGGCCTGAGGGCGGCTGCACCCTGTGGTGGACCGGGCTGTGATCGGGTGCGGGCACGGAGACGGTTCCGGGCGGTCGAGGAGTGGGATCACGGGGTGGCCTCACCGGCGGTCGCCGACCGCCCGGTCACCCGCCATGCCAGGATCGCGCACGGCACGAGCTGGCAGACGAACACGGTCACCACGGACACCAGGACCGGGCCGAGGGCCCCGAGGTAGGGGGTGAGCCACCAGGACAACGGGACGTTGGTCGCGACCAGAGCGACCACACACACCGCCTGGAAGCGGAGCTGCGACGGCGAGATCAGCATGATCCCGCTGGTGACGTGCACGGCCTGGACGACGAGCAGCGCGGCGAACCCGAGCAGCAGCCCGAAGGAGGTCTGCGCCTCCCCGCCGCTCATCCAGCCGATCACGAGATCGCCGACCAGGAGCAGCCCGCCCGCGAACACGAGCGCCACGACGGTCAGCACGGCTGTGCCCGTCAACCAGCTCCTGCGCTTGCCGCCCGGGCGCTGCTCGGCCCGGGCGAACACCGGCCAGAGGGCGAGTGCCGCCACCGCGATGACCGACCACATCGGCAGGTAGAGCTGCGCCACGTACGAGTAGTGCGACAGCTCCACGTCGGCCGCCCGCTGGGCGATGATGATCCGGTCGGACTGCAGCGCGATCGGCAGCCCCACCATGATCACGAACCACGGCACCGCCATGGCCGCGACCGGCAGTCCGGGGTAGCGGCGGGGGCGCGGGATCTGCGCGAGCAGCCCCCGCAGCGAGTCCCGGTAGACGGCCCACCCACGGAAGCCGCAGCCCAGCGCCACGGCCAGCAGACCGAGCGGCAGCGCGAGCGCATAGGTGTAGACCGGCGCGTCCAGGACGTGCAACACCAGCGTGAGCAGCAGCGACACTGGCGCCGACAGTCCGGTGAGCAGCACCGCCTGGTGCGTTCGACCGCCGCCGCGCAGAAGCGCCTCGCCGATGAAGAAGGGCAGCGACGCACTGAAGGCGAGCAGGGCGAGGGCCGTGGCGGCGCCCGCGGACAGGCCCCCGGTCACCTCCGGTATCCCGAGGACCGGGGACCACAGGCCGAGCAGAGCGAGGATCACGGCGACCACCGCGAGCACGGTCGCCGAGACCAGCATCGTGCGGACGGCCGTGAGCAGGATGCGCCGGAAACGCTCGGTCGTCGCCGCGGTGCCGTCGAGGTTGCTCGTCGCCGTCGCGACGGGCGCGCCGACGCCGAGGTCGGCGAAGTTCAGGGCCTGGCTCAGGGTGGCGATCAGCATGACCGCGCCGAACATCTCGATCCCCACGGCCCCGGTGACCATCCTGGCGATGACCAGGTTCGCCACCGCGGCGAGCGGCATGACGACGATCTTGGCCCCACCCGAGGCGGCGAGCGCCTTGACGACACGCCTGCCCGACGACACCGGTGCCGCCTCGGGCTGTGCGGACGGCACCGCCTCGAACGGGACGGTGACGGGCGAGTCGTCGACCTCGTGGGGGATGGTCACGTCAGCCCTTGCTCCTGACCTCGGCGAGCGCCGCGTCGTAGTCGGCGTCGACCATCAGCCGGGCCAGCTCGGGGGTCAGGACCTCGGCCTTCCAGCCGAGCTTGTCCGCGGCCTTGGAGGCATCGCCGATGAGCGCGTCGACCTCGGAGGGACGCAGGTAGCGCTCGTCGAACCGGACGTGCTTCTCCCAGTCCAGTCCCGCGTGCTCGAACGCGATCTCGACGAAGTCCCGCACGGTGTAGGCGGTGCCCGTGGCCAGGACGTAGTCGTCCGGCTCGTCCGCCTGCAGCATGGCCCACATCCCCTCGACGTACTCCTTGGCGTAGCCCCAGTCGCGGACCGCGTCGAGGTTGCCCAGGTAGAGCGTCGAGTCGAGGCCCGCCTTGATCCGGGCGACGCCACGGGTGATCTTGCGGGTCACGAAGGTCTCGCCCCGGCGGGGGGACTCGTGGTTGAAGAGGATGCCGTTCACCGCGTACATCCCGTGGGCCTCGCGGTAGTTGCGGGCCATCCAGTAGCCGTACACCTTGGCGGCGCCGTACGGGCTGCGCGGGTGGAACGGGGTCAGTTCGTTCTGCGGCGGCGGGGTGGCGCCGAACATCTCCGAGCTCGACGCCTGGTAGAAGCGGCAGTCGAGGCCGATCATGCGGATCGCCTCGAGCAGCCGGGTCGTGCCGATGCCGGTCGTGTCACCGGTGTACTCCGGCTCGTCGAAGCTGACCCGGACGTGCGACTGGGCGCCCAGGTGGTAGACCTCGTCCGGCTGGATCCGCTGCAGGAGCGTGACCAGTCGGGAACCGTCGGTGAGCTCCCCGTAGTGGAGGAAGAAGCGCGCGCCCTCCTCGTGCGGGTCCGTGTAGATGTGGTCGATCCGCGAGGTGTTGAAGGTCGAGGCGCGCCGGATCAGGCCGTGCACCTCGTAGCCCTTGTCGAGCAGGAACTCGGCGAGGTAGGAGCCGTCCTGACCGGTCACACCGGTGATCAGGGCTCGCTTCATGTCTTCTCTCCTAGGCAGGGTGCGGGCCTGGTCAGCCGGCGAGCCGGGCCTCGGCCCGGTGGGTGACGAACCAGCGGTAGGTGCTCTCGATGCCCGCCCGGAGTGGGATCGAGGCCCGCCAGCCGAGGGCGTTGATCCGGCTCACGTCGAGCAGCTTGCGGGGGGTGCCGTCGGGTCGGGTGGTGTCCTGGACGATCGCGCCCCGGAAGCCGACGACGTCCGCCACCAGCTCCGCGAGCTCGCGGATCGAGACGTCCTCGCCCACCCCGACGTTGATCGTCTCGGGATCGTCGTAGACGCCGAGCAGCCGGACGATCGCCCGGCCCAGGTCGTCCACGTGGAGGAACTCGCGCCGCGGTGTGCCACTCCCCCACAGCGTGACCTCGTCCGCCCCTGCCTCGGCCGCCTCGTGGAAGCGCCGGATGAGGGCGGGGAGGACGTGGGACGTCTCCGGGTCGAAGTTGTCCCCCGGCCCGTAGAGGTTGGTCGGCATGGCCGAGATCCACGGCAGCCCGTGCTGTCGGCGGGTGGCCTGCACCGCCATGATCCCGGCGATCTTCGCGATGGCGTACGCGTCGTTCGTCGGCTCGAGCTTGCCCGTGAGCAGGCTGTCCTCTCGGATCGGCTGCTCGGCGAACTTGGGGTAGATGCAGGAGGAACCGAGGAAGAGCAGGCGCTCGATCCCCGCCTCGCGGGCCGCGTCCATGACGTTGGTCTGGATCCGCAGGTTCTCCGACAGGAAGTCCGCGGGCGACGCGTCGTTCGCCGCGATGCCACCGACCTTCGCGGCGGCCAGCACGACGACCGACGGCCGGATGGCGCCGATGTAGTCGAAGGTGGCCGCCCGGTCCCGCAGGTCGACCTCCGAGGAACGAGCCCCGACCAGGTCGGTGTGGCCCGCCTCCTCCAGGGCACGCCAGATGGCCGAGCCCGCCAGGCCGCGGTGGCCGGCCACGTAGATCCGGTCGTCCTGGGTCAGGGGGCGCAGGCTGGCCACCGTGTCTCCCTCGTCGTACTTGCGCGTGACCCCCGTTCGGGTGCCACGTTCGGCCGAGACCGGGAGAGGATCACCGCCACCGCAGCGCACGAGACGTCGGTGCCGGCGAGCCGCGGTGCCCCGGTAGGCCTGAAGTCGCTTACGGCCTACTCGATGTTTCACCACGGCAGGGATGATGAAGTAGGTCACATGTTGACGCTGCGTGGCCACCTTGAGGAGTCGCACACGTCCTGTAACGAGGATGGAGCAGCCGTCGAGGACCAGAGAGTGACCCAGGTACCGTCCGCTCCTGCCCGACCCGTCACCCGGATGGCTGACTTCACCGCCCTCTGTGCGGAGCGGGCAGGCCACCCGTTCGCCGGACCAGCCGAGCTTCACGACTGGTCCGTACGCCAGGCGCCCGAGTTCTGGCGCGCCCTGCTGGACTGGTCGGGGCTGCCGTGGTCCGGATCGGCCGAGAAGGTCCTGGTGGGCGAGGACGTCGAGTCCGCGCGCTTCTTCCCCGACCTGCTACTCAACCACGCCGAGGCTCTGCTGCGCCCCATCCCCGGGGTGGACGACGACACACCGGCCCTCACCTCGCTGCACCGCGACCGTCCCGCCGAGCGCTTCACCCGCGGGCAGCTCCGTGAGCGGGTCCGGGCCACGGCGACCGCGTTCGCCCGCAACGGCCTCGGCGTCGGAGACCGCGTGGTCGCGGTGGCCGCCAACAACGCCACGACGGCCGTCGCCGGTCTCGCCGTGACAGCGCTGGGCGCGACCCTGGCCACCGCCTCCCCGGACGTCGCCGTCCCGGCCCTGCTGGGCCGGTTCGAGCAGGTCGACCCGAGCCTGCTGCTGATCGACCGGACCCTGGTCCCGGGGGACGCGGACGCGCAGGCGGCGGCTCTCGTCGTGGGCCTGCCGACCGTCCGCGCGATCGTCGTCCTCGACGACCTCGCGCTCCCGGCCGAATCGGCGGTCCCCGTGGTCCGGTTGTCGGCCCTCGTCGACGCGGCGGCCGGAGCGCCCCCGGCCGCATGGCCCCGCCTCCCGTTCGACCACCCGTTGTTCGTGCTCTTCTCCTCCGGGACGACCGGGCCTCCGAAGCCGATCGTCCACGGAGCCGGTGGAACCGTCCTCGAGCACGTCAAGGAACTCGGGCTGCACACCGATCTCGGCCCGTCGGACACGCTCTACTTCCACGCCAGCACCACGTGGATGGTGTGGAACTGGCTGCTGTCGGGCCTCACCTGCGGTGCCCACGTCGTCACGTACGACGGTCCGATCCTCGGCCCGGACACCCTCTGGCGGCTCGTCGCCGAGGAGGGCGTGACCGTGCTGGGCACCAGCCCCGCCTATCTGCAGCTGTGCCAGGACGCCGGCTACCGCCCCCGGACGGAGTTCGACCTCAGCACCCTCAAGAGCGTGCTGTGCACCGGTTCCGTCCTGCACGAGTGGCAGTACGACTGGGTCGCCGAGGCCGTCGGCCCGGTGCCGGTCCAGTCGGTCGCGGGCGGCACCGACATCATCGGCTGCTTCCTGATGGGACATCCCGAGCTGCCCGTCCGCAAGGGACGCAGCCAGGTCCGCAGCCTCGGCATGGACGTCGCTGCGGTCGACGAGCACGGTCACGAGCTCGTGGGGCGGATCGGCGATCTGGTGTGCCGCAAGCCCTTCCCGTCGCGCCCGGTGGGCTTCCTGCGCGACCCGGACGGGAGCCGGTTCCACCAGGCGTACTTCGTCGACCATCCGGGCATGTGGACGCACGGCGACCTGATCGACTTCGACACCGACGGCACGGCGCGGCTGCACGGCCGGTCGGACGGGGTGCTCAACGTCAACGGCGTCCGGATCGGGCCGAGCGAGATCTACCGGACCCTGCGCGGCCTCCCCGAGATCGCCGAGTCCATGGTGGTGGAGCAGCGCGACCCGAACCGGGCGGGCCCCACCCGAATGGTCCTGCTGGTCCGCCTCGCGGAGGGCGCGACACTCGACGCCGCGCTCGATCGCGCGATCCGCAGGGTGCTGCGCGAGCAGAACTCCGCCGCACATGTTCCGTCGCTGGTGGTGGCGGTGTCCGAGCTCCCGACCACGCACAACGGCAAGCCCTCGGAGAGGGCGGCCCGGGACGCGGTGAACGGCGACCGGGTCGCGAACGAGTCCGCCCTGCGCAACCCCGAGAGTCTCGCGGCGATCACCCGAGCCGTGCGAGAACGCGGCCGCCCGGTGCCCGCCCCCCGGTCCGAGACGGCCACGGCAGGCCACGCGACGGCTGTCCCGCCCGCAGCGGCCTCCACATCCGCCGCGCCGCTCGGCCCGTCACCCGCCGCCCCTCGCTCACCGGAGCAGCTCGACGCCGTCGAGGTCGACGAGGACACCCTGCGCGCGGTCCTCGCCCTGCTCGAGGAGCACCTCAACCTCGCCGACATCGATCCCACCGACGACTTCTTCGACCTCGGCGGTTCGTCCGCCCTGCTCGTGCACATCCTGGGCCGGGTCAAGGTCGGGCTGGGCGCGGACGTCGACATCCGCGAGTTCCTGGCGCGCCCCACGCCGGAGGGCCTCGCCCGCGCGGTCGTCTCGGCCCGCCGGGCGGGCGCGTCGACGGTCAAGCTCCTGCGCCCCGGCCAGGGGCGACCGGTGTACCTGCTCTGCGACGTCCTGGGACAGCTCAACTCGTTCCACACCCTGGTGAGCAGGCTGGACACCGACCGCCCGGTGTACGGGCTGGCCCCGGACGTGTCCCGGGAGGACGGGAGCAGACGGTCCATCGCCGAGGTCGCGGTCGACGTGACCGAGCAGTTGGCGCAGGCGCACCCCGAGGGCGCGTTCTCCCTGCTCGGGTACTCGTTCGGTGGCCTGGTCGCCTACGAGGCCGCGAACCACCTGGCCGGGCGCGGTCGCGAGATCGCCTACCTCGGCCTCATCGACGTCGCCTCGCCGGAGGCCGTGCTGTCCCCGGCGGAGATCCGAGCGAAGCGGTGGTCGCAGCGCCTGGACAAGGTCAAGGCGGACGCACCCGGTGCGGCCGTCCGGTTCGCGCGGCGCAGGCTCGGGCGCCCCGTCGAGAACGACGTCCAGGGTGATCCCGAGATGGCGAACTACCAGCAGGTCTTCGATGCTCATCTGCCGGCTCGGTACCGCGGTGCGGTCGTCTACTACGAGGCGGAGGAGCAGCTCCCGATGGTCGGCAGCCAGCTGGCGGTGTGGAAGCGGAGCGCACCGAACATGCTGGTCACCTCGATCCCGGGCAACCACGAGTCGCTGCTGGCCGAGCCCGCGGTGACCACGGTGGCGGCCCGGATCTCGGCGACCCTCCGCTAGACCTCCGGGACCACGCGAGAGGCCCGGCAGGCTGAGCCTGCCGGGCCTCTCCGCTGTCGGGTCAGCGTCCGATGAAGCGGCGCAGGGGGGTGTACGCGACCAGCGCCAGGAAGGTCAGGTTCGTGACCAGGTAGCGCTTCCAGAGCTTCCTCGGCTCCAGCATCAACCGCCACGCCCATTCCAGCCCGACCCGCTGCATCGGCACCGGCGCCCGCTTGACGTACCCGGCGAGCACGTCGAACGCGCCGCCCACGCCCAGGATCGCAGGGGTGTGGAGGTCGTCTCGGAGTCGTTCGCTCCAGATCTCCTTCATCGGGGCGGGCATGCCCATGAGGAGGAGGTCGGCGCGGGAGTCCCGGATCTGCCGGGCGACCTCCTGGTGCTCGTCCTCGGTGAAGTAGCCGTTGCGGCTCCCGGCGATCCGTACTCCCGGATAGCGCTCGGCCACCACGCGGACGAGCACGTCGAGCCGTTCCTGGGTGGTCCCGAGCAGGAAGACCGACACGCCGCGCTCGGAGCCGACCCGCAGCAGTTCGAGCATCAGGTCGACGCCGGTGACCCGGTGGGGCAGGGGTTCGCCGAGCCACCGGGACACCCACACCAGGGGCACACCGTCCGCCACGACCATGTCGGCGGCGCGTACCGCGGCGGTGAGCTGCCGATCCTGGCGCATCATCATGAGGATCGCCACGTTCACCGTGACGATCGTGTGTGAGCGGCGATCCGGATGGTCGATCCACCCGAGGGTCCGTCCCACCGCCGTGGGCAGGTCGACGGTGTCGAACCGGCACCCCATCAGGTCGACGGTCTCCGCCGGGTTCACGTCCTCGTCGGTTCCCGTGTCCGTGTCTGCGCTCATGATCAGACGAGGTGGAGCGAGCGCTCGCGGCCGGTGAGGATCGCCTGCGCGTACAGGTGCCAGGCCCACTCGTAGGGCCGAGTCTCACGGTTGAGCACCAGTGCGGGCAGCCGGTCCGTCGGCTCGCCCGCGCCCCGGCCGACGAGCACGCGGGCATGCCGCGCGGTGCGGCCGAGCCGACCCGCCTCGATCTCGACCGATCTCCAGATCGTCCGGCCCGGTTCGACCAGCGACAGCCCGAGCTCGTTGCGCTCCTCCCAGCCCGCGCTGAGCCGGATCGGGTCGGCGATCCCGGGGTCGTCCCCCCGCTCGCGGGCGGCGGCACTGTAGGCGAGCAGCGCCATCGGCGCCATCGCGTGCTGGTGGACGGAGTACACCGGGTACCGGTCCGCGGTCGCGCCGGTGCGCGAGTCGTACTGCCACCACCACTGTCCCAGCGGCCCCTGCAGCTCGAGCAGCCGGGTGCCGAGGGTGCGTGCGCGGGTGTAGGACCCTGCCGAGTCGATGGTCATCGAGGCGAAGGACAGTGCCTGCAGCGCGTAGATCTGGTCGGCGAAGTTCGCGACGTGCCTGCGGACGCGATGGCCGAGCGGCGCCCGTGTCGTGGCGTGCGGCATGAGTCCGGAGCCCGCGGCGTCCAGCCGCTGGTGCACGTCGGTGAGCACGGCGTCGACGAAGTCGCGGGTGCCGGTCGCAGGTCGGCGGGAGTACTCGTGCAGCAGCCCCGAGAGCAGCCAGGACGCCTCCATTGAGGTGAGGCCCGCGCTGAAGGTACGGCGGTCTCCGAGGTCCAGTCCCGTCTCGCGGAGCAGCTGCTCCAGGTCGGCGTCCCCGTACAGGGCGTTCGCCCACACCAGCAGTCCGAGCCCGCCCGGGTAGGGGGTACCGGCCAGCCGCTCGCGAGCCGCCCGGAGAGCCGCGGCGGGCGTGGCGCCCAGGGACGGCCATGCCGCGGCGTCCCACCGGTCGACCCCGATCAGGCAGATCAGCGTGCTGGTGATCGACTCGGTCCCCAGCGTCGGCGCCCAGACGCCGGCGCGCAGCTGGCGGTCCCACAGCGCCTCGGTGGGGTTGAAGGTGTCCCGGATCCCCCGGAGGGAGAGCTCGGTGTGCCCGTCCACCCCCAGGATGGGCTGTCCCTCGTCCACGATGTCCCCTGTCGACTGCACGGGCACGAGCGCGGCCCCCCGCTCTCGGCTCACGGTGTGAACGGTTCCGGCCGCTCGGCCCTGCCCAGCAGCCAGGCGATCGCCTGGGCGCCACGCTCGGCGGACCGACCGTCGCCGAACGGGTTCGGCCCGCTCGGCCGGGCGAAGTCCCCGTCCAGGAAACGCTTGGCCGCCACGGAGATCTCCTCGGGATCGGTCCCCACCAGGACCGCCCAGCCGCTCTCGACCGCCTCGACCCGCTCGGTGACCTCACGCAGCACCACGGTGGGAACGCCGAAGGACGGCGCCTCCTCCTGGATGCCACCCGAGTCGGTGAGCGCAAGGGTGGACCGGGACAACACGTGACAGAGTTCGGGATACGCGAGCGGACCGGTGGTGCGGATCCGCGGGTGACCGGCCAGGACCGCCTCGACCTGGTCACGGACCGCGGGGTTCGGATGGGTCGGCACGACCGCCAGCACATCCGGATGGTCGTCGACGACCTGCCGGACCGCCGTCATCACGCGGTCCAGGGGCTCGCCCCAGGACTCCCTGCGGTGGGCCGTCACGAGCACCAGCCGCCCACGGCCGGCCTCCACCTCCCGCAGCGCCGCCGCGACCCCGGGGTCCGACGGCGGTTCGTTCCGGGCCCGTCGGGCGATCGCGACCACCGCGTCGACGACGGTGTTCCCCACCAGCAGCACCCGGTCCCCGACCACCCCCTCCCGGGCCAACGCCTCGACGGCACGGCGGGTGGGGGCGAGGTGCAGGTCGGCGAAGACGCTGAGCATCCGCCGGTTGGCCTCCTCGGGGAACGGCGCCGAGAGGTCACCCGAGCGCAGACCCGCCTCGAGGTGGACGACCGGGAGCCTGCGCCACATCGCCACCAGACCGCCGACCAGCGCCGTCGTGGTGTCCCCCTGGACCACCACCGCCGCCGAGCCCGCGAGGATCGGGTCCAGCTCGGTGGCCACCTGAGCCACGAGCTCCGGCTGCGATCCCGTGGTGCGGGCGAGCGCGAGCCGGACGTCCGGCTCCAGGTCGAATGCGGCCAGCGCCTGGTCGACCGGAGTATCGTGCTGCCCGGTGGCGACGATTACCGGCTGCAGAATTCCACTGTTCCGAAGTGCAACGGCAAGCGGTGCCATCTTGATTGCCTCGGGCCTTGTGCCCAGCACGAGGTGAACCCTCGGCAACGACATCGATTCTCCATGCACAGGGGTGCGGCTGTGACTCTGCTCTGAACATCAGGTCATTCGCAGCGGGCCGGTCCCGCGTTACCGACGAATCACACACCGCCCGGCCTCGGCCAGGTCATCCGCTCGAATAGTGGCGTGGGTCACTCGACGCCGTCCCGTCGAGGTGACGACTCGGGCAGGCAGTCACAGGAGGGTCCGTCATGCACTAGGTTGTGCAGCGGCGGCCTGTGCCGCAGCCACGTCGGGCGGATCGCTCGACGTCGACCGCAGAGGGTGCGCATTCACACAATGGACCGACGACAGTTCTTGTCGACCGCCGCCGTCGCCGGCATGGGCCTCGCCTCGCTCGGGTGTGCAGCCCCGAGCACCGCCGCCCCCGCGACGTTCTTCGATTCCCTGCCCCGATACAAGGGCTTCAACCTGCTCGACATCTACAATGCCGGGCTGCCGTACAAGCGGTACGAGGAATCCGATTTCGACGTCTTGGCGGAATGGGGCTTCACGTTCGTCCGGCTCCCCACCTCCTACCAGTTCTGGTCCTCTCCGGACCCGGCCGGGTGGATGACCATCGATCCCTTCGCCATCGAGGACAACCTGGTACGGGCGGTGCAGCTCGGCACGGACCGCGGCATTCACGTGAACATCAACTTCCATCGGGCGCCGGGCTACTGCGTGAACTCCCCCGCGGAGCCCCTCGATCTGTGGACGGACTCCTACGCCCTCGATGCCTGCGCGTACCACTGGGCCTACTTCGCGAACCGCTTCCGGGACGTCCCACCGGCGCAATTGAGCTTCAACCTGCTCAACGAACCGGGAGACGTGAGCGCGGAGGCCTACGACCGTGTCCATCGACGGCTCGTCTCCGCCATCCGGGACGTCGACCCGGACCGGCCGATCATCGTCGACGCTCGCGGCTGGGGGAACGACCCGGTCCCCATCGACTTCGGGCCGGACGTCGCGATCAGCGCGCGCGGCTACTCGCCGCGCGAGCTGAGCAGCTTCGACGCCCCCTGGTTGGACGAGCGCTGGCCGACGCCCACCTGGCCGCTGCAGAAGTACGAGAACGACCAGCTCGTCACCGTGGACAAGGGCTACCTCAAGCGCAAGGACATCGATCCCTTCGTGCGCGTCCAGCAGGCGGGCACGGCCGTGCACGTCGGCGAGTTCGGCGTCTACCGTGCGGCCCCGCACGACGTGTCCCTGCGCTGGACCGAGGACTACCTCTCGCTCTGGCGGGACGCCGGCTTCGGCTGGGCGATGTGGGGCCTCTACGGAGACTTCGGCATCCTCGACAGCGGGCGAGCGGACGTCGCCTACGAGGACTTCCGCGGCCACAAGCTGGACCGCAGGCTGCTGGAGCTTCTGCGCTCCCACCTCTGAGCCGACGGCGAGGGCGACTCAGTAGGCGCCGGTCCCCCTGGTCACCGCGCCGATGGTCTTCCACAGGATCATCGCGTCGAGCGCCAGCGTCCAGCTCTCGACGTAGCGCAGGTCGAGCCGCACGGACTCCTCCCAGCTGAGGTCGCTTCGGCCGCTGACCTGCCACAGCCCCGTCAGCCCCGGCTTGACCAGCAGCTTGCGCTCCGCCTCGCGTGAGTAGGTCGCCACCTCGGCGGGCAGCGGCGGCCGCGGACCCACCAGGGACATCGAACCGACGAGCACGTTGAACAGCTGAGGCAGCTCGTCGAGGGAGTACTTGCGCAGCACCACCCCGACGCGCGTGATCCGGGGATCGTTGCGCATCTTGAACAGGGGACCCGCCGCCTCGTTGGCCACGGCGAGATCGGCGAGCAGCCGCTCCGCGTCGACCACCATCGTGCGGAACTTGATCACGCGGAACTCGTCGCCCCGGCGCCCGACCCGGACCTGTCGGAAGAAGACCGGTCCCCCGCCGTCCAGCTTGATCATGAGGACGATCGCGAGGAGCACCGGCGCCAAGAGCAGCAGGAGCAGAGCGGCGCCCACCCGGTCGATGCAGCCCTTCACGATCTTGGGCACTCCGGTGAAGACCGGCTCGGTGAGCTTGAGGAGCGGCAGCCCGTCGACCGGTGCGACGTGCAGCCGCGGCCCGGCGAACTCCATGAGCCGCGGCTGCACCGCGAGCTCGATCCCGCTGCCTTCGAGGTCCCACGAGAGCTGGTGCATCCGGCGGTTGCTCCACCCGGCCGCGGGCGCGACCGCGACGACGCGGTACCCGCCCGACCGTGCCGTGAGGTTGACCGCCTCGAGGTCGCCCACGACCGCGACGCCCTCGATCTCGGTGAGGCCACCCGGACCGGTCCCCGAGGGAGTGCAGGCACCGGTGACCTCCCATCCGTGGTAGGGGTCCTTGACCGTGCGACGGATCAGGTCGAGGACCACGTCCTCGTCCCCCACCGCGAGCACGGGGTGCAGGCACTGACCCTCGCGGCGCAGCCGGTGGAGTCGCTGCCGCAGGAGATACCGACCGACGACGGCGAGCAGGCCCGCCGCCGGGATCGCCCCGAACACCCATTGCCTCGTGCCCGGGGCGCCGAGCAACAGCCCGACCATGCCGAGGACGACCGCACTCGAGATGACGGCCCGCAGCAACCGGCTGAACTCCTCGGAACCCTGGCCGAGGATCCGGGCGTCCCAGCTACGCGTGGCGAACACCGCGTAGAGCATGCCGAGCGTCGTGCCGCCCGCCACCAACGCGACCACCGAGGTCATCTCGAATGTCCACAGCAGACCCGTGGCCAGCCCGACGCCCACCGCGGTCACGACGGCGAGGGTGTCCGAGGCCACGACCGCGCGCTGGTAGCGACGCTCCCAGCGCGGGGTGCGGCTCCGAGCCTCCGGGCTCCGCCGACGCGAGGGGGGCGCCTCCTCCCGCTGGGTGGGGATGGGCACCGCCTGCGACGGCGAGGGTCCCTGACCGATCTCGCTGCTCAGTGCGACCACCGCCGGAGCTGGGCAGGGCGATTCATCGGGCACCGTCCGTAGTCGTCTGGCGTCGCATGTCCCTTCGAGCCCCCGCGGACACACTTCATGCACACACGACCAGACTCGTCATTTCAGATGACGTCGTTACTCCGTCGTGCCCATGAACCAGGCCATATCCTGCTGTTCACACACACAGTGTGACGGACATCTCGGCAACTACTCCAAACGGTGTACCCGATTGGGCTACAGCGCCGATGATGACGCTCTGCGATCGGACGACTCCGCCGGAACCGGCTCAGCGGTGGCCTGGGCAGGCACCAGCTCGCCCCGCGGCACCACGGTCAGCAGCCGGTGATGGGCGTCCGCGATCTTCCGGTGCCCGTAGACGGACGGGTGGCAGCGGTCGGCGAGGGTCTCGCGCGAGAAGTCGATCAGCCCGTTGAGGCCGACGTATCGGGCGTTCGGCCGTGCGGCGACCAGCTCCCGCTGCAGTGACTCCACGACCTCGAGGTTCTTCCTCGACCGCGGGTACAGGACGGGGTTCACGAAACCGACGCCGGAGACGATCACCGGCCACCCCCGCTCCTCCATGAGGTCCAGGAAGGCGTCGAGCTCACGGCGGTACACCTCGTGCGACATCCGCGGCGCTCCCCCACCCAGGCGGATGGTCAGGTTCTTCACGGCGATCTTCGCCACCGTGGTGCCGATCTCGCGGACCCGCTCGCGCGGGTCCTCCGAGTAGTACGGCCGGGCGTCGAGGCCCACGACACCCTTCCAGTTGCCGGGGCCATGGTCGTCGATGACCTGCTGGACCGCCCTGCGCGGGTGCAGGAGGCTCTCCGTCTGGCCGGTGCTGATCAGCACCAGGTCCGGCTCGAACTTGTCCAACCGCGGGACGAGCGCGCTGCACTCGTCGACCCGGCGGCTGGCCTTGGCCTTCATCAGGATGGCCTCGGCTCCCAGGTCTCGGGCGAGGAACCGGGGGTAGGAGTTCTCCCGGACTCCGAGGCCCGCGGCGAGACTGTCGCCGAGCACGGCGATGCGCGGGTTGGCCGGGATCGTCAGCGTGGTGTCGGCCATGCGGCCTCCTCCTCATGAGTGGGTGATCCACTTCCAGGGGTGAGAGCGGATCTCCTGTGAGGTCGACGGAACGGACAGTTCGTTATCAGCACCCGCCTCTGGTCCGTTACCGGGTGCGGGACGGCGACACCGCCGAGTTGGGCATACTGGCCCTCGAGCCTCCGGCCGGTTCCCGCAACGCTGCAGCCACGGGCGCGCCCCGGCACGCGCCGCCCCCGCCGGGCCGCCGACCTCGAGGGGAAGCAGCATGCACGTCCCGCTCCGCCGACATCTCGCCGCCGCGTGCGGTGGGGTGGCGATCCTGCTCGCGGCGGGGTGTGCCGCCACCGGCACGGGCCAGGTCGGGAACGCCGCATCGACGGCCCCGGCCGTCACCCCCGCGCCGAAACCGGTCCCGCTCGATCCCGCCAAGGGCCTCTACCTCTCGCTGGGCGACTCCTACGCCGCGGGCACCAACCCGGGCAGCTACTCCTCCGGCAAGACCAGCGATTTCGCCTTCCCCAACCAGATCGCCTCTCGGGTGAACGCGGCAGGGACACCGCTCCAGATGGTCAACCTGGCCTGCTCGGGGGCGACCTCGCAGGACGTCGTCGGCGCCGCGGGGTGTGCCTCGAACCTGATGGGCGGCGACAGCACGCCGTACCCGACCGAGCCCCAGCTCGCCGCAGCCGAGCGCGTCCTGTCCGCGAGTGCCGGGAATGTGCGTCTCGTCACGATCGTCGTCGGTGGCAACGACGTGACCCGGTGCCTGAGCGACACGAACGCCTCGGGAGACTTCCGCACCAACCCGGCGACCACCGCGTGCCTCACCGCGGCGTCCACCACGCTGCGGGAGAACCTCACCGAGATCCTGACCCGGGTCCGTGCCCTCGTCGGGCCGTCGGTCCCGATCATCGGGCTCACGTATCCGGACTCCTACCTCGGCCTCTACACGCGGACCGAACCGGGATACCAGGACTACGCCCGCGCCTCGCAGGAGGTGTTCCAGACCCACCTCAACCCGGTCCTGCGAGACACCTACGCCTCCGCCGGCGCAGAGTTCGTCGACATCACCCAGCTCACCGGCGGGTACGACGCGCTCGACACCACCACGGACGGCACCGTCCCGATACCCGTCCAGACCGTCTGCCGCCTCACCTACATGTGCTCGGACGACGACGTGCACGCCACGGAGGCGGGCCACACCTTCATCGCGGACCAGGTCCTCGCCCTCGCTCCGCTGGGGTAGGCGATCCCGGCCGACCCGGGTCACCGGGCGCGCGGCGACGTCAGCCGGGCGTTCGGCGGTGGGCCTTGTGCTCGGGCTGCGTCGCCTGACGGGGTGCCGGGGCCACGTCGGGCTCGCGCGGCGACTCGGCCTCTTCACGGAGTCGACCACCCCGGGCGAGCAGCCCGAAGACGAGCGCAGCGAGCAGACCGAGGGCCAACCAGCCCACGACGACCCAGACCCACACCGCCATGGAATCAGGTTAAGGCCGCGTGACCTGCGACGACAGTCTTCGTTCGGTGAGCGCTTGACAACGCTCGGTGAGGCGTGACGCCAACCGACGAGCGGTCCGACACGATGGAGATCAGGTCCAACGGGCCGACAGGCGGAGGGGTCAGCGGCCTCGGGCGAAGAGGACCTCGGTGAACGTCCGAGCGATGATCTTCATGTCCAACCACAGCGACCAGTGCTCGATGTAGTAGTTGTCGAACCGCGCCCGGTCGGCGATCGAGGTGTTGCCCCGCAACCCCGAAACCTGCGCAAACCCCGTCAGACCGGACTGCACACGGTGCCGGTGGGCGTAGCGGTCGAACTCGGCGGAGAACTGGTCCACGAAGTGCGGACGCTCCGGCCGAGGCCCGACCAGGGTCATGTCGCCGCGCAAGATGTTCCACAGCTGCGGCAGCTCGTCCAGCGAGGTGCGGCGCAGGAACTTCCCCACCGGGCCGACCCGATTGTCGTTCGCGATGTTCCAGGTCGTGGCCGAGTCACGCTCGTTCGCCGGGCGCATCGACCGCAGCTTCAGGCAGTCGAAGTGCTTGCCGTCCCGACCCACCCGGGCCTGGCGGAAGATCACGCCGGGCCCACCCTCGACCCGCACCGCCAGCGCGCAGACCGCCAGGATCGGGGAGGCGAGCAGCAGGGTCACACCGGCCACCAGGACGTCGAACATCCGCTTCACCAGCCGCGCAGGCCCGTTGAGCTTCGGCGTGCGGATCCGCATGACCGGGATCGAGCCGACGTGGTCGGCCTGGCCGGTCTGGGTGTGGAACTGGTGCATCCGCGGCACGATCAGCAGGTCGCAGCGCGAGGCCCGCGGGGTCCGGACCGTGTCCAGCAGGTCCCGCTCGGAGAAGTCCCCGTCCGCGATCAGCAGCACGTCCGCACCGGTGCCTGGGACGACCGTCTCCAGGTCCGCCAGCCCACCGAGCTGCGGCACGACCGCGCTCGCCACGCAGTCCTCGCCATCGTCGACGAAGCCCACGACGCGGAGGCCGTAGCGCGAGTGCCGGTCCAGCACGCCGGCCAGCTCGGCCGCGAGCGCACCCCCGCCGACCAGCACAGTCCGGTGCGCGGTGGTCCCCCGCCGCCGCGACCAGTTGATCAGCGCGGTGGTGCCGAAGCGCAGGAGCACGAAGAGCGCGATCGCGATCGCGACGTTCTGCAGGAAGACCTCGAGCTTGAGCTGGTCCCCCCGCAGCACCAGCACGGTGGCGACGAGGCCCGCCGCCGCCAGGACCTGCCCGATCAGCGCAGGCATGTCGTCCAGCACGCTCATGTGCAGCCGGGCGCGATAGCGGCGCCCACCCGTGAGGAACAACATCGCCACGGCCGAGGTCAGCAGGATCGCCTTGAGGCTGCCGGGGTTCCACACAGCCGGGAGGGCGAGCGCGACGGCGTCGACGGCCGGGACGACCATCCAGGCCCGCACCCGGGAGACCCAGGGCTGGGCCTTCGCGTGTGCGATCCCCTCGACCAACCGAAGTGCCGGTGCCGCCGCCCGCTGTGCGGGGACGATCAGCTCCTCGACGGCCGGTGGTGCACTCGACGTCCCATGCGAGATCGACACTGCTGTTGGCCCCCCAGATGCAGTAGCGCTTTGCTCACGCTCTGTCCGGTCTGTCGCCGCCTGCGCCGTAGACGTTTCAACCACCAGGTGATCTCGTCAAACATGACGATCACACTGCGGGGGTGCCGCGACGGGCGGTGCGAGCCGCACGGCGAGCGGTCGCCGGCCCCTCAGAAGGGCGGCGGCTCGTCGAACACGGCAGGCGGCACTCCCCCAGCGATCAGGTCGGGGAGCGTGGGTGGTGGCGGTCTCGGGGATGGCTCCGGTTCCGCTTCCCTCGGCACGAAGGGCCGGTAGTCGTAGGGCTTGCTGGTGTAGCGGGGGCCGGTCGGAGTGACCCAGGTCAGCGCCCCGTCCGCCTCCGCGACGACCTGCCAGCCGGGTTGCTCCTTGAGCAGATGATGCTGCTTGCAGCGACCGTCGAGGTTGTGGTCGGCCGTGTCCCCGCCGTCCGCCCACCGCTGTCGATGGTCCAGCTCGCAGTCGATGGCCCGCCGCGAGCAGATCGGCAGCCGACAGACCTGGTCGCGGGCCCGGACGAAGTCGGCGAGCGCCTTCGGCGGCCGATACGTCGTACGACCGTGGTCGAGCAGGGCACCGGAGAGCGGGTCGACGACCAGGCGCCGCCACACCGCGTCCAGCGCGGCCTCGCGAGCGAGGTCGGCGGGAATGGGTCCGTACCCGACGAGCTGTGCGGGCCGATTCGAGTCTCCGCGCAGCGTGTCCAGCCCGACCACCACCTGTACCAGCGTGGCAGCGGGCGGGACCGTCATCGTGCGACCACCGGTATCGGCCTGCTCCTGCTCCAGATCACTCAGGACGAGCCGACCACAGAGGAGGTCCGCCACGAGGTCGGCACGGCGCTGGTCCAGCGAGCGGTCTTCGCGGAGGCTCCTGGCGAGGCGGGTGAGCATGTGCCACACCCGCTGGGCCTCGGTGGCGGGCAGCAGGGCACGCAGGGTGGCCATGCCGTCCTCCTCCGGGAGGACCTCCACCCGACGGCGACCGCGGCCCTCCCGGAAACGCCGGTTCGCCCCTTCGGGATCCACCCGCAGCACCGCCTCGCGCACGGCCGCACGGACCTGCGCGACGGTCCGAGCCGACTCGTCGGTGAGGCACAGCGTCCCCTCGTTCACCGCGCGGGCGCGCCCCTCGTCGATCCGCCCTTCCTCCCATGCGGCCAGGACCTGGGGGAACACCGATTCGAGCCGCGCGGCCTCGAGGAGTCGACTCTTGGCGGTGAGCCGCGAGAGCCCGAGGGCGCACCCCAGCTCGTCCGGCGCCCAACGGGAGATCGGCGAGGCCTCGTCCACATGGGAGGTCCCCCGCTCGTCCCCCGGACGACGACGGCCGAGCTCCGCGATCAGCCGAGTCCGCCGTGCGGCGTGGAGCACCGATCGAGACCGATCTCGGACGCTCAACGGCCTTCTCCGACCCTCGTCGAGCGGGTCGTACCCCTGGTGTGGCCCCGCCGACCGAGGCCCCGGGAGGGCGTCGTCGCGGTGCCTCGTTACCGCGGCGGAACGAACCGGCGCACGATCCGATAGACGGCGTCCGTCACCAGCTCCACAGCCTGGTGATGTGCGGACTGCGGCCCGCCCATCGGGTCCGGCACCTCGAGGTCCTCGGAATCCATCCGCACCAGGCCGCGCAGCATCCGCGCCTGGTCGACGAGCTCGGTCGCCCGCTTGACCGGGTCCTCCACGGGCAGGCTCGCCTCGTCGACGGCGTCGACCAGAGCGGCGAACTCCCGCAGGGCGAAGGTCGTGCGCAGGCCGGCCGGCTCCCGTTCGACGATCGCGCTCCGGTGCCGGACGTTCGCCCCGAGGACGAGGTCGGCCCGGCGGACCATCGAGGACCGCAGCTGGCGCGCGCGGAACTCACCGGCCACGAGCCCGTCGAGCCCCCAGGGTGAGAGCTCGTCCCGCGTCTGCGGATGCATCATCTCCCCGACGACCGCCCCGACCCCGGCGCTCGAAATCTGGAACCGGGCGGCCGCACGGCCCCCGAGCTTCCCGATCAGGATGTGCCGGGCCATGATCTCCGCGACCGGGGAGCGACAGATGTTCCCGGTGCAGACGAAGAGCAGACGGAAGGTCTCGCCCTCCGGCGGCGGTGTGGAGTGCTGCGGCATCTGGTCCCCCGACCTGACGGTTACGGCTAGTTCGGTGTGCCCGCGAGGGCTTCGTCCGGATGGGCCTCGACGTACCGCGTCATAGTCCCCTCCCGGAAGGCGGTCCACAGGTCGGCGCCCGCCGCATCGTCCAGGTAGACGACGGACTGCGGCCCCTCGAAGCCCAGCCCGGCCACCGGGGCGCTGGTGAACACCACTCCCGCCGGCCGCAGCTCCCGCATCTGCAGTGCGAGGTCGCGCAGGCCGCCGTTGGACAGGGTGTCGTCCACGCTGACGGTCCGACTGGTCGCGTCGACCAGGTCGTAGAGCCCGACCGGGTCCGACGCCGTCTCGCCGGCCTTGGTCAGCAGGGCGCGCAACGCGTTCTGCTGGCGCTTCGCCCGGTCCAGGTCCCCGCCCGGCAGCTCGTACCGCTGCCGGACGTAGGCCAGGGCCTGAGCACCGTCGAGGTGGTTGAGGCCCTCGTGGAAGTCGACGCCGGCGTTGCTCGTCGCCGCGGCCACCCGCACGTCGATCCCTCCGACGGAGTCCACCATCTGCTGGAAGCCTGCGAAGTCGACGACGCCGAAGTGGTCGACGCGGGTGCCGGTGAGGTTCTCCACGGTCTGGATCAGCAGCGGCGCCCCGCCGAAGGCGTACGCCGCATTGATCTTGTTCTTCCCGCGCCCGGGGATGTCCACCCAGCTGTCGCGCGGGATGGAGGTGACCGCCGCGCTCCGGCCGTCCTCGGCGACCCGGGCCAGCATCACGACGTCACTGCGCTGCGATCCGCCCTGCGCGACGGCGTCGGTGCCCGTGGTCGGCCCTTCGGCTCGGCTGTCGGTGCCGACCAGCAGGAACGTCGTCGCGGCCGTCTCGATCGGCCGGGTCTCCTCGGGGATGCCGGCGAAGGCGTCCGGCACCCGTGAGATGTTGTTGCCGACGCGCTCGGTGAGGAGGTAGATCCCGGCCGCCACGATCAGCATGAGCACGAGGATTCCGCTGAGCACCGCGATCAGCACCCTACGACCCCGCGACCGCCGGTTCGGGGAGGAAGACCTGTCCGGCAGCAAGCCCGCACTCGACGAGCGTTGATCGCCTGACATGAACTTCTCCCTGCTTGTGGCCGCCCCTGTAGAGAACGTCGTGGTGTGCGGTCTCGCGTTACGAAACGTCCTCAACGCTGACGACGTCCGGTCGACCCGACAGCCGACAGCGCCGACTCGACGACGCCGGGCTGTGAGGGGCAGCCCGCCCGAGGGGCTCAGCGACCCCTGGCGAGGAAGACCTCGGAGAAGGTCCGGACGATGATCTTGAGGTCGAGCCAGAGGGACCAGTGCTCGATGTAGTAGTTGTCGAACCGCGCCCGGTCGGCGATCGAGGTGTTGCCCCGCAACCCCGACACCTGCGCAAACCCCGTCAGGCCGGACTGGACGCGGTGGCGGTGGGCGTAGCGGTCGAACTCCGCCGAGAACTGGTCCACGAAGTGCGGACGCTCCGGCCGCGGCCCCACCAACGTCATGTCCCCACGCAGGATGTTCCACAACTGCGGCAGCTCGTCCAACGAGGTGCGGCGCAGGAACCTCCCCACCCGGCCGACCCGGTTGTCCGTGGCGATGTTCCAGGTGGTCTGCGAGTCCTTCTCGTCGGCCGGGCGCATCGACCGCA
>Ga0070671_100000943_pt1 | contig 21323 bp, 17 predicted proteins | sample KBSS73metaG_FD_65341 | JGI IMG/M metagenome (GOLD analysis project Ga0070671, IMG submission 65341) | Switchgrass rhizosphere microbial communities from Kellogg Biological Station, Michigan, USA - KBS S7-3 metaG | ecosystem: Host-associated > Plants > Roots > Rhizosphere > Soil ...
GTCTGCAATGCGCCCCAGGTCGCCTTCGCGAGAAAGGCTGGCGCAACGTCGGGCGGAAAGAATTCGCCGACGAATTTGGCCATGAGGCGCATCGACTCGTGGCTGAAGAGCTGGCGATAGTCGACGGCGAGGTAGGCGAAGCTTGCCGTCACCGCCGCGACGACGCCGATCGCGAGGGCGATGCAGCCCCAGCACGGCGGCAGGCGGGTCGGCGGCGCCGCGGCCGCGGCGCTCGCGCTCATCGGCAGACCTCCACGCCTTGCGTGGCGATATTCGCCTTTAAAGTGGCCCGGCCGGTCACGACAGCACGCGCCGGATCAGAGCGCTCATCGCGTCGGCAACGATGACGAGGGCCAGGAAGGTGAGCAGGATCGTGCTCGCCTCGCCGCCGTTGAGCATCTTCATCGACTGGTCCATCAGCTGGCCGAGGCCGCCGGCGCCGACGAATCCCATCACGACCGATGCGCGCACCGCGCATTCCCAGCGATAGACGGTGTACGACGCGAGCTCCTGCGCGGTGCTCGGAACGAGCGCGTAGAAGAGCGCGCCGAGGCGCGGGCTGCCGGCCTCGAGGAGCGCCCGCGCCGAGCGCGTATCGCCCGACTCGAGGATCTCGGTGTAGACCTTGCCGAGCATGCCGCCGTAGGTCACGGCGAGGGCGAGAACGCCGGCGCCGGGGCCGAGCCCGAGGGCGCGAACGAAGACGAGCGCCCAGACGACTTCCGGGATCGCGCGCAGCACCGTGAGGACGCCGCGCGTCGCTGTCCGGATCGATGCGCCGGCGGCGCGGCCGGGCCCGGGGCCGATTCGCGACACGGCGAGCGCGCGCGTCGCAACGACCGCGAGCGGGGCGGCGACGACGAAGGCGAGCGCGATCCCGGCAGTCGCGATGGCGAGGGTTTCGAGCGTCGCCCTGGCGAGCAGGGCGAGGAAATCGGGCGCGGTCGCCGGCGGCAGGAAGCCGGCGAGGAAGTTCGCCATGACCTGCAGATGTGACGTGTCGAAGAGCTGCCACGGCCTGAATTCGGCAAGCGCGAGCAGCGGCCAGAGGACGACGACCGCGGCGACGAGCGCGGTCGCTCGCGCCGTCGTCGCCGGATCTCGCAGCGGCGCGGCCGGGCGCTGGATCGTCGCTGCCGTCGCGCTCACGCGAATGTCCTCACCGCCGCCGTCGCCAGGGCCGTCGTCGTCACGGGTGCGTTCTCGTCGTGATCGCTCACTGGCATCCCGGCCGCTTCAGCGAGACGACGTTGTGCCGGCGCACTTCCTCGACGATGTCGACGCCCTGCTCGGGCAGCGCCCGGCCCTCGGTGGCGTAGAGGTCGTGAAGCATGGAGCTCGTCACCGCCGCGTTCGGGCGATCGAAGACGACCTCGCCGGCCTTCATCCCGACCAGGCGCGGGAACCACTTGAGCGCGAGGTCGACGGCGTGCAGCGAAGCGACCAGGGTCGCGCCGCGCGTCTCGCTCTCGGCGACGAGCGCGCCGACGCTGAGGTCGGCGAGGGCGGGGTCGAGCGCCGAGACCGGCTCGTCGGCGAGGACGATCTCCGGCTGCTGGTAGAGAACGCGGGCGATGCCGACGCGCTGCAGCTGGCCGCCCGAGAGGCGGTCGCAGCGGTCGAAGACGCGGTCGCCGAGGTCGAGCCGGTCGAGCATGGCGCGCGCGCCGGCGGCGTCGCCCGGGACGACGAGCGAAGCGATCGCGTTCCACGCCGGCCACGTGCCGAGCCGGCCGGCGAGGACGGCGGTGACGACGCGAAGGCGCCCGGGGATCGGTGGACTCTGGTGGACGACGCCGATGCGTGCGCGCAGGCGCCGAAGCTCGTTCGCGCCGAGCTGCCACGGATCGCCATCGTCGATGAACAAGCGGCCCTCGCTCGGCTTCAGCGAGGTGCCGAGCAGGCGAACGAGCGTGGTCTTGCCGGCGCCCGACGGGCCGATCACCGCGACGCGCTCGCCGCGCTCGAGCGCGATCGAGACGTCGCGCAGCGCGCGATGGCCGTTGGCGTGGACGAGGCCGGCGGCTTCGAGGCGAAGGCTCATCGCGCCATTCCTGCACCGGCTCGGCATTGTGCGCCTTCTTCCTGGCCCGCCTCATGAGCGACCCTCGCCGGCGCAAGCCCGCCTGCGCCGAGGATGCCTTGCCGGCGCATGACGACGGCGCCTACTTGACCAGCCCGGCCGAACGCGCCGCCGCCTCGATGCCGTCGTAGTTCGAGTTCTGCGTCGCGATGAACTTGCTTGCGCGCTGCAGGTCCATGATCTCCTTCATCGCCGGCTTCGACGCGTCGAGCTTCAGGAACGCGTCGGTGAGCTTCTTCGTGACGGCCGGATCGAGGCCGGGCCGGACCGTCCAGTTGTAGTCGTAGTACGGCGGCGTGACCGCCAGCACGCGGACCTTCTCGGCGTTCGGGTTCTTGCTCTCGAGGAGCTTGTCCATCACCGACGCGTTGAGGACGCCGGCCTCGGCGCGGCCGGCGGCGACGAAGGCGACGGTCGCGTCGTGCGCGCCCGAGAACGCGACCGACTTGAAGTCGCGCTCGGGGTCGATTCCCGCCTGCAGCAGGAAGTAGCGCGGCATCAGGCTGCCCGACGTCGACGACGGCGCGCCGAACGCGAAGGTCTTGCCCTTGAGATCGGCGAGCGTCTTGGCGGGGCTTGCGACCGGGACGATGAAGCGGCTCGTGAAGACGGCGTCCTCGGCGCGCTGGGCGATTGGAACGACGCCGCCGTTGGTGCGCAGGCGCGCCTGCACGTAGGTGAAGCCGCCGAGCCAGGCGAGGTCGAGCTTGTTCGTCGCCAGGCCCTCGACGACGGCGGCGTAGTCGGTGACGGGGACGAACTGGACGTCGAGCCCGGTCTCCTGCTTCAGATAGTCGCCGAGCGGCTTGAACTTGCGCTGCAGCTCGGTCGGCGCTTCGTCGGGAATCGCCGATACGCGCAGCACGCCGGCCGTTTGGGCGAGCGCGGCCGACGATGCGGCGAGACCGGCGGCGAGAGCGGCGCTACAAAGGAGCGAGCGAAGGATCGGCATGAAGTTGCTTTCGGATGTCAGCGTGAAGGGGCGGCGGTGCGAAAGCCGGCGAAGACGTCGCTGCGGTCGGCGACGAAGAAGTTGCGATAGCGCGCGTCGTGCAGCCGCTCGTGGGTGGCGAACGAGCCGCCGCGCAGCTCGCGATGATCGCCGAACCACGGCTTCGAGTAATCGGCGTAGGGACCGGCGACGAAGCCCGGATACGGCAGGAACGCGTCGGCGGTCCACTCCCAGACGCTCCTGCCCCACGTGAAGCGCGGGTCGCGCGCGGCGAGCTCCCATTCGGCGGCGCGCGGCAGGCGCCGGCCGGCCCAGCGGCAATACGCCTCGGCCTCCCAGGCGCTGACGTGGACGACCGGCGCCGCGAGGTCGAGCGGCTGCCAGCGATCGAACCAGCGCGTCTGCCACTCGCCATCGGCTCCACGACGCCAGCGCTGCGGATGGCCGACGTGCTGGTGCGCGCGCCAGGCGCCGGCGGGGCCGGGCCAGAAGGCGGCGTCCTCGTAGCCGCCGGCGATGACGAAGCGAAGGAAGTCGGCATTGCAAACCGGCGTCGAGTCGATTTCGAACGGCGCGACGTCGACCTGCCATGGCGGCTGCTCGTTGTCGAAGGCGAAGCCGGGCTCGTCGGGCGAACGGCCGAGCGTGATCGTTCCGCCGTCGACGCGGACCGGGTCGCTGGTGGCGAGCGACCGCATGACGAAGCCCGTCGGCGCCGGCCACGCGAGGGTCGCGCGCAGCCAAGCGAACGCCTCGCCGTGCATGTCCTCGTGGAAGAGGGCGAGGCGATGAAAGTAGTTCGTGCCGTCGTCGTCGCGGTCGCCCGGGATGGCGTCGATGCACGCGTCGAGCTGGCGCGCCAGGCGCGCGCCGAGCTCGGCGCGCGACGGCAGCGCGACGCGCCAGCGGTCGGCGTGCGCGAGCCGCGCCGAGTCGAAGGTCGGGTCGGGGCCGGCGATCGCGGCCGGGCGCGCGGCGACGACGAAGCCGTCGGCGCCGAGTCGGTGCGGCCCGCGCAGGATCCAGAACTCGGCGAACCAGGCGAGGTGGCCGAGCTCCCACGCGACCAGGTTCACTCCGGCCTGCATCGGCACACGCCAGGCGTCGTCGTCGCGGTCCATCGTCAGCGCCAGCGTCCTCGCGCGCGACTCGCGCAGCGCGTCGCCGAGCGCGGCGCCGGCGAGCCGCCGGGGCGCACCGCCGTCAGCGGCCATGATCGGGCGAGCGTGCCATCATCGATCGATGACTCCGGGCCCGCTGCCGCGCGTGCGAATCGTCTCCCCGGCGCTGGCCGCGGCGAACAACGGCAACTGGCACACGGCGTCGCGCTGGCAGGGGTTCCTGGCCGAAGTCGCGCAGGTCGAGATCGTCGGCGTCGACGCCGATGAGCGACGTGCCGATCACGACCGGAGCGGCGACGGCGAGCGACACGGCGATGACAGCGGACGCGACGCCGAGCTCCTGATCGCGCTCCATGCGCGTCGCTCGGCGCGGTCGATCGCAGGCTGGCGCGAGCAACGTGGCGACGCCCCGGCCGTCCTCGTGCTGACCGGCACCGACCTGTATCGCGATCTCGACATCGATCCGGGCGCTCGCCATTCGCTGCAGTGTGCCAGCCGCATCGTCGTGCTGCAGGAGGCGGCGCTGGCGCGCCTCGACGCCGCCAGCCGCGCCAAGGCGGTCGTCATCGTCCAGTCGGCGCCGGCGCTGCGGGTCGCGCGCCCGGCCGGCGCGGCCGATCTCGTCGCCGTCGGCCACCTGCGCGAGGAGAAGGATCCGCGGACGCTCTTTCGCGCCGCCCGCCTGCTCGCGGCCGATGAGGCGGCGCCGACGATCGCTCACGTCGGCGCCGCGCTCGATCCGCGGCTCGGCGACGAGGCGCGGGCGACGATGGCGGCGTGGCCGTCGTACCGATGGCTCGGCGCGCTCTCGCACGCGGCGGCGCGACGAGCGATCGCGCAGGCGCAGGCGCTCGTCCACATGAGCCGGATGGAGGGCGGCGCCAACGCCGTCATCGAGGCGGTCCGCTCCGGCGTGCCGGTGCTCGCGAGCCGGATCGACGGCAACGTCGGCCTGCTCGGCTCCGGCTACGAAGGCTACTTCCCGGTCGGCGACGCCGACGCGCTCGCGGCGCTGATTCGCCAGTTTCGCGCCGACGCCCCGTTCGCCGCCCGCCTGCGCGGGCAATGCGCGGCGCGCGAGCCGCTCTTTCGCCCCGCCGCCGAGCGCCGGGCGGTGCGAACGCTTGTCCTCGGCCTGCTCGCGACGCGGCGCGGCCCGGCTGACAGAATCGGCGCGTCGACCGACTGATTCCGATCGGACTTTCATCCATGAATGCAGCAGCAACCTCCGGCGCCGTCCCGCTCGACGCGACGCCACCGCTTCGGCTCACGAGCTTCTCCCACGGCGGCGGCTGCGGCTGCAAGATCGCGCCCGGCGTCCTCTCCGAGATCCTGCGCTCGAGCGTCGGCGGCTTCGTTCCGCCCGAGCTCATGGTCGGCATCGAGACCGCCGACGACGCCGCCGTCTACAAGCTCAACGACACGCAGGCGCTGATCGCGACGACCGACTTTTTCATGCCGATCGTCGACGATCCGTTCGACTTCGGCCGCATCGCCGCGACCAACGCGATCAGCGACGTCTACGCGATGGGCGGCCGACCGATCATGGCGTTGGCACTCGTCGCGATGCCGATCGACCGGCTGACGACGGCGCAGATCGGCGAGATCATCCGCGGCGGCGAGTCGGTGTGCCGCCAGGCCGGCATCCCGATCGCCGGCGGCCACACGATCGATTCGGTCGAGCCGATCTACGGCCTCGTCGTGATGGGCCTCGTCCACCCCGACAAGGTGCGCCGCAACGCCGACGCGAAGGCCGGCGACGTGCTCGTCCTCGGCAAGCCGATCGGCGTCGGTGTCCTCTCCGCGGCGCTCAAGAAGGGAACGCTCGACGGCGCCGGCTACGAGCGCCTGATCGAGACGACGACGCGACTCAACACGCCCGGCGTCGCCCTCGCCGACCTGGCCGGCGTCCACGCGATCACCGACGTCACCGGCTTCGGCCTCGCCGGCCACGCGCTCGAGCTCGCGCGCGGCGCCGGCCTCGGCGTGACGATCGAGTGGTCGAAGGTGCCGCTTCTCGCCGGCGTCGTCGAGATGGCGAAGGACGGCTTCGTCACCGGCGCCTCGGGCCGCAACTGGGCCGGCTACGGGGTCGAGGCGGTGCTCGATCCAAGCCTGCCGGCGGTCGCTCGGGATCTCCTCAGCGACCCGCAGACGTCGGGCGGGCTGCTCGTCAGCTGCGACCCGGCGAGCGTCGACGACGTCATGGCGATCTTTCGCGATCAAGGCTTCGAGGCGGCGGCGCCGATCGGCGTCGTGCGCGAGGGCGTCGGGCTGCGGGTCGTGCCCTGAGCAGGGGAACGTCGAGCGGTTGCTGCCCGAAAGCGGACGTCGCAGCTTGGAACGAACGTGCAGCAGCGCGTCCGCTCGAACATCCTCTGACCTTGCGTCAGGCAGCTCGCCGATCACGCGGCGGCGCCCGGCATGACCACGCCAGCTTCTATCTCCGGCTCACCGAACTAATGTCGGCCGGTCAATCGATGACGCGGTCCGCGCGCAGGAGGATCGAGTTCGGCAGGATCAGGCCGATCGCCTGGGCCGCGCGACGGTTAACGATCAGCTCCAACCGCGTCGGCCGTTCGATCGGCAGCTCGCTCGGCTTGGCCCCCCTGAAGATGCGATCGAGGTAGTCTGCCGCCCGGCGGTTGTTCTCGTAGACGTTCTGCCCGTAGCACATCAGGCCACCGGCCTCGACGAACGGCGTGAAGGAATAGATCGCGGGCAGACGATTCGCCGTCGCAGCGTCCGTAAAGGGTCGCGCCTGGCCGGTAAAGAATGGATCGGGGGCAACGATCAGGGCATCGGCGCGAACGCGCGAAATCGCGACAAACGCCGCGTCGATCTGCGACGGGTCGTCGGCAGCGAACGGCAGCACCGTCACCCCGACCGGTTCGGCGGCCGCGTGCACCTGTTGCAACGCGACGGGGCCGATCGGATTCTTTGGATTGAAGATGACGGCGACGCGCGTCATCGCCGGCACGACGGCGCGCAGCAGCTCGAGGTGCTTGATGGCGACATCGGTCGCCATGATGGAGGGGCCCGTGATGTTGCCGCCAGGCTTGGCGAAGCTCGCGACAAGTCCGAACGCCACCGGGTCCGCGACGCCCGCAATGACGATCGGAATCGTCCTCGTCGCTGCCTGTGATGCGCGTGCAGCAGGCGTCCCCAAGGCGACGATGACGTCGGGCTTGGCCTTGACGATCTCTCTTGCGAGCGCCGCAAGCCGCTCGTCGCTGCCGCCGCCGAAATGCCACGTCACTGTGAAATCCCTGCCCTCGACGTAGCCGAGCTCGCGCATCCTCGGCAGCCAGGCGGCGAGATAGTCGTTCTCGAGTGACTTCGCGGCGTCGCGCGAACTCAAATAGGCGATCCGCCAGACCTTGCTCGCACGCTGCGCGAAGGCGAGCCGGGACGAAGCGAATGCTGCCGCCGCGCACAGCAAGATGAAGTGACGGCTGGAGCAGATCGTCATCGACACTCTTACGCGATCGTAAAGCAGCTGCTCGTGGCGTCTGCATGTGGCCGCACTCGGGCGTACGCGAGGCTCAGTTACTCGGCGCGCCAACGCGAGCGGCAGGATTCGAGCGAACCGATTGGAAGCGGAAAGGGCCGCAGTCGACCCGTTGCTGCCATTCAACGTGCCCGCCGAACTGCCTACCAGCGGTCGTTCGGGACAAGGCCCGTCATTGGATCACTTCGTCCGCGTGCAGCAGCAGCGCTTTCGAAATCGTGAGTCCCAGCGCCCTCGCAGCGCTCAGGTTGATCACGAGTTCGAACTTGTTCGCCTGCTCGACGGGAAGGTCAGCCGGTTTGATGCCCTTCAGAATCTTGTCGACATATGTCGCCACGTGGCGAGCGGTGACAGCGAGGTCCGCCGCATAGCTGAGCAACCCACCCGCGACGACGTGCTCGCGCCACGCATACGCCACCGGCAGCCGGATGCCCTGCATCAGGGTCTGCATGCCGGCGCGCTCGTTGAGATAGAGCGGGTCAGCGACCACGACGACAGCCTGCGCGTCTTGCCGAACGATCTCTCCGACGGCCGCGCCGAATTCCGCCTTTGCGTTGGCGACGATGCGCAGGGCAGTGAGGTCCAGCATGGCGCACGCGCTCTGGGCCGCGGCCCAGAACACCGGTTCGTTCGGGTTGGATTCGTTCAACAGAAACGCGATGCGCCGGGCGCGTGGCGCGATCTCATGCAGGATCGCGATCAGCTTGCCCAGGACGACTTCGGACTGTGTCGTGATCCCAGTGATGTTGCCGCCGGGCTTGGCCAAGCTCGCGACAAACCCGGCAGCGACCGGGTTGTTGACGCTCGCCATGACGATCGGGATCGTCGACGTCGCGCGCTGCATCGCTCGCGTGGTCGTTGCGTTTCCGACCACGATCGCGTCGACACGCTGCCTGATCAATTCCTTCGCCATGGCGCCCAGATGGCTTGCGTCACCATCGGCGTAGACGGCTTGATGCTCGACGTTCTTGCCTTCTAGCCAGCCGAGATCGTGCATTCCCTGTCTGAATGCCGCGTAGGCCTCGGCGGGACTGGTCTTCGATCCGAACGAAACCCATCCGACGCGGCGAACGGTCGGCGCAGGCTGCGCGTTGCTGTCGGGATGCGCGACAAGCAGACCGGTGCCGCCTGCCAGCAGAAGACTTCGGCGCGTGATCAATGGGTCCCTTGGTCGGGAGATCGAATTCCGACAATACAGCATCGACCCACTGGCGCCTCGCGTCGCTTGCGGATTTGCCCGCTTTCGCCAACCCGGATCGTTGGCCGCTGCGTTGCCCCGATGTGACCGACTGATCGTCCTAGCAGACGATCACTAAACGTTTCGACCAGATCGACGTCGCAAGATGAACCGGTCATTGACGTCGACCGTCACTGAACGCGGTTGTTCTCCGTGCGGCCGACGAGAAAGTGGGACAGGAGCGCCACCGGCCTGCCCGTCGCGCCCTTCTCCGCACCTCCTTTCGACGCCGTTCCCGCGATGTCGAGATGCGCCCACGGATAGCGCCTGGCGAAGCGCGAGAGGAAGCAAGCCGCGGTCACCGCGCAGTCGGAGCCCGTGCCGACGTTCGGAAAGTCCGCGAAGTTGGACTTGAGCGCGTCCTGATACTCGTCCCACAGCGGCATGTGCCAGGCGCGGTCCCACGCGCGTTCGCCGGCGTCGAGGATTTCGCGCGCGAGCGCGTCGCTGTTGGAGAACAGCCCGGTGGCGATGCCGCCCAGCGCGCTCACGATCTCGCCCGTCAGCGTCGCGATGTCGATGACCGCGGCGGGCTGGTATCGCTCGGCGTAGACGAGGGCGTCGCACAGGACGAGGCGGCCCTCGGAATCCGTGTCCAGGATCTCCACGGTCTGGCCGGACATCGTCGTCACGATGTCGCCGGGCTTGATCGCGTTGCCGCCGGGCATGTTCTCCGTGGACGGAATGATGCCGACGATGTCGAGCGGCAGCTTCAGGAGCGCGGCCGCGTGAAGCGCGCCGAGCACGCTCGCGCCGCCGCACATGTCGAATTTCATCTCGTCCATCTCGAGCGCGGGCTTGATGGAGATGCCGCCCGCGTCGAACGTGATGCCCTTGCCGACGAGGACGATGGGCTGGGTGTCGGCGGCGCCGCCGCGGTACTCCATCACGACGAGCTTCGGCGGCTCGCAACTGCCGCGCGCGACCGCGAGGAAGCCGCCCATGCCGAGCTTCTCGAGATCCTCCCGTTCGAGAATCCTGACCTCGAATCCGTCGCGCTCGCCGACCTCGCGCGCCCGCTCGGCGAGATACGTCGGCGTGCAGAGATTGCCAGGCAGGTTGCCGAGGTCCCTGGCGAGGACGATGCCCTCCGCGATGGCCGCGGCGCGAGCGATGGCAGCCTCGGCCGCTTCGGCCTCCGAAGCATTCGCGAGGTGGAACACGACAGCCTTCAGTGCGCGTCCCGCGTCCTCGGGCGGTTTGCTCTTGAGCTGGTCGAAGCGATATGTGCCCTCCATTACGGCAAGGACCGCCTGCTCGATCTTCCAGGCGGTATCGCGGCCGTTGACGGGAAGCTCGCCCAGGCAGATCGTCGCCTCCGCGGCCCCGGTCGTCCGCAGCGCCGCGATGGTCGAGGAGAGCGCCTTGCGATAGCTGCTCTCCGCGAATCCCTCCTCGACGCCGAGGCCGACGAGAAGCGCCCTCTCCGCCGCCACGTTCGCAACGTCGTGCAGCAGGAGGGTCGTGCCGAGCGTGCCGTCGAGGTCACCACGGCTGATCACGCCGTCGATGGCATGGCCGGAGGCGATGTCGAGGTCGAGCGCCGAGGGCGAGAGCTTGCGTCCTTGGTACACCCCCGCGACGATGCACCCGGTGCGCCGCTCGCGAAGGCTGCCGGTGCGCGCGCAGAAGTCCATGAATGAGCGAGCGCGTTGCCCGTTCTGAAGCTATGGGGGCGAGAGCCGGGCAGCTCCGCCTGCTCGTTCGGCGATGCGGCGTGCGAACACCCCGACGATCTCGCGGTAGAGCGCCTCGCCCAGCACCTGGTCCTCGTTGCCCGCATCGAGGTTCGGGTTGCAGTTGACTTCGATCAGGTAGCAGCGGTCCTCGACCTGCTTCAGGTCCACGCCGTACAGGCCGCGGCCGATCAGGTTGGCGGCGCGCACGGCCATGTTGATCACCTGCTCGGGCGCTTCGCCGATCGACATCGCCACCGTCTTGCCCTCGATCGCTTGCTTCGCTTCGTCGATCTGAATGATCTTCCAGTGGCCCGGCGCCATGAAATACTTGGCCACGAACAGCGGCCGCCCATCGTAGACGCCGACCCGCCAGTCGAAACCCGTCGGCAGCCACTCCTGCGCGACGATGAGCTCCGAGACCTTGAAGAAGCGCTCCGCCTCGCGCCGCAAGTCGTCTTCCGATTCGATCTTGATCACGTCGAGCCCGAAGCCGCTGTCCGGAAGCTTGAGAACGCACGGCAGACCGAGCGTCGGCACCACCTCTTCGACGTTGTCGCGCTGGACTGTCAGGGTGCGTGGCTGCGGAATCCGATGGCGGCTCATAAGCTCGTGCATGTAGACCTTGTTCAGGCACTTGAGGATCGATTCGGGGTCGTCGACGACCGGCATGCCGAGCGACTCGGCGCGGCGCGTGAACTCGTAGGTGATCCCGTCGACATCGGGGCTCGCCCTGTTGAACAGGGCATCGAATTCCGCGAGACGTTCCAGTGCGTCCGGCCCGATCAGCTCGGCCTCGAGTCCCACCAGCGGCGCCGCCCGCACGAGCCGCTCCAAGGCCTCGTCGTTGGACGGCTTGTGCGGTTCGTTCGGGTCCCTCAGGATCGCGAGCCGCGGCCGGCCTTTGCCGGCTCGCGCCGGCTGACGAGTCGACGACTCCGCCGCGAATGCCTTCGTGGCCTCGAGCAGGAAGGCGCGGTGCTGCGCCGGAACATCGGCCACGCCGACGGCCTCGACGGCGTCGAGACGCCAGCGGCCCTCGGCGCGTCCGAACAGCGCCCGCAGCAGGGGCGCGCGAACGTTCTCGAACAGCTTCTCTGCCAATGCTGAGTGGCGCTGCGCCGGATCGTTCCCGAAATAGACGTTGAGCTCGAAGCGGTCGCTCTCGTCATGGTGCAACGTCTCGCTCACCAGCGGTTCGAGCTGGCTCGATAGCGCGCTAATGCGAGCTTCGGACTTCAGATCCTCCACGGTCTTGACATTGGGCAGCGGTCGCTGGCCACGCGCCTCGGCGAGCAGCGACACGTAATAGCCGCGACCCTGATAGCGGCTCGTCCGGCACAGGTTGACCACGCGAACGCTGGCCTCTCCATCGCGGTCGGGCTCAGCCAGGTAGCGGCGCGCGGAAAGGACAACGGCCTCTTGAACCTCGAACCACGCCTGCTCACGATCGATCACGATGACGGTCGCCATTGCTCTGTCCGAAACCAGCTAGACGTGCAAGAGCAAGTGCTCTCGCTCCCATGGCGAAATCACCTTCATGAATTCGTCGTGCTCGACTTCCTTGACCTCCGTGTAGACGGTCACGAAATCATCGCCAAGGATCTCGCGCAAACCCTGGTCCTCGCGCAGCACCTGGAGTGCCTCGCCAAGGCTTCGCGAAAGGGAATAGCCTGACCGATACGCGTCGTCGGTGCACTCCGCGCTCGGTTCTATGCGCTCCCGGATCCCGAGGTATCCGCAAGCCAACGTCGCGGCGATCGCGATGTACGGGTTGGCGTCCGCGCCGATGACGCGGTTTTCGACCCGTCGCGACGCCGGCGAGGCGACCGGCGCACGGATGCCGACGGTCCGGTTGTCCGTGCCCCAATGGATGTTGATCGGCGCCGCGCTGTACCGCGCGAGGCGGCGGTAGCTGTTCACATAGGGCGCGAACAGGGCCATGGCGGCCGGAATGTAGCGCTGCAAACCGCCGATGTACCAATCGAACTCGCGGCTCGGCGATCCGTCTTCCTTGCTGAAGAGATTGCGCCCGCTGGCCGTGTCGACGATGCTCTGGTGCACGTGCATGGCGCTGCCGGGCTCGCTGGCAATCGGCTTGGCCATGAAAGTGGCATGCATTCCATGACGCAAGGCCGTCTCGCGCAGGGTGCGCTTGAAGAAGAACACCTGATCGGCGAGTGCCATGGGATGCGCATGGAAGAAATTGATCTCCATCTGGCCGGCGCCGGTCTCGTGGATCAACGTGTCGACGTCCAGATCCATCTGTTCGCAGTAGTCGTAGACGTCCTCGAACAAGGGATCGAACTCGTTGACGGCGTCGATGGAATACGGCTGACGGGTGGACTCCGAGCGGCCGCTGCGACCGAGCGGCAGCTTGAGCGGCAGGTCGGGGTCGGTGCTGCTCGCGACCAGGTAGAACTCCAGCTCGGGAGCAACGATCGGCGACCAGCCCGCCTCTTCGTAGTAGCGGCAGACGCGGCGCAAGACGGAGCGCGCTGCGAACGGCACGAGACGGCCCTTGCTGTCATAGCAGTCGTGGATCACCTGCGCGGTCGGCTTGGCCGCCCAAGGGACGATGCGAACGGTCGCCGCATCCGGCCGCAGATCCATGTCCGGATCGGTCGCGTCGACGACCTCCAGGAACTTGCCGCGGCGCGGGACCTCGCCGCCCACGCTCAACGCGACTGTCCCCTCGGGAAGGCGCATTCCGCGCTCCGCGGTAAAGCGCTCGCGCGGCAGGATCTTGCCGCGCGCGATGCCGGCGAGATCAGGCACGAGGCACTCGATCTCGTTGATGTCACGCTCGTCGAGCCAGCGCTCGAGCTCGGCGAAGTTCAGCAGCTCGGGACGATCAACCATCTCGTGATTGCGGAAGAGGCTTGGCCCGTTCCGCGCGATATTTGCGGGCAGCGTCGCCGAACGCCGCAAGCAGGCGCCTCGACACCGGGTTCTCGGATGCCTTCCATTCCGGGTGCCATTGCACGCCGAGCGCGAACCCGCTCGAGTTCGCCGCGGAAAACGCTTCGACCAGGCCGTCGGAGGCGCGCGCTTCCACCCGGAGGACAGGAGCAAGCCGGTTGACGCCCTGGCCATGGAGTGAATTGACGGGCACGACCCGCTCTCCCAGGAGCGCTTCGAGCATCCCGCCGGGCTCGATGAACACATCGTGTGCCGTGCCGTACTGAACGTCGATGGCGTCCTCGTCGCGATCGCGGTGATCTCGGTAGCCGACCACGGCATGAACGGCCTGGAACAGGCTGCCGCCGAGGGCGACATTCGCCTCCTGAAAGCCTCGGCAAATGGCGAACAAGGGCATGCCCAGCGCCAGGACTTTGGGAACCAGCGGAAGGGTCCATGCGTCGCGCTCGGGATCGAGCGGCAGCGATTCGTCGAGAACGGTTTCGTCGAAGTGACTGGGGTGAACGTTCGAGGGGGAGCCCGTCAGCAGCACTCCGTGGACGGCGCCGAGGAGGTCCTCGAGACCCGAGGCGCTGGCCCCCGGAACGATGATCGGCTGGCACTCGGCCAGCCAGACGGCATCGATGTACTGCTTTGCGACGACGTGATAGGGCTCATGCCCCAGCAATCGATTGCACGCCGGGACAAGGATGACCGGCCACGCGATGTCACTTCCAGGAATACCCGCAGGGGGCCCCATGGCATCTCCACTTGTCTTGCCGCCCGGCCGTCTGCCTCGTCACCGCGGGCTCGGAATCATCGACAGGCAGCGTGCGAATCCCTTGATCGGGGCCCCGCTGCCGACCCGCTCCCCGACGCCGCGACCGCGTACGACCGTACGAGCGACTCGGCAAACCGCGGGCCCGCTTGAACAGTCACTCAGCCGCCAGCGACTTCGAGATCAGGACCAGCCATTCGGGCTCGCGCAGCGACCTTCCCGCGGCCACCTCGGGATCGAACGACCCGGGTCCGCGCTCGAGGCCAGCGCGCAGCTTCGTGACGAGGCGCGCTTCGTTGTATCGGGGTTCGGTGGGAACACCGACCACGAAACCGACCCGAGCCACCGGATCTTCACCCTCGCCGGTCGCTTGCCGCAGGCATTCGTTCTCGGCCGAGCCGAGCAGCGCCTTGCTTGCCTCGATCTGACCGCGGCACCAGAAGAGATACGCCCACTGGTCGAGGTAGTAGGTCCTGCAGCGTCGCATCAACGGCAGGGCTTCGCGCCCTGCTGCCGACGCCTCTTCGATCTGCCCCAGCTCGCAGAGGATCCCCATCAGGCTCGAAAGAACCCACGCCTCGTCGAACTCGGTGGACGGTCGGGAGCGCAGCTCCTCCATGAGCGCGCGCGCCACCCGAGCCGCCTCTTCGAGCGGGCCGACCTGCCAGAGCAGATCGGCCAGGTTCGCGCGCGCGATCACCTCCAGCTGCCAATCTTCGGTCAAGGTGCTCAGGCGCACGTTCTCCCGGAAGATCGCGACCGCTTCCTCGAACGCGCCAGCCTCGCGCGCCAGGTGGCCGTCGAGCCGGAGCAGATGCGTGCGCAGCATCGCCGGCCATTGCGGACGTTCCAGCGCCCGCGCCTCTTCGGTGGCACGCCTGGCAGCCGCGCTCTCGCCCAGCGAAGTGCGATGCTTCGCGAGCTGGATGAGCGCCGAATAGATTCGACGCGGCTTGCCGAGCTCGCGATAGAGCGCGGCCGCGCGCTCGGCTGCATCGGCCTGCAGGGCGCGTGGAATCCGGCCGTTCATCGTCGAGGCCGCCACTGCGCGCCAGTAGCGCGCGCGGACTTCGCCGTCGAGGCCGTCGCCTTCCACCTGCGGACGCAGTGCGAGCAGCCAGTCGACGCACTCGACGCTGAAATCGTCGAGTGCCGCCGCGCACGATGCCAGGGTCACCGCGACCTGCAGATCGCCGTCGTTCGCTCTGGCCCATCCGTAGGCCGCGCGCAGATTGCCCAGCTCCGGCCGGAGCAGCGCGTCGTGCATCTCGGAGCTGACTTCGCCGTCGCGGTTGTCGTCGTCGGCGCGCGCGAACAGCGCGGCGACGGCGCGCGCATGGCGCGAACGCACCTGCGCCCGTTCGCTGTCCTCGAGCTGCTCCAGCGCGAACGCGCGTGCGGACTCGAGCAACCGATAGCGGACTGCATGCTGCCCCTCGACCATCACCAGCGATTTGTCGACCAGCGAGGCGAGATGGTCGAGCACGCTCCATGGCTCAAGCCCGGCATCGCCGGCGACCGATTGCGCGAGCTCGACCGTGAACCCGCCGGCACAGACGCCAAGCCGTCGCCACACGGCCTGCTCGTCGCGCTCGAGCAGGTTGTAGCTCCACTCGAGGGCGGCTCGCAATGTCTGGTGTCGCGGCAACGATGAGCGCGCACCGCCGGTGAGCAGCCGGAAGCGCGCGTCGAGGTTGTCCCGAACGGGACCCAGCCCGAGGGTCGCGGCTCGCGCTGCCGCCAGCTCGATCGCCAACGGCAGGCCGTCGAGCCGGCGGCAGATGTCGACGACGAGCGTGAGGCTCGCATCGTTGGTGGTGAAGTGGCGCGCGGCGGAGCGCAGGCGGCTTTCGAACATCGCGACCGCGCTGTAGTCGAGCGCGCCCTTGGCGCTCGACCGCGCGGGCGTTTCGAGCGGCATGACCCGATATTGCTGCTCGGTCGGCAGATGAAGCGGCTCCTGAGTCGTCGCCACGATCGTCACGTTCGGCGCCTTTTCCAGGATCGCCTGCACGAGGGCGGCCAGCGGATCGAGAAGATGCTCGCAGTTGTCGAGCACGAGCAGCATCGACCGCTGCGCGGTCGCGGCGACCAGCTCGTCGACAGGTGCTTCGCCTTTCAGCGCCAGGGCGAGCGCCTGCGCGACCGCATGGGGAACGCGCCGCGGGTCGGCGAGCCCCGCGAGCTCGACCATCCAAGCACCGTCCGGCCAGCGGCCGATCAGTGAATGCGCCACTGCCTGCACCAGGCAGCTCTTGCCGATTCCTCCGGCGCCGACGACGCTCACGAGGCGATTCGCGGTCACGAGCGATCGAACCGATTCGATCGCCGCTTCGCGGCCGAACAGCAGCGGCGGCTCGGGCGGCAAGTTGGTCAGCGGATGGGTCGCTGCGCCCCCTGGGCTCGACGCCGACTCCGTCGTTCGCGTTGCGGCCGCGTCTGCGAGCCGGTCGTTCGCGACTGCCGCGGTGAAGCGATAGCCGCGGCCGGGGATCGTCGCGATCGTGTCGCGACCGAGGAGCTTGCGGAGCTGACCGATCTGCACCGGCAGGTTGTTCTCCTCCACCACCACGCCGGGCCAGGCGGCGTCGATGAGCTCGCCTTTGGTGACGATCCGCTCGCGCCGTTCGACCAGCGTCGACAGCACGTCGAATGCCCGCGCGCCGACCGGCAGGCGCGCGCCGTCTTTCAGCAAGCGTCGACCCTGAGGCCAAAGCTCGAACGAGCCGAAGCGAATCACGCGGTCGTTCCCGGATTCCACCGACCACCTCTAAGGCATCTTCAGAAGGCTTTAGCGATCGCTTCAGAGCCCTTCAAGACACCAGCCGCCCATGGACGCAACAGTGCGGCCCTCATTGTCAAACAACCGCACCTGCCATGAAAGCACCCTCCTTCAAGGCTCGCATCGCCGCAGTCGCCAGCGCCGTTTTCGTGACGGTTGGGAACGTCTGGCTGATCGCGAACTACGCCTATCCCCGTGCCGAGACCGGCACGCTGGTCGTGGCATCGCACGGACGCTGACAGCCGCAGGGCTTCTGACCGCCCGCCGCCCGCAGGAGCGCAGTCGCTCCTCGCCGATTTCGATTCCCCGTGTCGCGCATCGGCGCCGACACCCCAACCGTGGAGGCTTCGCCAGCGATGGAAGCTCTCAGTGCACTCACCACCGGAAGCGACCTCGCTTCGCTGGCCGCGCTTACGGCGATCTATGCCGTCGCTGCCGTTCTCAGCGGCTTGTCCGGATTCGGCTTCTCGGCCATCGGCTGCCTCAGCTTCGCGGTGCTATCGCCCGAGTTGGCGGTGGCGATGCTGATGGGCCTGTCGCTGCTGACCCAGGCTTCCGGCGCTGCCGTGCTGTGGGGCGAACTGCGGCAGCACATGACACCCTGGCACCGGCGCGACGGCGTGATGCCGTACCTGGCGGGCGGAGTTGCCGGCATGCCCTTCGGGCTGACGCTCCTGTCCCGCCTCGGCACATTGGAACTGAAGGTCGGGCTCGGCTTGATGCTGATCGGCTACTCGACCTGGTCGCTCCTGCGCCGGGCATCGGCCGGTGCCCGCCCCGCGTCCAGCGCAGCGCACGCTTTCTTCGTCGGCGCGGCCGGTGGCGTGGTCGGCGGCTTTGCGGCGTTTCCGGGCTCGGCGCTCGTCGTGTGGAACACGCTCACCGGCGTCGGCAAGGAGCAGGGACGCGCGCTCACCCAGGCGTTCATCCTCTCGATGCAGGTTGTTGGGCTGGCGCTTCTGCTCGCGCGCGATCCCGCGCTCTTCGGCGGCGCGTTCTGGGCCATCTTCGTGGTCGCGGCCCCAGTCGCGCTGCTCGGCAATCGGCTCGGCATTGCGATCTACCGGCGGACCGGCGACATCGGCTACCGACGGATCACCTTGGCCGCCCTGGGAACGGCCGGACTCGGCCTGCTCCTGCAGCTGGCACTCCAGTGATGCGTCGGGCTGCCGAGTGCGGCTCGCTTCAACGCTTCATCGACTCTTCAAGACTTTGCGGCGGCTGGCGCCGACAGAGACGGTCCCCTTTGATTGATTGGAGGTTTGTATGCGAACGAACATGAGCCCTGCTTGGGTCGGCAGGTGGGCCCGACGCACCTGGCTGCTTCCCTTGACGATTTTGCTCTTCGGCTGCGGAGGCGGAGGTTCGGCCGACGAGACGCCGACGTCCGTGCAGGCCGCCGGGGTTGGCGGAGGGGGCACGGACCCACCGACGAGCACGCCTCCAACGACGATTTCACCTCCGGCGATGAGCACGGTTCTGCCGAACGATCTCATCGGCCAGTGGAAGACAGTCCTGGGTTACATCCCCGCCTATTACACCGGTCTCGTTCCACTCAGCACCACCGACTTCATCGGCTCGATTGCCGTCACGGTGTCCTTCCGTTCCGACGGCGCCTATCAATTCGACCTGAGCACGGCCTCGAGGTATTTCGGCGGCAACTGCTTCCGCAACACCCAGTGGAGCGAGACAGGTGGGGCAAGCGTCGCGGGGGCGTACCTGACCTTCACATCGACGCACGCTTCGAACCTCATCACGGACTCGTGCGGCAAATTCCAATTCATCGACCCCGCCGCGACCGGTACCGCAACCTACGCCATGACCTACGAGCAGGATCAGACCGGTTGGCCCATCCTTCATCTGCGCATCACCGGCGGCGATGACTTGGTGCTGGAAAAATGTCGGGATTGCCGATGAACCGCACTCACGCCGGCGTGCTCGAGGGCATCCCCTCGACACACCGCCCTGTCAATGACCCCCGAAAAGCATCGACGACGAGGAGTCGGACATCGTGGCGAAGCGCTCGCCGTCGGCGATGACGCAACGCAACGGCGCCGCATCGGCGCCGCCCGCGCCGGCGCGCGCGGCGATCTCGCCGGCGAGCGCGCGCATCTGGCGCGTCGAGGCGCGGATGCGCTCGCGGAACGAGGTATCGTCGTCGCGCGGATCGGCGAGCCTGCGATTGAGCTCGGCGAACCAGGGCAGCGCGGCCTGGTCGAGCATGACCGCGGGGTTGGCGACGGATTCGGCCGGGCGCGCCGCCGACCAGTCGCGCAGGAGCGCTTGCACGGCGACGTTGAGTGCCTGGCAATGCGTCAGCTCCGCGCGCAACGCCGAGAGCGACGCGAGGTCGGCGAGGCGGCGCTGGAAGAAGAACTGCGCGAGGACGCCCCAGTAGTAGGTGTAGTCCCAGATCACCTTGACCGGCAGCACCTCGGGGTCGCCGAAGATCGGGTACTGATCGCGATAGAGCGCGAGCGTGCTCTCGTAGAACGAGTGGAAGATCTGGTCGAAGACGGGGACGCAGGCGGCGAGCGGCTTGCCGGCGCGGTCGCGCCCGACCAGCTCGCAGATGTAGGTGTTGGCGATCGCGATGAAGTCGGTTCCGGGCGAGTAGAACGGATCGAGGAACAACCCCGCCTCGCCCGTCAGCGCCCAGCGCTCGGCCGAGAAGACCTGCTTGCAGCCGTACGAGAAGCGGCGCAGGAAGGCGAAGTCCTGGAGCAGATGGCGCTTGTCGTCGAGCGCATCGAACAGGCGCGGCTGGTGCGCCTCGAGCCAGTCCATCGCCTTCGCGAACGTGTTCATCGTCTCGAGCGGATGCAGCTTGGCGTCGGCGACGATGCCGACCGAGTGCGATCCCGACGCAAGCGGGATCAGCCACACCCAGTAGCCCGCGCCGACGAGATGGTTGGTCGAGAGCCAGCGCGCCGGCGGCGTGCAGCGCGAGCGCCAGGCGGGATCATCGGACCACTCGTCGATCGCGATCCGCTCCTTGATCCGGAACCAGACCGCGTTGGCGTCGTGGCCGTTCGGCTCGGCGAGCTCGCGCTTCTTCCTGATCAGGCCGGCGCGGCCGCAGGCGTCGACGAGCCAGCGCGTTCTCGCCTCGCGGCCGATGCCCTCGTGGCGATAGACGATGCGGTGCTCGCCGCCGTCGGCGGCGATGTCGATGTCGCGCACGGTCGCGCCGGCGGCGAAGCGGATGCCGCGCCGCGCCGCTTCCTCGGCGAGGAAGTTCTCGAAGATGCCGCGGTCGAGCTGATAGCTCGGCACCGTCAGAAAGCGGCTCGCGCCGATCTCGGTGACGGCGTCGATGTCGCGCCGGCCCTCCGACGAGAAGAAGCGGAAGCCGAATTTCTTGAGTTGCGCGGTCTGCAGGTGATCCTTCAGCCCGAGCACCTCGCTCAGGTAGTTCGCGCCGATCTCCACCGTCGATTCGCCGACCTTGTGCGCCGCGATCGGCACCGGATGGACGCGCCGCTCGAGGACGAGGATGTCGAGGTCGGCGAACGACTGCCTGAGCTGCAGCGCGAGCGTCAGCCCGGCGAGGCCGCCGCCGGTGATGACGACGTCGTGGCGCTCGGCCGCGGCCGAGCCGGAAGGGAGCGACGAGTCGCGGTCGGCCATGGACGCGATCATGACGTCGCTTGCGCCGCCGCGTGCGCCGTGAATCTTGCCGTCAGTGCGAGCGCGAGCGAGCGCGTCAGCGGCAGCGAGATCGACGCGGCCGCGCGGTCGGCCGATGGCGCTTCGCTATCAGGCGCCTTGCCATCGAGCGATTCGCTACCGCACGCCGTGTCGTCGGGCGATCCGCCATGGGATGCAACGGCGATCGCCTCGAGAAAGGGCAGCGCCCCCGCCATGGCGTTGCCCGCGAGCGACCGCGCCGCGGCCGAACGGAGCTCGGGAGGGGCGTTGCCGCCGCGCGTGAGCGTCCAGTCGAGCGTCGCCACCGTCCGATCGCTCGGGTGCGGCGCCAGCACGAGCGCGCAGGCGAGCATCCCCGTGCTCTCGGTCACCGACGCGAGCGCGCCGGTCGCCTCGACATCGAACGCGACCAGCAGCACCGGCGCCGCATCGGCAATGCACTGGCTCGCCGCCTCGAGCAGGCCGGCGCCGAAGCTCGCGTCGAAGGCGGTCAGCGCCGTGCTCGCTGCGCGGCAGCCGGTCGCGATCGTCCAGTAGCCGGCGGCGGCGTTGTGGACCGAGTTGTGGAACTTGGTCGGCGAGATCAGCGTCGGCTGGCTCGCCAGCGTCGTGCACATGTAGTCGTTGACGG
>Ga0070671_100000945_pt1 | contig 21284 bp, 21 predicted proteins | sample KBSS73metaG_FD_65341 | JGI IMG/M metagenome (GOLD analysis project Ga0070671, IMG submission 65341) | Switchgrass rhizosphere microbial communities from Kellogg Biological Station, Michigan, USA - KBS S7-3 metaG | ecosystem: Host-associated > Plants > Roots > Rhizosphere > Soil ...
GCGAGGAACGCGTCCAGTCCGAGACGCGCGGTCTCGCCGGCCATCTGGCCGATCGCGATCGGCCCGCCGACGCTCTTGCTCGACACCCGGCCGCTGAACATCCCGCGCACCGTGCGCACGATCGTGGTGGAGGCCGACAGCGTCTGCTTCGCTCCCGCGGCGAGCGCGGCGAACACGCTCGGGTACGGGACGAAGCGCGTGCCGCGGAACACCTCGACGCCCACCTTTCCCACCCAGCGCTTCTCGCCCGAGGAGTCCATGACCTCGGTGGATTCCGGCTGCACCGTCAGGTCGGCCCGGCCGCCGGAGCGGCCCACGGTGAGTTGCAGCGTGCGCCCCGGCGAGCCCTCGATCACCTTGAGCACGTCGCCCCACTGCGCCACGGGCATGCCGTCGACGCGCACGATCGTGTCGCCCTCGAGCATGCCCGCCTTCGCCGCCGGGCGTCCCTTGATCACGCGACCCGCGACCGCGGCCGTGAACGGCTGCAATGCCCCGGAGAGCCGGAGCCGACCCTCCACGTCGTCGGCGTGCACAGGCACCGTGATCGTGCGCCCATCGGCCAGCGTGAACGCCAGCGACTCGCCGCCCTCCAGGAACGCGTCGTCCACGTCGGTCCACGACTTCACCGGCCTGCCGTTGATGGCCGTGATGCGGTCGCCGGTGTGCAGTTCCGTGATGGCCTCGGCGCCGGCCGGCACGAATGCGGTGTCCACGGCGCCGACGGTGGTCACCGGGTTCACCGCACGCCCGTTCCTGAGCGCGATGCCGCTGAAGACGAGCCACGCGAACAGCACGTTCATCGTCACGCCCGCGATCAGTACGACGAAACGCTTCCACACCGGCTTCGCCTCGAACATCCGGTCCGCCGGCACCGGCGCGAGCTCCTCGGCGCCGCCCTCGAGCGCGGTGCTGGTGGCGTCCTCCTCGCGGCTCGCCATGCGCACGTAGCCGCCGAGTGGCAGCCACGACACGGCGTACTCCGTCTCGCCCCGGCGGAACGAGAGCGCCTTGATCGGTGCGCCCATCCCGACCGAGAAGCGGTGCACGTAGATGCCCGCCCACTTGGCGGCCATGAAGTGCCCGAGCTCGTGCACGAAGATCAGCACGCCCAGGACGACGAGGAGCGATAGGATCGTGAGAAGCATTGATCAGCCGAGTAGGGACCGGGCCCGGGCGCGCGCGTCGCGATCGGCGGCGCGAACGGCCTCGAGGTCGGTGGCGGGGCCTTGCACGTGGCCCTGGAGGACGGCGTCGATCACGTCGGCGATGCGGCCGAACGTCAGGCCGCCGGCGAGAAACGCCGCCACCGCCACTTCGTTCGCCGCGTTGAACGCCGACGGCGCGGTGCCGCCGGCGCGACCGGCCGCCACCCCGAGCCGGAACGCGGGAAAGGCGTCGGGCCGCACCGGCTCGAATGTGAGGCTGCCCGCCGCCACCGGGTCGAAGCGGCGTGCCCCGCTGTCCGGCAGCCGGGCGGGATGGGTCAGGGCGTAGAGGATCGGCAGCTCCATCGTCGGGAAGCCAAGCTGCGCGATGACGCTTCCGTCGCAGAATTCGGCGAACGCATGGACGATGCTCTGCGGATGCACCACGGCGTCGAGCGCGTCGTACGGCAGGCCGAACAGGAAGTGCGCCTCGATGATCTCCAGCGCCTTGTTGGCCAGGCTCGCGCTGTCCACGGTGATCTTGGAGCCCATGCTCCAGGTCGGATGCCGCAGTGCCTCGGTCACCGTCGCGGCCCGCACGCGCGCCGGCTCCCAGTCGCGGAACGGCCCGCCCGACGCGGTCAGGATGAGGCGGGCGAGCCCGCCATCACGGCCCGTGACGCACTGCAGCACGGCGCTGTGCTCCGAGTCCACGGGCACCAGCTCGCCGCCGCCCGCCCGCGCAGCTTCGGCGACGAGCTCGCCGGCCATGACCAGCGATTCCTTGTTCGCGAGTGCCACGCGCTTTCCGGCCCGCAGCGCGGCGAGCGTGGCATCGAGGCCGGCCGCACCGACGACGGCGTTCACCACGACGTCCGCCTCCGGATGCGTGGCGGCCTCGATGAGCACTTCCCGTCCGACGCGGATGCCGTTCGAGGTGTCGCCCTCGACCAGCCCCGCGTACGGGGGCGCCCATTCCCGCACCTGCGCCTCGAGCCGCTCCCGGTTTCGTCCCGCGGTGAGCGCGACGACGCGGTAGTGCTCGCGGTGGCGCGACAGCACCGCGAGCGCGCTCTCACCGATGGAGCCGGTCGAGCCGAGCACCGCCACGCCGCGCATCAGGCCAGTCCGAACAGGCGGTAGAGCGCCGCGGCGAGGGGAAGGGCGAAGTAGAGCGAGTCGAAGCGATCGAGCACGCCGCCATGACCGGGGATGAGGTGGCTCGAATCCTTCACGCCCGCCTCGCGCTTGAACAGCGACTCGACGAGGTCGCCCACCTGCCCGAGCACCGAGAGCACGAGCGCGATCAGGAGCGCGGGCCCGAGCGCCGCCGGCAATCCCGCCCTCGGGAAGATCAGCAACGCGAACAACGGGGCCACGAGCAGTGCGCCCACGACGCCCGAGATCGATCCCGACCGCGTCTTGCCGGGGCTCACCGACGGCGCCAGCTTCGGCCCGCCGATCCGTCGCCCGCCCTCCATCGCGGCGGTGTCGCACACCCAGATCACGACGAGCGGGAAGAACACCAGCGCCGTGCCGGCCCAGGAGCGCAGGCCATGCTGCCCGTGGCGAATGGCGAGTAGGAAGGCGGGCAGCGCACCGGCATACAGCACGCCGAACAGCGTCACCGTGGCGGCGCCAAGCGGCCTGGCGTCCGGTGCGCGCGCGGCGAGGGTCCAGCAGAGGAGCGCAAGCAGCCAGAGCGCGCCCACGAAAGGCCACGCCGCCGCGACGGTGACCGCCCAGTGGAGGCCCTGCAGCGCACCGAACGTGAGCGGAGCGATCAGCGCCGCCGACGCCACGCCAAGTGCCACGGCCGGTCGCGTGCCCCCGGTCGCGGCGAGGGCATAGAGCTCGTGTGCCCCGAGCGCACCGATCACGCTCACCAGCAGCGCCAGCGGCCAGCCGCCGAGCCAGACCAGCAGGAACGCGAGCGGGATGGCCACCACCGCGAACGCGACCCGCTGGACCATGTTGCGGTCAGCCATGGGGACGGGGAACCGTCAGACGGACACCTTGCCGAAGCGCCGCTCGCGGCGCTGGTAGTCGAGGATGGCCTCGAAGAGCGTTTCCCGCGTGAAGTCCGGCCACAGCACCGGCGACACGAACAACTCGGCGTAGGCGACCTGCCACAGCAGGAAGTTCGACACGCGCATCTCGCCCGACGTGCGGATGAGGAGATCCGGATCGGGCCACGGCGCCGTGTACAGTCTCGCGGCGACCGCATCCTCGTCGATGTCCTCGGCAGCCAGGCGACCGGCGCGCACGTCCTCCGCCAGCAGGCGCGCGGCGCGCGTGATCTCGGCGCGCGACCCGTAGGAGACGCAGATGTTCAGTGCCAGCCGCCGGCCGGCCCTGGTCCCGGTCATGATGCGGTCCACCGCGTCGCGTGCGCTGGGCACCAGCCGGTCGAGGTCGCCAAGGAAGGTGACGGCGACGCCCTGCTCGCGCAGCTCGGCCATCTCCTTCGCGATGTACTCCTCGAGCAGCGCCATCAGCGCCGCGATCTCGCCGGCCGGCCGCTGCCAGTTCTCCTGGCTGAAGGCGAAGAGCGTCAGCACGCCCACGCCCGACGCGAGACACCCCTCGACGGCCTCGCGGACGGACGTCATGCCCGCCTGGTGGCCGAACGGCCGGGGCAGCGAGCGCTGCCGCGCCCAGCGGCCGTTGCCGTCCATGATGATCGCCACGTGCGCCGGGACGGGACCCGAGGCGCGCAGCTTGTCGAGGAGGCTCTTCGGCACGTCAGACTTCCATGATCTCCGCCTCTTTCGACTTGATCACGTCGTCGATCTGGCGGATGTGCTCGTCGTGGATCTTCTGGACGTCCTTCTCGGCGCGCGTCTTGTCGTCCTCCGAGATGTGCTCGAGCTTCTTGATCTTCTGGAGCACGTCCGTGCGCGCGTGGCGGATGCCGACACGGCCCTCTTCGGCCAGCTTGTGCACCACCTTCACCAGGTCGCGCCGGCGCTCCTCGGACAGCGGCGGCAGCGGGACGCGGATGAGATTGCCCTGCGAGGAGGGATTGAGCCCGAGGTCGCCGTCGCGGATGGCCTTCTCGATGACCTGCACGAGGCCCTTGTCGAATGGCTGCACCGTGAGCATCCGCGGCTCCGGCGCGGCAACCATCGCCACCTGGTTGAGCGGCACGTGCGTCCCGTAGGCCTCGACGCGAATGACGTCCAGCAGGCTCGTGGTGGCCTTGCCGCTGCGGATGCCGGAGAGCTCGCGCTTGAGCGCGTCGATCGCCTTGTGCATCTGCTCCCGCGCCTGCCTGGTCAGTTCGGGAATCGTGCTCATCGGACGATGGTCCCCACCCGCTCGCCCCGCAGGACGCGCGCGACGACGCCGGGCTGGTTGATGTTGAAGACGATGATCGGGAGCTGGTTGGCCTTGCAGAGGCCGAAGGCATTGGCGTCCATCACGGCGAGGTTCCGCACCAGCGCCTCCTGGAAGGACACCTCGGGGAGGAACTCCGCCGTGGCGTCCTTCCGCGGGTCCGCGGAGTAGACGCCGTCCACGTTCGTGCCCTTGAGAATGACCTGCGCCTCCACTTCGAGCGCGCGCAGCACGGCCGCCGTGTCGGTGGAGAAGAACGGATTGCCGATGCCGCCCGCGAAGATCACCACGCGCCCCTTGTCCAGGTGACGCATGGCGCGACGGCGGATGTAGGGCTCGGCCACCGACTCCATCCGGATCGCCGTCATGACCCGTGTCTCCATGCCGAACTGCTCGAGGACGCCCTGCAACGCGAGCGCGTTGATGACGGTGGCGAGCATGCCCATGGAGTCGGCCGAGACGCGGTCGAGGCCGTCCCGGCTGGCGGTGGCGCCGCGGATGATGTTGCCGCCGCCCACGACGAGCGAGAGGCGCACGCCCATGGCGTGCACCTCCCGCACCTCCGTCGCCAGCGCCTCGAGCACCTGGGTGTCGAAGCCGAAGCCCTTGTCCCCGCCGAGCGCCTCGCCCGAGAGCTTCAGCAGCGCGCTGGAGAAGGCCAGCGCCATCAGGCCTCGCCCACCTTGAAGCGCGCGAAGCGGACCACCGTGGCGCCGGGCACCGCCGCCACGAGCTGGCCGACGGACTTCGAGTCGTCCTTGATGAACGGCTGCTCGAGCAGCGCGCGCTCCTGCGCGAACTTCTTGAGCTTGCCCTCGACGATCTTCGCCCGGATGCTCTCCGGCTTGCCCTCGGCGGCCACCTGCTCCTCGGCGATGCGCCGCTCGCGCTCGATCACCTCGGGCGCGATGTCGCTCGGAGCCACCGCGATCGGGTCGGCCGAGGCGACGTGGAGCGCGATCGCCTTCGCCAGCGCCAGGGCGTCCTCGCCGGTGGCGCCCGCGAGCTCCACCAGCGCACCCACCTGCTCGTTGTGGTGCAGGTAGTGGCCCACGACGCCGCCCTCGGGCGCGAAGTGCGCCACGCGGCGGAGCGCGATCGCCTCGCCGGTCTTGCCGGACGCCGTCTTCACGGTCTCGCCCACCGTGCCGTCACCATACCGCTGGGCGAGGTAGCCGCCCTCGGTGAGCTCCGCGACGCCGAGCGGGGCGTGCTGCGCGGCATCGGCGACGAGACCCTTCAGCAGCGCCTTGAATTGGTCGTTGCGCGCGACGAAGTCGGTCTCGCTGTTCAGCTCCAGCATCGCTCCCGACTGGCCCGCGCCGACGATCTCGATGCCGATGAGGCCCTGCGAGGCCGCGCGGCCCGCGCGCTTCTCGGCCTTCGCGATGCCCTTGGCGCGCAGGATCTCCGCGGCCTTCGTCAGGTCCCCGCCCGCCTCTTCGAGGGCCTTCTTGCAGTCGCCGATGCCCGCGCCGGTGCGGGCGCGGAGCTCGCTGATGTCCTTGGTGGAGATCGTCGTGCCGCTCATGTGCCTGTTCCTGTCCGTTCCGTGAAGTGTATGCAAAACCGCCGCTCCAAGCCCGCAGGGGCCGGGAGCGGCGGCACAGTCCTCGTCGCGGCCCTCGCCTTACTCGGCGTCGGCCGGCGCGTCAGCCGGCGTCCCGTCCTTCAACCGGGCGGCGATCGCCTCCGGCTTCGGCCGCCGCTTGCGGCGCGGCCGGCGCTTGCGGCGCTCCGCCTCGCTGTCGCCCTCGCCGCCGGCTTCGGTGCTGTAGGTCTCGCCATCCTCTTCCGCGCCCGCCTCGCCGCGCACCGGCGCCGCCTGGCGCGCCTCGCGGATCGTGTCGCACAGCGCGTTGGCGATGAGCGATACCGAGCGGATCGCATCGTCGTTGCCCGGGATGGGCACCGTGATGACGTCGGGGTCCGCGTTGGTGTCCACGATGGCCACCACCGGGATGCCGAGCTTGCGGGCCTCGGAGACCGCGATCTTCTCCTTCTTCGCGTCGATGACGAACAGCGCGCCCGGCAGACGGGACATCAGCTTGATGCCCTCGAGGTTGCGGGAGAGCTTCTCGCGCTCGCGGGAGAAGAGCAGCTTTTCCTTCTTCGTGTAGTTCTCGAAGTCGCCGTCGGTGGCGCCCTGCTCGAGTTCACGCAGGCGGCGGATCTGCTTCTTGATGGTCGCGAAGTTCGTCAGCGTGCCGCCCAGCCAGCGCTCCGTCACGTGGAACGCGCTGCAATTGGCCGCCTCGATCTGGATCACGCCCTTGAGCTGCTTCTTGGTGCAGACGAACAGGACGTTCTCGCCCTTGGCCACGACGCCGCGGATGAGCTCCTGCGCCTTGGTGATCTGGCGCAGCGTCTTCTGCAGGTCGATGATGTAGATGCCCGAGCGCTCGGCGAAGATGAACCGGCGCATCTTGGGGTTCCAACGGCGGGTCTGGTGGCCGAAATGGACGCCGGCCTCGAGGAGCTCCTGGAGCTGCGGCTGCGACATGCGGGTGCGCGTTCCTTCGTCGTGGGGTTGTGTCGTCCGCCGCGATCAGCGGTGGGCCAGATCCCGCGCTCGGGCGTGGGACACCCCGGCCAACCTCCCGCGGCGTGCGGGATGCACCGCAGGGCCGGATGCCCTGCGGCGGTACTCGTCTAGCGCTTCGAGAACTGGAACCGCTTGCGGGCGCCCGGACGGCCGGGCTTCTTGCGCTCGACCATGCGCGGATCGCGCGTCAGCAGACCGCCCGTGCGGAGCTTGCTGCGATGCTGCTCGTCGGCGGACACCAGCGCGCGGGCCACCCCGAGCCGGATGGCGCCCGCCTGCCCCGTCATGCCTCCACCGGTGACGTGCGCCTTCACGTCGAACGCGCCCAGCGTGTCGGTCGAGGTGAACGGCTGCTGGATGTGCTGCACCAGGGACGAGCGCGGGAAGTAGTCGCCGATCGTGCGGCCGTTGACGCTCCACTTGCCGGTGCCGGGCACGAGGTACACGCGCGCGACGCTCGTCTTGCGGCGGCCGACGGCCTGCCAACGGAACTCGGGGGCCACGCTGCTCATGCGCTCACCTTCTTAAGCGTCGACGGGAGGACGTAGGGCTTCGGCTGCTGCGCCGCATGCGGATGCTCGGCGCCGCCGTACACCTTCAGCTTGGTGCGCAGCTTCTGCTTCGCCAGGCTGTTCTTCGGCAGCATGCCGAAGACGGCCTTCTCGATGAGCCGGTCCGGATGCTTGGCGAGCATGTTGCGCGCCGAGGTGTAGCGCTCGTGGCCCATGTAGCCGGTGTGACGGAAGTACTGCTTCGAGTCGACCTTCGTGCCCGTCAGCGCCACCTTCGACGCGTTGATCACGATGACGAAATCGCCCGTGTCCATGTGGGGCGTGAACGTGGGCTTGTGCTTGCCGCGGATGATCTGCGCGACGTCGCTGGCCAGACGGCCGAGCGGCACGTCCGTGGCATCGACGATGTGCCACTCGTGCGCCAGATCGTCCTGCGTGGCGGTGAAGGTCTTCATGTACCCCGGGCTCGGTTCAATGCACTGGTGAAAATGGGTCAAGTCAAGACAGACTCGCAACATACAGGGTAGCGATACCGAAGGTCAAGATGCGGGCGACGGTCCCACCTCGAGCAGCAGCTGACCCTTCTCGACCGTCGCGCCGGCCACCACGCGGACCGCCCGCACCACCCCCGTGCCGCCTGCCTTCAGCTCATTCTCCATCTTCATCGCCTCGAGCACGACAAGTCCCTGCCCTGCCGCGACTTGGTCTCCCTCGGCCACCAGCACCCGGAGCACCAGGCCCGGCATGGGCGCCTTGAGCGAGTGGCCCGTGGGCGGCGCTCCCGACGCCACCAGTTGCTGCACGTGGTGCGTGCGCTCGTCCACCACCGACAGCTCGAAGCGCCCCCCGCGCACCCCGGCCACCCAGCGCCCCAGGCCGTTCGCCTCCAGCGAGAGCACGAAGGCCCGGCCGTCGATCAGCACCTGCTCGAGCGGCGTGTTGGGCACTGACTCCCGGTGCACCACCGACGCGACGCCGTCCACCACGACGCGATCGCCTTCGAGCTGCACGGCGACCGTACGTTCACCCACCGTGACGAAGTACTTCACTGGCGCTCCATGAGGGCCACCGTCTCGACGTGGGCCGTCTGCGGAAAGAGGTCGAAGGCGCGCACGTGCGCCAGCCCATAGCCCGGTCCCAGGCGCACGAGATCCCGCGCCAGCGTGGCCGGATCGCACGAGACATACACGAGCCGCTCCGGAGCATGCGCCGCGATGGCGTCGACGGCCGAGGGTGCCATGCCGCCGCGTGGCGGGTTGGTGAGCACCAGTGTCGGCGGCTTCAGTCGCGGAATCGCATCCTCGACGCGCGCCGCCAGGCGTCGCGGGCCGATCGGCCCGCGCGCCTCGGCCACCTGCACCGCCTGGCGGTCGGCCTCGACGCTCTCGACCGACGCGCCGGCAAGCGCGAGCGCCGCCGTCGCCTCGCCGATGCCGGCGTAGAGGTCCCACACGTGGCGTGCCGCCACGTCGCCCAGCAGCTGCAGCGCATGGGCGCGCAGCCGGTCGCCCATCGCGGGGTTCACCTGCTCGAACGCGGCGGCCGGGAAGAGGTCGTCACCGCCGCCCACCACGCGCGCCGCACCGCGAATCGGCTGCCACCAGACCGTTGCGGGCTGGCCGGCCGAGGCGAGCCGCGTGGCGAGCTCCCGACCCTTCAGCCACGCGTCGTCGCCGGCGGCGCGCACCAGCACGTGGCGCGGACCGCCGCGCTCGATCCGCAGCGTAAGCCCGTCGAACTGCGCCGGCAGCAGTGCACGGTACCGGCGCAGCACGCGCCACAACTCCACCAGTCGCGCATCCGCGATGAGGCACTGCTCGAGCTCGAAGACGTGACCCGCCGCACCGAGACGGTGGAAGCCGATCCGGTCGGCCCGCGAGTCGCGGTGCAGCGTGATGCGCGCGCGGTAGTGCCACTCCGCGGGCGCGGGCTCGAGGTCCGGATCGGCGACGTCGAAGCGGCCGAGTCGCCGGAGTGCGTCGCCGACGATGGCGCGCTTGGCCGCCTCCTGCGCCTCGCGCGTGAGGTGCTGGAGCTGGCAGCCGCCGCACTGGTCCCGCACGTAGTGCGGGCACGGCGGCACCACCCGCCCGGGCGCATGCGCCACGACGTCGGCGATGCGGGCCCGCGCGAAGCGCTTGTGCAGCGCCACGTCGCGCAGCGTCACGAGATCGCCCGGCGCACTCCGCGGAACGAACACCGTGCGGCCGTCGGGAAGGCGACCGACGCCGTCCCCGCCCGCCGCGATGCGCTCGATGGCAACCGGCTCAGCGGACGGCGTCACGCCGCGCCGCCTGGAGCCACGCCGACTCGCCGACCGCGGCTCCGTTGGGCGCCGGGGCGCGCCGGCTGCGGGCCGCGTCCTCCAGCAGCGCCGCCGCGATGGCGATGTCGCGCAACAGCGCGGGATCGTCGTCGGGCGCGAGCAGGTCGGCGCGGCGGTCGAGGAACTGGATGTCGATGTCGCCGGCGATGAACGCCTCGTCGGCGAACAGGCGTCGGTGAAATGCCTGGTTGGTGGCGATGCCCGCCACCTGCAGCTCGTCGAGCGCGCGCCGCATGCGAACGACGGCATCCGCCCGCGAGGGCGCCCACACGATGAGCTTCGCCAGCATCGAGTCATAGAACAGCGTGACCTCGTTGCCCACCTCGACTCCACTGTCCCAGCGCACGCCCGGACCGTTCGGGGCTCGCAGGTAGGTGAGGCGCCCGGTGGCGGGCAGGAAACCCGCCGCAGGATCCTCCGCCGTGATGCGGCACTCGATGGCCCAGCCACGCGGCTGCAGCGCCGCCTCGGGCACGCTCATCTGCTGGCCGCGCGCGATGCGGAGCTGCTCGCGCACCAGGTCCACGCCGTACACCAGCTCGGTGACCGGGTGCTCCACCTGGATGCGCGTGTTCATCTCGAGAAAGTAGAAGTCGCCGTTCGCGGCGAGCAGGAACTCGCAGGTGCCGGCGCTCCGGTAGCCCACCGCCTCCGCCGCGGCCACGGCCGCCGCGCCCATCGCGGCGCGCAGTTCCGGCGTCACCGCCACCGAGGGCGCCTCCTCGACCAGCTTCTGGTGGCGCCGCTGCACCGAGCATTCGCGCTCACCGAGATGCACGGTGCGCACGTGGTCGGCGAGCACCTGGATCTCCACGTGCCGCGGACGCTCGACGAACTTCTCCAGGTAGACCGAGGGATCGCCGAACGCCTTCTGCGCCTCGGAGGCCGCAGTGTCGAGTGCGCTGCGCAGGTCGCCCGCCGCGCGCACCACGCGCATGCCCTTGCCGCCGCCGCCGGCGGCGGCCTTCACCATGAGCGGAAATCCCACCTCGTCGGCCAGCGCGCGGGCCGCGTCGAGGTCGGTGATCGGCGCGACGGCACCGGGCACGATCGGCACGCCGGCGGCGCGCATGCGCTGGCGTGCCTGCGTCTTGTCGCCCATGGCGCGGATCGCGGCGGGGGGAGGCCCGATCCAGGTGAGTCCTGCCTGCTCCACCGCCTCGGCGAATGCCGCGCGCTCGGCGAGGAAGCCGTAGCCCGGATGCACCGCCGTGGCGCCCATGGCCGCGGCGGCATCGAGCAGCCTCGGGATGTGGAGGTAGCTCTCCGCCGCCGGCGCCGGGCCGAGCCGCACGGAGGCATCCGCTGCACGCACGTGCGGACTCGCGCGATCGACGTCCGAGTACACCGCGACCGCCTCGAGGCCCTCCTCGTGGCAGGCACGAATCACCCGCAGCGCGATCTCGCCGCGGTTGGCGATCAGGACTCTCATGGCTGGATAGGCCGGCGACGGCGCTCGTCGCGCGGCGGCATCGTCAGGGGCGACAGGCGGCGGGCGCCGCACCCACGAAGGCGGCTGCGAGCGCTGGGCAGAGCTGCGGGTTGAACACGGCGGCGCGCTCGTACACCTCGCGGGTCGCGAGCAGCCATTCGGTCATGCCCGCCCGCTCCTGCTGCAGGAACGCCGTGAACGAAAGCGCGACGTCACGCGGCGCCTCGCCCTGGCTCAGCCGCACGAGCCGGCTCGGGCGCCACGTCATCGCGGGAACGGCCGCGCTGTCCGCCGTCGGCGTGATGCACACCGGCCGGCGCGTGGCGGCGGCCTTGATCGCGTCGCGGAGCGGCAGCCGCGGATCGACGTTCAGCAGCTTCGCGGTGCGATCCCGATAGTGCGCGTCGGTCACGTAGAGATCGGGCCGCACCGGCACCACCGGCTCCTTCGCGGTGCGCTGCAGCGCGGCATACCACGCCGACACCGTTTCGGCATCACCGCCGGTGACGAGGATGCCGCCGCTCGGGCAGGATGCGAGCAGGTTGTCGCCCAGCTCCTGCATCGCGGGCGGCAGCAGCGGCAACTCGCGCCCGACGAAGACGTGCTGGGTGGCGACCCATCCGGAATCCTCGTAGATCAGGGTCGCGCGCTCCATCTCGACCATGCCGCGGAACACCGCACCGGAGTCGAGCGCCATCCGGCCTGCCTGGTCGAGCGACGCGCCGGCGAACTCCAGGTACAGCTCGGCATCGGGCTGCCCGCTGTGGTGCGCGTGCCAGTCGCGCGCATCGAGCAGGTAGATGCGGCCCATCTGCAACCACGCACGTCCATCATCCTGCGCGATGGCCAGGTATCGGCCCAGCATGTCGGTGGCCACCCCTCGCTCGCCCTGACGGATCAGCTCCGCGGCCCGCGGCGCCATGTGCGGATCGATGGCACCCTGAGCGCGAAGCGGCGCCGCGATCGCCAGAAACGCGGCGGCGGCGCCGAAGGAACGGCGAAGAGAGATCGGGAATGGGGTAACCCCAAGCATCAATGAAACATGGCACCCCTGCGCCGACTTGGCCAGAGGGAGCCGTCTGGGGCGCCGGTGGGGCCCGTCAAAGCGGAATGTTGCCGTGCTTCTTCGGCGGGTTGCGGTCCCGCTTGGCTCGCAGCGTCCGGAGCGCGTCGACGATCCGCACGCGGGTCTCGCGGGGGTCGATCACGTCGTCGATGTAGCCGCGCGCGGCCGCGGCGTACGGATGGGCGAACTTGGCCTGGTACTCCGCCGTGAAGCTGGCCAGCGCCGCCGCGGGATCCTCCGCCCGTGCGATCTGCTCCTTGAACAGGATTTCCACCGCGCCCTTGGCACCCATGACCGCGATCTCGGCCGTGGGCCAGGCCAGGTTGAGGTCGCCGCGGATGTGCTTCGAGCTCATGACGTCGTAGGCGCCGCCGTACGCCTTCCGCGTGATGACGGTCACCTTCGGCACGGTGGCCTCGCAGTAGGCGAAGAGCAGCTTGGCGCCGTGCCGGATGATCCCCCCGTGCTCCTGCGCCACGCCGGGCAGGAAGCCTGGCACATCCACGAACGTCACCAGCGGGATGTTGAAGCAGTCGCAGAACCGGATGAAGCGCGCCGCCTTGGTGGAGGCGCTGATGTCCAGCACGCCCGCGAGCGCCGCCGGCTGGTTGGCGATGATGCCGGCGGACCGCCCGCCGAAGCGCGCGAAGCCCACGAGGATGTTGTCGGCGAAGCCCCGCTGCACCTCGAGGAACCGTCCGTCGTCGACGACACGGCGGATCACGTCGTGCATGTCGTACGGCTTGTTGGGCTGCTCGGGCACGAGGTCGAGGAGCCCCTCGTCGGCGCGATCGTCGGGGTCGCCGCTGGCGTGCAGCGGCGGCTCGTCGAGGTTGTTCGACGGGATGTAGCCCAGCAGCTCGCGCACCGCGAGCAGGCACGCGGGCTCGGAATCGTGGGTGAAGTGCGAGATGCCCGACACGGTGCCGTGCACGTCGGCGCCGCCGAGCTCGTCGAAGCTCACCTCCTCGTGCGTGACCGTCTTCACCACGTTGGGCCCGGTCACGAACATGTAGCTCACGCCGCGCACCATGAAGATGAAGTCGGTGATGGCGGGGCTGTACACCGCGCCGCCGGCACAGGGCCCGAGGATCACCGAGAGCTGCGGCACGACGCCCGAGGCGAGCGTGTTGCGGAGGAAGATGTCGGCGTAGCCGCCCAGCGACGCCACGCCCTCCTGGATGCGGGCCCCGCCGGAGTCGTTCAGCCCCACCACGGGCGCGCCGTTGCGGACGGCGAGGTCCATCACCTTGCAGATCTTCTCCGCGTGCGCCTCGCTCAGCGAGCCGCCGAACACGGTGAAATCCTGCGAGAACACGTAGACCAGGCGCCCGTCGACCCGGCCGTAACCCGTCACCACGCCGTCGCCCGGAATCAACTGGTCGGCGAGGCCGAAGTCGCTGGTGCGATGGGTGACGAAGCGATCGAGCTCCACGAAGCTGCCCGGATCGAGCAGCAGGTCCACGCGCTCGCGCGCGGTGAGCTTGCCCTTGCGGTGCTGCTGGGCGATGCGCGCTTCGCCGCCGCCCTGCTCCGCGAGCGCGCGGCGGCGGTGGAGGTCGTCGAGGAGTTCGTCGGAGGTGGGCATGGGGGCAAGTTACCGCCCGTCGCAGCGATCCTCAAAACCCGATCGCCGGTGCAGGAACCTGCAGCAGCCGGGAGCGCATGCCCGGCCCATGGTGCCCCCTGCAGGGTGACGCTAACGTTTGGGTCCATGTCCGCCACCGTACCGGGATCCCACGTCGACACTGCCCGCCGCCGGGTGCCGCTGGCCGCGCACGCCCATCTCTTCACGGTGGACGTCGAGGAGTACTTCCACGCGCATGCGGTCGGGCGCGGCGCTCCGCCGCACACGTGGCACGCGATGCCCAGCCGCGTCGAGGCCAGCACCGATCGGCTCCTCGAACTCCTGGCGAAGCACGAGACGCACGGCACCTTCTTCATGCTGGGACTGGTCGCCGAGCGGCATCCCCGCCTGGTCCGGCGAATCGTCGAGGGGGGACACGAAGTGGCGTCGCACGGTCATGGGCACCAGCGCGTGGCGCCCATGAATGCGGAGACGTTCCGGGTCGACCTGCGCCGCTCGGTGCGGACGCTCGAGGACATCACCGGGCAGCGCGTCCTGGGCTTCCGCGCGCCGGGCTTCTCGATCGTGCCCGGCACCGAGTGGGCATTCGACGTCCTTCTCGAGGAAGGATTGGTCTACGACTCGAGCCTCTTCCCCATTCGTCGGCCCGGCTCGAGCTATCCCGGATGCACGCCGGCGCCGCACTACATCGTCCGCGCGGCCGGGGCGCTGCTCGAGCTGCCGCTCGCCACGACCGTGATCGCCGGCATGCGGCTGCCGGCCGCGGGCGGGGCGTGGCTGCGTCACCTGCCATTCGGCCTGGTGCGGCGCGCGTTCGACGAGCACGCGCGCCGCGGCGTGCCCGGCACGTTCTACATGCATCCATGGGAAATCGACGCCGAGCAGCCGGTGCTGGGCGGGCTCTCGTGGATGGCGCGTTGGCGGCACTACGGCGGCACGAGCGGCATGCTCGCACGCGTGGATCGACTGATTGCGGCGCACCGCTTCACCTCGATCCAGCGCGCGCTGTCCCACGGCCCGGCGTAGCCTCGCGCCCGCAACGACGAAGGGCGGGACCCGTTGGGTCCCGCCCTTCGTGCATCCAATCGCGATGACTACTCGACCAATGCGTCCGCGTCCGCGTCGTCCGCCGGCGGCGGCGGGGACGGCGGCAGCGGCGTGAACGGGATGTCCGGGTAGGCGATCACCGCGAGCACGATGCGGTGATGGATCGGGTCCACCTCGAGCACCTTGAGGTCCACGGGCTGACCTTCCTTGACCGCGTCGCCCGGGTTCTCGATGTTCGGCACGCCCAGCTGCGACATGGGGACGAAGCCCTCGATGTCGTTGCCGACGTCGACGACGACACCCTTGTCCATGAGGCGCGTGGCGGTGCCACGCAGCTCCATGCCGATCGGATAGGTCTCGCCGATGCGAAGCCACGGATCCTCCTGCGCCTGCTTCAGGCCCAGCGAGATCCGCTTGTTGTCGGCGTCGATGTTCAGGATGATGACGTCGACGGCGTCGCCCTTCTTCACCACCTCGGACGGGTGCTGGACGCGCTTGGTCCAGGACATGTCGGAGATGTGGATCAGCCCGTCGATGCCCGGCTCGATCTCGACGAAGGCGCCGAAGCTGGTGAGGTTGCGCACCTTGCCCTGCAGGCGCGTGCCCACCGGATACTTGAGCGGCAGGATCATCCAGGGGTCCTGCTCGGTCTGCTTCATGCCGAGGGAGATCTTCTCCTCCGACTCGTCGACCTTGAGCACGACCGCCTCGATGGTCTCGCCGATGCTGACGATCTTCGACGGATGGCGCACGTTCCGGGTCCAGCTCATCTCGGAGATGTGCACCAGGCCTTCGATGCCCGGCTCGAGCTCGACGAACGCGCCGTAGTTGGTGATCGAGACCACCTTGCCCTGCACGCGCGTGCCGACCGGATACTTGGCCGCGACGTTCTGCCACGGGTAGCTCTGCAGCTGCTTCATGCCGAGCGAGATGCGCTCCCGCTGCCAGTCGATGTCGAGGATCTTGATCTCGACCTCGGAGCCGATCTGCACCATCTCGGACGGGTGCGAGACGCGCCCATACGACATGTCGGTGATGTGGAGCAGGCCGTCGACGCCGCCGAGATCGATGAACGCGCCGAAATCGGTGATGTTCTTGACGATGCCCTTCCGCACCTGGCCGACGGCGAGCTCCTTCATGAGGTGCTCGCGCTTGTGCGCGCGCTCGTTCTCGAGGATGACGCGGCGGCTGACGACGATGTTGCGGCGACGCTTGTTGAGCTTGATGATCTTGAACTCGAACGACTGGCCGAGGAGGTCGTCGATGTTCGGCACGCGGCGGAGCGCGATCTGGCTCCCCGGCAGGAACGCATCGACGCCCATCAGGTCCACCACCACGCCGCCCTTGATCTTCTTCTTGAGCGAGCCCTGGACCGGCTGGTTGTTCTCGTAGGCGACGCGGATCTTCTCCCAGACCCGCATGAAGTCGGCCTTCTTCTTCGAGAGCACGACGGCGCCCTCGTGGTCCTCGAGATGCTCGAGGAACACCTCGACTTCATCGCCTTCCTTCAGGTCCTGCGGATTATTGAACTCGTCGAGCGGGACGGAGCCCTCGGACTTGAACCCCACGTCGAGGATGACGGCATTCTCGGTGACGCGAAGCACCTTCGACTTGACGATCTCGCCTTCCGCGATCGACGCCATGGTGCCCTCGTACAGCGAGAGCATCTGCTCGTATTCCTCGTTCGAATACTCCTCGTCGTAGAGGTCGTCGCGAACGCGGAGGCCGGTCGGTGTGGCGAACTTCGAGCCCGCGGGCGTGTCCTGATCCATCGGCATGAGTACGGGAATTCCTTCGGAGATGACCGCGCGTGACGCCGCGGGCTGGGGGTGGTCGTCCGTCGGAACAGGGTGTCCCGGGGAACTGGGAAGTATAGCACACCGATGGACTTGCGAGCAAGCCAGGCGCTTCAGTCGGCGAGTGCCTGCCGGGCCAGTGCGACGATGCGATCCACCTGCTCGCCGAACGCCATCGCCGACGTGTCCAGTTCCACGGCATCCGGCGGCCGGCGCAGCGGCGCGACCAGGCGCGAGGCGTCGGCCGCATCGCGCCGGGCCAGCAGGTCGGCCTCCCGCGCGAGCGCGGCGGCCTCGACGGCGTCGCCACGCTGGAGCAGGCGACGCCTGGCGCGTGCCTCCGGCGTGGCCGTGAGGTAGACCTTGAGGTCGGCATCGGGAAACACCACCGTCCCGATGTCCCGGCCGTCCACCACCACGCCGACCCCCGCTCGCGCGAGCTCGCGGAGGTGAGCGTTGACCCATTCGCGCACGACCGGGATGGCCGACACCGCCGACACGAGCGCAGTGGCAGCCGCGCTGCGCACTTCGGCTTCGCACGGGCGGCCGTCCAGATACGGCGCGAACCCTGCCCCGTCCGGCAGCAGCTGCAGGCCCCGATCCTCCGCCGCCCGGAGGATCAGCGCCGGAGCGAGTGCGGCCAGCGGCTCCGTGTCCGGCGCACGCCTGCCCGCCTCGGTGATCGCCACCCAGGTCAGGGCGCGGTACAGCGCCCCGCTGTCGAGATGCGAATAGCCCAGGCGCTCGGCGACCGCACGCGCGGTGCTCGACTTCCCGGATGCGGCCGGTCCGTCGATGGCCACGATGCCGCGACGGATCACCGCGCCCGCCGCCGGATGGCGCGCAGCGTTTCGGGGAATCGCGGGAAGCTCACGTCGGCGCACTGCAGATCATCGATACGCACCTTCGCGCCGGGCAGCGTGCCGAGCACCGCGAACGCCATCGCGAGGCGATGATCGCCGGCCGTTCGCACCCGGCCCGCCGGCACGCGCTCGCTGCCCTCGACGTGCAGGTCCTCTCCGCACACCTCGGCGGCGACGCCGCAGGCCCGCAGGTTCCCGGCCATCAGGCCGAGGCGGTCGCTCTCCTTCACGCGGAGCTCGCCGACGTCGCGGAACACCGAGGTGCCGCGGGCACGGGACGCCACGACCGCGAGCAGCGGGATCTCGTCGATGAGGCCCGGGATCTCCTCCGCGCGCACCTCGGTGGCCCGCAGCTCGGCCGGCTCGCACACCAGATCGGCCACCGGCTCGCCGAACGTCAGCTCCTCATCCTCGAGTCGCGGCGCGGCACCCATGCGCCGCAGCACGGCGAGGAACCCGATGCGCGTGGGATTCACGCCGACGCGACTGATGCGGAGCGACCCGCCTTCGGCGAGCACGGCTGCGCCGACGAGGAATGCCGCCGACGACGGATCGCCGGGAACCTGCATGTCGAAGGCCTCGATGCGGCCGGTCGGCTCGAAGCGGATCCAGCCGTCATCGGTCTCGGTCACCGCATGGCCGAAAGCCCGCAGCAGACGCTCGGTGTGGTCGCGCGAGCGTCCCGTCGGCTCTCGCAGCGCCACGGGCACCCGGCCCGTGACGCCGGCCAGCAGCAGGCAGCTCTTGATCTGCGCACTGGAAACCGGCATCGGATACTCGAGCCCGCGGAGGCGGCCGCCGCGGATCGTCAGCGGCAGGCAGTCCCCGTCCATGTCGCTGATGCGCGCGCCCATGTGCTCGAGCGGCACGGTCACCCGCCGCATCGGACGGCGGCGGAGCGACGCGTCACCCGTCAGTCGCGCCGCGAATGCATGGCCCGCGAGCATGCCGAGCAGCAGGCGCGTGGTAGTGCCGGAGTTGCCGCAGTTGAGCACGCCGTCCGGCCGCGCCAAGCGACCGCGGCTCGCCAGGGTGACCAGGCGCTCGGACTGCAGGGGCGACACGTCGACGCCGAGTTGCCGGAGGACGCGGGCGCTCGAGCGTGCGTCGAGCGAGGTGAGCGCACCGCCCACGTGGCTCCGGCCGCGGGCCAGCGCGCCGAACAGCAGCGCGCGGTGGGTGATGCTCTTGTCGCCCGGCACGCGGGTCACGCCTTCGACGATCACCGGTCGATTCCCCGTCTGAAGTTGGCGCCCTGTTCCAGGTACGCGGCGAGCGCGGTCGCGTCGCGCCGCTCGAGCAGCGCCGCGAGACGCGACAGGCTCCCGCTCATGGCGGCGATCGCGGATGCCACCGCGTCGCGGTTCTGCAGCAGGATGTCCGCCCAGAGCGCCGGATCGCTCGCCGCGAGGCGCGTGGTGTCGCGCCCGCCCGGACCGTAGCTCACACCGCGAAGCCCACGTTCGGCGAGCGCCACCGCGAGCGCGGACGCCACGACCTGCGGCAGGTGGCTGGTCCACGCGAGCAGCTCGTCGTGCGTGGCGGCCTCGATGAGCACCGGCTGGGCATCCATCACCTCGCGCCAGAACCCCGCCACGCCGTGCGCGGCCTGTCCTCCCGCCGGGGAGCCGGTCGGGCACACGTACACCACCGCCTTCGCGAACATGTCGGGACGTGCCGCGGCGAATCCCGTCGCGTGCGTGCCCGCGAGCGGATGGCCGCCCGCGAAGCGTTCGGCGAGGCCCTCGCGACAGGCGCGCTCCACCACCTCGCGCTTCACGCTCGCGACGTCGGTCACGATCGCGCCGGGTGCCAGCCACGGACGCACGCGGCCGAGGAGGTCCAGCGTCGCTCCGGGCGGCACGGCGAGCAGCACCAGCGCGGCCCCGCGCGCCGCTCGCTCGGGCGATTCGGCGAGATCGGTGACAGCCTCACGCTTGAGGGCCTCGATGCCATCGGCCCGCTCGCGCGTCCATCCCACCACGCGCGCGATGCCCGCCTGGGTGGCGCGCCATGCAACGGATCCGCCGATCGCGCCAAGGCCGATCACGGCGAGGGAATCGGGCCGGATGTGGAAATCCTGTGGGGGTAGACGATTACGAGGCTGCAGCCACTGGCCCGGACATTGCCAGTCCGAACGACGGATAGTACCTCTCGCACTCACGCTTCTCAACGCACGACGGGCGCATGACCGCACCTCGGCTCGACGATTCGAAGGACAGCCGCCGCGCACTGGCCGACGCCTTCACGGACGTGCTGAAGGCGGACCAGGTGCGCCGCGCCGCGGAACGACGTGGGGTAGGCCCGCGACACCCGTGGCTCGGCATCATCAGCCTCGTACTGTTCGCCGCAGCCGTCGCGTGGCTGGCGATGGACCGGCCGGCCTGGATCTTCCCGCCACCGGTGGCGGAAAGCCCGGCGCGCGACGATGCCGGTCTGCGCCTGACGATGTATGCCGCCGCGATGCGCCTGCAGGCGTATCGCTCCACGGCGCGCCGCTACCCGCCTCGCCTCGAAGACGTCCCGGGCGTGACGACACGCGACCTGGCCTACCAGCGGCCGAACGACACCACCTTCGTCCTGCACGGTCGTCGCGGCAGCATCGCCCTTTCGCTCGGCAGCCGCGACGATCTGGAGAACTTCCTCGGCACGTCGCTGTCGCGGTCGCTGCAGCGGGGCGGACGATGAGGTCCCGCCGCGGGTTCAGCGTCATCGAGCTGCTCACGGTGATGATCGTGATCGGGATCCTCGCCTCGATCGCGCTGCTGCGGTATCGCGACTTCACGAACGAGGCGCTGGCCGCCCGCGTCGGGACCGACATGCAGACGGTGCGACTCGCCGCGCTCAACTACTACAGCGAGACCAGCAACTGGCCGCCCGAGGCCGCCCCCGGCCAGGTGCCCGCCGAGCTTGCGCGCTTCCTGCCGGACGGCTGGCACTTCACGACCGCATCCTACGAACTGGACTGGGACAACCTGGGTGGCGTGGTCGGCGTCACGGTGCGCAGCGAGCGCGCCGGCCTGATCCGGAAGCTCAGTCAGCGCTTCGTGCGCGGCAATCCGTTCGTCGATCTCGGCGGCAGCGTGATGTACATCATCACGGCACCCGGCGTGCCGATCTAGCGGCCCACCACAGCCTCGAGCAGCAACAGCGCGTGCGGCGCCAGCCGTACCCCCGCCTCGCCCACCACGCCCGCCGCTGCGGGCGTTGCCGTATCCAGCAGCAGCATCCATCCGCTCACACCGGCGAGCGCCGGCGGCTGCACGACGTGAGAGCGCGAGCCACCGTTGAGGCCAAGCAGCCAGACGCGCTCGCCGGGCTCCGGGGCCGTCACCGTCACTCCATCCAGATCCGGGCGCAGGAGCGCGAGCACGGCGTGCCTGCCGGGGTCGCTCCAATCCTGTGGCGAGAGCTCCTCACCGCCGGGCCCGAACCAACGCCATGGCGCCGCAGGTGTCGCCCCAGCGGGCAGGTACGTGCGACACGCCAGCAGTGGCGCGCCACGCCGCAGCGCCAGCACCCGGCGAACGAACCCGAACCACTCGTCGCGCGCCTCGCTCGGCGTCCAGTCCACCCAGCTCAGCGCCGAGTCCTGGCAGTAGGCGTTGTTGTTGCCGAGCTG
>Ga0070671_100000947_pt1 | contig 21242 bp, 22 predicted proteins | sample KBSS73metaG_FD_65341 | JGI IMG/M metagenome (GOLD analysis project Ga0070671, IMG submission 65341) | Switchgrass rhizosphere microbial communities from Kellogg Biological Station, Michigan, USA - KBS S7-3 metaG | ecosystem: Host-associated > Plants > Roots > Rhizosphere > Soil ...
TACCTCGACGCCGGCGTTGCCGACGGCGCCCGTGCGCTGGCCGGCGGCGGCCGACACGGCGACACCGGCTTCTACGTCCAGCCCAGCCTGCTCGTCGACGTGCGACCCGACTTCAGCGTGTACCGCGAGGAGATCTTCGGGCCGGTTGCCGTCGCGATTCCGTTCAACCGCGAGCAGGGCGTGCGCGCGGCCGCCAACGACACCCCGTACGGGCTGGCCGCCAGCGTGTGGACCCGCGACGTGTCGACTGCCCACGAGGTCGCCGCCCAGATCAAGGCGGGCACGGTGTGGATCAATTGCCATAACGCATTCGATACCGCCCTCCCATTCGGCGGCTACAAACAATCGGGCTGGGGCCGTGAACTCGGTGAGGGAGCGATCGCCGAATACACCCAGACGAAGGCCGTCAATATGGCCCTCTAACCCCAAACGCCGTCAAATGAGAATTCGCCGCGAAGCCATTCTCATTTCACTCATTACGAGCTTCATGACGCCGCAACCCAAAACCCGATCCGAGACGAAAGCCTGATTGCCATGACAACAGATGCCCTTGCATCCGGACCCCAGGTCCGTGATCGCGAACCCCACCGCCTCGCAGGCCGGCTCGGCCCGGCCGCGATCGTCTTCATGGTCGTGGCGGCCGCCGCGCCGCTGACCGTGGTCGCCGGAACCTTCCCGATCGGCATCGCCGCCGGGAACGGCGCCGCCTACCCGGCCTCTTATCTGGTGTGCACCGCGGTCCTGATCCTGTTCGCGGTCGGGTTCACCGCGATGGCCAGACACGTGCCTGGCGCGGGCGCGTTCTACACCTACGTCGGCCACGGGTTGGGCAGGCACCTGGGGCTCGGTGCCGCGTTCCTCGCGCTGCTGTCCTATACCGCGGTGCAGGGCGGCGTCTACGGCTACGTGGGCGCCGCGATCAATGAGCTCGTCACATCCCATGGCGGCCCGTCAGTGCCGTGGTACGTCTACGGCCTGGCGATGATGGCCGTGGTCGCGACACTCGGGTATCGCCACATCGAACTGTCCGGCAAAGTGCTCGGTGTTCTGCTGATCTGTGAGGTCGGCATCGTCATGGTGATCAACCTGGCCGTAATCGGCCACGGCGGCGACCACGGAATATCCACGGCCGCTTTCGATCCCGGCAAATTCTTCACCGGAGCGCCGGGCATCGCACTGATCTTCGCGCTGGCCGGCTACATCGGTTTCGAAGCGACGGCCGTGTTCCGCGACGAGGCACGCGACCCGGCGCGCACCATTCCACGCGCGACGTATCTGGCACTGCTGCTCATCGGCGGCTTCTATGCGCTGTCGAGCTGGGCGCTGGTCAGCGCGTGGGGAGATGACGGCGCAGTCAAGCTGGCAACCGACAATCCCGAGGGCATGTTGACCGAGACCGCCACCCGTTACGTCGGCACCATCGCGGGCGACCTCGTCCAGATCTTCTTGATCACCAGCCTCTTCGCCGCGCTCTTGTCATTCCACAATGTGCTTGCGCGCTATGTCTTTTCGCTCGGCAACACCGCGGCCCTGCCGTCGAAGTGCGGCCGCAGCCACACCAGGCATGCCTCGCCGCACGTGGCCTCGGCAGTGCAGACCGTCTCGGCGCTCGTCCTCGTCGTCGCGTCGGCCCTGGCCGGCCTCGATCCCGTCACTCAGGTGTTCGCCTGGTTCGTCGGGATCTCGTCGGTCGGCATCATCGCGCTGATGACGCTGACGTCCGTCGCGGTCGTCGTGTACTTCCGCCGCAGCAAGGTCGACACCAGAACCTGGCACACCTTCGTCGCGCCCGGCCTCGGATTGGTCGGGCTCGCCGTCCTACTCGTGATGACCGCCGTCAACCTGCCGCTGCTCGTCGGCGGCTCGAGCACCACGGCCGCCGTGATCGGCGTGCTGCTGGTCGGCACGTTCGCAGGCGGCGCCGTACTCGCGGCGCTGCGACCCCACGCCGGCCGTCCTTCGATCGAAAAGGAGTACACCCGATGAGCACCGCCACCGTCGAGACCGTCGACCAAACCGCCTCTGCGGCACCGGATCACCCGCTGACGCCGTTGACCGCCGACGAGATCCGTGCGGTACGCCGCATCGTCGACGCACACGGCCTGCTTGGCGAGAGCGTCCGATTCGTCTACACCGCACTCGACGAGCCGCACAAGCAGACCGTGCTGGCCTTCTCGCCAGGCGACCCGATCGAGCGTCGTGCCCGAGTCCTGTTGCTGGACAGGGCGACCGGCCTCGGCGTCGACCTCGTGGTATCGATCACCGGCGATCGCGTCGTCACGCAGCAGTCGATCGACGCCGGGGCCCAAGGCCACGTTCCGATCCTCGACCAGGAGTTCGAGGACATCGAGGCGTTCCTTCTCGAGAGCGCCGAATGGCTGGCCGCGATGCGCAAACGCAACCTCAACCCGACCGATGTGCGCGCGGTCCCGTTGTCAGCAGGGGTATTCGGACACGAGGACGAGGTGGGCCGCCGGGTGGTGCGCGTGCTCGCTTTCTACCAGTACGACGAGGCCGACCTGCCGTGGGCGCACCCCATCGACGGGGTGGTCGCTTACGTCGACCTCACCGCGCGCCGGGTGACCAAGGTGATCGACGAGTTCGACCTCGCGGTGCCCGCCGAACGAGGGGAGTGGAACGCCGAACCTCACGCAGTACCCGCGCGCACCGACCTGAAGCCGATCGAGATCGCCCAGCCCGAGGGCCCCAGCTTCTCCGTCGATGGTAACCAGATCACTTGGGCGGATTGGACTTTCAGGTTCGGCTTCGACATCCGCGAAGGCCTGACGCTGCATCAGATCGCGATCGGCGGACGACCGGTGGTCTACCGCGCCTCGATCGCCGAGATGGTGGTGCCCTACGCCGATCCGTCGCCGGTACGCTACTGGCAGAACTACTTCGACCAGGGCGAGTACCTGTTCGGCCGCTACACGAACTCACTCGAGTTGGGCTGCGACTGCCTCGGGGAGATCAAGTATTTCGACGTGACGATCGCCGACGAGCATGGCGAGCCGAAGGTGCTGAAGAATGCGATCTGTCTGCACGAGGAGGACTTCGGCGTGCTGTGGAAGCACACAGACATGTTCAACGGCATGGCCGAGACCCGTCGCTCCAGGCGCCTGGTCATCTCGTTCTTCTTGACCATCGGCAACTACGACTACGGGTTCTACTGGTACCTGTACCTCGACGGCACGATTCAACTCGAGGCCAAAGCGACCGGCATCGTGTTCACGTCGGCGTACCGGGGACCCGACGGCTTTGCCACCGAGATGGCGCCCGGGCTCGGCGCACCGTTCCATCAGCATCTGTTTTCGGCGCGACTCGATATGGCGGTCGATGGGAACGTCAACGTCGTCGAGGAGGTCGACGCGATCCCGGTGCCGATGGGTCCGGACAACCCGTGGGGCAATGCGTTCCGTGCACAGAAGACGAAACTCACCCGCGAGTCGGAGGCGCAGCGGGTAGCCGACAACCTCAAGGCGCGGGTTTGGCACGTCACCAACCCGACCAAACAGAACCGGCTGGGCCAGGACGTCGGCTACGCGTTGTACCCCGAGGGGCAACCTGTGCTGCTCGCCGACCCGTCCAGTTCGATCGCGCAGCGGGCTGCTTTTGCCACCAAGCACCTCTGGGTCACGAAATATGATCCGGCGGAACGGTATTCGGCCGGACAGTTCGTCAACCAGCATCCCGGTGGTGCGGGCCTGCCCGCATTCACTGCTGGGGACCGCAACATCGACGGCGAGGACATTGTCGTGTGGCACACCTTTGGGCTGACCCATTTCCCGCGTCCGGAGGACTGGCCGGTGATGCCTGTGGACTACGCGGGGTTCAAGCTCAAGCCGCAGGGGTTCTTCGACCGCAACCCGGCGCTGAACGTTCCCGCTGCGCCGCGGGCCCACTGCTGCGACGATTGAGAAACCTCGCGCGGCAGGGATGAGTTTCGCGCGAACGATGTGTCTACACCTGTATGAGGAGTGAGATGTTCACCGCCACGTCCGCCACCCTGGGGCGGCGGGCGTGCGCGGTGCTCGCACTGAGTTCAGCGGGCTTGCATGCCGCCATGCTGGGGCACGCCTCGAACGCCCTGGTAGGCGGTCTGCTGGCCGCGATGATCGTGGCCTGCGTGTACTGCGCGCGCGATCTGTGGACGCAGGGGTCGCTGCGCGCGTGGTGTGTGGTCGGGTTGATGAACATCGCGATGATCGCGGTGCATCTGCCGATGCCGGCCCACCATCACCACATGCAGACGGGGTCGATGGGCCAGCAGTCGACGCTGATGGGTCTCGCCACCGGGATCGCCGCGGTGGAGGTGGCGGTCGCGATGGCCGTGCTGTACTACCGAACCCGCCGCCGCGCGCAACTGGTCATCGGTACACCAGCCCGCTGAGCCGTATCGCCAGCGCACGTTGAACGGCAGGGATTCGGCCCACAGCACTGATCGCTACGTTGCGAACAGGGCGCAGTGCCCGCGGCAGTGTCGCCAAACGCGTTAGCCTGTCGGTCATTTCGACGATCTGCTGCGCAATTGGGCGACGCGCCAGGCTGTACTCGTCGAGCACGCTATCGGGAGCACCGCCGAGTATTGCTGCCAGGGCGTCGGCCAGCGCGACACCGTCCTGGATCCCGAGGTTCATGCCCTGGCCTCCGGCGGGGCTGTGCACATGGGCCGCATCACCGGCGAGCAGTAGCCGCCCTGCGCGGTACGTGTCGGCGACGCGGTGATGAATCCGAAAACGCGAGCCCCAGATGACCTCGGTGACGACCATCCGTCCGACACCCAGCCCACGCTCGTCGAGGAGCCGCTGGATGAACTCCGCCGACGGCTCCTCCGGCGCATCGGGAACCGGCGCCACGATTCGGAAGATGTCGCCAGGTAGCGGCGCCACCACGGTCAAGCCCGCCTTCGCCCAGAACAGGATGACCTCATCCGCCGGTACGTCGCCCCGCAGTCGGACGTCGGCCAGCGTGAACGACTCCTGATAGACGTCGCCCTCGAAGCCGATGCCTGCCTGCTCGCGCACGGTGCTGTGGATTCCGTCGGCGCCGACGACGTAGCGCGCTCTAATCACGTCGCCGTCACTGAAGGTGGCCGTCACGCCGTCGGCGTCTTGTACGACGGAGGTCAGCGTTTTTGGCCGGATGACCGTGCCGCCGAGTTCGGTCAATCGATCGACCAGTAACCGCTCGGTGGTCGCCTGCGGGACCATCAGCGAGTACGCATAATCGGTCGGCAACGCCGAGAAGTCGACAGGAATCAGGGTGCGGCTGCCGTCGCGGATCGTGAAGCGCGGCGCCTGTACACCCTCCTTGACCAGCCGGCTCGACACGTCGAGACCCTCGAGGACCTCGAGCGTGCGCGAATTGACCACGGCGGCGCGCGACGTGTTGGCGCCGGCGGGCTGCGCGTCGACCACAGTGGTCGCCACACCCTTGTTGACCAGCGACGTCGCCAGTGTCAGCCCACTCGGGCCTGCCCCGATAACCAGGACATCCGTGTCGTACATGTCGTCTCCTTAGCTCAATGCCAACGCTTGTTGGCATAACTATGCGCCGCCTGAGGGCCCCATGTCAACACGTGTTGGCCTACACTTGTTGACATGCGCAGATCGTCCACGGAAACGAAGGCCGTGATCCTGGCCGCGGCCAAGCAGAGGTTTGCCGAGTCGGGGTACGAACGAGCCACGATCCGCGCCATCGCGGCCGACGCGAACATCGATCCGTCGATGGTGATGCGCTACTTCGGCAACAAGGACCAGCTATTCGCGGCGGCGGCCGACTTCGACCTCGAGTTGCCCGACTTTTCCGAGGTGGATCAGCATCAGTTGGGCGCCCGGTTGGTGGCGTATTTCATGGATCGCTGGGAGCGTGACGAAGCCCTCGTGGTGTTGCTGAGGTCGGCGACCACCAATCCCGAAGCGGCACAACGAATGCGGGAGATCTTCGCGGGCCAGCTGATGCCGGTGATCGCGAAGGTGAAACCGGATGCACCGGAGCGTCGAGCGGGGTTGGTGGCGACGCAGATGATCGGGCTGGCGACGTGTCGCTACGTTCTGAAGCTGCCCCCTGTGGTGGAGATGTCACGCGACGAAGTGGTCGCGTGGCTGGGGCCGACAGTTCAGCGCTATCTCGAGGGGCCGCGATAATTGATGGCGATGTGGACTCCGACTCTCGTCCTGATCGCCATCACCACACTCGTCGCCTGCGCGGCGCTCGGCGGAGGCTGGTACGAATCTCTCGTCCTCGACCCCGCGTGGCCCAAGCGGCCAGGCATCATCCAGCCGCGCAATGGCGGCGTCTCGCGGGCACGCTTCTGGGTGCCGGTGCACACGCTGTTCGAGGTGCTGCTGATCGTCACGCTGGTTGTGGCGTGGGGTCACGCCGACGTCCGGACCGCTTTGTTGGTGGCACTGGTGAGCCACGCCGCGATGCGCGTGTGGTCGCTGGCCGACTTCGTGCCGAAGGCAGTCGCTTTCGAGAAAGCCGACCCTGCCACGGTCGACGAGGCGGCCGCCGTCCGGTGGACCCGCCGCAGCCTGTTGCGACTGCCGCTCGATGTGATCACGTGTGGTGCGATGCTCGTCGCGTTGGCGGTTTCGGCCGCCCCCTAGGGCCAGCCCACTCCCGGCGCCGGTGCGTCGACGACGAGCACCTGCCCGGTTCGCGCGGCAAGCGCGCGCTCCACGCCCTCGACGCCCCGCCAGTCGGCTGCGCACATGAAAAGCGTTCTGCGAGCGGGTCCGCCGAGCATCGCCGCGAAGATCGCGCGGTCGTGTTCGATCCGTTGCAGCACCTTGCCGCCCTGCTCGACGCGGATGCAGGCGCCCTCGGCAGCATCGGCGCGGCCGGTGTGCGTGCGCGTGTCCGCGGCTTGAGCCCAGATCGCGCCGTCGGCGTCGAGACAGATCCCGTCGGGGCCCACGTCGTTCGCCCACACCCGGCGGTTCGACAGGCCGCCATCGGCTTCGATGCCGAACGCAGTCAGCCGGCCGGCGAACGACTCGGAAATGATGAGCGTTGAGTTGTCGGGCGTGATCACCATCCCGTTGGGAAAGTCGATGTCGGTGGCGACGCAACGCGCGGTGCCGTCGGGAGTCACCAGCGCGATGATCCCGGGTTCGGGCGGCGCGCCACCCAGGAAATCGAACGCGAAGCCGTTGAGGTAGATGTTGCCGCGGCCATCGACAACGATCTCGTTCCAGTTCTGATCAGCGACGGCGCGCAGGTCGGCGTGCACCACCATCGACCCGTCGGGTTCCTGCCGCATCAGCTCGGGGCCGGTGACGAGGAGCCGGCCGTCGGGCAGCCAATCGATCGACCAGCCCAATCCGTCCGGGCCGTGCCCGACGACCTCGCTGCGCCCGTCCATATCGACCGCGACGACCTCACCGGTTCCCCAGTGCGCGAACCAGAGTCGATCGTCGTGCCACCGCGGTGATTCCACGTAGGCAAGTCCGTCCAGCAGTACGCGTGGTGTGTTCATATGCCTATGACGAGCGAAAGGCAGCGGAATCGACAGCAGCGCTCATCGTCTCGAACTAAGCCTCGATCTCGCCCGCGATCCGGCGTTCGATGCTGGCGCGGGTGGCCGCCGGCAGCACGAGGAGCCCGTCGAGTTCCCTTTGCGCCCTCGCGTACGCGCTCTGCCGCTCCTGCGGGGTGGCCCCGTCGTCCGAAGCGAGCCGCAACAGATGTTGCGCACGCTCCAGCCGCTCCTGCGCTTCGGCCGAGAAATCACTGCGCCGCCGCCTGATCGCCTCGGACTCCGCGACGTCGAAGGCGGCAACGTATTCGCCGACGGCGTCGCGATATTCGAGCTGCGCGTTGCGATCACCGAGGATGTCGTCCACCGAGTCGGGTCGCAGCCAGTCCGCGCGGCTCTTGGCCTTGTGGAAGGCCATGGTCAATGGGTCCCGCATGTCGGTCATCAGCGGGAAGTCCAGCAGCTTGGCGATGTCGATCTCGTATTCCAGCCAGCGCGCGTCGGTGCGATTGTGGCGCTCGAGAACCTTGGTCATCTCGCGCCGATAGCCGGCTTGATTCTTCTGCGCCCTGCCCGACGCCTCCGCGAGCGCGACCTTTGTCTCCTGTTTGATGCGGTACCGCTCGAGCCGACGCTGCGCGCGTCGTTCATTGGCCACCGCGACCGCCCGCAAGGCCCCGCCGATCGCACCCATGAACGGGAAGACCAGCCACCAGAAGTGGCCCGCGAACTCAAAGAGAGGCGCCACAACGCCAGCATGCCATCACCCCGGTTGAGTGGCGGAAATCGCCTGGCCAATGATGTCGGCGACCGCTTGCGGGTCGCTGAGCATCCGCAAGTGATCCCAGTCGCGACGCGCCACCCACCAGCCGAGCCGTTCGGCTTTGTCTGCCGCGGCATCGAACGGCGCGCCAAGCCGGACGAACGCACACGCCACTGAGTCCGCGAACCGAGCAGGCGGCGCGGGTTCGTCGAAATAGGCCAAACGCATTCGCGGTGTCTCCGCGATGAGACGCCGTCGTCGTTGCGGGTCGGGCACCGAGTCCGCCAGCGCCCCGGGCGGGAACCATTCGTGGTAGGGCGGAAGGACGCCGTCGCCGGCGAGGCCGCGCAACTGCGCCTCCAGCCCCGGCGGCGCGGTGTCGAACCAGCTGCGACCCGGTTGCGGCAGCATCGCGTCGACGAACAGCGCTCCTTTCGTGCAGTCGCCGACGGCCTCGGCGATCGCAGGCAGCAGCGCACCCGCCGCGCTGTGCCCGACCAACACGACCGGGTCAGTGTCACCGCCGACGGCAGCCGCGGCCGCGCTCGCGTACTTCGGGTAGTAGGGCGGGCCTGCCGCCGCCATACCCGTCAGGTCCGGCGCAACACACTCAAAACCGTTCTGCTGCAGCGCTTCTGCGGTGTAGATCCACGTCGACGGTCCCACCACCGGGCTGTGGACGAACAGCAGGGTCGTCACAACCCGATCCGGCGGTAGCGCGCCAGCCTGGCCGCCAACCGTTCGTCCTCAGGTGCCGCACGCAGCGCCGCGAGTTCGTTGGCGATGGTCGCCGATAGCCGGCGCGTGAACTCCATCGGCTCGTCGGCGGCGTCGGGACGTTCGGGCACGATCGCATCGACGATGCCGTGGCGCAGCAGGTCGGCCGACCGAATGCCTTGTGTGGCAGCCAGTTCCGGGGCGTGGTCGACGTCCCGGAACACGATCGCGCTGGCCCCCTCCGGCGGCAGCGGCGCCAGCCAGCCGTGCAGCGCGGCCAGCACTCGATCGGCAGGCACCATCGCCAGCGCGGGGCCGCCGCTGCCCTGGCCGAGCAACACCGAGACCGTCGGCGTGTCCAGCGTGACGAGTTCGGCTAAGCAGCGGGCGATTTCACCGGCCAGCCCACCCTGCTCGGCCTCGGTCGACAGCGCGGGCCCTGCCGTGTCGATCACGAGCACCAGCGGCAGTTGCAAGCCAGCGGCCAACGCCATGCCACGGCGGGCCTCCTGCAGCGCTGCAGGGCCGACCAATCCTCCGACGACACGCTGTTGCCCGAGCACCACGGCGGGCTGGCCGCCGAACCGCGCCAGCGCCAACATCATTGTGGCGGCTTCGCCGCGTTCGGTGCCGGACAGCAGCACCCGTTCAGTTGTGCCGTGCCGCAACAGATATCCGACGCCGGGTCGATCCGGGCGTCGCGACGCCTCGACCGACGTCCACGCAGGCACATCAGGAAGCGGCCCGGCTTCAGGCCTGGCCGGCGGCGCCTCCGGCGGATCGGCGACCACCTTGAGCGTGCGATCCAGCGTCGAGCGCAGGGCCTCCAGTGGGACGACGCCGTCGATGACGCCATGCCGGTGCAGGTTCTCCGCGGTCTGGACGCCGGCGGGGAAGGCCTCGCCGTACAGATGCTCGTAGACCCGTGGGCCGAGGAACCCGACGAGCGCGCCGGGTTCGGCCGCCGTGACGTGACCCAGCGAACCCCACGACGCGAACACTCCGCCGGTCGTCGGGTGGCGTAGGTACACCAGGTAGGGCAGGTGCTGCCGCTTGTGCAGCTCGACAGCCGCGGCGATCTTCACCATCTGCAGGAACGCGACGGTGCCCTCCTGCATGCGCGTCCCGCCCGAACTCGGCGACGCCAGCAGCGGCAGCCCCTCGGCCGTCGCCCACGTCACCGCGGCGGTGATCCGCTCGGCGGCGGCCACCCCGATCGACCCGGCGAGGAAGTCGAACTCGCACGCCACCAGCGCGACGCGTCGCCCGAACACCGTGCCCTCGCCGGTCACGACGGATTCGTCCAGACCGGTCCTCGCCGACGCCTCGGCCAGCTCACGCCGGTAGGCCTCGTTGGCGTCGACCGCCAGCGGTGGACTGTCCCAGCTGCGGAAAGAACCCTCGTCCAGCACGGCATCGCGTAGCTGCAGGGCACCGATCCGGCTCACAGGACGACCCTATATAGGCTGACCACATGATTGGTGTGACCCGCGACGGCCACGTGATGACCCTGGAAATGCAGCGTGCCGAGCGGCGTAACGCGCTGAACAGCGCACTCGTCGACGGTCTGCGCGAAGCTGTCGAGAAGGCCGCCGCCGAGGACATCCGAGCGATCGTGCTCACCGGTCAAGGCCACGTCTTCAGCGCGGGGGCGGATTTGTCGGACCCGTCGGGTGTGGCCGAGGAGCTGCCGGAGAAGGCCAAGGCGCTGAACCTGGCCATCGACGCGGCCCCGGTCCCGGTCATCGGCGCAATCAACGGCCCCGCAATCGGGGCGGGCGTCATCCTCTCCATGATCTGCGACCTCCGCGTCGTCGCGCCCGAGGCTTACTTCCAGTTCCCGGTCGCGAAATATGGTCTGGCGCTGGATAACTGGAGCATTCGGAGGCTGACGTCGTTGGTCGGGGCCGGCCGGGCCAGGGGCATGCTGTTAGCAGCCGAACGGCTCACTGCCGACGTCGCGCTGCAGACCGGCATGGCCAACCGCATCGGCACGCTGGCCGACGCGCAAGCGTGGGCCGCTGAAATCGCCGGCTACGCGCCGCTTGCTCTGCAGCACGCCAAGCGGGTCCTCAACGACGACGGCGCCTACGAGGAGCCGTGGCCGGAGCACAAAGACCTGTTCGACAGGGCATGGGCTTCTCAGGACGTCATCGAGGCCCAGGTGGCCCGGATCGAGAAGCGGTCGCCGAGGTTCCAGGGAGCCTGATGGTGGTGCGGGCAGCCCTGCGGTTTGGGTTCGGCACGGCGTCCGTGCTGGCCGGAAGCTGGCTGTTACGCGCGTTGCACGGCACGCCCGCCGCGCTGGGGGCCTCGCCCGCCGAAATCGAAGCCGTCGCCCGTCGATCGCCGAACTTCCGTGACGGCGCGTTCGTCAACGTCGACCCGGCCTCGGGTATCAGCCTCGACCGCGAAGAGCAGCGGCGGATCATCTGGGAGTTGATCGGCTCGCGGGGTAAATCCCGGCCCGCAGGACCGATACCGATCGTCCAGCCGTTGCCGGCAGGCCCGGCCGCCGGTCTTTCGGTGTGCTGGTTCGGCCACTCCTCGGCGCTGATCGAGGTCGACGGCTACCGCGTGCTCGCCGATCCGATCTGGAGTCGCCGCTGCTCGCCCTCGCAGACGGTTGGCCCCGAACGGTTACACGAGGTGCCCGCGCCGCTGGAGTCGCTCTCCGCTGTCGATGCGGTGGTGATCAGCCATGACCACTACGACCACCTCGACGTGGACACGATTCTCGGCCTGGCCCGCACTCAGCGGTCGCCGTTCGTCGTGCCGCTCGGTGTCGGCGCGCACTTGCGCAAGTGGGGAATTCCGGAGAGTCGCATCGTCGAACTCGACTGGAACGAGAGCCACAGGATCGGGGATCTGACGCTGGTCTGCACGCCTGCCAGGCATTTCTCGGGCCGGCTCTTCAATCGCGACACCACGCTGTGGGCGTCGTGGGTGATCGCCGGGCCCCAGCACCGCGCATTTTTCGGCGGCGACACCGGCTACACGAAGAGCTTCTCCGAAATCGGAGTGGACCACGGGCCTTTCGACCTGACCCTGCTGCCGATCGGGGCGTACCACCCGGCGTGGCCCGACATCCACATGAACCCGGAAGAAGCGGTCCGCGCGCATCTCGATGTCGCCGACGCCGGCTCGGGGCTGTTGGTGCCCATCCACTGGGCCACCTTCCGGCTGGCCCCGCACCCGTGGGCTGAGCCGGTCGAGCGGTTGCTGCGGGCCGCCGATTCCGCCGGTGTCCATGTGGTGGTGCCGAAACCCGGGCAGCGAATCGATCCCGAGACGTCCGTCGACCCGTGGTGGCAGCTGTAACCGGCTACCGTTCACCTCATGAAGGCACTGGCCGGGGCGACGGTTGCCGTGCTGATGGTGGCTCTGGTCTCGGGTTGCGCGAAACCTGCTGAGCAGGCGCCACCGCCGACGGCGCAGACACTGTCGGACATGCCGCCGCCGTTGGTGCCCGCGATGCCGCTGCCGGACAACGCCGTCGACAACGCGGTGGCCAAGCTCGACGGCATCGTCACCGACCTGATGAAGAAATCCGGCATCCCAGGGATGGCGGTCGCGGTGGTGCATGGCGGGAAGACCGTCTACGCCAAGGGCTTCGGGGTCAAGGATGTGCGCACCGGAGACAAGATCGACCCCGACACGGTGTTCCAGTTGGCGTCGCTGTCCAAGCCGCTGAGCGCGACCGTGGTCGCCCACCAGGTGGGGGTCAACGCGATCGGGTGGGACACGCCGGTCATGTCCAAGCTGCCATGGTTCGCGCTGTCGAATCCCGTCGTCACGCAGATGGTCACGGTCGGAGACATGTTCTCGCACCGGTCGGGGCTGCCCGACCATGCGGGCGACATGCTCGAAGACCTCGGCTACGACCGGCGGTATGTACTCGAGCGGCTGCGGCAACTTCCGCTGGATCCTTTCCGAATCTCCTATGCCTACACCAACTTTGGCCTGACCGCTGGCGCCGAAGCCGTCGCGGCGAGCGCCGGTGAAAGCTGGGAGGATCTGGCCGACGAGGCGCTGTTGCGCCCGCTGGGGATGACGTCGACGAGCTTCCGGTTCGCCGACTACGAAGCCCGGGCCGACCGCGCCGTCGGCCATATTCACGTCGACGGGCGCTATGAACCGCTTTACGTGCGCAACGCCGACCCCGAATCGCCTGCGGGCGGTGCTAGTTCGTCGCTCAACGACATGACGCGGTGGCTGACGATGGTGCTGGCCAACGGCAGCCACGACGGCAAGCAGACCGTCGACCCGAAGGCGTTGTTGCCCGCGGTGACACCGCAGATCGTGTCAAGTCCGGCGAGCGAGCCTGCCATGCGGTCGGGCTTCTACGGCTTCGGGTTCAATGTCGGTACGACGTCGGCGGCGCGGATGTCGCTGAGTCATTCTGGGGCGTTCGAGCTGGGCGCAGGCACCAACTTCGTCGCCCTTCCGTCGGCGGATGTCGCGATCGTCGCGCTGACCAACGCGACACCATCAGGGGTGCCCGAATCGCTGACGGCCGACTTCGCCGACCTGGTGCAGTTCGGTGAGGTGCGCGAGGACTGGTACAAGCTTTACGGCGACATCTTCAAGCAGATGGAGCAGCCGGTGGGCTCGCTGGTCGGGCAGAAGCCACCGGCCAATGCGGCGCCCGCAGCGGCGCTCGCTTCCTACGTCGGCACCTACACCAATGACTACTGGGGTGCCGCGCGAGTCACCGAGAAGGACGGCACGCTGCACCTGGAACTCGGCTCGAAACTCGATGTGCCCCTGGATCATTGGGATCGAAACGTCTTCACCTATGCGTGGGTAGCCGAGAACTCCCCGCCGGGGACGGTGTCCAAGGCCACGTTCGACGGCAACAAGCTGACGCTGGAGTACTACGACGCGGACAAGAACGGGACGTTCACCAAGTGACCACCATCCCTGAAGTCACAGCGACGGGCCTGACCGATGCCGAAGTCGCCGAACGGGTAGCCGACGGTAAGACCAACGATGTGCCAACCCGTGCGGCACGCAGCGTGTCCGACATCGTGCGGGCCAATGTCTTCACGCGCATCAACGCGATTCTGGGTGTGCTGCTGATCATCGTGCTGTCCACGGGTTCGTTGATCAACGGCCTGTTCGGGCTGCTGATCATCGCCAACAGTGCGATCGGCATCATTCAGGAGTTGCGGGCCAAGCAGACGCTCGACAAGCTCGCGATCGTCGGGCAGGCAAAACCGTTGGTGCGCAGGCAGTCCGGCACCACAGCGGTGCTGCCCAGCGAGGTGGTGCTCGACGACGTCATCGAGATCGGCCCCGGCGATCAGATTGTCGTCGATGGTGAAGTTCTCGAGGAGAGCAACCTCGAGGTCGACGAATCCCTGCTGACCGGTGAGGCGGATTCGATCGCGAAAGATGCCGGCGACACGGTGATGTCGGGCAGCTTCGTTGTCGCGGGCAGCGGTGCCTACCGGGCCACCAAGGTCGGCCGTGAGGCATACGCCGCAAAGCTGTCCGAAGAGGCCAGCAAGTTCACGCTGGTCAATTCCGAACTGCGCAGCGGGATCAACAAGATCCTGCAGTTCATCACCTATCTGCTGTGGCCAGCCGGCCTGCTGACCATCTACACCCAGCTGTTCACCACCGACGTGGGATGGCGGCGGGCCGTGCTGGCGATGGTCGGCGCTCTGGTGCCGATGGTGCCCGAGGGCCTGGTGCTGATGACGTCGATCGCATTCGCCGTCGGGGTGATCCGACTCGGACGTCGACAATGCCTCGTGAACGAACTGCCCGCGATCGAGGGACTGGCCCGCGTCGATGTGGTGTGCGCCGACAAGACGGGCACGCTGACCGAAAACGGTATGCGGGTTTCGGATCTCAAGCCGCTGACCGAGGCCGGGGTCGGTGATGTACTCGCGCAGCTGGCATCTGACGACGCCCGACCCAACGCCAGCATGCAGGCCATCGGCGAGGCGTACAAGATGCCGCCGGGCTGGACCTCAACGGCCACTGCACCTTTCAAGTCGGCGACCAAATGGAGTGGCGCGTCGTACGGCGAACACGGCAACTGGGTGATCGGGGCGCCCGACGTGCTGCTCCAGCCGGGGTCGACTGTCGCCGACCAAGCGGAGCAGATCGGGTCGCTAGGCCTGCGCGTGCTGCTACTCGGCTCCAGCGACCTGCCGGTCGACCACGCCGACGCCCCCGGTGCCGTCACGCCTGTCGCACTGGTGGTACTCGAGCAGCGCGTCCGGCCTGACGCTCGCGAAACGCTTGATTACTTTGCTTCGCAGAAGGTTTCGGTCAAGGTCATCTCGGGCGACAACGCGGTGTCGGTGGCTGCCGTCGCGGGCTCGCTCGGCCTCGAGGGCGAGACGATGGACGCCCGCCAGCTGCCCAACGAAAACGACCAACTGGCCGACACCCTCGAGGAGTACACGACATTCGGCCGCGTGCGTCCGGACCAGAAGCGCGCGATGGTGCATGCACTGCAGTCTCGCGGGCATACCGTCGCGATGACAGGTGACGGTGTGAACGACGTGCTGGCGCTCAAGGATGCCGACATCGGTGTCGCGATGGGTTCCGGCAGCTCCGCGTCTCGGGCGGTTGCCCAGATTGTGTTGCTGGACAACAAGTTCGCGACGCTGCCATACGTCGTCGGTGAGGGCCGCAGGGTCATCGGCAACATCGAGCGGGTCTCGAACCTGTTCCTCACCAAGACCGTGTACTCGGTTCTGCTTGCCGTCCTGGTGGGGCTGGCGGGCTTGGCGTCCAAGATCTTCGGGTCCGATCCGCTGCTGTTCCCGTTCCAGCCGATCCACGTGACGATCGCGGCGTGGTTCACCATCGGAGTTCCCGCGTTTATCCTTTCGCTGGCGCCGAACACCGAACGCGCGCATACCGGCTTCGTGCGCCGGGTGATGACGGCGGCGCTGCCGTCGGGCCTCGTGGTCGGCATCGCGACGTTCGTGTCGTACCTGGCGGCATACCAGGGCCGCGCGGCCTCGGCAAGTGAGCAGACGCAGGCGTCGACGGCGGCGTTGATCACGCTGTTGATCACCGCGGTGTGGGTGCTGGCCGTGGTGGCGCGACCCTACGAGTGGTGGCGCGTGGTGCTCGTCGCGGTGTCCGGGCTGGCCTACGTGGTGATCTTCGCCATTCCGGCGGCGCAGAAGACGTTCATGCTCGACCCCTCCAACGTGGCGATCACCTCGATCGCGGTGGGGATCGGCCTGGTAGGCGCCGCGGTTATCGAGGTGCTGTGGTGGGTACAGGGTGCGATGTTGGGCGAACGACGCCGTTTGTGGCGAGCTAGTTAGGGTGGACTCATGGCATTCCTCGACAAGGTGAAGAATCTGCTGGCCCGCAACGCTGACAAGGTGGACACCGCGATCGACAAAGCCGGTGACATGGTCGACAAGAAGACGCAAGGCAAGTACTCGTCCACGGTCGACAAGGTGGCCGACGCCGCCAAGAACGCGGTGGACAAGAGCAACCCGAAGACCTAGCTGCGATGGCCAAACTTTCCGTCTCCGTCGACGTTCCACTTCCGCCGGAGAAGGCGTGGGAGTGCGCCTCTGACCTGTCCCGGTACAAGGAATGGCTGTCCATTCACCGGGTGTGGCGCTCGAAGCTGCCCGAAACGCTGGAGAAGGGCACGCAGATCGAGTCCATCGTGGAGGTCAAGGGCATGCCGAACCGGATCAAGTGGACCATCGTCCACTACAAGCCCCCGGAGGCGATGACTCTCAACGGTGACGGTAAGGGCGGCGTCAAGGTCAAACTGATCGGCAAGGTCAAACCCGCGGGCGATGGTGCGACCGTCACGTTCGACGTCCACCTCGGCGGCCCTGCGTTGTTCGGCCCGATCGGCATGGTGGTCGCCGGCGCGCTCAAGGGCGACATCCGCGAATCGCTGAACCAGTTCAAGTCGGTGTTCGCCCCGGCTTAGTGGCGCCGGGGTCAGCCGCTGCCAGGGGAGTGGCGCCGGGGTCGGCCGCCGCCTTCTGCCTCGAGTGTGCGGTTTCGTACGCGACACGCGGGCGCGGGCGTATGAAACCGCACATTCGCGAAACCCTCAATTAGCCGCCTGCGGCCTGACGGGCCACCCGCTCGTCGTGGATGCGCACGAGTTCGCGGAAACCGAGCCGATGGTATTTCGGGACCGGCTGAATGCCCCACTGGTCTCGCGCGGTGTCCTTACCTTCGGCGCCTTCGGGCGGCCCCAGCGGCGGGTACGGGTACTTGCACTCCAACGCATCATCCGAGTAGCGGATTTTCAGCAGCTCGCTGCAGATCTGGGTGAGGCTCAGCGTCGGATAGCCGTAGTAGACAGCCATGAACGGCAGCGTGAAAGCGCCCTCGATGACGAGCGCGATCAGGCAAACCAGCACCGCACGCTTGATCCACTTGTGCATCCGTGCGTAATAGGGCGTGGTGCCGGGAGGCAGATCCTCGGTCTTCTGTTCTTCGGTGGTGGTCACGGTGTGCTCCTCAAATCCGTTCAGTCGGAGAAGATTTCGCGGTTGACAGTGTGCAGATACGGAATGGCCAAGAACGGGGTGATGTAGAAGATGTCGTAGAGCCACCAGCCGATGACGGGGAACACGACGCCGGCGTAGCGAACGTCGGCGTACATGGTCATGTTGAAGACGTAGCCGCACCAGATCACCACGCCCATCCAGCAGGTGATGATCATCCACTGGTGGCCCCACCTCTTCATCTGCAGGAAGCCGATCGCCGCGGCGCATCGCATCGAGAAGACGGTCAGAATCAACCCTGCGACCCAAGCCTTTTCGCCGGGCCCGGCCGCGCCGCCGACCCAGAGCTCGTTGTAATGCCAGAAGTAGCCGGCGTCGAACATGTCGCCCCAGCCGACCATCAGGACCCGGTTGATCAAGGTGTGGTTGGCGACCAGATCCAGGGCCCAGCCAAGGCTGTTGAGGCAGCCGTCGATCAGCACCAGATAGCCGATCAGCGTGACGATCATCGGCCGGACCGACAGGCCTGCGCGCAGGGCTTGGCGCTGCAGCCAGACGCCCCGCATGAAGATGGGGAACCCGATGAGACCGGGCGCCCACATCCCCATCAATGCGGCCCCGACGATCATCCACTTGTCGGCGCGGCGCTGAGCCAGCCGCGACTCGTCCTGATGATCCTCGAGGCTGACCGCACCGTCGGAGCGATTGAGCAAGGGCGAGTTCATAATTCCCACCAACCGCGTGCGAACGACATGTACAGCTGGATTCCGAACATCGTCAGCAGATAGCCGTAAATGGCGATCTGCAGGATGATCAGGGCCCTCTTGCGCTTGCGTTCCTTCTGATCCATGGTCGCGACCCTCCTAGATTCCAGCGGCTGCCAGGCAGGCGGCCGCGACTTCCCGTAGTCCGTCGGTGATTGCGCCGTCGGTGCTCAACGGCGCGAGGATGCAGGCGTCGGCGGCTTCCAATTCGGTTGCCCCGGAGGCGATCAACTGCCCGGCCGTCACCAAGACGCGGGTCGACGGCGGTTCGAAGTGAAACGCCTCGTCCGCGGTGCGGATCGCGACCGCGCAGTCCACGAGCCGTCGTGCCGTACCGGCGTCGACACCCGTCTCGGCGACAACCACCTCCGCCTCGCGCTCCGGCGGCAGATACGTCATCGGCAGCGTGACGAACCGTTGCCGGAACGACGGTTTGAGCTCCTTGAGCGAGCTGCGATAGGCGGGGTTGTACGAACAGACGAGCATGAATGTCTCGGGTGCGTGCACGACTTCGCCGGCCCGATCCAGATACAAGGCGCGGCGGTGATCGGTCAGCGAATGCAGGATCGCCAACGAATCATGCCGAGCCTCAACGACTTCGTCGAGGTAGCAGATGGCACCAGTCTTGACGGCTCTGGTGAGCGGCCCGTCCGTCCACACCACGTCGCCACCGGTCACCATGAAACGGCCGACGAGGTCCGAACTGGTGAGATCGTCGTGGCAGCTGATGGTGACGACGGGCCTGCCGAGCAGCAGACCCATGTGCTCGACCAACCTGGTCTTACCGCAGCCGGTCGGTCCGGTGAGCATCACGGGGATGCACCGATGAAATGCCTGCTCGAACAGCTTCACCTCGTTACCGTTCGCGAAATAGGTCTCAGTCATGCGGCCACCAACTCTCTGTGGACGTGGGCCAACACCCTCGGCAGTTCCTCCACGCGCCGGATGCGTTGGGACCGTCGGGGTCCGAACACCTCGGGCAGGGGGTCGACGCGGGTTGGCCCGACGCCGACGTAGTACACGGACACACCGGCGTCGTTGGCCTCCTCGACGGCATGCGCGGCGTCAGCCCAGGCGTAGCGGCCCTCGTAGCCGTCGTCGGAGATCAGCCCATCGCCGATGACGATCAGGAGCCGTCGCTCCGACGGCTGCGCCAACAGCCGGCTCGTCAAGTGACGCAGGGGCGCACCGAGCCGGGTGTAGCCGCCGGTTTCCAGGCCCACCTTGCTGGGCGGCACGAATCGCGGGTCCTCGAAGTCTTTCAGGCAGCGCACCTCGACCCGGTGTCGGGTGTTTCCCGTGAACACGAAGACGCCGTGCCGTTCGCGCGCGAGTTGCATGGCGCGGGAAAGCGCGTCGGCGCAGGCGAGTTCCAGCCGGAAGATCCGGCCGCCGTGCACCCCCAGCGACGAACTGCCGTCGAGCAGCAGCGCGGTGGTGACGTCACGGCTGCTCGGCAGCAGCTCGCGGAATATGCGGGGTTCGGCGGCCTGGCCGGTCCTCAGGTCGATGTAGTGGGAGACGTACTGCTCGACGTCGATGTCGGATCCGTCCTCGAGCCGAGTAGTCATGGCCCGATGCGTGTGTTCTTCGAACCATTTCCGTAGCTCGGCCGAGCTCATGCCCGGTTGTCGCGTGCGGCTGGATAGGGAGCGCTCGAGCACAGCGACGTGGTTGGGCATGAAGCACTTTGTCCACGTGTTCCATTCGGGATATGGGATACCCGGCCGGTGCTCCGGGGTGATGTCGAGATCGTTGTCGTTCGGCCGGCTCGGTGGCGGCAGATTCGAGTTCCGCACGCCGCCGTCGCCCCCGACGGGCACGGAGTACGGCCGCGGGAGCCGCTTCTGCGTTGTGGTCCACGGCATCCTGCCGAACGTGCGACGCAACCTGTCGGTCAACCCGTGCGGCGCGGTGTAGGCGATCGGCAAGCAGCCAAGCAGTGGATGGACATTCAACGGCTGGCTCGTTGTCGCCATTGCGATTGCCCGGTTGAGTATTTCGCCGGCATCCGCATCCGCTGCGATGAGTTCGAGATCCGGCAGCACCCGTTGCACCTCAGTGAGCAGACCCGGCCACCGCTCCGCGATCCAGCCGACCGCGACGCCGGCCTCGACAATGGTGAGCGCACGCAGTTCCCTGCCCGATAACTCGCTCAGGCGGTACTCCGTCACCCGCTCCTTTGACGGTGAACACTGAAGCGCCACACCACATGTCAGCGTGCGCCGGGACCATTCTTGGCTCACGGGGAATGGGATGTGTACGTAGTGCAGTGACGCGTTGAGCCCGAAGGCGCGCCTGTCGCCGGTGACCAGGCGCGCGCCTTCGCGCCGCTGCTCACTCAATGCGACCGCTGCGACGGCGCAACTGCGTTCGAGCGCCATCGCATGAGCATTCGACAGGTCGGCCATCGCGGATCAGAACGTGCCGATGTTGGAGAACATCCAATACCAGAACGCGATGATCAGAATCGTGCCGCCCCATGCGGCGACGTATCGAAGGATCTCCCAGAGATAACCCATGATCTGACCTCTCTTGTTGACCGGCTAGTGGATTTCCAGGCCACGGACAGCGGACGCGACGAGCTTGCGCAGCATGGTCTCGCGGGTGTCGGAGGCCGTGGTGGTGAGCACGCCGTAGATGCCGAGCAGAAAGAACGTCGCGCTGTAGAAGCCGTCGACTTCCGGGTGCACCGCGCCGTCGCCTCGCGCCCGCTCGATCTCGCGGACCAGCAGCACAATCAGCGGGTGGTCGGTCCAGTCGTCCTTGGTCGGTCGCGACGGCGAAAAGTGCAGCGCCAGCAGCTCTTTGAACAGCAGGGGTCCGAGTCGCTGTTCCAGCTCGGTGACCAGGCGGACGACCTCGGTCAGCGCAGCGATGTGGCCGGCCGCGGTTCCCAGGAAGCGCGCGAAGTCTCTTGCCATGCGCGCCTCTTCGCGGCGCTCGAGTTCGAGCAGGACGTGCTCCTTGCTCGGGAAGTGGAAGAAGAAGGTGCCGTGCGCGACTCCAGCGGCGGTGACAATCGCGTTCACGTCGGCGCCTGCCATGCCCGC
>Ga0070671_100000949_pt1 | contig 21211 bp, 18 predicted proteins | sample KBSS73metaG_FD_65341 | JGI IMG/M metagenome (GOLD analysis project Ga0070671, IMG submission 65341) | Switchgrass rhizosphere microbial communities from Kellogg Biological Station, Michigan, USA - KBS S7-3 metaG | ecosystem: Host-associated > Plants > Roots > Rhizosphere > Soil ...
CGTGGGGAAAGGGGGGCTCCCCGCCCGAGGGGCCGTACGCCCTGCCGGCTTCCGCGTGCGTCGGTCGCCGTTCAGTCCCGCGAGGGCTTGCACTGACCATGGCCACGAGAGCAGCCAGGCGATCCGTGGCGGACCCGCGCCCAGGAGCTCGGTACACCGACGTGTGCGGCATCGCCGAGCACCTGGCGATAAGCGAGCGACGCGTTCGTCGACTCGTGCTGGAACGTCGCATTCCGCACCGGAAGATCGGCCACCGCCCTCACGAGGGCTTCCGCCCCCCTGAGGGCGCTCGCCAGCAGCGGCTCCTGCTGCTCTCGGTTGTTACTTCGCAGGACTTCCGAAGATGACGCAGTGTTCGTCGCGTCAGGTGGACCCTCGGCCCATCAGGCCACGCCCGTGCACCACTTCCGGGGGCTCAACTCGCCTCGTCATCCGAAGGCGGCCGGCACCACGGGTGCGACTGTGTGAAGGAGATCAAGTGCGGCCCGGGATCGGTTCATTCCCGGACTGCGGTAAACGTGGGTGTCATTGGCGTACCACCCCTCGGGCGCGTCGAACAGGAATCCGTTGGAGACGTTCTCGGTCGTTTGGTACTCCACTGCTTGCCCGATGGTCAGCCCGTCAGCCACGAGGTCAGGTGCGTGCAGCCGTTTGCCCTCGCTGACGTACGCCGCCGCAACCCATACCGCGGTGCCCTGCCACACCTCGCAGATCTCCGCGCATGGCGGCGGGAACGGCGGGCCGACCTGCGGGACGACGAGCGGCGGACCGATGTAGTGACCGTCGCCATCCTTCGTCTGCATCAACTGCGGGTAGGCAGTCCGCAGGTGCATCAGCACGTGCGTGTCGTCCAGAAGACTCGGCAAGCCGAGAGTCGTCGCCACGTGCTGGGCGAAGAGCGTGTCCGAGAAGATTCCGTCGCCGTAGGACCCGGCCGGATCGATCTTGTAGTGCCCGCCGACGGGGTCCCAGAACAGCGTTTCGAACTCCGCCTTCGCCTGGGGCAGTTCGGCCGCAATCCACGCGCTCACATCGGGCGTAGCCTCTGCGACGCCAAGGGCGCTGGCCTTCGCGGTGGCGTCGGCCATGATTTCCTCGGTCAGCAGCCAGAGCCCTGCGTTGTAGACGCCATGGCCTACGACCTCGACGACGTCGTATGTGCTCGACTGACCTGGATAGTCGGGCGGAATGTGGTCGCCCGGCTTGATGCCGGCGCGGAGGTATTCAAACTGATTGCGCATCGCTGGATACGCGTAACGAAGGAATGCGTCGTCGTGGGTGCGCCGGTACAACGCGTACGCGCGGAAGATCGTCTTGTTGGGTTCGTCCTGGAAGTGGACCGATCCCGCCGTGGCCGTCGCCCCGTCGACGCCCTGCCCACCTTGGAGCACCCCCTGCAGGACGCCGCGAAGCCGGTCGCGCTCGAGATTCGGCCAGAGCAGGCCCTCAGCGACGTAGCCGTGCGCGTCGGTATCCCACTCGTTGCAGCCGCCCCACCCGCCCCCGGTACTCGTGCAGAACAGGTGCGTGCCCGGTATCGCCGCGCCGATCCGGGTCGGTGGTGACGGTGTCGGCGTGACGAGCCCGAGCGCCCAGAACGCGTCGTTGAAAACCGGCTGGACGAGTTCGTTCAACGACTCGCGCACGAGCCAGGCCGGATACGACGTGTTCGACACGATCGGGCCCCACCAACCCTCCACGGCCTGCAAGGCAGCGTCGTGGCCCGAGAGCATGCGGTCGGCGATCTCGAAACCCTGGTGGAACGGGTACGAGCCGGTGATGTAGTCGTTCCGGTCGGTCGTGCGGGCACCGAAGAATTCGGTGTAGCGGCGCATGAACCACTGGTCAGCCGCACCCCACGCCGAATTCGGGCTGTTGGTCAGCGGGAAGTCCCACGCGACGGCAAACGGGATCGTCGCGACCTCACCCGGGTGCAGCGCGACCGACACTGCGATCGCACCGGCCGACGAGCTGCCGTCGATTGCTGCGTTCGGCAGCTGGCCGGCGGCGCTGAATGGACCGTAAACGTCACTTCCGTCGCCGGCCGCATCCCACGACGTCGTGTACGACAGGTGTTGGCCGCGTTGGGGGCGGGCCGCGATGGTCCATTCGGAGTCCTGCGCGTCCGGGGTGTTCGCGGGGTCCGACGCCGACAGCGTCACCGCGTCGACGCCGGTGGCATCGTCGTGGTCGAACGTCGAGCGCAGGCCTTGGCGCACCGTCGCAGGCGACGTCCCCTTCGGTGGGTTCTGCCAGCTACCGCCGTCGTGATCGGGCGCGTTCGGCATCGTCAGCATCACCGACACCGAGCTCGGCTTCGACGTGTGGTTCGCTACGCGCACGTCGAGGAACGCAACTGGCATCGAGGTCCGCTCATCCTCACCAGCGACGATCGGCGACCAGAACCGCATCGAGACGTCGTCCGCGAATCGGTCGTAGGTCGTCCAGCCGAACGGATACAGCGCCGCGTAGGTGCCATCGCCTGGGTCGAGCGTTTGGAACGCGGGCGACAGCCCATCCCACGGCTTTGACCGTGTCGCCAACGTGCGCACGAGCGGAGCGTCCGCAGCCGTTTGCTCCCGAACGTGGAACGCCGCGCCTGGGAGAATGCGGTTCTCGAACGTCGGGTCCTGAGTGCCGCCGAAGTTCCACGGGCCGAAGGACCCAGCCTGGTTCATCATGAACGACCCGGCACCTACTCCGCCGAGCGGTATCCCCAGCCCAGGCTGAGCCGACGGGTTGGCATTCGCAAACGGTGTCGGCTGCGGCGGCAGCGGTGACGAACACCTCGGATCCCCGTTTGCGAATGGCGAGCATGGCGGCGCGGCCGGGAACGCACCCAGCGGGTTGCGATATGCGGCCGCCGGGACAGGGAAGAAGTCACGACCGACCCGCGAGGTTGCCGCTCGCGTCAGCGGCGCACCAAGGCCCGTCGCCAACGTAGCCAGTACGACCACCGTCGCCACGCGACTCCGCCCGCTGCCCCCGCTTCTCCCCATAACAACGATGTTCTCCGCGGGGTCCATCGCTCCTGCTTGCAATGAAGAATTCGGTGCGGAATGTCCGCACCAGAAGGCGTGCGCGGTTGATCGCCATTCTTGGCGGAGCAGCGGGTTCGCTCCACCCGCTCCCCCGGGCTCGCCCGCAGCCTCTCTCGCCCGGTGCGGCGTGGGCGTTGCCCGCGCGTTCGCCGCGAACTGATGACGACTTCTGGTTGCGCCGTCGACCACCAGCGCGCTTATGCCGGGAAGGGGCCGGAACCGCCACGTTCAGCAGTGACCCGAGTTTTCAAATCAGCCTGTCATCAATGCCCTCGACCAACGACGGCGGAAGATCGTTAGGAACCGCGTCGGCCAACACGGCGTCGATGCGCGCGTTCGCCACCGCTTCGTCTCCGGATAACGCACCGACATAGGTGGACACGAGGGTCTCGACGCTGTGACCGAGGCGAGCCGCGACTTCACCCAGGGGAACGCCGGCCTTCAACCAGGTCGTTGCGGCGGCGTGGCGGCAGTCGTAGACACGGAGAGGGGCGACGCCGGCCTGGCGCAACGCTCGATGCCATGCCCGACTCCAGTTCGACTTCGTAGGCATTCGTCCCGTGCGTGTCCGGAAGATCAGCTGATCGGGAGCAAAGGCGTGTTGCCCGAGCCAGTCGCGCAAAACGGCAACGAGAACTGGGGGAATGGGGACCCGTCGTGGACCGGTCTTCGGGTCGCCGGACTCGTCGAGGTCGATGTCCGCCTCGACCACGTCGATCGCGCCCCACCCTTCTTCGGGTAGCTCGAGCGCCCTCTGGCGGAGCATGACAACCTCGGACGGGCGCAGTCCTGCGAAGTAGCACACGGCCGTCATCACTTGGTAGGTGCGCGAACCTGGCTGGTGGGTCGGGATGGAGTCGAGGATCCGAGCCATGGTCGCCGGGTCCGGCAACCGTCGCCCATCAATCTTGTGCCGTCTCCGAGCCGCCTTGCGCTTCGACCGTCCTCGCGGACTCGGGGGCCACGGATCGGTCGGAAGCAGCCGTAGCTCGACGGCGCGCCGCAGACAGGCGCGCGCGTTCTTGCGATACCGCGATGCGGTCGCGGCGGAGAGGGGTTGGCCCAGGTCCCCATGCCGAGGCGCCGTTCTACATCGGCAAGGAGTGATGGATCGAGTTCGTTGAGCGCAAGGGACCATCGGTCGACCCAGCGCGCGAATGTGCCAGAGAGCGGCGACTGGGTTCCGGGAACGAGGGAACGTTGAACGGCGACACGACAACCATTCGGCGCCGCCGCGGCCTCGAGCGGCACCGCAAGCATGACGAACCGGGCGAGCGCCTCCAAGGCCGAGCGCCGAGTGCGCGGTTGCCACTCCGGCCACTGCTCCTCGATCCACCGGCAAGCCCACACGAACACGGACGAAGGCGGTTCGGTCGGCGCCCACGACGCGGGTTCAAAGGTCGTCGTGTCGAACACCTCGCCGCGTTCAGCCGCCACCAGCAATCGAGAGCGATAGCGGTCGGCCTCAGCCTTCGTGCGGAAGGCCTTGCTGCGCTGCCGCCCGTCGATCGCCCACGGCACGAGGCCTGCGGAGCCGTGTGCGTAGGTTCGAGTCCTACCGAGGGCGCCAGCGAACGCAGGCCCTGACCAGCGCATGAACGCAGGTCAGGGCCTCATCGGTTGCGGGTGTCGTAGCCGTCGGCACCGCCGAGACCGTGATCCCAATGGCTGCTCACGCTCGGGCCGCTCGATCCTGGGCCACCTGCGTCCAAAAGGCGGTCCACGTCGGCCACGCGGCGGGAAGGCCGGTCGCCTCCTCGGGGCTCGCCGGCAGCGGCGGGAGCGCGATCTCCGCGGTCGGGTTCCAACGCGCCTTGTCGGGGCCGCTCGGCCGGTCCAGGGCGTCGACCGCGTACCAGCCCAGCATCTCCCGCCGGCGGAGCTTCCACCCAGCACCGACTCGTGTGTACTCGTCGCGGTAGAGCAGGCAGCTCACGATCCACTGCGGGTCGGCTTCGAGCTCACAACGGCAGTACACGTTGCCGCTGGCTCGGTCGGGATCGTCGGGGTCGAGGTCGATCACCTGGTTGCCGACGAGGTGAATGCTCGTCGTGTAGCTGGAGAGGATCGCGGTGAACCACTCGCGCAGGGCCTCGCGGCCCCTGCGCCCGTCGGGCAGTTCGAACTCGTCGGCGAAGAGATCGAGCAGCCCGTCGACGTCCCGGGAATCGATGGCGAGGGCGTAGCGATGGGAGAGCTCCCGGATGAGGTCACGATCGACCAAGCGTTGAAGCTGCTGCTCGAGGGTGCGTGCTTCCATCGGCTGCCCTTTCGTCACCTTCGCCTCCGCGGACGAAGCTGCCGTGTTCTTAGCCCTCGGCCGTGTCATCAACCTGCGATGGATGCAAGATGCGTAGGTGACCGGAACCAGCGAGCCGCCTGGCGACGTCCAACAGGTGTGAGGTTCCGATCGTTGAGCGCCCTGGCCGTGGCTGCCCTGCTGGTGGCGGCATGCGGGTCCGGCCACAGCACCACAGCCCTTCCGAAGCTCCCGGTGCAGGCGGCCGGCAGCGCTCCAACCGCGGCCCGCGCCCGAGACTCCGGAGGGTCCCTGCCGGGCTCGGTCGGCACCGTCGAGTACCACCTGGGCGCCACGCTCCCTTCTCTGCCCGCCACCGCGCCGGCGTACAAGGTCGCCGCCGGCTCTGCCAACGACCGACACCGAATCGCCACTGTGCTCGGGCTGGCCGACTCCGACCGCCACCTGTTCCTCCGTCCCGGAGCCGGATCCTGGTCGTTCGACGCGAACTGCGAGGCACCACCCGGCGTCGATGTCTCCGGGCCGGTCGCGTCGGACGAGGCCGTCGTCGGTTATGCCTGTGCGTCGGCGACGATCAGCCAGCCCGCCGCGGGCACCGGCTGCGGAGACGGGTCGGCCCCGGCGTGCACGCCGGAGAAGCCCCCAGTGCCGGTACGTCCAGCCGACCTTCCGACCAGAGAGGCTGCCGTAGACCGCGCCCGGTTGCTGTTCCACGCCCTCGGCACCGACGTGCCCGGCACGGGGTTCCATGTGGATGACGGGATCACACAGTGGTTCGTGAGCGCCGATCCTGTCGTCGATGGACTACCGACGATCGGGCGCACCCTCAGCGCGACGATCGGCCCGAAGTCGTCGATCCTGGCCGCGCAGGGGCCGCTCGGCACACCCACGAAGATCGGCGACTATCCCCTCGTCGACGCAGCAACGATCGGGTTCAAGCGGTTGCTCGAAGCGGAGGCCAACCAGCCGCGGCCGATGATGCAGGCCGTGCCGTGCCGAGCCGATGTTCCGAACTGCGGCGAACCGTTGACACCCCAGATCGTGACCATCATCGGTGTTCACCTTGCGTTGCAGCAGCTTGGCGACAAGTTGGTGCCGGTGTTCGAGTTCGAGGCGGGCCCGAACGAGACCGTGCCACCGGTCCCTGCGGTCATCGACGACCTGCTGCAGACAACCACGCCAACGGTGATCCCGAACCCCCAACCCGAACCGGGCACGCCGCAGCAACCAGGCTCGGCCCCTGCGGGCGCCCCAACCGAACCCTGATCGCGCCACATCCGGTCGCTCACGTGCCGGAGCGGCGAGAGAATCTTCAGAGGACCTCGGCACCCAGGGCGATGTCGAAGCCGGCGCCGTTGCGTGCCACGCCCACCAGGAGGATGCCGGCCCATTCGAGGGCGTGGGCCATGTCGAGCCCTCCTGCGTCGAGGGGCCGCATGTCCAAGCTCTCCAGAAACGCCGCGACACGTGTCTTCGCCTCGGCGCTGTCGCCGGCGAAGAACACATCCAGGGGCTTGTCTTCAGCAAGGACGCCGCTGAAGATCGAATTGAATGCCTTCACGACGTGCGCGCCTTCGGCGGCGGCGGCGATCTGCTGGGACACCGAGTTGCCCGCCCTGGTCACGAGTCCAGTTGCGTCGGCGTTGAACGGGTTGGTGATGTCGACGAGGATCTTGCCGGCCAGCGCATCGCCGTAGTGCGCGACCACTTCGACCGCGCCGGTGTACAGGACGGCCACGATGACGATGTCACCCGCCGGCCTTGCGCCGAACGTGCCGACGGTGGCTCCGCTGCCGATCTGGTCGGCGAGCGCCTGAGCCTTGGCGGTGTTGCGGCTCATGAGCTCGATGGTGTGGCCGTGCTTTGCCGCCCGGGTGCCGATGGCGGCGGCCATGTTGCCGGAACCGATGATGCTGATGGTGGTCATGACGTGTGTTCCTTCTTGTTGTGCATGGATCAGTTGGTCGTAGAGGTCGTGCTGGCGTGGGGGCCGCGCCCGCGACGCGCTCAGATGACTGTGGTGCCGCCGTCGACGACCAGCTCCATGCCGTTGACGTAGCTCGAGTCGTCCGAGGCGAGGAACAACGCGACCGATGCGATCTCCTCGGGGCGGCCCATCGCTCGCCGCGGGATCAGGGACTCGAACTGCGCCTTCATCTCCGCGTCCAAGACCTCCTCCATCTTCGGCGTGACCACCGAGCCGGGGGTCAGCACGTTCACCCGGATCTTCCGGTCTCGCAGCTCGGACACCCACACCCGTGCGTAGGCGGGGAGCACGGCCTTGCTCGCGGCGTACACGCTCCAGTCGGGGTAGCCGCGGAGCGATGCGTTCGACCCGGTCATAAAGATCGAGCCTCCGTCGTTGAACAGCGGCAGCGCCTTCTGGACCGTGAACAGCGTGCCGCGTGCGTTCAGCGAGAAGGCGGCGTCGAAGTGCTCCGCGGTGATCTCGCCGAGCCTGCCTTGCTCGCCCGTCCCGGCGCTGGCCCACAGCACGTCGACCGTGCCCTTCTGCTGCTCGACCGTCTCGAACAGTCGGTCCAGATCGTCGAGGTCGGCCGAGTCGGCCTGCACGCCGGTGACGTTCCGGCCGATCAGCTCGACGGCTTCGTCCAGCAGGTCCTTCCGTCGGCCCGTGATGAAGACGTGCGCGCCTTCGTCGACGAACAACTTCGCACCGGCCAGCGCCATCCCGCTTGTCGCGCCGGTGATCACCGCGACCTTGCCATCGAGCTTTCCCATGTCCGCTCCGTCCGCCTGTCGTGTCGATGTTATGTACACCGATCTGGGTGCATAACGTAGCTGGGGGCTGGAGGGGACGCAAGCTATGCACACCGAGCGGTACCCACCGGGGTTACGCTGGGTTGTGTGACGGAGTTGGAGAAGGGGCCGCGAGGCCTGCGTCGCGGCCGGGGCGCACGGGAGCGCATCCTCCGCGCGTCACACCAGCTGTTCCGTGATCAGGGCATCAACGGCACCGGTATGGACCAGCTCTGCGCGGTGGCAGAGGTGTCCAAGCGCACGCTGTACCAGCACTTCACCGGCAAGGACGAGCTGATTGCCGAGCACCTACGCCGATTCGATCCCGACCTCCTGCCCGAGGTGTTCGACCGCGCCGACCTCACACCCCGCGAACGACTCCTCGCCGCCTTCGACATCCACCCGCCGCTGTGCCCGTTCATCGCGGCGGCCGTCGAGATCTCCGACCCGGACCACCCGGCACGCGTACACGCCCGCGACCACAAGAAGGCCTTTGCCGCCCGGTTCACCGAAACCGCCCGCGAGGCCGGCGCCACCAACCCCGAAGAGCTCGGCGAGCAACTGGCGCTGCTCCTGGACGGCGCCTCGGCCCGCGGCCGAGTCCTCAACACGGACGCGTTCACGACCGCCGCCGCCATAGCAGCCGTCCTCGTCGACAACGCCATCCCCACGGCGGCGGCACCGGCCCGCGCAAGCCGTCGAGCAGCACGGCCACGATGACGATGACGAGCGCGCGCTGGAGATGCACCCCGAAACGGGCGCGAGTTCGAGCGGAGGACCCGGACATCGTCATCCAAGGGAACGGCGTGCTCCACCTGCGCTACCCGGTACGTCACTGACAGCCGACACGCCAGAGATCGCGGGGCTCGCCCGATGCGCGATGACGAGCGATGGAGAAGCCCACATCGCTTGGTCAGTCATCGGTTGGTGTCAGTTGTCGAGCGCGGTGTACGCGCCGGTCCAGAAGTCCTGGATGACTGCGGGCGGCGGGAACGGGCCAGCAAAGGTGTCCGTGGTCAACACGACGCCGACGAGCTCGTTGCTGGGGTCGTTCGTCCACATGCTCCCCAAGCCGCCCGCCCAGCCGTAGGCACCGGTGGGTGGCCCGAGGCCGGAGCGGCGGACCTGCACACCGACGCCGAGGCCCCAGCCCTGCGAGCCGTCGGGTAGAGGCCCGGGCGCGCCGCTTGCGACATCGATCTGGTCGGTGGTCATGGCGTCGATCGAGGCGCGCGACAACAGGCGCGAGCCATCGGGGAGTCGCCCGCCCGACAGGAGCATTCGTCCGAACGCGTGCAGGTCGTCCACCGTGGACACGAGGCCACCGGCGCCGGACGGAAACGCGGGCGGCGCCGCCCATTGGCCGTCCGGAGGATCGAACACGAACCGTTCGCCGGTCGGGTCGGTGCCATAACACGTGCCGAACCGGTCGACGTCGGCGACGGAGAAGCCGGTGTCGACCATGTCCAACGGCTCGAACACGCGCTCGCGCAGGAACTCGTCGAGGGACTGGCCGGCGGCCCGGGCGATCAGCACGCCGAGCACATCGGCCCCGTTGTTGTAGAGCCAGCGCTCGCCGGGTTGGTAGAGGAGCGGCAGCGTCGAGAGCCGGCGCATCCACTCGTCCGGCGGCGGCGGTACCTGCGGCTCGGGCGGACCGGCTCCCAGGTCGAGGTCGGCGAGCGCGTCGAGGAACGGCTGTGGCCAAGGTGCCGCGAAGTCCATGCCGATGCCGAGCCGGAACGTCAACACATCGTGCAGCGTGATCGGACGCCGAGCCGCCACCGTTTCCCCGTCGATCGGGCCGCGACCGTCGACGAGCACACGCCGGTCGGCCAGTTCGGGAAGCAGGGCGTCGACGGGATCGTCGAGCCGCAGCGTGTACTCCTCGACGAGGAGGAGAGCTGCCACCGCCACGATCGGCTTCGTCATCGACGAGATGCGAAAGATGCTGTCGCGGCCGACTGGCGCCGGTCGGTCGCGGCTGAGCCGGCCGGCGACGCCGACCTCCACCTCATCGCCTGCGGCCAGCAGCCAGGCCGCGCCGCCCACCCGATCCTGCTCGACGTGGCGTTGCATCGCCTCGGCGAGGCACGCCAGGCGTCGAGCGTCGAATCCACCCATGTCAGCTTCGACGCTACGGCGGCCCAGAACTCATCGGCGGCGAAGTCCGAACTCCGTCAGTCCGGCGACGGGCCTCCGAAGCAATGGAGAAGCTCACCTCCGGGATGGAGGCCCCCGACACTCGACACCGCGTCAACCTCTTTGGGGCTGGCAAGTCGACACGCGGTCGCCTCGGACCGGGTTGATCTGGGGCCGGATCGAGAGTGCGCCATCGGCGTTCGGCGGTGGGGGATCGATCCCGCGGCCGGAGCAGCGGTTCCACGCGGCTGATGACATCACGACCAGGCCGTCGCAACGATCGTGTGAATGGTCACCAACAGCCCCTTTGCGCGGAATCTCAGGTTTCCCTTCGTATGTCGCGCGTTGGTGTCGATACGAACCTATGAGGAATTCCAGCTCGTCGATTGATCGGCGGACCCGCAGCCACCACGATCGAATCATCTCCGCTGCCGCCGTCGAGCTACGAGGCGAGGACCTCGTCGCATGGGAGATCGAAGAACTGACCGCCACCGTGCGCATGTTCTCCGCCGCCCTTGCTGATGTGCCAGCGGTTGCACCCGCCTAATACGCCTCCTTCCGCTCCGTTTCGGAGAGGCGCCGTCGGAGGAGACCGCGAACGCTCGGAGTCCGATCGGACTCACCGATCATCACGGCGAGGACGTCACACCATGTCAAGTCGCAGCCTGTTCACCGCCCTGGCCGCGGGGACCGTCAGTCTTGGGCTCACCCTTTGTCTTCCTGCGAGGGCGAGCGGGGTGACCACCGCAACCATCACCATCGGACCAGGCGCCCTGGCCATCACCGTGCCCACCGACGCGGGGAACCTCGGCACGAGGGCCGACAGCGTGAGTGGCGGGACGATCAGCGGACCTCTCGGCCAGGTGCAGGTCACCGACGCCCGCGGCGCCGCGGCCGGTTCCGCGTGGACGGCGACGGCGATCTCCTCCGCGTTCACGCCGCCGAGCGGACCCGCCATCGCGGCCAGCGCCGTTGGCTACACGGCTGGCGTCATCGCCAAGGTCGGCACCGCGACCTACGTCGCGAACGACCCGCTCGACCTCACCGGTGTGTCGTCGGTCGTGACCGCGACGGGGATCACGGGCGACAACTCGGCGACGTGGAACCCAACGATCAACGTCGCCGTGCCGGGCGGGATGTCACCCGGTGTGTATTCGGCGACGATCACCCATTCGGTTGCGTGAGCATGAACGACACGGTCACGACTCGGTGTGCGCCTGGCCAACGACGCGCCCTGCAAGCAATGGGGACGCCCGCATCGACTGCGTCGCGTGTCCGCCAGCGCGGTGACGCCGTGGTGACCTTTGGGCCTGAGGATCACCGGTATCACCCGCCGATGGGGTTGACGTGAAAGCGATCCGTTTTCCTCGGTTCCGCACCCTGGTCGCGTGGTGCGCTGCGGCGTCGGTCCTGTTCGTGGTGTGGGTCACCTTCGACCTGGGCGGTGGTCGGGTCAGCGTGTGGTTCGATGACATCGCAACCGCAGCCGCCGCGTGCTTCGCCGCGGGGGCCTGCCTGTGGGCGTCACGCCGCCGACCAGAAACCCGGTTCTGGCTGCTGCTCGGTCTCACCGGCGTGGCGTGGGCCGCCGGCGAGGTGCTGTGGGCGCTGGCGGAGCTGACGGGTCGAGGTGACGTGCCGTTCCCGTCGTGGCCGGATGTCGGCTATCTCGCCGCGTTGCCGTTGGCCGTCGCCGCGCTGATGGTGTTCCCGATCGGCTTGGCGCGGGCGTGGGGCCGGGCCCGTGCTGTGCTCGATGGGCTGCTCATCGCCAGCGCGCTGTTCTTCGTGAGCTGGTCACTTTTGCTTGACCCGCTCGCGCACAGCCAAGGCGGTCTCAGCCGGGTGGTGTCGCTCGCCTATCCGCTGGCTGATGTGGTGATCATCAGCGTCGCGGTGATCCTGGCGTACCGGTGCTACGGCCACGGCCGACAAGCGTTGTGGTTGGTGCTGGCCGGCCTGGTGGCGATCAGCGCGAGCGACAGCATCTACGCGTATCTCACCGAGGTCCGCCAGTACGCGAGTGGGCACTTCATCGATGTCGGATGGTTCGCCGGCTACCTCCTCCTCGCGCTCGCCGCGTTCTCCCCAGGCGAGATCGTCGGTGGCCGCCGCCGCCCGGTGCGTCTGCTGTCGGAGACCACGCCCTATCTCGTGTTCCTGCCCGCCGTCGTCGTGGCCGGCTACCGCATCGCCACCGGCCGGCTCGACACGGTGTCGTGGTGGGTGGGATTGGCCTCCGTGGTCCTCCTCACCGTCCGTCAACTGGTGTCCCTGGCCGACAACGTGACACTCAACCGCGAGCTCGAAGCCAAGGTCGCCTCCCGCACCGCGGCGCTCAGCCGCCAAGAGGCCCGCTTCCGCTCACTGCTGCAGAACTCCTCGGATCTCGTCCTGGTGCTCGACGCCGACGGAGTCGTGACCGACACCAGCCTGAGCGTCGCCCACGCACTCGGCGTCGATACCGCCGCGATCGTCGGCATGGACGTTCTCGCCATCGCCGTTCCCGCCGACCGGGCCCGCCTCGCCGCCACGCTCGACCAGGTACGCGCCCGACCCCATGCGTCCGTGACGGCGGAGTTCCGTCTCGCCGCGGTGAACGACGAGAGCCGGTGGCTCGAAGCGGTCCTCGCCAACCAACTCGAGGTTCCAGCCGTCAATGGTCTCGTGCTGAACGCCCGTGACGTCTCCGAACGCCGACTCCTCGAAGACGAGCTCCGCCACCAGGCGCTGCACGACCCCCTCACCGGGCTACCGAACCGGGTGCTGTTCCACGACCGCCTCGTGCACGCCATCACCCGCCTGGGGCGACGCCCCGGCCGCCCCGCAGTGCTGTTCGTCGACCTCGACGACTTCAAGATCATCAACGACACCGAAGGCCACGACCGCGGCGATCTCGTCCTCGCCACCGTCGCCGAACGCCTCGTCAGCTGCGTCCGCAGCGGCGACACCGTGGCCCGCTTCGGCGGCGACGAGTTCGCGGTCCTCCTCGACGACTTCGACTCCGAACACGAACCCGAAACCGTCGCCACCCGGATCCGCGACGCGCTCAGCCAACCCGTCGACCTGGCCGACCACCACGTGTTCGTCCGGGCCAGCATCGGTCTCGCCGGATGGGACGACTCGACCGCGGAGGAGCTCCTCCGCCAGGCCGACGTCGCCATGTACCAAGCCAAGACCCAAACCAAAGGCACCTGGTGCCGATACGACCCCGTCGCCCACGGCGCCATCTTCGGACAGTTCGCCCTCGAAGCCGACCTCCACGGCGCCACCGAACGCGGCGAGCTCTCCGTCCACTACCAACCGATCGTCGATCTCGAAACCCACGCGACCATCGGCGTCGAAGCGCTCGTCCGCTGGAACCACCCGACCCGAGGCCTCGTCGGCCCCGTCGACTTCATCCCCGTCGCCGAACGCTCCGGGCTCATCTTCGACATCGGCCGCTGGGTGCTCACCACCGCCTGCCACGACGGAGCCCGCTGGCAACACCAACAACCCGACTTCGAGCTCTCCGTCAACCTCTCCGCCCGACAGCTCGCCCACCCCGACATCGCCGACGTCGTCGCCACCGCCCTCGCCGAGACCGGCTTCCCCGCCGCCAACCTGGTCCTGGAGATCACCGAATCCGCCCTCATGGACGACGACGGACGCTCCCACACCCACCTCGCCGAGCTCTCCGCCCTCGGCATCCGACTCGCCATCGACGACTTCGGCACCGGCTACTCCTCGCTCGCCTACCTCTCCCGCCTCCCCGTCCAGATCCTCAAGATCGACCAATCCTTCGTCAGCGCGCTCGGCGACGACGCCCGACCCTCCGCCCTCGTCGACACCATCGTGCGCCTCGCCCACCAGCTCAACCTCACCACCGTCGCCGAAGGCATCGAAACCGAAGCCACCGCCGGCGCCGTCACCTCCCTCGGCTGCAACTACGGCCAGGGCTACCTCTACGCACGACCCGGCCCCGCCACCCACATCGACCAACTCCTCGCCACCACACCCGTCCTTTCCGGTTAGCGGCGTCACGCATCGGTCCACACCTCGTCGGCTTCCGTGTGGTCTGCGGGAAACAGCAGCGGCCACCCGACGAATCCTCCACGAGCCGTCTCCCAGGCCGCGTCCCGGTCCGAAGCCCTGGTCAAGCCCACATCCCTCGGAGGGTTGTCGACGCGCGCTCGCGGCACCCGCTGACTTCGTGACCGGGCGGTGCGATGAGCTTCGCGTGACTCGAACGTCATGCACGTGTCCCTGGAGTGCAACCTGTCGATGGGACATCGTCATCGGTGGATCACTGCCGTGCCGATTCATACCAGACAACGACCATGCAAAGGACAGCCGTCACTGAGTTGAACCCCGAGGCGGCGCGAGGGGCGATCGTCGAGCACACGCGACGTCTCGCGGGAGCAGCTGCGGAGGCGGGACCTGACGCCCCCGTACCGACAGCTCCGGGGTGGACGATCGCTGACCTGGTCGAGCACGTCGGCCAGACCCAGCACTGGGTCGCGGAGATGATCGAGCGGCGCATCACCGATCCCGCACAGCTACCCACGGAGATGGCCGTGCTGCCCACCGACCCGGGGGAGTGGCAAGCGTGGCTGTCGGGTTCAGCCGCGCGGGTCGCGTCCGCGTGTTCGGACGACGCGCTCGACGCGCCGGTGTTCAACCCGGCGATGGACGAGCGGACCGGTGCGCGCTTCTGGCTCTCGAGTGTCCTCAACGAGGTGGTCGTCCACGGCTTTGACGCAGCGAACGCCGCGGGACGATCGATTGACGTCGACCCCGACGTCGCGGCCGCGCTCATCACCAACCATCTCGCGATGCTCACGTCCCCCACCTGGGCGATGCAGCGATCCGCGTCCGCTGATGCCATCCGCGGCAGCGGGCAGACCCTGCTCTGGATGGCCAACGACACCGCCGACGGCGCCTGGTTCATCGAACGTCGCCCCGAAGGTGCGATGTGGCAGCACGGAACCGAGCACGCCGATGTGACGGTGACCGGCCCGGCCAGCGTGCTGCTGCTCACCCTGACCCGACGACTGCCGCTCGCCGACGGCAACGCCACCACCATCAAGATCGACGGCGACATCGCGCTCCTCCGGCACTGGATCGACAGCACCGCCCACGTCAGCGGCTGATCAACACCGACCCGTCGCGCGGGCCACTTGTGGTCTCTGGCGCGCTCAGTGGCAGACCCGCGGGCACCCGAAGCTCGCCCTGCGAAACGAGTTCCCGCGTGCGACGAGCCAAGCGCGCCGACGGTGATCGGGTGTCGACAGGTGAAGGTCAGCTGCCGCCGGTCACGACGAGTGCGATGGCGGCCGCGGACATGAGCGCGAACGTCACCCAGCCGAGAGTGGCGGCGAGTCGGCCGTTGCGGTGTTCCCCCATGACGTCGGGGTCGCCGGCGATGCGCAGGACGATGAGGAGGAACGGCGCCGCGGCGAGGCCGTTGATGAGGGCCACGAGCACGAGGAGGTGGATGGGATTGACGTGCAGCACACTGAGTGCGGTGCCGCCCATCGTGCCGGCGGCGACGAGGCCGTAGAACACGGGTGCCTTGCGGATGGATCGGGAGAATCCCCACTCCTTGCCGAGAAGCCCGGCGAGGCCGGCGGCGCCGGATCCGGCGAGGACGGGGACGGCGAGCATGCCTGACCCGATGAAACCGAGCGCAAACAGCGCGGTGGCGAACGAGCCGGCGACGGGCTCGAGTGCGCGGGCCGCCTCCGCGGCGCTGCCGATGTCCTTTTGGCCGTGAGCGCCGATTGTCACGGCGGTCGCCACGATGATGGCGAACATCACCAGGTTGGAGAACGCCATCCCGGAGAAGACGTCGACACGGCTGGCGCGTTCCTTGTCGCGGGCGTCGTCGACGTCGCGATCGCGTAACGCGACAGGATGGTCGCCGCCTTCGGGTTCCTCGCGCAGTTCCTCGAGGCGGTGTGCGCTCTGCCAAAAGAACAGATACGGCGAGATGGTCGTGCCGAGCACTGCAACGAGGAGCGCGGTGTAGTCGGTGTTTCGGGTGACGTGGGGGACGACGGTGTGACTCGCAACCGATCCCCAGGGCACATGCGTGAGGAGTAGCACGCCGATGTAGGCGAGCAGCGCCATGCAGAGCACCTTGAACACGCGGGCCACGACCGCGAAGGACCCGGCGGTGACGAGACCGGTGATGCTCATACCGGCGATCAGCGCCCACAACGCGGTAGGACCAAGATGCAGCAAGTTCATCCCGCTTCCGATGGCGACCAAATCGGCGGCGATGTTCAACGCGTTGGCGACGACAAGCGCGACAAGAAGCACGCCGACGACGACGTGCCACGTCTTCGCGAAGCGCTTGACGGTCAGCTCACCGAGTCCCTTTCCCGTTGCCAGTGCGGTGCGGTCGCACATCTCCTGCACCGCGGCCATCAGCGGGAACGTGAGGAACGCCGTCCACAAGAACCCAAAGCGGAACTTCGCGCCCGCCTGCGCGTACGTCGCGATCCCTGACGGGTCATCGTCGGAAGCACCGGTGACCACACCGGGGCCGAGCGCCCGCAGATAGCTCCGCCAACCAGGACCCCGCCGGTGCTCGGTGCGATCGACCGGCGCGTGATCGGGGTCACGCCGGCTCGAACCGACGGACCCTCGTCCGGGCACGGTCGCGGCCATACGCAGCGTCTGTACCCGACACGCCCCGCGCGTAGCCGCTGTGGTGATCCTGGGGACGCAGACGCTGGTGGGTATGACGCTTACAGGTATTGACCAATCAACGCGGTCGGCGCCTTGGAGGTGGTCTTGGCGGTCTCGCCGCGCAGGGTGAACAGCTCCGCCAGGGTGGCTCCGTTGGGCGTGGCCACGGTTGCGCCGAGCCAGGCCGCGGCCTCAGCGCGAGACAGTGGTCCCACTTCGATCTCGGCCAAGCATCGCCCGGGGCGCACGATCGCCGGGTGAAGCCTCTCGAGCGGCTCGTTCGTGGTGATTGCAACGAGGATGTCGAGCCCCTGGCCGAGGAGCCCGTCGGTGAGGTTGAGGAGGCGAGCGAGTGACTGGCCGCTCCCGCGTTTGGCGTCACTTCGGATCAGCTCGTCGCAGTCCTCGAGGACGATCAGACGCCATTGCCGGTCCACATCGTTGTCGTCGTCGCCGAGACAGACCCGCAGCAGGTAGCCGGGATCACTGAAGAACCGCTCCGGGTCGACCACGACGTGCAGCCGGCACCATGACCGCCATGCGTGAGCGAGCGCGCGAATGGCTGTCGTCTTCCCCGTCCCGGCGGGGCCGTGCGCGAGCAAGATTCGGCCCGACAGCTGGTCGGGCGTGAGCAGCATCACGGTGTCGAACGCCACCGCCGCCTCCGTGGCGTAGTTGCGCCGGATCGTCTCCCACGATGCGACGGAGAGCTCACGTTCGAGGGTTCGCGGCCCGCAGCGTTCGCGGTCGTACCAGAACGACACCACGGCGGTCTCGTCCGTGCAGCCCTCCGGATCGGTTGCATCCAGGGTCGCCTCGGCGAGCACGGCGCGAGCGAGCTCGGCGTTGACGGCAGTAACGGTCACCTCGCCAGCACCATCACTCCATCGAGTGGAGCGGCACGTCCATCCCTCTCCCCGTGCCAGATTCACATGACGACCGGGTTCTTCGACGGTCCATGTGGCGATCGCGCCGACCGGCAACAACTCCGCGTCGCGCCGCACCCGCGCGAGCCGCGCCGTACAGCTCGCCGGTTCTACGCCCGCGGCGAAGTGTCCCAGCGCCAACGCATCAACGACGTCGGCGGGGCTATCAGCGTCGTCGAGCGCGACGACGAGCGGAGGTATGGCAGTCGGTTCCATTGGTGTCGTTGCGGCGTGTTGGCCACACCTGCATCCTTCCACCGCCACAGCGACACAGCTCCGCCTTTTCAACCCCCGCCGGCGTGGTCGCCCGCTCATCCTCTCCAGGCGAAACCGCTTGACCGCACGACGCACCCGTCTGTCGGTCACATCCTCCCGTGGCAGAAGCACAGTGCACACCCCTACGCTGTGGGCATGGAGCTCGGGGAACTGAGCGACGGTGATCTGCTTGCTGCGCTACATGAAGCGCAGCAGGACGTGCCTCGACACGAGGACCCGAAGCGCCGCCATGACGCCTGGGAGCAGGTGATCCTGCTCATCCGAGAGCTTGAGCGGCGCTATCCACCCGCCCCTCAGCCGTTGCCCTGACGGCCCCGCAGGCATCGAGCACGACTTGACGCCGCCGGGCGCGGCACGCTCAGCCTCATTGCGGAGCACGTCTGGGACATCCAACGCTCATTGCGGACGCACACCGCCTGCCGGCGCCGCGCGGATCGCGGTGCTTCCAGCGGTCTACCTAGGGTTGATGGGGCCGCCGATTTCAGGGCGATCTCGAAGCAGGACCGGGTTGTCGAGGTCGCGGTTGTCGATGACGAAGTCGGCGAGCGCACGCGGATTGATCTCCGCGATGTAGAGCTGTTCACCGGCGAGCCAACGGTCTCGGTGCACAACCTCAGCGTCCTCGGCTCCGTAGGAGACGGGGTTCCGAGCGAGTCCGCGCTGGACCGAGAGCTCGGGGTCGATCTCCATCCAGATGCGCAGGTCCCAACACCCGTTCAGTTCGGGGCGAAAGGCGAAGACGCTGTCGACGATGAGAATGCCGTCGTTGGGCACCTGAACCACGATCTGCGAGTGGTCGATCTGCGTGATCGGGTCGATGGCGCAGAGGGCGACGACCCCGGATCCCGCTGGGCCCGCGGGATCGAGCAAGAGACGGCGTGCGGCCTCGTGGTCGCCTGCGTTCCGGTAGTAGCCCTCCCCGCTGAGCCGGTCGCGGAGATGCCGTTCATTCCATGGTCGCTTGAAGTCGTCGAGGGATGCTCGCAGCACTACTCGACCGTGGTCGGCGAGCATTCGCGCCAGCTCGTGCCCAACCGTCGTCTTTCCCGCCGCGGTAAGTCCGTCGACCGCAACTCGAACGCGCCGCGAACCAAACCCGAGGATCCGGTCGACCACGCGCTCCAAGACGGCCGTCCTGGCTGGGGTTGCCAGTGGAGGTTCCGGCTGACGCCACGTCGATACGGACAGCTCCACCCGTCCCGCCGCGCCCATGGCGCGAGTCTGGTCCACCGGCGACCGTCGACCTATAGATCTGGACGAACGCTGATGATCGTCTTCCCCGTGCGGCGCTCGGTCGAGTTGAGGGCCGCGACGGCGTCGTCGAGGGTCGCGACGTTGCCGATGTTCGTCCGCAGTCGTCCGTCCCGAACGCGCTGCACGATCTCCTGCAGTTGGCCACGATCGGACTCGACAACGAAGTCGACCGCCAGGCCGTCGGTGGGTCGCGCCTCGGTCGGCCCGACCACGGACACCAGCGTTCCTCCGGCTCGAATCAGGCCTGCGGACTGCTTCTGAATGTCGCCGCCGATGACGTCGAAAACCAGATCGACGCTGCCGACGTCGTCCAGGATGTCGTTGTCGAGGTCGAAGAACTCCTGCGCGCCGAAGTCGAGTGCCTTCTCGCGGTCGGCGGCGCGTCCGGTGCCGATGACGTACGCGCCGAACTCGCGTGCGAGTTGGGTCACCATCGTGCCGACCGCGCCGGCCGCGCCGTGCGCAAGGACGCTTTGCCCCGCCCGAAGGCGGCCATGCTCGAACAGTCCTTGCCAGGCGGTCAGCCCCGAGATCGGCAGGCTCGCGCCGACCGTGAAGTCGACGTCGCCCGGGAGCGGGGCGAGGTTGCGGGCTTCGACGGCCACGTACTCCGCCAGGGTGCCGTCGCGATGCCAGTCCGCGAGGCCGAACACCCGCTGTCCCACCGACAGCCCCGTCGTGCCGTACCCGAGAGCGGTGACCACTCCGGCCAGCTCGTGCCCTGGGATCGACGGCGTTCGGTCACGGTGGGCGCGGTCGGTCCAGGTCGAGGGCCACGCCATCTCGGTCGGGACGAATCCCGATGCATGAACCTGAACCACGACGTCGTTTATCGCGGCCGGCGGCTCTTGCCGGTCCACCAGCGTCATCCCCGCCGTTCCGGCAGACTCATCCGTCACCACGATCGCCTTCACCCGGCACCTCCCGGTATCCAGTCCTTCAGCGGCCGATCAGCTCCACCACCAGACCCTCCCCGACGACCGAGGATGGCGAACGATCAACTACGAAGGAGCCGTCCCGGCGCGTGCCTGCAGGCGCCGCGTCGAGTCAGCGATTCCGGCCACGGCCCTTCGGGGTGCGGCGGTTGGCATTGGTCTCGGTCTCCTGGGCGAGGGCCCGCCATGATGCGAGACGCTCGTGAGGCAGCGTGCCCTCGGCGACGGCGTCCTTGACCGCGCAGTCCGGCTCGCTGTCGTGACCGCAGTCGGCGAACCGGCATCCGTCACCGAGTGCGGCGATGTCGGCGAAGGTGTCCGCGACGGCGTCGGCGTGTTCCCACAGCCCGATCGAGCGGATGCCGGGGCTGTCGATGAGCGTGCCACCTCCTGGCAGCACGTGGAGGAAGCGCGTGGTCGTGGTGTGCCGCCCCGCGGCGTCACGTGCTCGGACCGTGCCGACGGCGGCCACCTTCTTGTCGAGGAGCGCGTTCACGATGCTGGACTTGCCCGCTCCCGACTCTCCGATCATCGCGACGGTCTTGTCGCGCGTCACGGTGCGCAACTCCTCGACGCCGATGCCTTCACGCACGGAGGTGATGATGAGCTCGATCCCGGGGTTGGCCGCGCCGATCCGATCAGCAACCCGTCGAGTGTCGTTGTTCCGCGCCGCCTTCGTGAGCACGAGCACCGGTTGGGCTCCAGCGTCAGAGGCCAGCGTTGCGCCGCGTTGAACGCGGCTGGCTTTCACCGGCCGATCGAGGCCGCAGACGAGGAGCACCACCTCGACGTTGGCGGCCAGCACCTGCGGGACATCACGCATCGCGGCGCGGCGACGCAGCAGGGACGAGCGTTCGAGCACCGCGACGGGTCGGCCGTCGACCATCGCCACCCAGTCGCCGACCGTGGGCTCGGGCTCGAAGCGCGCCCCCAGCGGCGCGA
>Ga0070671_100000952_pt1 | contig 21201 bp, 21 predicted proteins | sample KBSS73metaG_FD_65341 | JGI IMG/M metagenome (GOLD analysis project Ga0070671, IMG submission 65341) | Switchgrass rhizosphere microbial communities from Kellogg Biological Station, Michigan, USA - KBS S7-3 metaG | ecosystem: Host-associated > Plants > Roots > Rhizosphere > Soil ...
TGTCCTGGCGCTGCTGATGGCATTCGCCGCCGCCGTGACCGTCGCGGCCGTCGTTCGGCTGGGGCTGCACGCACGAAACGAAGAGATTGAAATCATGAAATTAGTCGGATCGCCGGTCTCCTTCATTCGCGGGCCGTTTGTCGCGGAGGGATTGCTGCAGGGAGGACTCGGGTCCCTCATCGCGGTTGCCCTCCTCTGGGCTGGGTTTGCTGCGGTGCGGGCGTGGTGGGGCGGCGACTTATCCGCCGTACTGGATGGGGCGGCGATTCAATTTTTGCCGGTAAAACTCGTCGGCCTGCTCGTCGCCGGGGCGATGTTGGTCGGCGGCGCCGGTGGGTTCGCCGCCTCCCGCCATGCACGCTGACCCCATCGGGCGAACGCCGTTGACAGCCCCCGGATGGGGCGCATAGACTGGGTGAAATCTCAGATATGCCTGCGTCGAGGAACCGTTTGTCACGCTTCCTGGCCGACTCCCGCCCGCAGTGCGATCCGGCTCTTCATTCCGTCTCGAACTTCTATCTCGAAGAATTTGTGAAATGCAAACGCTGTCTCGAACAGCAGCGCGAGTTCTTCTCCGAAGGTGCCATTTCGGACGCCGAGCGCGCGCTGACAAAGGTCATGTCGCAGCTTGATCGACTGTGCACCAAAGCCGACGCCGATCAGGTCGTCAGCCGCCTTCTCAGACAATTCGACGTCGTAACCGGCCTTTCAGCTTGGTCGGACCCCCGCCACACTCACTGATTCGTTCCATTCCAATTCAACAACTTCGAAGCGACCTGCAGGAGATTCTGCGCGCAGCGGTTCGTGCGGCCGACGCGGCGATGCTCGTCCGGCACGCGGCTGGTGAACCGTCCATTGGTGACACGCTGGCGCGGGCGCCCGCAGTCGACGTCATCGCCGTCGGCAAAGCGGCGGGACCGATGTTGGTGGAGTTCGTGCAGCTGACCGGGCATGTCCGCAGCGCTGTCGGTATCGGGCCCGTGCGCCCAGCGACGTTGCCATCGGGAGCCACATGGTTCGATGCCGGCCATCCCGTGCCGGACGAACGCAGCGTGGCTGCCGCGCGGCACGCCCTGCAGGTCGCCGCGCGCGCTGCGAACGACGACGCACTGATGGTCCTGTTGTCCGGCGGCGCATCAGCCCTGATGGCACTGCCGGCAGCCGATATCGCGCTCGGCGACAAACAGGACACCGTGCGGCGGCTGTTGAAGGCGGGTGCCACCATTCACGAATTGAACACGGTGCGCAAGCACCTGTCCGCGATCAAAGGCGGCAGGCTGGCGTCGGTGACCGCCGCGCGGGTGATAACGCTGGTCATCTCCGACGTTGTCGGGGACGATCTGTCGGTCATCGGTTCCGGTCCCACGATGCCGGATCCGAGCACATTCGCCGACGCACTGCGCGTTCTCGACGCACGTGGTGGACGCGCCGCATACCATGCCGCTGTGGTCTCGCATCTCGAACGTGGTGCACGCGGCGAAGTCGACGAGACTCCGAAACCCGGCGACGCACGGATGAAACGATCGATCGCGCGGATCATCGGAGGCCGGATGACAGCGGTGGCGGGCGCGGCGGAGGCGGCCCAGAAGGCAGGTTATGCGGTCCACGTCATCGAGGCGGCCATTGTCGGTGAGGCGCGCGAGGCCACTTCGGGTTTCGCGCAGCACGTACGCGAGCTGATGGCCCGCATACCGCCGCCGCTGTGCGTCATCGGATCCGGCGAGACGACTGTGCACGTGACCGGCAACGGACTCGGCGGACGCAATCAGGAGTTCGCGCTGGCGATGGTGCCATTCGTCTCGGAGCTAACCCGCCTACGCGGTCAGAGTCGCGCCGAACGCGACCCGGCGGCGACAATCGCCGATCCGGACATCCAGATGGTGTTCGGCAGCATCGGCACCGACGGGATCGACGGACCGACCGATGCCGCCGGCGCCATCGTCGACACCAGCACGCGCACCCGAGCGTCAGCGCGCGGGATCGACCCGATTGCTTATCTTCGCAACAACGACAGTTATCGCTTTTTCAGCGCCCTCGACGACCTCGTCCACACCGGACCGACCGGAACAAACGTTGGTGACGTGCAAGTGGCGCTGATCGCCTGAATGACATCACCCGATCAAATCCTCACATTCTTCAAAGAGCGCGGCGGTCAGCCCGCTACCGCGCGCGAGCTGGCGCGATTGCTCCGAGTGCCGCGCGACGACCGCGTCGCCTTCAAACGCGATCTCAAGCGACTCGTGGTTTCCGGACAGCTCGTCCAGATGCGCGGCAACCGGTTTGCGCTGCCCGATTCGGACAATCTGATCGCCGGACGTCTACAAACCAATCCGGGCGGGTTCGGATTCGTGGCCCCCGACGACGAGACGCCGGGAGACCGGCGCGACATCTACATAGCCGCGGCAAATCTCGCTGAAGCCATGCACGGCGATCGCGTACTGGTGCGCGTCGAGCGCCAGACGCCGCGCGGTCTCGAAGGGCGCATCGTTCGAATTCTCGAACGCGCGCACGACACCATCGTCGGCCGCTTCGAGACCGATGCAGCACGACTCGCGTATGTCGTTCCGTTCGATCGTCGCATCACGGTGGACATTCACGTGCCGTCGGGACAGGGCGGCGCCGCGGAACCGAACGACATGGTGGTCGTTCAAATCACACGCTGGCCGACCGCCACACGCGGACCCGTTGGTCGCGTCGTCGAAGTGCTGGGCAACATCGACGAGCCGGGTGTCGACACGCAGATCATCATTCGCAAACACAACATTCCGGATGCGCACTCCGATGAGGCCGTCACGGAAGCGCGGCGTCTTGGTGGTGCGGTGAAGCCAGCGGACATTCGCGGGCGGACGGACTTCCGTTCACAGACGACCGTGACCATCGACGGCGAGCACGCGCGCGATTTCGACGATGCGATCACGCTCGACACGCTGCCGAACGGCCACTACTGGCTCGGCGTGCACATTGCCGACGTCTCGCACTACGTCCCGGAAGGGAGCGCGCTGGACGAAGACGCATACGAGCGGGGCACGTCAGTCTATTTCACCGAGCGCGCCGTCCACATGTTCCCGTCCGAGCTTGCGACGGGGCTCTGCAGCCTGAACCCGCATGTCGATCGACTCGTGCAGTCGTGCCTCATGGAAGTTGATCGACGTGGTCACGTCGTGCGTTATGAGATACACGATGGCGTCATCAACAGCGATGCCCGGATGACCTACACCGCCGTGAATGCCATCCTTACGGATCGCGATCCGAAGACGATGGCGGAGTACGACGCGCTCGTACCGCTGTTCGAGCAGATGCGGGAACTGTTCGAGATTCTGAACGCTCGCCGCAGGCGCCGCGGCTCCATTGACTTCGACCTGCCGGAAACGGAAGTGATTCTGTCCGAATACGGCGAGATTGAAGCGATCGTTCCCGCGGAACGCAATATCGCGCATCGCCTGATCGAAGAATTCATGCTGCTGGCGAACGAGACCGTCGCGGGTCACCTCGTGGAGCAGGGCGTGCCGTCACTGCATCGCGTCCACGAAGCGCCAGACGTGAAGAAGGTCGCCGAATTCGAGGCGTTCATCGAACCGCTTGGTTACGGGCTTGGTGCGACGGGCCGGTCGGTCACGCCGAAAGATTTCCAGAAGCTCATCGATCGCATGCGGGGAACGCCCGAGGAACGTCCGATCGCCGCGGTGATGTTACGTACGATGCAGAAGGCACGGTACGACGCGGTGAGCCTCGGCCACTTCGGTCTCGCCGCCGAGCATTACACGCATTTCACGTCGCCGATTCGCCGCTACCCGGATCTAGTCGTCCACCGGACGCTTCGCGAATCGCGTCGTGGCCAGATGACGGGTGCGCGCCGCGAAGAACTGCAGGACGATCTGCCGGAGGTCGCCAAACACACATCGGACATGGAGCGTCGCGCCGATGAAGCGGAACGCGAGCTGCTGCAATGGAAGAAAGTCCGGTTCATGGCGGACAAGGTCGGCGACGAGTACGAGGGATACATCACGGGCGTGGCGCCGTTCGGACTGTTCATCGAGCTCATAGAACATTTCGTCGAGGGGCTCGTCCACATTTCGACCATGGCTGACGACTTTTATCGTTTCGTGGAGCAGCAGCACGTGCTCCTGGGAGAGAACACGAAGAAGGTGTATCGGCTTGGCGACAAAGTGCGCGTGCAGGTCGTCCGCGTCAACATGGAACGTCGTCAGGTCGAACTCGGCCTGGTTGAAATTCTGGATACTGTGAGGCGTGAAGAGCGGCGTCGGGGAACGCCGCGAAGCAAGGTGAGGCCGAAGAAAGAGCAGCGGCGCGAAGGGAAGCGAAAGCAGCGTCCCGGGCGGCGTGAACGCGCCACGCGCAAGAAGCTATGACTTTTCGTCTTCTTTCGTGGCGTCCTTGAAGTTGCGGATACCTTTGCCGATGCCCCTCCCGATTTCCGGCAGGCGGTTGGCGCCGAAGATCAGAATGATGATCACGAGAATAATGAGCAGCTCAGGAAGGCCGATCCGGCCCATGGGTCACCTCAAGCGTGTAAAAAGTTGAGAAGTGGCAATTGTACCATGCCGTCCTCGCCGGAATGCCTTTTGAACGATCGTGCCCGGAGGTCCTCCAAATGAGACGGTTCATCGCGGCAGCGGCCGTCGCCCTCGCCGGAAGTGCGGCAGTCGCGGCGCAACAAGAAGGGTCTCTCGCCAGGTTTTCCTCACAGGTACAACTCGTCGAGGTCTACGCGACGGTGACCGACGAGAGAGGAGAGCTTGTCACCGGTCTGCGCCAGAGCGATTTCCAGGTGTACGAAAACAATCAGCGTCAGGACATTTCGACGTTCGCAGCCGGCGAGTTCCCGTTGACGGTCGCGCTCGGCGTCGATCGCAGCTGGAGCATGGCTGGGAAGCCGCTCGAACTTGCGAAGCAGGCGTCACGCGCGTTTCTCAATCAGCTGAAGACCGGCGATCGGTCGATGGTCGTTGCCATCAGCAGCAGCGCCGATGTCATTGCACCGCTCTCGGTGGACAGGCCAACGCAGGGACGTGCAATCAGTGCCCTGGATCCATGGAGCACGACGGCGCTTCGCGACGCGATCGTCGGTGCGCTCGAACGTCTCGAACCTGAATCAGGACGGCAGGCGCTCGTGTTGTTTTCCGACGGCAACGACCGGTACAGCGGCGCCACCGAAGCGGAGGTGATCGCGCGCGCTCGGCGCAGCAATGCGTTGATTTATCCGATCACCATCGGCAAACAGCGGCCGGCATTCCTGGCGGAGCTCGCGGTCATCACTGGCGGCCGTTCGTTCCTGTTGAAGGACGCAACGGAGCTCGAGACGACGCTCTCGACCATTGCGCGCGAGCTCCGTTATCAATATCTGCTAGGCTACGCGCCGGTGCAACCGATTCAGGAAGGGGCGCACGAGTGGAGATCGATTCGCGTGACGCTCACCGGCAGTCGTCCCGGGCTCCGTGTCCGTGCCCGTGACGGATATACAGCGGACTGACGCCAGCCGATGTCTCACCCGCTTGTGATCGCGCTGTTTCAGGATGCTTCTGCGGCTGCGGGAGCGGCGCGGGCGCTCCGCACACTTGGCATCACCCGTCAACGGGTGTCGATCGTCGCGCGGAGTCACGATGAAGAGGGAGCTGTGGCAGACGAGGCTGGTGCCTCGCCAGGTTCCGAGATTGAAGACTCGCGCCCGGCCTCCCGTCTAGGTGAGCTCGCCGGACATCTGGCAGCGGCAATTGCCGTCGTCGTTCCGGGCGTTGGCCCTATCGTCGCTGACGGTCCGCTGTCAGCAGCACTCGGCGAGGCGGCCGGTCATGTTGCGGGCGATATCTCCAGCGCGCTTCAGCGGGCGGGTCTCGCCGGCTATCAGGCGGATGACTGGGAAAGACGCATCAAAGAAGGGGCATTCCTGGTCGGCGCACACGCCGATAAGGTATCTGTCGAGAGCGCGCGGGATGCGCTGATTCGCGCTGGGGGCGCTCCGGTTGCGGTCGGCACGTGGAGCGATACGTAATTTGTCCTCGCTTTCACAAAGCCAAATGCTGCGCTCGAACATCCAATCAGGAGATAGGGACCTGAATTGGCGCGTACTCGAGGTACCTGTTTTGCAGTTGCAGCGTCTCGTTGGGCTCGGGGAAAATGAGCGAGACGCATACGGCCGTAATGTCGACCACACCGCCACCAAGCACACCTAACCGCGCCCCCGCGCAGGGGCATCTCTATGTCCGGGCGACTTCGGGTCCCGGTGAAGTTCATTTTCTGTTCGAGCAGCAGGAGAAGCGGCTCGGCAATGCGCTTGGTGCGTCCGTGATCAGTCACGGCGCGTTGGTTCTGATCATTCTGCTCATCATCCGACTGGCACCCCAGCCCGGCAGTCACGCCATGCTCGTGGACCGGCTGCCTAGCCAGATTGTGTGGCTGGCCGAGCCGGGCGCCGGCGGTGGCGGTGGCGGCGGCGGCAATCAGCAGAAGGAACCAATCAAGAAAGCGGAACTGCCCGGCAAAGAGAAAATCACTGTTCCCGTCGAGAAGCCGCCGGAGCCGAAACCGATTCCCGAGGTCAAGCCGCCTGAGGAAGAGAAGATCAACATTCCAGCGGTGACGATGAGCGCCGCGAACGAAACCTCGCCGGGCGCGATCGACTCAAAGGAAGACACGAAGTCACAGGGTACCGGCACGCAGGGCGGCGCCGGTACAGGCGCTGGGACCGGCATCGGCAACGGGCAAGGTTCGGGACTCGGCGAAGGAAGTGGCGGCGGTACCGGCGGCGGCGTGTACCGTCCGGGTAATGGGGTGGAATCTCCACGGTTGCTGCGCAGCGTCCGCCCGAACTACACGGCGGAGGCGATGCGCGCCAAGGTCCAGGGCGTCGTCCGCCTCGAAGGTGTCGTGCTTCCGGATGGCAGCGTCGGCGACGTCAAAATAACGCGCTCCCTCGATCCAGTATTCGGCCTCGATCAGGAAGCAATCAAGGCCGCCAAACAGTTCCGGTTCATGGCCGGCACCCGCTTCGGCGAACCCGTCGCCGTGCTCGTCTCGTTCGAGATCGAATTCACGCTGCGGTAGCGTTCGCCCGAGGGGCGTGCGTCCGGTTTTCGCCGGACCTCCACACTTTTGGTAACCTTCCCCGTCATGAAAACACTCGTGACTGCTTCTGCATGGCTGCTGACGGGCTCGCTTGCGTTCGCGCAGGCGCCATCCGGTACCGCGTCAGCGACGATCAACGATGCAATGGGGAAGACGATTGGCACCGCGACGTTGCGCGAAACGTCGAGCGGGGTCTTGATCAAGGTGGATTTCACGGCGGCTCCTGCCGGCACGCATGCGCTGCACGTGCACACGACAGGGAAGTGCGACGCGCCGATGTTCATGACAGCCGGTGGTCATTTCGCGCCAGGGATGACGAAGCACGGCCTGCTGGCGGCGGGCGGTCCCCACGCGGGCGATCTCCCGAACATCTATGTTCCCGCTGACGGGAAGCTGTCGATGGAAATTCTCGAGCCGAATGTGACGCTCGCGCCGGGGCCGCGCTCGCTGCTGGATGCCGATGGCTCAGCGATCGTACTGCACGCGATGGCGGATGACTACATGACGGACCCGGCGGGGAACGCCGGTGGACGGATCGCTTGTGGAGTCGTCAACAAATAGGGATCAGGGATCAGGTATCAGGCTTCAGGCGTGGTCCAGCTCTGAGGTATGAGGTAAGAGGTGAGATTGCGGGTGAGCGTTCCAGCGTAGCGGCCGCACGCGGCCGCTACGTGGCCGTCGGGACGCGCGGCGAGCACTGAGAGCTTTGCGGCGTGTGCGGTCCGGCGACCGAGTTGCCTGAACGAAAAAAGGCCGGGTCCCCACCGTCACGCGTGTGCGCGCGGCGGGCAGCCCGACCCGACTGCGGCGGCGAACCTGAAGGTCCGCCGCCACACCTACTTAACGACTTTCTACTTAACGACTTTCTACTTATGACTTACTTTTCCACTTCTCAACTTTTCCACTTTTCCACTTAGTACATGCCGCCCATTCCGCCGCCGTGCGGCATCGCGGGCGCTTCCTTCTTCTCCTCAGGAATTTCGGATACCAGCGCTTCGGTGGTCAGCAGCAGCGATGCGATTGACGACGCGTTCTGCAGCGCGTTGCGAACGACCTTTGCGGGATCGATGACGCCCGCCTTCACGAGATCCTCATACGTGTCGGTGGCGGCGTTGAATCCCTCGTCCTGGCTCTTCTGTTCCTTGACGCGCGAGACGACGATCGAGCCCTCTTCGCCGGCGTTGTTCGCGATCCAGCGCATCGGCTCCTCGATGGCGCGGCGGATGATGTCGACGCCGACCCGCTGGTCGTGTTCAAGCTTCAGCTTTTCGAGTGCCTTGCCCGAGCGCAGCAGCGCGACGCCGCCGCCCGGCACGATGCCTTCTTCGACCGCGGCCTTCGTCGCGTGCATCGCATCCTCGACGCGCGCCTTCTTTTCCTTCATCTCGGTCTCAGTTGCCGCGCCGACTTTGATGACGGCGACGCCGCCGACCAGCTTCGCGAGCCGCTCCTGCAGCTTCTCGCGGTCGTAGTCGGAAGTGGTGTCCTCGACTTGCGTGCGAATCTGTCTGACGCGTCCCTCGATGGCCGCGGACGTGCCAGCGCCTTCGACAATCGTCGTGTTGTCCTTGTCGATGGTGACCTTCTTCGCCTTGCCGAGATCTTCCATCTTGATGTTTTCGAGCTTGATGCCGAGGTCTTCGGTGATGGCTCTGCCGCCGCTGAGGATCGCGATGTCCTCGAGCATGGCTTTCCGGCGGTCGCCGAAGCCCGGCGCCTTCACCGCCGCGGCCTGCAGCGTTCCGCGCAGTTTGTTGACCACCAGCGTGGCCAGCGCTTCGCCTTCGACGTCTTCCGCGATGATGAGGAGCGGACGACCCATGCGCGCGACCTGTTCGAGCACCGGCAGCAGATCCTTCATCGAGCTGATCTTCTTCTCGTGGATCAGGATCACCGGGTTTTCGAGCACGACTTCCATCCGCTCGGCGTCGGTGACGAAGTAGGGCGAGAGGTACCCGCGATCGAACTGCATGCCTTCGACGACGTCCAGCGACGTTTCCAGCGTCTTCGCCTCTTCAACGGTGATGACGCCGTCCTTGCCGACCTTTTCCATCGCGTCCGCGATGATCTTGCCGATCGTCGCATCGCTGTTGGCTGAAATCGTCCCGACCTGCGCGACCATGTTGCCGGAGACGGGGCGCGCCATCTTCTTGATTTCCTCGACGACGACCTCGACGGCCTTTTCGATGCCGCGCTTGATTTCCATCGGGTTCGCGCCGGCGACGACGTTCTTCGCGCCCTCGCGATAGATCGCCTGTGCGAGGACCGTTGCCGTCGTCGTGCCGTCGCCCGCCGTGTCGGACGTCTTGCTCGCGACCTCGCGCACCATCTGCGCACCCATGTTCTCGAGCGGGTCCTTGAGGTCGATCTCCTTGGCCACGGTCACGCCGTCCTTGGTGATCGTGGGAGACCCGAACTTCTTGTCGAGGACGACGTTGCGTCCTTTGGGACCGAGTGTGACCTTCACCGCGTCGGCGAGCTGATTGACACCGCGGAGAATTGCCTGCCGCGACTGCTCGCCATAAATAATCTGCTTAGCCATGTTCATGCTCTCCTGGGCGGACCTGAAGGTTCGCCTCTACTTGGAATCGAGGACCGCGAGCACTTCGTCCTCGCGCATGATGAGGTATTCCTCCCCATCGATCTTGATGTCCTGTCCCGAATACTTGCCGAAGAGGATGGTCTCGCCCTCCTTCACGTCGAGCGGCACGCGCTCGTTCTTCTCTTTCTTGCCGAGTCCGACGGCGATGACTTTGCCTTGCTGCGGCTTCTCCTTGGCCGTGTCGGGAATGATGATCCCGCCGATCTTCTGTTCGCCTTCATCGATACGCTGAACGATGATGCGGTCGTGTAGCGGTCTGACTTTCATGTGAGTCGACTCCAACAGTGACTGTCTGGTAACTGCCGCCGGCCTTGATGAGGCCCGGGCAAAATCCTGGGAATTGGTCGCATGGGCCGGTTGAAGCCGGCCCCCTACAGTGAGTTAGCACTCACCGTGGACAACTGCTAAGTCTAGTGGACGCGAAAAATCAGTGTCAAGGAGGGTCCGCCTTCAGGCGGACCGACGCAATCGGTACTCCGCGATTTTCCGTGAAAGCGTGTTGCGGTGGATGCCAAGCAGATCCGCGGCTTTGCCCAGGTTGCCGTCGGCCTTCAACAGCACCTGCATGATGAACTTCTTCTCGAACTCCCGCTGCGCTTCGTCGTAGCGGATGCCTCTGGTCACCATCTCGTGCACCAGCTGTTCGAGCTGTTCACGCATCGCCATCAGCGAACCTCTTTTCCGGTCAGACGGCGGAACGCCTCGAGGTATTTGTCCCTCGTCCGCATGACGACGTCCTCAGGGAGCGAGGGGACGGGAGGCTGCTTGTCCCAATTGATTTGCTCGAGGTAATCACGCACGAATTGCTTGTCGAAGCTTGGTTGCGGACCACCGGGTTGGTACTGATCCTTCGGCCAATAGCGCGAGGAGTCGGGCGTCATCACCTCATCGATCAGCATGATGCGGCCCTCTGCCGTCATTCCGAACTCGAACTTCGTGTCTGCGAGAATGATGCCGCAGGCTTCGGCGTGTGCGGCGCCGAACGCGTATAGTTGCAGCGTCAGCTCGCGAAGCGTGACGATCAGCTGATCGCCGACGATGCGGCCGGCCTCGGCTTGACTGATGTTCACGTCGTGGCCGCTCGTCGCCTTTGTCGCCGGGGTAAAGATCGGCGCTGGGAGTCGATCGGATTCCTGCAGTCCAGCCGGCAGCGGCACGCCGCACACCGTGCCCGTCGATCGATAGTCCTTCCACCCTGACCCTGAGAGGTAGCCGCGCGCGACGCATTCGATCGGAATCGGATTCGTCTTGTGCACCAGCATCGAACGGCCGGCGAGCATCTCGGCCTGATCCTGGACTTCGGCCGGGTATTGCCGGACGTCAGTGGTAATCAAGTGATTGGTGACGATGTCGCCCGTCTGCTCGAACCAGAACGCGGACAGCTGCGTCAGCACCTTGCCCTTGTCGGGAATGCCCGAGCCGAGGACGTAGTCGAAGGCGGAAATGCGGTCGGTCGCAACCAGCAGCAGGCGATCGCCGAATTCGTAGATGTCGCGGACTTTTCCCTGACGGTGCGGCGCGGCTCCCTTCAGGCGTGTGTGGATGACAGGCGTCGCGACCGGCATGCGTGAAAACGCGGCATCTTACCGGCTCCCCTCACACCCCGCAACCGTACGCAACAGTATCGGCCGGTGGACGAAAGGAGCCTGATATATTGTGTAGGCCTCCCGAAACTCGCGAATGACAATCCGTACAGCGCTGGTAACGCTTCTGGCGATTGCCCTTTTCGCGTGGTTTCTCAGCCGCGCGAATCTGTCGGCCGTCGCTGCGGAAATCGCGCACGCGCGGATGGACCTGATCATCTGGTCCACTGTTATCGGTTTCGTCATGCCGTTCGTTCGGTCGGTGCGGTGGCGTTACCTCCTCGACCCCATTGGACCTACGCGGTTCGGTCCGGTGTTGCGCGCGACCATCATCGGGTTTGCCGCTCTGGCTCTGCTACCAGCGCGGGCTGGCGACGTCATTCGCCCGTACCTCGTTGCGCGCACGGAGCGGCTAAGCGCCGCGTCAGTGTTCGCGACGGTCGTCATGGAGCGCGTGCTCGACATCATCGTCGTGCTGACGTTGCTGGCGTCGTTTGTATGGGTTTTCAATGGCCGGGCGATTCTGCCGGCCGGCGTGCTGGCGCCGATCGAGGCGTCGGCGGCGCTGGCCGGCGGACTAGCGGCCGTGCTGATGGCGCTGATGTGGACGCTGGCCACGCATCCGGAGCGCATCGAACGGCTGGTCGCGAGCACGGACCGGCTGCTCCCGCGGGCTGCGGCACACACGCTCGCGCGGCTGGCGCGGACGTTCAGTGAGGGTTTCGCGGTCGCACGGGAGCCGCGCGATCTCGCGATAGCCTTCGTCTGGTCGTTTCCGCTCTGGGTGAGCATCGCGTTGCAGGCGTGGCTGGTGACGCGTGCGTTCGGCATTCTCATCCCCGTCGCCGGAAGTTTTCTGATTCAGGCGATGCTGGTGATCGGCGTCGCGGTGCCGACTCCTGGTGGGGTGGGCAGCTTTCACGAGGCGTATCGGATCGCGGTCACAACGTTCTTCCACGCGCCGAACAATGCGGCGGTGAGCGCCGCTCTCGTGCTGCACGCGGTGTCATTGGTCACGAGCCTGGTGCCGGGCATCGTCGTGATGGCACGCGACGGGATGAGCGTCGCCGGCCTGGGTCGGCTGGCGGGTGCCGCTCGTGACGGTGAGGGAGCTCGGGGCGAGTCCCTCGATGAAGCTCTGGGCAAGAAGACGGCAGGAGCATCCGCAGATGAAATGCCCGTTTTGCGCTCATCTGGGCGATAAGGTCGTCGATTCGCGCGAAAGCAAGGAAGGCGAGGTGATCCGCCGCCGGCGCGAGTGCCTCGACTGCGGCCGCCGCTTCACCAGCTATGAACGGATCGACGAGATTCCGTACATGGTGATCAAGAAGGATGGCACGCGCGAGCGGTTCGAGCGCCAGAAGCTGATTGCCGGGTTGTTGAAGGCATGCGAGAAACGGCCGGTCAGTGTCGCGGCGCTCGAAGGGGTTGCTGACACGATCGAGGCGACGCTGCAGGAGCGACCCGAAAAGGAAATGAGTACCGAGGAAGTGGGGCAGTTGGTCATGGACGAACTCAAGCGGCTCGACAAGGTGGCTTATGTCCGCTTCGCGTCGGTGTACCGTCACTTCCGCGACATTGGCGAGTTCATGACGGAGCTGAAGGAACTGCTCAACGCAAAAGAGTAGCGGGCAGGAGGCAGAAGGCCGGTGGCAGTAGCGGGCAGCAAGGACCCAGTCGCAGTCGCGAGACGCCCGCGATCCTCGTCTGCACCGCGGAAGCCATTCCGCGACAACACGCGTCTCATCCTGTTCGGCATTCTGGTTCTGCTCGGCGTGCTCGCGGCGCTGCTGACGTTGGCGTCACGCTCGGCGCGCCTCGCGCCCGACTTTCTGACGGAGTTCGTGCTCTACGCTCTGTCAGCCACCAACCTCACGATTCTCGTTGCGCTCGTCTTCGTTCTCGCGCGCAACATCGTCAAGCTGCTGGTCGAACGCCGGCGCGGCCTGCCATTCGCGCGCTTTCGCGCCAAGCTCGTCGCCGTCCTGCTCGGCATGACCATCGTGCCGGCCGTGCTCGTCCTCCTCGTCGGCAGCGAGGTCATCCGCAACAGCGTGGATCGATGGTTCAACGCGCCGATGAACGATGTGTTGTCGTCGGCGAACGCCATCGCCGGCGATTACTACCAGGAGCAGCAGCGGCTGGTCTCGCGCGAGGCACAGCGGATGGGAAAGGCGCTGGCGTCCGTCAATCTCGCGGGGCCGCCGGAGAACATCCGTGCCGTGATCGCGGAGGATGTATCGCAGGGGCGCGTATCGCTCGCCGAGGTGTATCGCCTCGAGGAAGGCAATGACCCGTCACGCGCGGTGCCGGTAATCGACGTGACAGGAGAAGCGCTGCCACGCGGGTACTCGGCCGCCGCGGCGATGGCGCTCGCCCGACGTGCCGCCGCGAGTGGCACCGAAACGCCCGTTGTCGAGCAGTTGCCCGGCGGTGGAAATCTGGTCAGATCCGCCGTTCCGATTCGGAGCAGCGCCAATGCTCCGGTCCGCGGTGTGGTGATTGCGAGCGAATACCTGGCGAGCGGGTTTGCGGCGCGCGCGCGGCGAATGACGGCTGCCTACGAGGATTATCAGCAGCTGCAGGTACTCAAGCAGCCGCTGGCGGGCGTCTACCTGTCGTTCTTCCTGATGCTCACGTTGATGATTCTGATCGGGTCAACGTGGATGGGACTGTACCTCGCCAAACGGATCACGAGGCCGATTCAGCTGCTCGCGACCGCGGCGAGGGAAATTGGCGCCGGCCATCTCGATCATCGAGTGGTCCCCGAAACGCAGGACGAATTCGGCTCACTCATCGAGGCGTTCAACAGCATGGCGGGCGAGCTGGCGGCCAGCCGCCGTCAACTCGAGCGGTCGGCGGTGGAGCTCGAGCGCAAGCACGTGGATGTCGAGGGTCGGAAGCGATATGTCGAGACGATTCTCGACCGCATCGCGACCGGCGTCGTCTCCGTGGACGCGCTCGGCCGCATCAGGACCGCCAATTCGGCGGCCGCGCGACTGCTTGGCGTCGACGCGTCGATTGCGGGTCAGCCCGCAACCGAGGCGTTTGGCAACGGAGAGTTGCAGCCGCTCGCCGACGTCATCGACGAAGCGCTGCGCAGCAGGCGCGACATCCATCCACGCGACGTCTCGCTCACCCGCGCGGGGCGGGAGCTGCATCTGGCGATCATGGCGACGCCACTGCTTCGCGACGATGGCGGCTCCGACGGTGTGGTGATCGTCTTCGACGACGTGACGCCGCTGGTCAGAGCGCAGAAGGTGGCGGCGTGGCGAGAAGTCGCGCGCCGGCTGGCGCACGAAATCAAGAATCCTCTGACGCCGATTCAATTGTCCGCGGAACGAATCCGCCGGCACTTGTCCTCGGCGGGCGAGCCGACACGCGCGCTCGTAGAGGAGTGCACAGGCACGATCGTCGAGGAAGTGGAGTCGTTGAAGGCGCTCGTGGACGAGTTCTCGCAGTTTGCTCGAATGCCGGCGCCGCGCACCGTGTCTACAGACCTGCACGAGCTGCTGAACGATGTGCTCAGCCTGTACCAGGGCATCTTCCCCGGAGTCGAAATTCGACGTGTCTTCGCGGCGTCAATCCCCAAGGTGTCTATCGATCCCGAACAAATCCGCCGTGTGATGATCAACCTCATCGACAACGCCATCGAGGCGATGGAGCAGCGCGGGGCGATCGAAATCGAAACGCAGCACGATCGACCGAACAATCTGGTGCGCGTCGTGGTCGCCGATGACGGGCCCGGCATTCCGGCATCGGAACGCGACAAGCTCTTCCTGCCGTACTACTCGACCAAGCGGCGCGGCAGCGGTCTCGGCCTCGCCATCGTCCGGCGGATCGTCGTCGAACATGGCGGAAGCATCGATTTGACCGATAACACTCCGCGAGGAACACGATTCGCAGTGGAACTACCCTGTTGAGCGCGCTGGTTCACGCTTCCGAGTTCCCTGTTCCCCGTTCGTGTTCTATTTTTCTCGATTCGGTTCGAGGTTCATTGTTCGGCGAACGTGAACACGAACAGGGAACAGAGAAGTTAGAAGTGTGAACGGCTAGGATCGATCAGGTGCCATCCATTCTGCTAGTTGACGACGAACCCGGTGTCCGCAGCGCGCTTGGTGGGGTGCTGCGCGATGAAGGGTACGAAGTGGACGCCGTGGACAGCGGTGAAGCCTGCCTCGAGCGTGTCGGCCGGCAGGCCTATGACGTCGTCGTGCTCGACATCTGGCTGCCAGGCATCGACGGCCTTGCCACGCTCGCGCGGATGCGCGAACGACAGGTCGAATCGCAGGTGGTCATGATCTCGGGGCACGGCAACATCGAATCGGCGGTCCGCGCGATCAAGATGGGGGCGTTTGATTTCGTCGAGAAGCCGCTGTCACTGGAGAAGACGGTCCTCGTCGTCCGCAACGCACTTCGGCAGCGCCGGCTCGAAGCGGAGAATCAGGCACTGCGGGCAAGAGTCGACGCGCAGCACACGATGGTGGGCGAGAGTTACGCCATGGTGCAGTTGCGCGAACAGGTCGCGATGGCGGCGCCGACCAACGGTCGGGTGCTGATTTACGGCGAGAACGGCACCGGGAAGGAGCTCGTCGCACGGAACATCCACCAGATGAGCCGCCGTCGCACGGGTCCGTTTATCGAGGTCAACTGTGCCGCCATTCCGGAGGAGTTGATCGAGAGCGAACTGTTCGGCCATGTTCGCGGCGCCTTCACCGGGGCCGTTGCGGATCGACGTGGGAAGTTCGAGCTCGCACATGGCGGTACCATCTTCCTCGACGAAATCGGCGACATGACCTTGAAGACGCAGGCAAAGGTGCTGCGCGTGCTGCAGGAACAGGTTATGGAGCCGGTAGGCGGATCCACGCGGATCCGCGTCGACGCACGCGTGCTGGCGGCGACGAACAAGGACCTGCCGGCGGAGATTCGTGCCGGCCGCTTTCGCGAAGATCTCTACTTCCGTTTGAATGTCGTGCCGATCTTCGTGCCAGCGCTGCGTGACCGACAGGAAGACATCCCGCTGCTCGCCGATCATTTCATGGCGATGCTCGCGCGCGAGTACGGACGCCGGCCGAAGGTCTTCGATGCAGACGCAGTTGCCGCGCTGCAGCGCTATCCGTGGCCGGGCAACGTGCGTGAGCTCAGGAACCTGGTCGAGCGTCTGATGATCATGGTGCCTGGTGAGCGCATCACCGCGCGCGACGTCGCGTTCCTCGACCAGACCGCCGCGCCAGGCGCCGAGCCCGTCGCCCCCACGCCGGCGACGATGGCGCCGCTCCACGACGCACGCGACCGGTTCGAACGCGACTACATCCTGCGTGCCCTCGCCGCGCAGCAGGGCAACATTTCCCGCACTGCGGAGGCGCTCGGCATCGAGCGCAGCAATCTGTATCGCAAAATGCGGGCGTTCGGAATCATGCCGGCGAGGAAAGCGGAGGAGGAGGACACGGTCTAATCGAAAAGTGGAAAAGTGGAGAAGTGGAAAAGTAAGTTCGAAGTTTTTAAGTACAACTAGCTGTTCGGGAGATCTTTGCTGCGGTGCGTATTCTTCCGCGCTGTCGATGCGGACTTGGCAAAGATACTCGCCAGTTCGCGAGCTTCCTGGATCAACTCGGCGTCGTCCTTGATTCTCAAGTCCCTGAGGGATTCGAGGCAATCGACACACTCGTCGGCTTCTTCGAACACCGTTCCGAGTTTCGCCTCGAATTCGGCGCGCGAACGCCCGCGTCGTGCGGCGCGATAGTTGCGACGCACGGCCCGCGCTGCGCGGCGGAGTTGCCGCGCTTCGTCCTGCGCTTTGTCGGTTTCCGGTAACGTTCGGCAGAACTTCACGACTGCGATCGCGAAGAGACGTGTTCGCTCTTGGAGGTCGCGCGGCGGCATTGCGCCGAAAAGTGCATGGCGAATGCCGTTCCCGTTTTCGAAGGATCCGGGGCGGTTCGAACCAACTTGTTGCACTTATTACTTACTTTTCCACTTCTCCACTTTTCAACTTTTCCACTTTATCCGCCAGTCTGGTCTCCAGGATCTGATCCCTCGTGAACTGCGTCAGCTGAAGCGCTGACACGGCAACGTTGACGAGCGCGGCCGACGGGACCAATCCAACGATTTCGCTTTCCAGCACAGTGACTCCGTAGCGCTCGGCCTCGCGTTTCACGGCGTCGAACACGCGCAGCACTGGCGTCTTCTCGTAGTTGGTCAAATTGATCGACACCTGCACGATGCCGCGATCCGCGAGTGTCACACCCATCGCTTTGACATATCGAAATCCGCCGCTGCTGAAGCGGATGGCGGCGGCGATCTTCTTCGCCACGTCGAGGCGATCGGTCGCGAGGTTGATGTTGTAGGCGATGAGCGGCATCCGGGCGCCGATCACCAACGCGCCCGCGGTCGGATGCGGCGTCGCCGGCCCGTAATCCGGTGCCCAGCCCTCCGTCGTCATCTTTGTCGAGAGTCCTTCGAATTCGCCGCGCCTGATGTCCTCCAGGTTTTTGCGGAGCGGATTCGACGAGGCTTCCTCGTACAGGTACACCGGTACCGCGAACCGCTCGGCGACGGTGCGCGCCGTGTCTTTTGCCAGCGCGACACAGTCCTCCATCGTGACGCCTTCGATGGGCACGAACGGAACGACGTCCACAGCGCCAAGCCGCGGATGCTCGCCTGTGTGGATGCGCAGGTCGATGTTGGTCAGTGCCGTTTCGAAGAGGGCGAGCACCGCGGTTTTCAGCGGCCCGGCTTCGCCGGCCATGGTGATCACCGAGCGGTTATGCGACGCGTCGGACGAGTAGTCGAGCAGCCGCACTCCGCGAACGCGCCGCACGGCATCGACGATGCCCGCGACGACCTCGGCGCGGCGTCCTTCGCTGATGTTCGGCACGCACTCGATGATCGCCATGTGGCTAATCGTAGCGTTTGCACCTGGCGGGACACGAACCATCAGGCACGATTGCGCGGCATCCTGCTCGACTCATCGCAGCTAATTCGTTGACGGATCTCGGCTTTTATCCCATAATCGCTGCGGCGATCCAGCACACTCCTATCGATTGATGACGGAGCCACAGCGCACCGATCCAGCGAAGACGCCTGCATCAGCGGCCGCCGAACGCGCGGCGCGCATCGAAGAACTTCTCCTTTCCGGTCTCGACCACTACTTCGGTGGCGAATACGAACAGGCGATCAATATCTGGACGCGCGTGATCTTTCTGGACCGGGATCACAACCGTGCCCGTGCCTACATCGATCGCGCACGAAAGGCGATTGCCGAGCGTCAGCGCGAGTCAGAGGAGCTTCTGCACCGGGGCCTCGAGGCATATGAAGCCGGAGAGGTGGAACGCGCGCGCGACCTGCTGACACGAGCGGTGGATCAGGGCGCCCCGAGCGATCAGGCGCTCGTACTGCTCGGACGCATGGAGCAGCTCGAAGGAACCGGTTTTGACCTGCCACTCCAACGTAAGCGGCTTCCAGCGCGTCGTCATGCGGACGAGCCGACGCCACCAACACGATCCCGCACCGGGCGCTCGGTTTCCGCTGGTGTTGCGTTGGCGGCGGTGTCGGCAGCCGTGTACTTCGGTGCGGCGCCTGCGTTGTCATGGCTCGTGGACGTACCGGCCGACGCGCGTTCGTTTGCGCGAACGGCTCCCGAACCATTGCCGATGGTCCGAACCGCTGACATCCTGCTCGATCGCGCGCGCGAACTGTACGCAGGGGGACACCTGCGCGACGCGCTGCGTCTTCTCGACGGCATCGGGATCGCGGATCCTTCTCGTCCTGAAGCCGACCGACTCCGTGCGGACATTCAGCGCGTCCTGCTCGCCACAGTAGCGGCTGGCGCCCCAACAGCCTCGACAGGACCACCGCAGTGAAGTGTCCGAAGTGCCACTACCTGGGTTTTGAAACCGGCGATCGCTGCAAGAATTGCGGCTACGACTTCTCGCTCCTCTCCGTCGCTGAATTGGAGTCCGCCGACTACGAAATCCATCCGACAGCGGTCGATGATCTTCCCGTACGGCTCGTTGAGCATGTCGTTCCCGACGACGATCCGTGGCTCGGCACGGTAGAGGATCCGGCTGGCGATCCGCTGGAGGAAGACCCACGAATGGAGCTTGCCACCCGCTTCGCGGAAACTGATGTCACCGCACCGATTGCGGACCTGCCGCTTACATCACCGGCGCCGCCCGAAGCGCCGCCGGCGGTGCAGACGTTCGCTGACACGCCCGTTGAAATCTCAGCGGTGCCAAAGCCAGTCGCACCGTTTCTGTCGGCGATGTCGGTCCGGCCCTCCGCTCCGTCTGGTGATCGGGTGCTCCCGCTGTTCAAGCGCGCACAGGAGGACGACGAGCCGCTGATCAAGATGCCTGCAGCGCCGCGGCCGCCGCTCGCCGTGAGAAAAACACCTGATCTACCGCGTCTGCGCGCCGTTCCGCGGCCCGTATCGCGGTCGGTGCCTCCACCCGCACTCCAGTTTCGAGAAGAAACCGTCGAGCGCATGCAGCCGGCGGCAGAATCGAAACGAGCATCGGTCGAGCCATTCGTGCCCGCTGCTTCTGTCGTCGAACCGAGCCGTGCGATTGCGCGGATCGCCGCGGCACTCATCGACGCCGTGATTCTGTTTGGCATCGATGTCGCGGTCGTCTACTTTACGGTTCGAATGGCGGGCTTGTCGATGCACGAATGGACATCGCTGCCCGTTGCGCCAATGGCAACGTTTCTCGGATTGTTGACGCTGTCCTATGTGGGGGCGTTCACTGCCGTCGGCGGTCAGACGATCGGCAAAATGGCGCTCGGCACCTGTGTGGTCGATGAGAACGGCCGCCCCGTCGACCCTGACCGCGCGCTCCGTCGTACTTCGGCGACGCTGTTGTCGTTCGTGCTCTTCGGCCTCGGCTTTGTGCCCGCCCTGTTTGGTGACCATCGAGCGCTTCACGATCGTCTCGCCGGCACCCGCGTCGTCCGCCTGCGGTCCGTCTGATCGGCCTTCGGCCCATGTTTCTTCGTCGTTTGGGTGTCTTCGTCGCCACGTGCGCGCATGTTGGCTACGCTCCCGTTGCGCCCGGAACCTTCGGTTCACTGGTTACCCTTGCTCTGTACTATGTGATTCGGCGGCAGCACTCGACCGTCATTGAACTCGCCGCCATTGCCGTCGTGATCGTCGTGGGCCTATGGAGTGCGACTGAGGCCGAACATCATTTCGGCGGCATCGATCCCGGTCCGGTCGTTATCGACGAGGTTGCCGGCATGCTACTGACGCTTGCGCTGCACCCGGTCAATGTCTGGGGCGCCATAGTCGGCTTCTTCATCTTCCGGCTGCTGGACATCGTGAAGCCGTGGCCAGCGAGACGGCTCGAACTGCTGCCGGGCGGATTTGGCATCATGCTGGATGACGTGATGGCAGGCATCTACGGAAACCTGCTCGTGTGGGTGCTGGTATCGCTGTTTCCGGGATGGCTGTCGACGTGACATCCACGAAGCCGTTCGCGCGCGCGGCCATTATCGCCGTCGGCAGCGAAATGCTGACCCCGACGAAGGTCGACACCAACTCGCTGTTCATCACGGAACAACTGAACCTGCTCGGCATTCAGATCGCGTTCAAGACCGTCGTCGGCGACGATCGCGGCGACCTGGAGACCGCCGTCCGCGACGCATTGACGCGCGTGGATCTGCTGGTCTGCTGCGGAGGCCTCGGGCCCACGGACGACGACCTGACGAGACCTGTCGTCGCCGAAGTCCTCCAGCGGCCGCTCATCGAAGACGAAGCCATCACCGCCAGGATTCGTGCACGATTTCAGGGCCGCGGCCTCGAGATGCCCGAAATCAACAGGCGTCAGGCGATGGTGCCCGCAGGCGGGTCAGTCGTTCCCAACGTCAACGGAACCGCGCCAGGGCTCTGGATCGAGCATGGCGATCAGTTGATCCTGTTGCTGCCAGGACCGCCGC
>Ga0070671_100000954_pt1 | contig 21179 bp, 18 predicted proteins | sample KBSS73metaG_FD_65341 | JGI IMG/M metagenome (GOLD analysis project Ga0070671, IMG submission 65341) | Switchgrass rhizosphere microbial communities from Kellogg Biological Station, Michigan, USA - KBS S7-3 metaG | ecosystem: Host-associated > Plants > Roots > Rhizosphere > Soil ...
CGATGATCATATTGCTCTATTTCCTGCTCGCCTACGACGGGGTGTTTCTCGGGAAACTAATCAAGCTCATGCCGACGCTTTCGGACAAGAAACGCGCGGTCACGATCGCGCACGAGATCGAAGCCCAGATCTCGCGTTACCTTTTCACCATCACGCTGATCAACATCAGTCTCGGGATCGCGGTCGGAACGGCCGTCGGCTTCCTCGGTCTGCCCAACCCTCTCCTTTGGGGCGTACTCGTGGCCGTGCTCAACTTTATCCCATACCTCGGCGCCCTCACCGGGATTTTCTGCATGCTTCTGGGCGCCTTGCTCAGTTTCGACAACCTTGGGTTCGCGCTCATTTTTCCCGCTACTTACCTGGTGCTCGCAACGATCGAAGGGAATTTTGTGACTCCATTCGTGATGGGCCGGTCGCTCACGCTCAACCCTGTCCTGGTGCTGCTCTCGCTCACATTCTGGGGCTGGATGTGGGGCATTGTCGGAATTCTTCTCGCCGTACCCATCCTCGCCGCCTTCAAGATTTTCTGCACCCATCTCGAGCCTATGGAGCCGCTGGCCGAATTCATGAGCTGAGGAATTTGCGTTGCCGAGAGTCGGGCGTGCATTACAAGATGGGTCGTGTCAGAATCCGCTCAATCGACCGTTGCACGGCAGGACCCGACCGCGATCGCCGTGTATTCCCGCAAGAATCCATTCCCCGGCCGGCTGCTCGTCAACCGCCGGCTCAACAGTCCCGATTCGGAAAAGGACACGCGCCATTTCGAGGTCGCGCTCGACGGCTCGGGTATTAGCTATGAAGTCGGCGACTCGATGGCGGTTTATCCAACCAACGATCCCGCCCTCGTAGATGAAATTCTCGAGGCCCTCAATGCGACAGGCAACGAGGAGATCAGCGGCAAAGACAAGGCGACCACGCTGCGCGAAACGTTGCTGCGCGATTGCAGCATCACCCAGCCAACGCCCCGGTTCTTGAAGGCGATCGCGGAGCGCGCTTCCGCCGCCCCGCTGCTGAACGAGTTGCTCGATCCGGAGCGGAAACAGGATCTCGACACCTACCTCTGGGGGATGGAGATGATCGATTTCCTGACCGAGCACCCGTCGGTCAAATTCGGGCCGCAGGAATTCGTCGCGCTTCTCCCGAAATTGCAGCCGCGACTCTACTCGATCGCGTCGAGTCTGAAGATGTTTCCCGGAGCGGTCCACTTCATCATCGACGTGGTAAGGTACAAGAGCCATGGCCGGCAGCGCAAGGGCGTCTGCTCCACCTTCCTCGCCGAGCGCTGCGTGGATGCGCCCGCGCCAATTTATCCGACGGCTTCGAAATTCCGTCTCCCCGAGGACCCCGCCGCGCCGATTATCATGGTCGGCCCGGGCACGGGCGTTGCGCCCTTTCGCGCTTTTCTGCAGGAACGCGAAATGACCGGCGCGCGTGGAAAGACGTGGCTTTTCTTCGGCGCCCAACGCGAGAATAGCGACTTCTATTACCAGGAAGATTTCGAGAAATTCATGGCCAACGGGACCCTCACGCGCATCGACACGGCTTTTTCGCGCGATCAGGCGCACAAGATTTATGTGCAGGATCGAATGACCGAGGCGGCGGGCGAACTGTGGAAATGGCTCGATGAAGGGGCACACTTTTACGTTTGCGGTGATGCCAAACGGATGGCCAAGGATGTCGATGCGGCTCTGCGCCAAATCGTGCGGCAAGAGGGCGGCAAGAGCGGCGAGGAAGCAAGCGAATACGTCGAGAAACTCAAGACCGACAAGCGCTACAAGCGCGACGTCTATTGAACTGGTTGGTGGATCTTGCAGCCGGGGCCTCCAACCGGTGCAGCTCCAAAGCCGGCACGCTACAAGATCACCGGCCGGCCTTCAGTCATGACCAAGACTTTGTCTTCGACCCCGTGCGCACGCGCGCTCGAGCGCAATCGCTCCGGCGGTTCATGCAAAGGCTCGAAGCCGAGACGAAAAGTTCCGTAATGCATTGGCACCAGCTTATCACCGCCCAACTCGAGGAAGGCGCGCACCGCTTCCTCAGGGTTCATGTGCACTTCGCGTTTGCTCGGTGCGTCATATGCGCCAATCGGCAGCAGCGCGATTTCGATCGGGAAACGCTCGCCGATTTCCTTGAAGCCGGGAAAATAGGCACTGTCGCCGCAGTGAAAAATCGAGCGGCCGTGCGCTTCGATGACGAACCCGCCGAAGCCGCGATGTTGATCGTGCAACATCCGAGCGCCCCAATGATGGCAGGGAGTGAGCGAGATCTGGAGCGGCCCGAGGCGCACCTGTTCCCATTCGGCCAGTTCATGCACGATGTTGAACCCGAGATCGTGCACTAGATTCCCTACTCCGGTCGGGACAACGATCGGTTGATCGGCCGCCACCCGCCGCAACGTGCGGCGGTCAAGGTGATCGAAGTGGGCATGGGTCACAAGGACCGTGTCGATCGAGGGCAGATTATCGATCTGCAAACCGGGGCGCTTAAGCCGCTTGATCACGCTTAACCACATCGACCAGTTGGGATCGATGAGCACATTCATCCCTTCGAGCTGAATAAGGAAAGAGGCGTGCCCAATCCAGGTGATGCATATTTCGCCCGGTCGGACCTTGGGAAACAGCGTCAGCGACCGACCGCCGGAGCGTTTGGTGAAGAGCGACGGGATCAGGACCTCGGTCAGGAAATTGCGTTTATGCCAATCCAAACCCGGTTTTAAGCCGACGCGCTTGGCGGTTGGTTTCCCCGCTCCGTTGCTCGTCCCGGCCCGGACAACGTCGGTTCGCTTCTTTCGCGAAAAAGGTTTCGGCACAGCCGGCCAACGATATAAACTAACACGGGTGAAGCAATCGTTTTGCGCCGCGGGAGGCAGCGTCGCGCTGCAAAAACCTGTCATCCCGAGCCGCGCAGACAGCGAGGGAGCTCGCAGCCAGAGTCCGGGCGTCTTTTTTGGAGGAACCGCCGGTTGCAATTGCAGGGTCCCTCGCTGCGCTACGCCTTGATGTTCGCCTAACGAACTCCACACAAAGACCCAATGAAGCTCCTCAATTCCCCTCGGCACCCTCTGGTCGGCGCCGCCCTCGCAGCTATTTCTGGCATCCTGGCCGCTGAATTTGTCCCCATTCCGCTGCCGTGGCTCTTCGTCGTCCTTACGCTCACTGCAGTCGTTAGTCTCATCCGGCCGCGGACAGGCCTGACCTACTCGCTTCTCGGTGCAGCCTTTTTCACCATGCATCTGGCCCAGCTGAACGATGCGCCGGGCAAACAACTGAGCGCGCGTCTCGGAGATCGGGCGCGGGCCGTCACGGTCAGCGGAACCGTCGCGAGTGAGCCGAAATTTTCGCCTAACGATTTTACGACTTTTCTCCTCCGGCTCCAGGTCATCGACCTCGAAGGCCGCCAGGAATCTTGCGTCGCCACCATCCAAGCGCGCTGGAAAGGCAATCCGCAATTGGGCGACAAGATCCGATTGCGGGGTCTGCTTGAAACCATTCCGCCCTCCCGCAATCCCGGCGAGTTCGATCTCCGCGCCTATCTCGCGCGAGCGGATGTCTACAACAGCGTCTTCGCCCGCTATCCGGAGGACGGAACCATTCTCGAGACCGGCTCTGGAGGGTTCGTTAGGCGAAGTGCGGCCCGGGCACGCGACTGGATGCGGGCTACCCTCACGCGCGGGCTGGACGATTCGCCCGAGGTCGCGGCGCTGATCAACGGGATGGCGTTGGGGCTGCGCCACGAAACGCCGGATGACATCGAGGAGCCATTCCAGCAAACCGGCACGCTCCATCTCTTCGCCGTCGCTGGATTGCATGTTGGGATCGTGGCGCAACTGCTCTGGATTCTCGCCTTGCTCTTGCGGCTCCCGCGCCCGGCAGCGGCCGCGCTCATCATCCCCTGCCTCTTTTTCTACTCCGCCATTACCGGGTTCCACGTCTCGAGCCTGCGCGCGGCGACCATGGCTGCAGTATTGTTAGGCGGAATTTTCTTCGATCGGCCGGTGCTCGCCCTCAACAGCCTCGGCGGGGCCGCGCTCCTCATCCTGGCGGTCGATCCCAACCAACTCTTCAGTTCCGGCTTCCAACTTTCCTTCGCCGTCGTCGGCACGATCCTCGTTTTGGCGGACCCGATCTCCCGTCGGTTGATCCGCCTGAACGAACCCGATCCTTTCCTGCCGCGAGTCCTGCTCGGGCCTGGTCAACGTCTTTTTCAACATGGTTACTCTTGGGGAGCGCGCGCGACTTCGGTTTCGGCGGCGGCCTGGATCGGCTCGCTGCTCCTGATCATCTGGTATTTCTACCTCATTACGCCGATCTCGTTGTTGGCGAATCTGATTGTCGTCCCAATCGCCTTCTGTGTGCTGGCCGTTGGATTGACGTCGCTCGTGGCAGCGCCGTTTTCCGCTTCGCTCTCGCTCGTTTTCAACAATGCGAACTGGAGCCTGGCTAAAATTATTCTTGGCCTTGTCCACGTTTTCGCGGGATTGCCCGAGGGTCACATTTACGTTGAGCGCCCGCACTGGCCGACCGGCGCGCGCGCCGAAATCACCGTGCTTGATGCCGGCGCCGGCGCCGCGGTGCACTTGCGCGCGGGCGGCACGGACTGGCTTTTCGACACCGGCAGCGCCCGCGATTACGAGCGATTCCTGCGCGACTATTTGCATTCGCGCGGCCTCGATCGGCTTGACGGGCTCCTGCTTAGCCACGGCGATTCGTTGCACATTGGGGGCGCACTGGCGCTTCTCGACGAATTCAAACCGAAACGCGTGATCGACAACGGCGCGCCGGACCGCTCCCGCGTGCACGAGCTCGTTAGGACGCATCGAACAGAGATCGTTGCGAGCGACGCTCGCCTCGCGCTTTCGCGCAACATAACCGCGCACGTCCTCTATCCACACCCGGGATTTGCCGCAAAGGCCGCGGACGATCAGGCGCTGGTCGTGCAGTTGATAATCGATGAAAAATTTCGCGTCCTTCTTGTTTCCGATAGCGGGCCGATGACCGAGGGAGAACTCCTGGCCCGTCGCGAAGATTTGAAGAGCGACATTCTGATCAAGGGCCAGCATTTCTCCGGCGTATCAGGTTCAGATGAATTTCTAGCCACCGTTAGTCCAAAACTTATTATCGCAACTTCCCGCGACTTTCCTGCTCGCGAAAGAATATCCGATGATTGGGCGCGTCGGGTCGAAGCAGGGAAAATCGCCCTTTTTCGCCAGGACCTGACCGGCGCCGTCGAGTTGGAGTTCTTTCGGAACGAGTGGCGCGCCACCTCCTTCCTGGATCAGAAAGTTTTTCTCAGCACGAGTCGATAAATTGGCGCTCCCACCGCGCGAAAACGTTTTTCGAAAGTCGTTAGGGGAAAGATTTCCTCCTCCTCCGCCGGTTCCTCGACGAACGCGCAGCCGACGATCAACCCGCGGATCGCGGCAAAATAATCAGCCTGGTCGGTGGCGATGTGAAAACATCCGTCTGGAGTGAGCGAGCGATGGATGGCGGCGAGGAAATCCTTCGTTACGACGCGCCGTCGTTGATGTTTTTTCTTCGGCCAGGGATCGGGGAAGAGAAGATGAGCCACCGAGGTCGAGCCGGGAGGCAACAAATATTCTACCGCGTAAGAAGTCTCCAGCAGCAAAACGCGCACATTGTTGACGGCCTGTCGAGCTGCCCGTCTACAAGCGGTGTGGACGCGACCGAGCATCCGCTCGATGCCGAGAAAATTTCGATCCGGAAATTTCGCCGCCATGGCAACGAGAAAAAGTCCGTCGCCACACCCCAGGTCGACTTCCAGCGGCGCCGGCCGAGGAAAAACCGTCGTCACGTCGAGTGGCGCAAAGTAGTTTGTCGGGACCAATTCGATCGCTGCCGCCGAACGCAGAGCATTTTGCTGGTGGAATAAGCCCACTGTTGGATCACTCTTAGCTCGAATCATGTCCAAATTTCTCATTCTCCTTGCCACCCTTCTCAGCGCGGTCGTGGTTCAGGCCGAAACCAAGACCGCTCTTTTCGCGGGGGGCTGTTTCTGGTGCATGCAGGAACCATTCGACCACGTCAAAGGCGTTACCAAAACCGTCGTCGGTTACACTGGGGGAAGCAAAGAGGATGCAAATTACCGGGCCGTCTCGGCCCACGAAACCGAGCATCGCGAATCGATCGAAGTATCCTACGATCCCGCGCAGGTCTCCTACGATCAGTTGCTCGATGTCTTCTGGCATAACATCAATCCCACCCAGGCCGACGGCCAATTTCACGACATCGGCCTCTCCTACCAGGCCGCCATTTTTTACCAAAACGACGAAGAGAAAAAAATCGCCGAAGCGTCGAAAGATAAACTGGGGAAATCAGGCCGGTTCGATCGCCCGATCGTAACCGAGATTCTGGCGGCTAAGCCATTTTATCCCGCGGAAGAATATCACCAAAAATATTACCTTAAGAACCCGGCTGCCTATAACATCTATCACGTCGGCTCCGGGCGCGTCAGCTACCTGGCGAGGATCTGGGGAAAAAAGTAGTCGTTAGGGACGCGCTAGCGCGTCGCCATTTTGGCCGGATCGACCAGACCGGTTGTGGCGTCGACAGCGACGGTCACAGGCTGCGCATTTGAGGGCGTAATTTCGATCGACCAGACGAGAATCCCCTGTACAGTCTCCAGCTTCGCCGTTGTCACTCGCCCTCCCGGGTAACGCTTCAAGGCAATGTGTTGGGCTTCGTTCCGAGTGATCTTCGCGTCCTTCGGCTTGTGCGGGCTCGCCGCCAGCAGCGAGAGCGAGAGAAGCAAGGAAAGCGCGGCGAGAGAAATCAGCTTCATGCTCTAATAAAAAGACCCGGCCGGAACATTATCAAGCAAAAGCCACGCAGTTCACAAGCAGCGCGACGAGGGCGATCGTCCGTAAATTGCTTTTTTTTCTGAGCTATCTGCCGCCGCGATTACGGTGAGAAAAGGGCCCATGGCACGGACGCTGCTTGAATAAGTAGTGCGAGCTGGGAAGTCACTACTGCATAAAATAAAGTCACGTAACGTTCCCTAAAGCATTCGCGGCGCGGCCAGCAATGGTCGCGCATTTTTTTGCCCGGCGATCACGGTTGTAGCCGGGGGCGCGCTGACCCCAGTCCGGCGCGTGGCAATTAAAACTTGTAGAGATCAACCTTGTGCGGCTCGACAAACTCCGCCTGGGCGACGGTCAGCGGCTCTTTCAGCACCTTTGATAAACCGTCCGCCAGGACCGAGGCGATGAGCTTGGGCTCGCGCGTATAAGTTGGAATGGGGAAGGAACCCGCATTGCGATCGTAGCCGTAAATAGTGCCATCGGTTTCCCAAACGCAGTAGGCGTGGCCGGCGGGATGATCCTTGTAGCGGACAAGCAAAATCTTGGCCCAGAAATTTTGCTCCAGGCCGTGCTGGGTCTCGACTACCGCGAGATAATTGCAGGCGGAAATGACACAACCATTGAGCACCACGAGATCGTTCTCGCCCGGGGTGAGAATGACCTTTTGCTGCTGACAGCTACTCAGTCCCAGCACAACAACGAAGGGAAGAAAGCAGCTGCGAAAAATTGATAAGAAGCGCATTTATGGCTTTTATAGCACCATCGCCGCTCCGCTGGGAAGCGTTTTCAATTACAAACTCATTATTTCCTCATCGGCTGGGGGTTGTGCGCCCCTTGACCAACCCGCCCACCGGTCCTTCGGTGTGGAAGCGATGTCAGAGCAGGCAGGCGTACCCGGCCATCTTGGGCTCGTAACATTGCAGGCAGATGGTCCTCGAGAGCGGAAAAATTGCTCGCGAACCGAGTTACGCCCTCGCTCTCGCCCTCATCGCCGGAAGCATGGGGGAATTTGGCCGCCTGCCCGGTCTGCCGATCGACAGTCGGCGTTAGGCCTGTAAAGTTCGCCCGGCCAGATTGGCGATGAAAGACGACAACACCCAGCACCCCTCCTTGACTTCTTCTCCTGACCGCCGGTACTTCGACCCTGCCCTTGAAGCCGTTATTCCCTGCTCATCGCCTGCTTGTTAGGTTGCTGTTGCTCGCGACAGCGCTGCTCGTCGGCGCTAGCTGCGGCCCGAGCGATGACGCAAAAATCACGGTCTATCGCATCCCGAAGGAGACCCAGCCGAACCCCCAGTCGCAGCCGGCAGCGATGGATGGCGGCGCGGTCCCCGGGGTTCATTGGACTGCACCGGCTGGTTGGGAAGAGCAGCCGGCGAGCGGTTTTCGGAAGGGCAGTTATCTCGTGAGAGGCGCGGACGGCAAGACGGCAGATGTGTCGGTGATCTCGTTTCCGGAAGCGGCCGGCGGCCTGCTCGCGAATGTGAACCGCTGGCGCGATCAATTGAAGCTGGCTCCGATTGCGGACGCGACCCAGGCCGGCAAGGAGATGACCGTGAATGGACGGAGCATGTTTTACGCGGACATGGCGAGCGAAGCGCCGATCGCGGCGGATGGGTCGAAGTCGCGCATTCTCGGCGGAATTTTCCCGGCCGGCGCCGCGACCTGGTTTTTCAAGATGATCGGGCCGGAAACGCTGGTGGAATCGCAGCGGGATGCCTTCCAGCAGTTTCTCCAAAGTGTGCACGTGGACGAAGCAGCGACCGTGCCGGCACCGATGACGGCGAACCCCGGAGGGGGCAATACGAATGCGCCAACGCCGCCGCCGATCGAGCCGGCGCAAGGCGCGGCGCTGCACTATACGCTCCCGCCTAACTGGCGCGAGAAGCCGCTTTCGCCGATGCGGCTGGCCAGTTTCATGGCCACCGCGCCTAACGAAAAGGAAGCGGACGTCTCAGTTGTTTCGCTGCCCGGAATTGCTGGCGGCGATCTCGCGAATGTGAATCGCTGGCGCGGCCAGGTGCAGCTCGCGCCGGTCGATGAAAACACGCTCGCCAAAACCACTGAGCACGTGCAGGCTAACGGACACGATTATCTGATGGTCGATCTGGTGAGCGACGGGCCGATCGGTGAGAAGCAGGAAAAGCAGCGCATCCTGGGCGCGATTCTCGACGAGAATGGGCGGGCCTGGTTTATCAAGATGACGGGCGACGATGCCACCGTCGCCGCGCAAAAGAATGCGTTCACCGATTTCCTGCGCGGCCTGAAAATTCCCTAACGAATGCGCGCGACCGCCATCACCTCCGATCCCTGGAAAACGTCGCTCCGCTTTTTCGCGTCGCTTCGCCTCACGGTGGTTTGTCTCGGCTTCGGAATGCTGCTCGTTTTTCTCGGCACGCTCGCGCAGGTGCATCTCGGGATTCATGCGGTGCAGGCGCGCTATTTCCAAAGTTTGCTCATCTTTTGGTCGCCGCCGGGGGCGAGCTGGAAAATTCCCATTCTTCCCGGTGGTTACGTGCTCGGGACTGTCTTGCTGGTCAATCTGCTCGCGGCGCACGCGACGCGTTTTGAATTTTCTCGAAAAAAAATCGGCGTCACTCTGCTCCACCTCGGTGTCATCCTCCTTCTTGTTGGTCAACTGCTCACCGGTCTCTTCGCGCGGGAAACGCAGATGCGCATCGACGAAGGGCAGACGCTCGGTTACTCGGAAGCGCCGCGCGAAGTCGAGCTGGCCGTGATCGACACGACGGATCCAAGTTTCGATCAGGTCGTCGCGATTCCCGAAAACCTGCTGGCACGCGGCGGCACCATCCAGAATCCGACCCTGCCCTTCACGCTCAACATTCGCAAGTTCCTGCCCAACTCACGCCTCGTCATGCGCTCCCAGGACCCGCAGGCGCCGCCGTCACTGGCCACGACCGGCGTCGGGCCAAACATCGCCGTCACCGAGCTGCCGCGCTCGGTCAAGGACGACGAGCGCGATTTGAGCGCGGTGTTTGTCGAAGTCGACGGGGTGCAGGGCTCGTTAGGCACGTGGCTGGTCTCGAACGCGATTGCCGAGCCGCAGAGGTTGACGGTCAACGATCACATCTACGCGATGGTGCTGCGGCAGCGGCGCTTCTACAAACAATTTGCGCTCAGCCTCCTGCATTTCGCGCACGATCGTTATGCGGGGACGGATATCCCCAAGAATTTTTCGAGTCGTGTGCGCCTGATCGATTTCGAGCGCAACGAAAACCGCGAGGTCCTCATTTCCATGAACGATCCGTTGCGCTATCGCGGCTTCACTTTTTATCAGGCCGGTTTCGACAACAACGACAAGACGACGATCTTACAAGTGGTGAAAAATCCCGCCATGCTCCTCCCCTACATCGCCTGCGGCCTGGTCGCGCTTGGGCTGGTTACTCAATTCTCCATGCATCTCTTTGGTTTCGTGAAAAAGAGGAGACGGTGAAGCAGGCGCGCCCCATCTTTGCTTGGTTGATCGTTGCCGCAACGCTGGCCTGCGTCTTCGCACCGCTTTTTCAGCACGACACCCGCGGCGGCTATGAAATGCAAAAATTCGGGCGCTTGCCGGTACTCTTGAACGGCCGGATCAAACCGCTCGATACGGTCGCGCGCAATTCACTTCTCATCATTCACGGCCAGCAAACGCTGCGCACCGAACAAGGCACTCTCACGGCGATCGATTGGCTGGCCGAAGTCCTGATGAAGCCGGATACCGCCGATCAGCGGAAGATTTTTGTCGACCGCAATCCGGAAACATTGACGGCGCTTGGTCTAAATCCAGACGCCGGGAAGTATTTTTCCTTCCGCGAACTCTTCCCGCATCTGCGCGAGATCCAGCAGCAAGCCGCGCTCGCGGACAAGGTGGACGCGCAACTGCGCTCGGCTTTTCAGCGCGACGTCCTGAAGCTTTTTGAACGTCTCTCGCTCTATCATCGGCTCGAGAACAGCCTCGAAGTCTCGGGCACGAAGGATTTCAAGAGTCAGGTCGATGACCTGCTGAAAAATATCCGACCTTCGCCGGTCCCGATGAACACCGGCATCGCCGCGGAGGCGTTGCAAAGTCTCGCCTTCCTCGCCGAGACCGGGTATTTTTTCCCAATTCCGCCCGCCCCGCCTAACGACGATCCGTTGCAGTGGCGGAAGATGGGAGAGAGCCTGCTCACTTTCCTGTCAGACGGGAAGATGCCTCCGGCAGTCGTGTCCTGGGCGGGTATGGCGACGGCTTTCGCGGCGAACAATCCGGCGACCTTCAACCAAACGCTCGACCACTACGCGGCCGAGCTGCAGCGCGACCTGCCGAGGCGCGTCTGGAAGGCAAGAGTCGAATCGGTCTTCAACCAATTGCAGCCGTTTTACAGCGCGATGGTGATTTATGTGCTGATCTTTATTCTGGCTTGCGCCTCGTGGTTGGTCTGGCCGCAGGCACTCGGGCGCTACGCTTTCACATTCCTCCTCGTGACCTTCGTGGTGCATTCCGCCGGGCTGATCACGCGCATGTATCTCGAAGGCCGTCCGCCGGTCACCAATCTCTATTCGTCCGCTGTCTTTATTGGCTGGGGCGCGGTGTTGTTAGGCATTTTCCTCGAACGCTTTTTCCGCAACGGCATCGGGAGTGCGACTGCGGCCATGATCGGTTTCATCACGCTGCTGATCGCGCACCATCTCTCGATGGACGGCGATACGATGGAGATGATGCGCGCTGTGCTCGACACGAACGGCTGGCTCGCAACTCATGTCGTCTGCGTCACGCTCGGTTACGCGTCGACTTTTCTCGCCGGCTTCCTTGCTCTGACTTATATCGCACGCGGCGCCTTTACGCCCTCTCTCGACCGCGCCACAGCGCAATCGCTCACGCGGATGGTCTACGGCATTGTCTGTTTCGCGACGCTTTTCAGTTTCGTCGGCACCATTCTCGGCGGCATCTGGGCCGATCAATCGTGGGGCCGCTTCTGGGGTTGGGATCCGAAGGAGAACGGCGCCCTACTTATCGTCCTTTGGAACGCCATCATTTTGCACGCGCGCTGGGGTGGACTCGTCAGGCAGCGCGGTTTGATGGTTTTGGCTGTCTTCGGCAATGTTGTCACGAGCTGGTCCTGGTTTGGCGTCAACATGCTCGGTATCGGCCTCCATTCCTATGGGTTCATGGACAGCGCTTTTCCCTGGCTGATCGCTTTCGGCGCCAGCCAGTTGGTCTTCATGATGATTGGCGTGCTGCCGCCGAGCGTTTGGAAAAGCCAACTGGAACCGACGAAAAGTCCCGTTCCCTCCCCGATGGCCGACGCCACGGCCTGACAGTGAATGGAAGCAAGCCGCGACTCGCGCACGCCATGCCTGAAGGCGTGGGGGCGCCTTCAGGCAGTCGTCGGATCCGGGGATCCGGGAGCCAGCCATTGGTACAACACAACCGGTGTCTCTATCTGTTCCATGCGCAAAATTCTTCCGGCGTTGCAAGAATAATGCGGGAGTCAGGAAACGATAATGAGCCACGTGTGATTTTTCCGCGTCCCTTTCCGCGGAAATCGCCGCTCGCGACTAATCGTTAGAAAATAGTTGGTGGCTCAGGCTCCGCCAGAATCTTCTGGAATCGGGGATCATTCCGCAGAGGATCCCATTGCCAGCGCATCCGTAAATCCCAAAGGCTGAGGCTTTCCTCGTCAAGGGGCAGGACACAACCGGGCTCCCGGAGCAGAGCGGCTATCATCGAGATCGCTTCTTCCGCATCGCCGACCCGAGCATGGATCAAAGCGAGATTGCAGAGCCATTGGTGACCATCGATGGCATCATCGCTCACGGGTGTTAGTTCTACCGCCCGTTCTCCTTCACGAATCGCATCCGCCTTTCTTCCCATGTAGGCGTAAAGCAAACCAAGCCGGGCATGGCGCAAGGCCGCCTCCGGATGAGCTAGGGTCTCCGCTTCCATCGACGGTCGGGCCATCTCGAAGAATTTGGCTGCCTTGACGTCCTCGCCCTGCGCCAGCCAGATGCAGCCTTCGAGGTAACTCTTCGGCACCGGCGCACTAAGAACCGACGGCAATGTCTCGAAAGGAAAGCTATCAATCGCAGCCTGGGCCGTACTAAAATCACGCCCCAACATCGCCGCATCCCAACGCTCCCAGGCGAGATTCCCCTCCACATCGCCATAACCGGTCATTTCGCTAAAGAACTTCCGCATCAAAGAGAGGTCGCCATTTTGCCAGAAACCGACTAACGCCCGCTCGCCTTTGAGCGGTTCCATCTGCGGTGCCAGGGCCAAAGCCCGGTCGGCATGGGCGGCCGCCGCCGGCCAGTCGCGCAAGAGACAAGCCGTGGCGTGGAGTTCGTGCTCGTACTCCGGCACAAGCGGATCGCGCGCAAGCGCGTGCTCCTGGCCCGTCCGGGCCGCTCGCCACTCTCCCCGGCGACGGTGGATAAAGGCGATTGTTATCTCCGCTTCGGTATCGTTCGGGAGCAGCCGCTGCGCGGTTTCCAGCTCGGGCAGGGCCTGCGCAAAGTCGCGGTCGATACGATAGAAACAAAGACCGTGTGCGAGATGCGCTTCGGCCAGATCGGGCTGCAGACGCAGGGCTTCGCGCGCCTCCGCATGAGCACGAACTTTCAACTCTTCGCTCGGGGCCCGGAACCGATAAAGTAATCCCAGGGTGGTCGCGAGCCGGGCGTGCGCGAGCGCAAAGGCAGGATCAACCGCTACCGCCTTGCTGTAGAGGACTTCAGCCGCACCATAAGCCGAGACCTCGAACGCCGGGTTTTTTTCAAGTTTTAGCGCCTGCAGGTAGAGCACGTAGGCCTCCGGATCGCGCGTTGCCTTGGAACGCACGTCCAACCGCTCATGTGGTGTAAGCTTCACATCAAGTGCGTCGGCAACGTCGCTCGCGAGCTCACCCTGCAGGTCGATCGCGTCGGCCAGCTTGCGATCATAGGTTTCGGACCACACCTCGTGTCCATCCCTTGCGTCCACGAGCGAAACGTCCAGACGCACGCGGTTGTTTTCGCGGCGCAGGCTGCCTTCGAGGAGATGGCGCACTCCCAAGGTTCGTCCGATCGCTCGAAAGTCGCGTGGCCGGTCTGCAGCATAGCGGGAAGTCCCCAGGCGGCTAATTACCTTCAAGTCGCGGATCTTGCCTAACCGCGAAAGAATATCGTCCTGCACGCCGTCGGCAAAAAATGCATTGGTTGGGTCCCCGCCCAGATTTCTAAAGGGCAGGACAGCGATTGATTTCTCCGCCGTCGTGGGAGACGGCGCGAGCACGTAAATCGCAGAGCCGATCAGAGCCGCGGCCAAAACCAGCCCGCCCGCCATCGCCCATCGCCGTCCGCGACCGAATGGCTGCGTCACTTGGTGGTTCGCGCTCGTGAGATCATCGAGAGAGCGCTGCAGCGCCAGCTGCAACTCGGCCGCCGATTGCGGTCGATCCTTTGGATCGGAGGCGAGGAGTGACTGGAGAAGGGAAATGACCGTCCGGGGAATGCCGCGTTCCATCAACCCGTTCAAAACCAACGGTTCCCGGGCCGGCTCCCCCGAGATGGCGGAGGAGGAGGAGCGAAAGCCGAGAAGCGCTTTGCCGGTAAGCGCATAGTAAAGAGTCGCGCCTAACGAATAGGTGTCCGAACGCGCGTCAACCGTTCGCGTCTCCCGTTGTTCCGGGCTGGAGAAAGCCGGCGTTCCCAGAAAGCGCCTCGCCGGTCCCGGTTCGCTTTCCACCTGCGCGAGCTTGGCCAATCCGAAATCGATCACCTTGACCCACGATCCGCTGTGGCGATGGCCGTTCGCGCCGGCCGAGGTCTCTTCTTCTTCTTCGGCTGCGAGCATGATGTTGGCAGGCTTGAGATCGCGGTGGACAAGGCCGCGTTTTTCCGCCGCCGCCAGGGCACGCGCTACTTGCAGGCCAACTTCCAGCGCCAGGACGGGGAGAAGGGGACCGTCCCGGCGCAGGCGCGCCTCGAGAGTTTCCCCCTCGATGAACTCCATCGTGTAAAAGCAATCACCGGCGTCTGCATTTTCCTCCGGCGTGGCCGTTCCTCCGGATGGATCGGGCAGTTGATTGACCGTGCCAAAATGGTAAACGCTCGCGACATTGGGGTGGCGCAACTGAGCCGCAGCTTGGGCTTCGTGCAGGAAACGACCACGCGCATCCGGACGAGCGGAAAAACGAGCGTTGATAATCTTGAGCGCGACCGGGGTATTCAGATTCACGTCCCGCGCCTTGTAGGTGACGCCCATGGCACCTCGCCCCAATTCCCAGCGCGAGCCGTCGGGACGAGTCAGAATTTCGTAATGTTGATAGAAGCGGGTTCCGGACTCGAAAGGCGGAGAAATTTCCTCGGCGTCATCGGGCGCGATTCCGGCGCTTAAAAGGCAATTGAGGCAACCTTCGGCCCCCACTGCGGTCGACAACGGGGCCCCACATTGTTCGCAGTTCAGGATCCGGTTTTCGCCTGGCGCCAGCATTGTCCCAAGGCCGATCCTTTTCGCTGTCCGTTAGGCAGTGGCGATCAGCACCCGACAGAGGTAGCGCAACTCCTCGTCGATATCATCCTCGTGTGCCACGGTGCGCAGGACCTCCGCCCGGAGCAGAGCCCGGTAACGCGCGCGCAAACGAAAGAGGTGACTGCGCAAAGTCTCGAGAGGGACGCCCAAGCGAGCCGCCACTTCTTCCTGAGTCGGCAAACCAATCCCGCCCGTCAGAAAAGGACGCAGGTTAGCCAGGACTCGGGATTTAAATGCGCCGGAATATTCGGCGCGCAGATTTTCCAGCGCGCGGCCCACCAGCGCGGCGGCCCAATTCCACTCGAAAAGCCGTTCTTCATCAAGGGGTGCTCCGATCAGGAGCGCGTTATCCGAGACTTGCTCAAGGGCATTGAACTCGCCGCCATCCAGGAAGATCATTTTCCGATCGCCACCTCGCTTCTGTCGCGAATCGTGCGCCCGAGCGGCGTTGAGGTAACGTTTTAACAGCGTAAGCAGGAAAGTGCGGAACTTTCCTTTACTCCGATCTGGTTTCGCATAGGCATGCTTCTCGATCAGATAAACGAAAAAACCCTGGGTCAAATCCTGTGCATCAGCCCGGTTGTAACCACGCCGGCGAACAAATCGATAGAGCGGCGGCCAGTAATCCCGGCAAAGTCGGGTCAGCGCCGCCTGCGCTCGCTCGGGAGCAGTTTCGTCGAGGGCAAAATCGTGCACCACACTCCAATGGGTCGTCATGAATGCCCCACTGGCGGTCGGAAAAGTGGTAATGCAATCGCTCAAAGCGTCGCGAGGATACCGACTTGGGTCACCGTTAGTCAAGCATCCGCTTGAAACGGAAAAATCGTGGAGGCGAGGGGAGTTGAACCCCTGTCCTGATCGCTCTCTCCGCGAGCTTCTACATGTGTAGCCAGGTGATTATTTTTAGGTGGTCGGACGTTGCACCGGCACACGCCGCCCACCGAGCGTCCACGAATTCCTTCACCGGCCGGCGCGGTCACTCCGCCGTCCGATTAGCCTGCTGTCCATGTCCCGGGCCGTAGCAGGCGTCCCGCCCGGGACATCGCAGTCAATTAAGCCGCGAGAGCGAGATCTTGGTGATCTGCATTTATTTGTTTTGGTCCGGATTTTAACGAGGCCAACGAACCATCCTCGACATGCCGCCTGCGCTTCAAACCATCAGTCGAAACCAGTACGCCCCCTATTTGAGGAGGCTTTACGATAGCTCTTGGCATCCGAATTTCAATCCCGCCCTCGAGCGGCAGCATTCGTGCTCGTGCTCGTAATCGAGGGGCCGGCCCGACGAGGACGAGGGCGAGAGCGAGGAACGAAAACCCTTTCAGCAAAAATCCTTGCTCGCGGCCCGGCTCTGCGAGACGAATTCTCCATGCCGGAGCTGCCCGATTTCAAGAGCTCCATCGCCGTGCTTGTTTCCAGCTGTGACAGGTTCTTCGATGCCTGGCGTCCGTTCCACGCTTTCCTGCAGAAGTTCTGGAGCGATTGCCCGCTCGAAATTTTTCTAATCACGAACGAACTCGAGGTCCGTTCCCCGCGCCTTCGCTCGCTCGCAATCGGGCCCGATCGCGGTTGGTCGAGCAACCTGCTCGTTGCGCTCGATCAAATCACTCACCCCTACCTGCTCTATCTGCAAGAGGACTACTTCTTGACCGCGCCGGTCAACCGCGCGCAGCTCGCGCAAGATTTTGCCGAAGCGATTGAGGCCGGCGCCGCGTCGCTCTGCTTCCGCGCGCGTTCCGAACCGGATGCCGGTTTCCAACCGCTCAACGATCGCTTCGGCGTTGTCCCGCTCAATTCCGATGGTCGGACTCGCTGCCAGGTCACGCTCTGGAAAAAGAGCGCGCTCCAGGAAATCCTGCGCCCGGGAGAAACGGCCTGGAATTTTGAAGCGCGCGGCAGCGCACGCACCCAGGTGATGCAAATTCTTTCCTACCGCCGCCGTGAGAATACACCGATTCCCTATCTCATGTCGGCCATCTCGCGCGGATTCTGGATGCCGGAAGCGATCGCGCTTTGTCACGCGCATCGTGTGACGATCGATCCTCTCTTTCGGCCGATATATTCGCCGCGTTCCTGGCGGCGGCATCTCCGCCGCTGGCTGAGCCAACGGCCTTCCATCCAAAAAAACGGCGTGATCGATTTATCATGAAGCGCATTGTGAAGTGGAACGTGAGCAGCCGTGCCCGCCAACTCTCCGGCGGCGACGCGCTCGTCGTCTCAATACCGAAAAGCGGCCGCACCTGGGTGCGGACATTTCTCTGCGCGTATTTCTGCGAGAAGATCGGCCAGCCCTTCACCCTTGAACCGGAACAATATGAAGGCGTGCCCCGCCTCATCTACACGCACGATCTCTTCGAGCAGCGGACGAAAGCCGATCGCTGGGACAAGCTGCGCGGCAAATATTTGATTCCGCAACGCGAGCGCTCTCGCCTTCCTGTCATTCTCCTGGTGCGTGACCCGCGCGACGCTTTTGTTTCGCTCCATGTCCAGCTCACCCGCCGAACGAAGGAAACCCCTGACGAGTTGAAACGAAAATCTGCCGGGGAACTGCTGCGCGACCCCGCCTTCGGGATCGCCTCGATGGTCGAGATCATGAACAACTGGCTGGCCGAATGGTCCGGGCGCGCGGGCTTTCTTCTTCTGCGTTACGAAACCTTGCGCAGCAATCCGGCTCCCGGTTTCCGCGAACTTTTGCAATTCCTCGGGGAGCGGCCTGTGCAGGAAAAAGTTTTTGCTCAGGCGCTGGAATTCTCCGATTTCAAACACATGAAAAAACTGGAAGGGGCCGGCGTCTTCCAATCCAAGATTCTGCGCGCGGGCGATGCGCGCGACCCCGAATCGTTCAAAGTGCGACGCGGCGAGGTGGGCGGCTACGGACAGTATCTTGATGCGGCCGACCGGGATTACGCGACGAAGGCGATGCGGAAGCTGGACCGCCGCTTCAATTATTCCGCCTAACGAGAAAAGGCCGGGTTCAGGGGAAGAGAATTGATCATGGTGATGGGCGTGCAGCGCTCCGGGACCACGACGCTCTGTAATTCGTTAGCGCGGGACAGAAATTTGACCAGCTTTCATCAGAGCGTCGACAATGCCATTGACCATCGCTATCAACTCCGCCCCTCCGGGAAATTGCTCCCCTTTTAAACGCCTCTTCTCGCACGCTCGAAGAGCCTGCGACGGAGTACGCGGCTTATGATTTGCGTGTAGTCTGGATTTTATCGCGATCCGGTTAACGCCCTTTATTCCATGCAGCGCACGAGATGGCTGCCGCCTGCTCAAATCGACGCCGCGGATCACTTTCTGGACTGGGAGAGCCGTAATCGCGTGGCCCTGCGATTCCACGCGCAACACCCCGCGAAAATCGCCATCATCCGTTCTGAGGAGTGCTGCACCGATCCGCAAGTCTTCCGGAGTTTGTGCAGATGGCTGGGGGTCGCCGGCACATCACTCTTCCGCACGCTTTTGTTTCGCTCCCTGTCCAGCTCACCCGCCGAACGAAGGAAACCCCTGACGAGTTGAAACGTAAATCCGCCGGGGAACTGCTCCGCGCTCAGGTGATCAGGCGGGGCGGATTACCCTAAAAATTCGGTCGCCAAAAATTTGCCAAAAATAATGCTTGCAATGTCTACTAGTGCCATAGAGTATTAATCCATACTGAAGTAGTAGACATTCAACCAAGGACAAATATGAAATCAATCCTGACTGAAATTGTTCTCTCTGCCGGGGCAATCGTTTTTTGGGCGCTAGCGCTCCCAGCCGCGATTGTCGCTTTTCCTGCGATCACTCTCTACGAAAAGACCGCAAACCTCCTCGCTCGAGGAACCGCAGCTTCAGAGTGCAGGAGGCCTGCGCCTCTGACCGCCTGAATCTTTAATTCTTTCGAAGGCTCGAAACGGCAACTCCAACATTCCGACCACACATACCATGATCATGTTTCGCCAGTTGCGCCCGGAGATAGAGCGACACACGAGAGAATTGACTCTGCTCAATCCAGACGGCTTGCGCGCAGAGCCCGCGACTGAATTCGTGAGTTGCATGCTCCTCTTCCGCAGCACGGTCACCATCCACACCAAAGGCAAAAAGTATCCGGCTGACCGCATCCTCGAAGTATTGCTCGCTGACCTGAGTTGCGGAGACACATTCGTGCTCGAAGCCGAAGGTCCCGATGCGGGCCGTGCGCTGGAACGGATTGCCAGGCTGCCAATGTTTCTCCCGGAACGATCGGAAACCCGCAAGCGCCGCTGAAGCCAGCGATGGGAAGCTTTCGATTGAGCATGGGGATTGTCGCCGGGGTGGAAGGCATGGCTCATGCTTTAACATTAATCTATACTGAATTGATATACTTTATTTCGAATATGAAAACTATTCTGACGGAAACGTTCTCGATTATTAAGGTGAGTCTGCTTTGGGCGCTGGCCTTGCCGATAGCAGCGATCATTTTTCCAGTCGCCGCAGGTTGGGAAAGACTCTGTTCGATGATCTCACGGGACCCGATCATCTCGAGATCCTTCACATCGCAGCAGCTCCGCCCCGCCCCGCGCTAAAAAATCATGCGCGTCAGCGTCTGGATGAGCGCGGCGCTCGGGGAGCCCGAGTGCTTTTCGCGCCTGGCAGTTCGGCCGATAGTTTGCCGGGGGTAGACAATGGACCCTCTCCGCGACTATCCCAATTTTACTGATGCCGCCCTTGCATACTTCATTAGGAGGTTCCCCTCCCACCCGGACCACGCCGCCGCCGTGGCTGAGGTTGAGCGTCGTCGCAAAGACGGAAATCACCGGAACGAACCTGAGAGGGAAAACGGAGTTCCGAGCGGCAGAGGATTCTTGATATGGGCTATTGCCGGGATTGTAATCCTTGTGCTTACAATTCTCTTCTTGCTCCTGCCGATTTCGACGGCCCGGATCGATCGTGAGCCCCGTCCGATAGTATTCTTGGAATCCTCATCGTTGGCTCACAAATCGTCGCCCTCGGCGAAAGGTTTCACCAGCGGCGCGCGTTCACCCAAACCGTCCGCGACAGACACGCCAGTGCCCCAATCGGCGCTGGAATTGACGCCCTAAATTCGAACAGTGATTGTCCAAGTAATCGAAATCCAACCCTTTCACTCTGGATGGCAGGTTCGTGGAGTCCAAGCCTCGGCGAGTTTTCCCTTTTTCACCGGACCGTCCGCTCTTGAACACGCGATCGAGTATGCTTGGGAAGGCACCGCACGGCGCGCCGGAGAGATTCGTTACTGTCGCGGAATGGTGAAATTATTGGCGCAACGGCCTTCGAGAAAAGATAGGGAGGACGTTTTGCGGAAAACTTGCCCCAGGCTTCTACCGCAACTGGCCGGCAACGTCTCGCGGGGGCTCGAAGTTATTCTCGAGAAGTTGGTCAATTAATTCTACCACTCCTTCGCCGTGGGGGCGGACGGTGACAAAATCCGCCCTTTCCTTGAGGGTTGGCAATGCATTCGCCACCGCGATGCCGCAGCCACAGATGCGCAAAAAAGCGTGATCGTTCTCGGCATCTCCCACTGCGATGACTTCGCGCGTCGAGAGGCCCATGCGCGCAAGTCCGGAGCGGAGCCCCGTCGCCTTGTTAACTCCCGTCTGCAAGATCATGACCGAGCCTTTGTTAAAGATCATTTCCAGTTCCAGACCCATCGCCTTGATCGTTTGAAGCACCGCCACTTCATGCGGCTCCACCGTGGCGACGATCACCCGCCCGACCGCTACCGGGATTCCCCGCGCCCTCAGCTCGGCTACAAATTTTTCGGGAGGAGGTTCCGATAGGAGGCTAACCCTTCCGGTATTCGGCCAATAAAGGAGCGCGCCGTTTTCGGCCACGACCAAGTCACAAAGGTTGATATCGGGGAAAACACTCTTT
>Ga0070671_100000956_pt1 | contig 21156 bp, 11 predicted proteins | sample KBSS73metaG_FD_65341 | JGI IMG/M metagenome (GOLD analysis project Ga0070671, IMG submission 65341) | Switchgrass rhizosphere microbial communities from Kellogg Biological Station, Michigan, USA - KBS S7-3 metaG | ecosystem: Host-associated > Plants > Roots > Rhizosphere > Soil ...
GAGCGACGGAGAATCGTCTGTCGAACAGCTGCCTGGACCGCGTTGTCATCGACCAGAAGAATCGCCGCTGAATTCTGCATCACAACTCCAGGGTGAAAGGTCACTCACCGAGCCTTCAGACACCCTCACTCCAAAATCACCTTATATGGACGGAGAAAGCGTGTACGCAAAGTTCTGTGCAACGGTAATAGAAAATCAGGGTCGCAGAACGTTTTCCCCGTAACAAATCGCATTCTTGTCAGCACCTACTTTTCGGTCTGGATGCTGTGTATTACGAAATCAGATGCTGAAATAACGGCTTTTAGTTTTCTCCGGCCTCAGTAAACACCTCGGTTACCCCTCTCGCTATCCCACTTTGGTTGTGCGAGGCCCCAGGCAACTATCTCTGCTAGGAGAAGAAGTCATCGGCTAGACGAGGAAGAATAAACGATTTACAGTTGGCCGAAGAACCTCCTTACCTAACGCACTATCTAAAAGGAAACCGTGACTCTGTCCATTGTCGACTGGCTCATCATGCTGGTCTATTTCGCCTTCGTTTTGGGCATCGGGTTCGCTCTAAAGCGGTACATGCGCACCTCGAATGACTTTTTCCTTGCAGGCCGTTCCATACCTGCATGGGTCTGTGGCCTAGCCTTCATATCGGCGAACCTGGGTGCAGGAGGTCATCGGGATGGGCGCTTCGGGCGCCAAGTACGGTATCAACACCAGTCATTTCTATTGGATCGGTGCCATTCCGGCGATGATATTCGTCGGCATCTTCATGATGCCCTTCTACTATGGATCCAAGGCCCGCTCAGTACCGGAATATCTTCGCCTGCGCTTCGACGAGAAAACCCGCGCTGTTAATGCATTTACATTCGCTTTTATGACCGTGTTGTCCTCCGGCATATCGATGTACGCGATGGCTCTGCTTATCCAGACTCTCGGACTCTTCCGCGGGATCATTCCTGATAACTACATCTTTCACGTCTCTGTCTTCGTCTCCGCCATCATCGTCCTCGGCTATATCTTCCTCGGCGGTCTAACCAGCGCTATCTACAACGAGGTCCTCCAGTTCTTCCTCATCGTCGCGGGCTTCGTCCCGCTTGTGTGGATCGGCCTGCGCAACGTTGGCGGGTGGCAGGGAATCAAGCAGACCCTTCCGACAACGATGACTCACTCCTGGCGCGGCATGGCACATGCCAGCACGAACACGCTCGGCGTCGAATGGGTCGGACTGGCCATGGGTCTCGGCTTCGTCCTCTCCTTCGGATACTGGTGTACTGACTTCCTCGTCATTCAGCGCGCTATGGCAGCCGACTCCGAGACCTCGGCACGCCGCGTTCCGCTTATCGCTGCCATCCCGAAGATGTTTTTCCCCTTCCTTGTCATTCTTCCGGGACTCATTGCCGTCAGCGTCACGTCTCATATCGCTCCTAATCCTGCGGCTGTCGTAGCGTCCACCTCTGCTTCGGTGCCACTCGTAGATGAGCACCCTCACGGCATCATCCCGCTGAAGACGAACCCCCTCAACGGCCAGCCCGTTCTCGACTCTAACGGCCAGCCAGTCTACAACTACGATCTCGCCATCCCAGTCATGCTCCTGCGCTTCTTCCCAACCGGGATCCTGGGGCTCGGTCTGACGGCTCTGCTTGCAAGTTTTATGTCCGGCATGGCCGGAAACGTTACGGCCTTCAATACGGTCTGGACCTACGACATCTATCAGGCTTACATCAACAAGCGTGCCACTGACGCCCACTATCTCTGGATGGGCCGCGTGGCCACAATTGGCGGTATCGCTCTGTCTATCGCTGCTGCTTATGCCGCGACCAATTTCAACAATATTATGGACGCGCTGCAACTCGTCTTCTCCTTCGTGAACGCTCCGCTCTTCGCAACCTTCCTTCTTGGCATGTTCTGGAAGCGCACCACAGGCCACGGAGCCTTTACCGGTCTCGTCTCCGGGACCTTTGCGGCGCTCCTTCATCATGGCCTTACCATCCCGGCTGATTTGGCTCCCGGCATTCACGGAGGCTGGATCTCCATCATTCACCGTTACCCCAGCGAAATGGCGCAGAACTTCTGGACCGCCATCTTTGCTTTCTCGGTCAACTTCATCGTCACTATCGCGGTCAGTCTCGTCACGAAGCCACGCGAAGAGTCAGAACTCGTTGGCCTCGTCTACTCGCTCACTCCCAAGCCTGTCGAAAATCACTTAGAGTGGTATCAAAAGCCGACAACGCTCGCCGCCGCCGTCTTCGCCATGCTCATTATCCTCAACCTTGTTTTCGCTTGAGACAGTTGTCATTTGAAGACATCAGGTTGTCGAACGATTCTTCCATTGGGCGTAACTGGCAATCTGCAACTTGAACCACTGGAGCACACACATGGGACTCGACATCCGCATCCCACTCGGCCTCATCTTCCTCATCATCGGCGGCATCATGAGCGTATACGGCGTAGTCACTCGCCACTCCGCCATTTACGAGAAGTCCCTCGACGTCAACCTCAACCTCGTTTGGGGAGCCCTGATGCTCCTTTTCGGGGCCGTTATGTTCTTCGTTGGCCGTCGTCAAAAGTGGCAGGACGATCCCGTCACGCCGCGTCCATGGGAGCGGAGCGGCGGGACGCCTCGGCACTAGGTACTGATCTTCCTCACAAGTCCAGATTGCGGAGATATTCCCGACTTCATGGCATTTACAGCCGGAAAAGAACGAAACGCTACTTTTCAAACCCTTGGCGTTGCTCTACTGTGTATGACGGTCTCAATCGTCGTCATGATCTTTGCCCGCCAGGTTCGCACCGAGCTTGGTCATGATCAAGTGTCTTACATCTTCGAAGCCCAACGCTTTCTCTCGGGAGCCCAGCCCTACGGTCCGCAACTCTCGGAGACAAATCCACCCGTCATAATCTGGTTCAGTGTGCCGCCCGTCTTGCTTGCGCGCTTGTTCCATATCTCGCCGCAAATGGCTTTTCGAGCCATCGTTTTTGTTCTGTTAGGGACCTGCGTGGCCTGGAGCATCTCGATCCTTCGCCGCAGTCGCAACCCCGTATTCGCTAGTTACATCAGTTTGTATCTCTTCGGCGTCGCCATGCTCGTCGCGGGATTTGCCACTGGCCGCTTTGACTTCGGTCAGCGTGAGCATCTCCTTGTCCTTTTCCTGCTTCCGTATGTCCTCGCCATCGCAAGCGGGGCAACCTCTCGAATTCCAATCGCTGAGCGCTGCGCTATTGGTGGGGCCGCTGGAATCGCCATCTGGTTCAAACCTCATGACGTCTTAATTCTGGTCGTTCTAGAGTTGTTCTTAGCTCTTCGTACTCACAGCCTGCGGCGGGTAAGGGCTCCAGAGTTTCTGGCGCTAGTACTCACGTGCGGACTTGTCTTTTCCCTCGTGTTGGTAACAACGCCTCTTTATTGCAAACAGATAGTTCCACTCTTGATAGACACTTACTGGGCCCTCGGCACCAAAACCACGTTGGCCCTCGCTCTTACCCTCAAGGTCTACCTTGCGCTTGTCTTTGCGCTATTGATTCTTTGTTTCCTCTTCCGCAGGATGCTTCGTGATTACCTCATCCTCGCCTCATTGTTGATTTGCAGTCTCGCTGCTTCCTTTGCTTTTGATCTGCAACATACTGATTGGAACTATCATCGCTACCCCCACATGGCCTTCCTTCTGCTGGCGCTGGTGTATCTCGTCATTGACCTTCTCTCTCCGTTCCTCGACAAGCTCAGCTCTAATCGTCGCTCCCTCAAGATGGCACTTATGGGCGCTCTCGCGCTCACGATCGCTGCACAAGCAATAATTCTTGTGCGTCCACGCGCGCGGCCAGAGGTAACGGAACTCAGTCAGATCTTGAGTCAATATCCGCCATCCACGACCGTCTATGTCTTCTCCATGCGCGTCCCCGCCCTCGCTACTGCCTACAATCACAATCTGAATTGGGGAAGTCGTTTTGCACACCTCTGGATGATGCCTGCCATCATCCAAAACGAGCTCGGTCATGCCAATTCCTCAGCCCCTTTCAAACGCCTCTCGCCTGAAAAGCTCGCAACTATCGCTGAGTTGCAACGCTCCCAATCTACCGATGACCTAAACCACTGGAAGCCCTATGTCGTCCTCGTTGAACACTGCGATTCCAACCATTCCTGTCAGGGCATTGAAGGCAGGTCGTTCAACATGATCTCTTGGTTCCTCGAGAGCCCGCAATTCGCTGAAGCATGGTCGCACTATCGCCAACAGCCCACAACGACCCAAAACTTTGACCTTTACATGCGTGTCCGATAACCAACGATCAAATGATTACTTTGTGACTACTAGCTCCCAGCTATTCGGAACAGGCGCAGAGGTGTCTCTCACCTTCCACCATTCATCCAGTGCCTACCGAAACCAGAAGTGCTGTTATTGACAACAAGTCATCAGCTTGGCCCATACACTGCCCCTATCGTTCCCAAGCGACTGTTGTGAGTCGCCAAATTACCGCTCAGTAGTATTTCCCACGCACTCCCTTGCAATAATGGAAGCATGAAGCGCCGCATTATCAAGCAGTACGAGCTCGTGCGGAAGATTGGCACTGGGGGCAGTGGGGTAGTGTTTCTCGCGAACGACACCCTCCTGCAGCGCCCGGTCGTCATGAAGCTCCTCAAGCGCGGCAACCTTTCCATCGAACAAATGCGCGCTACCCAGCTTCGCGAAGCGCGACTGGCCTCGGCGATCGATCACCCCAATGTGTGCGCTATCTATGACGTAGGAGAAGCTCCCACCGAATCCGGCGACTCCGAAGAAGCTTACATCGTCATGCAGTACATCCCTGGTAAGTCGCTCGACAAGATCATCTCCGAAGGACCGTCGAGCCTCCAACTTGTCCTTTCTGCCGGAATCCAGATCTCTGACGGTCTTTCTGCCGCCCACTCTCTCGGCATATTCCATCGAGATCTCAAGCCGGCGAATGTCATGCTCACCGACGGTGGTCTCATCAAGATCCTCGACTTTGGCTTGGCACGACGCCTCTCTCTCGATCAGGCTGACTTCGATCCCTCCGGACCTGCCGACGCTCGCAATCTGCCTCCTCTCGGCGCCACCTACACCGCTCGCGGGGGAACCATCGCCTATATGGCTCCTGAACAGTTCGTCACCGGGCAATCTTCGGTTCAGTCCGATATATTCGCCCTCGGCCTCATCCTGTACGAGCTTGCCACCGGCCGCCACCCCTTTCATCGCCCCGATGCTCCTGATTTCCAGACGATCCGCGCCACCCAGTTTGCGGATCCTCCGGCGCTCCGCGAAATTTCTCCCGATCTGCCTGTCGAACTTGAAAGCGTCATCCTTCGCTGTCTGGAAAAACAACCTGCCGCGCGCTTTTCCACTGCAGCCGATGTTCGTGAGTCACTCAAAACCATCATGCGGTCCATGCAGCTGGACTCAGCCCTGATGCCGGGAGGCGAGTCCTTGTCGCTGCTCCCCCAAGGTCGTCTTGCCTTCGAAACCCCCGAGGAGGAGAAGCGCACCACCGGAATCCTTTCAATGCTTGCCGAGCGCTTCCGCGAGTCAGGCTCCTCTTCCGCTGCGAAACAGAACAACAGTATTGTCGTCCTGCCATTCATTAACTTCGGTCCCGCCGACGTTGCGCCGCTCTATGGCTACGCTCTCGCCGATGCCATAGGTGCGCGTCTCACGCGCATGAGCTCTCTTGTTGTTCGCCCCTCCAGCTCGCTCATGTCGATTCCGACACAGCAGCTCGATCCATTGAGTGTGGGCAAGAAGCTTCTCGTCGACTTCGTACTTGCCGGCAACTTTCTCCGTTCCGAAAAGGGTTTCGATCTCAATTGGCAGCTCCTCGACGTGCCTGGCCAGAGCGTGCGAGCTGGAGGGTCGATCAATGTAGCCTCCTTCGATCTTGTGCGCGTCCAGACCGAGATATGCGACGAGGTCTTTAGTACACTGCAGGGAGCCGGTGGTCTGCAGAGCACACACGAGAACAACCACCGTTCTTCTTCGTCTTCGCCGTCGCAGACGGCCGCCTCGCTTAGTCAGGATTTCTCAGAAGAGTACCTCCAGGCGCGTGCTCTCCTGTCTTCTTTCATGACTCGTACCGGCAGCCGATCCGACCTCGACCGTGCCCATGAACTCTTCGATTCTGTTATCAAGTCCAACGAGAACTACGCCCCTGCATGGTCCGGACTTGGCATCACGCATCTCCAGTACACCCGCCACGGACTCGGCGGTCAGATGCACGTCCTTGAGGCTCGCCGTGCCTTCGATAAGGCGCTCCAACTGGATCCTGGCTCCGTCGAAGCCAATCTCTACCGCGTCTACATGCTCCTCTCACGCGGCGAAAAGGAATCCGCTCGCCATGGCATCGAACATCTCCTCCAGACCGCCGGCAACGACTGGAACGTCCGCATGGTCGCAGGTATCACCCTCCGCATCGACGGCATGTACGAGGAGGCGCTCGAGCAGTTCAACGCATCCCTGCGGATGAACCCATCGAACGCCGCGATGATCTATAACCATCGCGCTCGCGTTTACCAATATCAGAATCAGATGGAACTCGCCGCAGACGAGATCCAGAAAGGCCTCACACTAGAGCCACGTCAACCCCTGCTCCGAATCTCCCTCGGCTATCAGCAGATGCGCACGGGCAACCTCCCGGGGGCCATCGAGACGCTCGAAAACGTCATCCGCGATGAGGAATCGCTCCGCATCGTGTTTCCCACCATCGCTCTCTGCTACGTCCAGCTCGGCGATCGCGAGAAGGCAGCAACCTTCATCGTGGATGAGACCCTCTCCGCCGCCGAAGCCGACTCCGAAATGGCCTATCGACTGGCGACCTACTTCGCCGTCGATGGCGACGAGTCCGAGGCTCTGCACTGGCTCCGACGAGCCATCTACCTCGGCAACGAGAACTATCCATGGTTTTCGATCAATCCCGCCTGGCGGCGTCTGTCAGGGCACACTGACTTCGAGCGCATCCTCGAAGACCTGAAGAAGAGCTACCGCCGCAACCAGAAAAACTGGAAGCGTCTCCTCGCACAGGTCCGCGACTAGGGGAGTGGGCCCCCCGTACTTTTCACGCAAAGTATTCGAAAGATTCGACTTAGGTCTGGACCACGGTGCTCCACATATGGAGATCCCGACAAGTTTCCGGGCTTCTTTTGGGGCTACTTCTATTCTAGAGAATGCTGAGGGGTAAATCGGCAATCTGGCGGGGAGAACAAATTGTTTGGATGGTACAGGTTGTAGGGTTTTTCACAGGTGAGGAGTCTTGACAGCGTTCCGAGGGCCTTCCGTCCTCGATTAGGGGGCGGAACTGTGTCCGTCGCAGTGAAGAACGCCGAGGAACTTCTGCCACGGGCCGACGGCTTCGCGGTACTGATGGGCCATGATCCGGCTGATCTGATGCAAATGGGTTAGATCATGGGTGGCCCATGCGGCGAGAAGCTGCGAGAGGGTGACGGGGCCGAAGGAAGGGTGCAGGCCACGACGCTCCAGGTCTTCGGGAGTGAGAGTGAAGGATTCAAGCTCGCGGAGATTTTCCGCGCGCAGCCGGGCAAAGTCGTCGAGGAGTTGCGGAAGGGATTTGCCCTGACTGGAGCGGGTTTGGCCGAGTCGGTCAAAGGGTGTGAAGGTCTTCGATTCGCCATACTCAAGGATGATCCTTGCGCGGGTCATCCAATCGCTGGTTTCGCCGTAGGCGAGGTGGCCGACTACGTCATAGACAGACCAAGTTCCTTCACCTTCGCTGCGGTTGGTCCAGGATTCGGGGAGGTCGCGGAGGAGAGCGTTTAGGCCGGCGGGGGTGTGAGCAAGGAAGGAGATCGTTTGCTGGAGGTTGTGAGGCATGCAGTGGATTTTATCGTTTGGTGTCATGCGCGGGTTTTTTGCCAGCGAAGGGCGAACACAACACCCAGAGCGAGGAGAGCAGCTCCTGCCAGGTTCAGAATCACCTCGTAGGACGCGTGTATTTCCACATTGAAGGAACGATGAGGAACAACGCTCCCAGGAGATAGTAGAGCCGCATAAAACGCCCTCTCGCCGGTACGTTATGTATTCAACTGCAACCATCGCAGGCAAATAGATAAGGTATCCCCAGAACAGACCTTTCAAGACAGCAAGTTCACCTTTAATGATGTTTGGCTTTCTTTCACCATTTGTCATAACTCCGAGTCGACAACTGTTTGCAACGGCGGCCACAGCGCGCGTTGACAGCGTTCTACTGGCCCGCAGGCTTTCCTGGTGGGGGTGGGATGGTGATGTCGATGTCGGTGACCTTGCCGAGGGAGTCGAGCTTGGGGGTGATCTCGGATTGGTTGCCAACGACTACGATACCTAGTTTCGATTGGTCGACATACTTGTTGGCTACACGGGAGACGTCGGCGGCGGTGACCTTTTCGATGCCTTCCTTGTACTTCTCGAGAAAGTCGGAAGGATAACCGTAGAAGGCTAGTGTGACCTGCTCGCCGAGGATCTTCTCCGGCGAGTCGTAGCGGAAGATGAAGGAGTTCAGGAGATCGTCCTTAGCCTTGGAGAGCTCAGCGGCTGTGGGTGGGACGGTCTTGAGACGGTTGACCTCGTCGAGCATGGCCTTGGTGGCGGCGACGGTGGAAGCGCTCTTGGTTCCGGCGATGACGTAGAAGATGCCGGGGTGATCGTAGGAAGCGCCGAACGCACCGTCGACCGAGTAGGCGAGGCCAAGCTTCGTGCGGACGTTCTGGACGACGCGTGAGCTGAAGCCGCCGGAGAAGATCTCGTTCATGACGGAGAGAGCATAGTAGTCGGGGTTGGAGCGCTCGGTGCCGAGGCCGACGATGAGAACGTTTGATTGATTGACGTCGTCTTTGTTGGCGAAGCTAATGCCCGACTTGGGATCTGTGAAGGTAAGTTTTTCGGCGGCGAGGACCTGGCCGCGCGGAAGGGGCTCAAAGGCAGCGCGGAGCTTCTGTTCCATGGCAGCGGAGTCGAAGTCGCCGGAGACGGAGACGATCATGCCGTTGGGGACGACTGTCTTGTCGTGCCAGGCCTTTAGGTCGTCGAGTGTGACGGCGGCGACGGTCGAGTACTCAGCCTGACGTGCGTAGGGGCTGGCAGGACCGTAGACGAGCTTAATGGCTTCGCGGATGGCGATACCGCTGGCGTCGTCGTTACGGCGGGAGATGCCGGTATCCATCTGTCGTTTGGCCAGGGCTAGCTTGTCGGCCTTGAAGGCAGGATGGAGGAGCAGGTCGATGGCTGAGGCAAAAACGCCGTCGAAATCACCTTTGAGCGAGGACCAGCGCAGGGAGGTGTTGGCGGAGCCTCCGGACGTTTCGATACGGGCGGCCTTGAGCTCAAGTTGATCGTCGAGTTTGTCTCCGTCGATGGTGCCTGTTCCGCTTGTGCGCCAGGTTTGACCGTACATCGTGACAAGGCCGACTTTGTCCGCCGGCTCTTCGCGACTACCACCGCGAATAAGAATGGAGCCGTTGATGAAGGGAAGCTCGTGGTCTTCCTGGAGAAAGATGACGAGGCCGTTCGAGAGCTCGATGCGCTTCGGCTGCTGTGGCTTGAAGGCGTGGAGCGGAGGAATCGGGATCTTTTTCCAAGGTTGTGCCGGGGCCGTCGCGGTGTGGGCAGCGGGAGCCGGCTTTTCTGTGGTGGCAGCCTGCGCGAAGGCAAGCGAAGGAACGGCCGCGAGGCCGAGGATAGTTGCTGCGATAGGCAAGCGATACAGGCTCATGGAATGGTTCACTCCGCACCTCCCTGGTTCTTTGCGGCAGGTTTTTGTGGAGCGATAAACTCGATGCGCGCGCTGGTGCGGTTACTGTCGAGGAAGATCTTGTTGGCCACGCGGCGAATGTCAGCCTTAGTGACGGCGTCGATCTTGTCGAGATCGCGGAAGAGTTGGCGCCAGTCGCCAAATCGCGTCTGGTACTCGGCGAGCTGATGGGCGAGACCGTCGTTGTCAGCGAGGCCGCGCAGCAGGTCGGCCCGGGCCCGAGTCTTGAAGCGGGTTAGCTCGTCGTCAGTGACATCTTCGTTCTTGAGGCGGTCAAGCTCTTTGTGAATGGCAGTTCGAACATCGTCCGGAGTGTGCCCCGGGAGTGGAACGGCGTAAAAGGCGAAGAGGCCAGGGAATTTGTAGCCGGGGAAACCGGAGAAGCCTTCGGCAGTAGCGGCAATGCGCTGATCGCGAACGAGCGAGCGATAGAGGCGCGCTGTTCGCCCGTTGGAGAAGATATCGGTGATCGCGTCGTAGACGGAGTCGTCTGGGTCGCGGTAGTCGGGGCGGTGGTAGCCCTCGAGGTAGAAGGGTTGCGTGGCCTCTTTGATGACAACGGATTTTTCGGCGAACTGTGGCGGTTCGACGGTAGTCATCGGAGTGGGCTTGGGACCAGGGGGGATCTTCGAGAAGTAGCGCTCGAGGATGGGCATGGCCTCAGAGGATTTGAGGTCGCCGACAACGGCGATAACGATGTTCGAGGGAACGTAATACTTCTTGTGGAAGTCCTCGGCTTCGGTGGCGCTGACCTGAGAGATTTCGCTCTCCCAACCGACGCCCGGGCGGCCGTATGGGTGCGCAACATAGGCGGCTGCAAGAAACTGTTCAACCATGCGGCCTACCGGAGACGAGTCGGTGCGCATGCGGCGCTCTTCCTGGACAACGTCCCGTTCCTTATAAAATTCGCGCTGGACCGGCTGAGCGATGCGCTGGCTTTCGAGGTACGCCCAGAGCTCGAGACGGTTTGATGGCATGGACCAGAAATACTGTGTGGAGTCTTCGCTGGTGGAAGCGTTGATGCCCGTGGCACCGTTTTGCTCGGCGATCTCAGAGAACAGGTTGGGGATAACGTACTGCTGCGCGGCTTCCTGGGCGTCTTCGAATGCCTTTTTCATTTGGGCGAGCTTGGCAGCGTCTTGGCCGACGCGCTTTCGGTACTCTGCGTCGTATGCTGCGTAGGCCTTCTCTACCTTTTCGAGAGCGAGTTTTTCGGCGGGGTAGTTAGTTGTGCCGATCTCATGGGTGCCCTTGAAAGCCATGTGCTCGAACATGTGAGCTAAGCCACTATCTCCCTGAGGGTCGTTGGCCGATCCGGCGTCGACGAGCGTGTAGAAGCTAAATACAGGGGCCTCGGGGCGCTCGCAGACGATGAGGGTGAGGCCGTTGGGCAGAACCTTGACGTGGGTCCGCTTCTCGAAGCTCGCAAGATCCTGGGCGCGGACTACATTTCCAAGTGCGAGACCGAGAGTCAAAGTTAGAAGCACACGCTTGACGTGCACGAGGAACCTCCTAAGAAACTAAAGCCGGAAGACTTACTATACCGAAGTCGAGCCCGCATTTTTGTTCGACGCAGACAAGGATGAATCGCTTCGTCACTTAAAAAGAAAGTCCCGGGTCATCGATGGTGCTGATGACCCGGGAGGGAACAGGGAAGTGGTTAGAAGAGGATTCTGCCGCCGACCTGGATGACCCGGTTGCTGAAGCTTCCACCCTGGATCGAAGAGTTGATCTGTCCGAAGGTTGGAGAGTTCAATGTTGCGACCGGTGCCGGGAGATTGGTCAGGTTGAAGACGTTGGTCGACTCACCCCGCAACTGGAAGGTCCATCGCTCATAGATGTGGAAGTCCCGGAAGAGCGAAGCATCGATGCTGCGACGCCCAGGAGAATCGACGGCGTTCTGGCGAACGGTTCCGTCCGATCCTGCAGGTCCCGCGCCTTGCTGCGGGCAGGCAGGGTTGCCATTGAGCGGCCCGCTGGACTGGCAGAACTGAGCGGCGCTGATCCAGTTTTTGACCATGGCGCTGCGCGAGCCGCCATTGTCCGTAACCATGGCACGCGATACTCCGGGCATGAGGTTCGGACGGTCGTTGGTCACGCCGTCCCCGTTGTTGTCCGTGCCGGTCGTGATGTTGAATGGATTGCCGCTCTGCAGCCTCACAATCGACGTGATCGTCCATCCATTCGCGATGAAGCGTGCCGCACGGTTCTGGAAGTTGGCGTTCGGCTGCCACACCAACGAGAACGCAACGACGTGCCTCTGGTCAAAGCTCGAACGCTGCCGGTCGAGCCAGCGATTATTCACGTCCTGGGGCGTGGTATCGGCACTGTTGCCCGTGTTACCGGCGGTATCAAGGTTTTCGCTCTGCAGCGACTTCGACCATACCCAGAAGCCCTGTGCGCTGAAGCCGTGCGACATACGCTTCTGCACCGTGACCTGCAGGCCGTGGTAGTTGGAGCTCTCTGACGACTGAATCTGGGAGATCGTCGAGAGGATCGGGTTCGATGCGGAAGCTGTTGTAGTTGCCGCATAGGATTTTGCGTTGTACGGACGGCGGTTATTGGAGGTTCCGCTGGCGTTCGCGTATGAGCAAGCGAGTGTAGCATCGATGCACGATGCTCCCGATGCCCCGGCCGACGTCAGATTGAACTGTGGATAGTTGACGTCCAATTCCATTGGGAGCTTGCGTCCCATAGAGGCAACGTAGCTGCCTGTGAACACGAATCCGTTCGCAAGCTGCTGCTCGAATCCTACATTCATCTGATAGATCTCGGGCCAGCGGAAGTTCGGATCGACGGGGATGATGGCTGCCGGTATCACGACGTACTTGGGGTTCTTAGCATCGTAGACAAAGGGATAGGGAGAACGGCCTACGCCGCCGGCGATACATGCCGGATCGCCGCCGCAGAAGTCCTTCGGGTCGGTCGCATAAGGGTCCGATACGTGAATCACGTTGCTGAACGAGGGGCGTCCGGAGAACGGCTCGCCATTCGACGGATAGTTGAACAGGTTGCCTCCGATGGAGCCATAGAAGATGCCGGCAGCCGCATGAATGACCGTGTGTCCGCTCGGGTAGGGGGTCCATGCCATGCCAACGCGTGGCGAGACGTGATTGTAACGCGTTGATACACCGGAACGCGGAACACCCGGGTCGCCCGGCAACAGCACGCCTTTGATGTTAGTGGGAGCGGTGGTCGACTGCACTCCGGGAACAAAGTTCATCGTCATGTTCTGGGTGTTCGTCGGCGCGGTCTGGATGTCATACCGGAGGCCCAGGTTCAGGGTCAGGTTCGGAAGGGCGCGCCAATCATCCTGGAAGAACAGTCCGTAGTTGAAGTAGTTTGCGTTTGCGTATACCGGCACGTCCTGGTTCATGGTGTTCGGGCTACCGAAGAAGAAATCGGTAATTGCGGCGGAGGAACGGTTCGCCGTATTGGTATGCGCGGTAAAGGCGAATACGCCGTAGTTGTTCAGCGTGGTCTGTTGTGCATCGTTTTCACGGTTGGCTTCGCCGCCGTAGTAGAGGGTGTGCTTTCCGTGCGTCGAACTCACAATGTCACGAATGGCGTAGACGTTGCTGCCTGTGACCGGACCTGTGATGGCATTTCCTGCGGTAAACCAACCGCTGGGCGCCAGCTGGGGACGCGCGCAGCCGGCCTGCGCCGGGACGCCGCAGATCTGGCCGTTCGGCAGCTGCTGGGCAAACTTGGAGCCGTAGTTTGCGAGGCCCTCGGCGGGGCTCGGAACGCGACCGCCCATCAGGCGGGTGTAGTTGAGGCTGACCTGATTAACGGTGTTGCTGTTGATGGTCCATGTGTGGGCAATGTTGGCCTGATGCTGGAAAAAGGTGTAGTCGTGCACGACCCAGCCGAGGATATTGTTTCCGGAGGGGTTGACGATGTAGTCGCCGGTCTGGTGGAAGTAAGCCAAGCTAAGTCGCTGTTTGGGCGTCATCTGATAGTCGCCCTTGTAGAGCTGTTCATTGGTCTTTTGACGGTAAGGGCTGTACGTCTGAAGGGCGTAGTTTCCATTTCCCGGAGAGGGTTGAATGAGGCCTGCCTTGATGATCGCGGAAATTGCGGGATCAAAGGTGGAAGGGTTGCAAATGTTGCCGGGGCACCATGCTGTGGCTTTGGGCAGATACGGATTGCAGGCCCAGAACTTTGTTGCTGACTGTGCTGCGACGACGCACTTCTGATTGTCCGGCGGCGCCGTTCCGGTAGGAATGTTCTCTGTGAAGTTTCCCTGCATCATCGCGGCGCTGGGAACGCCGGCAGGATTGAGGACGTTGGCTGAGACAAACCGGAAGCCGGCGTAGGACCCGAACAAGAAGAGCTTGTCGCGCTTGACGGGACCACCCACCGTAAAGCCGAAGCGGTGCTGATTGTAGGGAGTCTTCTGAGTGCCGTTACGGAGGGTGGCGTTGAAGTTGCGCTCGCGGTAGAACTCAAAGGCCGAGCCGTGGAACTGGTTGGTTCCGGACTTGGTGATGACGGATACAACGCCGGCTGAGTTGCGGCCGTACTGTGCCGAGAAATTGTTGGTGTCGACGCGGAACTCGCGGATGGCGTCAGGATTGGGGAGCGGGTTGCCGGTGTTGCGGATACCGTTCATATTGGATCCGCCGTCGAGGTAGTAGGCGACCTGTCCGACGCCAGAGTCGCTTGAACCGTTGATCTTGACGTGCTGCTCCGGGGAGCCGAGGGGGTTGATGACGCCACCATTCGCTCCGGTGCCGGCGGCGTTGTTATTCTGCACGCCAGGAGTCAGATCGAGCAGGGTATATACATTTCGGTCCACCAAGGGCAGGTTGTCGATTTCGACGTTGCTGATGGTGCGGCCGAGAGTGGAGTTGTTGGCATTGATCAAGGGAACGTCGGCGGTGACCTCTACGGTTTCGCCCGTGGTTCCTACCTGAAGCTGAAGATCGAGGTCGGCGTTCTGCAGGACGGAGAGTGTAATGCCGGACCGGTCGAGGGTCTTGAAGCCGGGGGCAGCTACCGTGATCTTGTAGGGGCCTACGGGAAGGAATTCTTCACGATAGGAGCCGCTTTCCTTGCTCTTCGTGGTGCGAACATAGTTAGTCTCTGTCTGCGTCAGTGTGATGGATGCGCCGGGTATGGCCGCGCCGGTGGTGTCGGTAACCGTGCCTGAGAGCGTTGCAGTGCTGAGCTGCGCCATGGCATCGGCTGAGAGCCCGATGGCCAGGAGCGCAAGCAGCGTGAGTCGCCAGCCTCGGAAGAAAAAGGCGTTATTCATTTGTTGCCTCCAGAGTCAAACGTTTGTCTTGTCCCAGTTACTTTGAGGTCGAAAGACGGTATTTTTGGAATCGCTGAAAGATAGTTCGCTGAATGAACAATTGTCAATCGTTCTTATCGGTCACCCTGATGAAAAGGTGACCGAAATGGCAATCGCCGCGTCGTTATTGGGCGCCAACGATTCCGATTTGAACTGCGCATACCACGAAAGTGGTACGCGCAGTATGCAGTTTCTTGGCTGTTCAACTCAGATTGAGGACAGCACCGGCGACTCCCTTCGCCTGGATCGCTAGAGCACCCGGGGCGGAACCGCTCAGCTGAACCGTAATTCGTGCGCGGCCATTCGCGAGTTCGACAACGCGGGAGCCGTCAGGAGTGCCGCGGTTGTCGATCAATCGGCCACTGCCTGCAAGCGTAAAACGTACACGGGCGCGGGAATCAAGGCACAGCACTCCTTCCACGTCGAGTAGTTTTGCTTCGATCGTGATTCTATCGGTGCTGCGTTGAAGTTCAGTTAGCGTTAACTTTGATGCTTTGCTCCAAACCCTGGTCTGGTAGTCGAAAGCGACTTCGTCAACAACAGTGGTTGAACCTTTTTTTGCTACTACTCGAAGTTTGTTCGTGCCTTCTACAAAAGGCGTCATCCATCGAAGACCGGCGGCAGGAAAATTCTGACTGTTGCGTGTGCGGGAGCCGAGGGACTTGCCGTTCAGGAAAAGCTCGGCAATTTCGCAGTTGGAGTACACCTTGACCATCTTCGGCTCGCCGGGTGCTCCCCACCGGATTGGCCACGTGTGGCCGTAGATGTGGGCCATGGGGACGTCAGACCAATAGGACTGGAAGACGAAGTAAGACTCCTTCTTTTGCATATCGCGAGTGACGAGTCCCTTTTGATTGACGCGTGGGACAGGATTCTCCACGCGAAGGGGCGTAGTGAAGTCCTTGAACACCCACTGTGCAGATCCGGCAAACCAGTCAAGGGTCTCCTGAACCTTGAGGTGCCAGTCGAAGAGGTTGCAGGCGTAGGTCTCTGACCAGTCCCCATCGCGGGAGACGCGAGCCTCGCCGCCACTCTTGAGATAGGCCATGCCGCGTTCGTCCGTGCCGTGGCCGGTGGCGATCTGGGCTAGCGCCTTGTCCGGGTCTTCGGAGTGGCGGCCGGCATGGCTGTCCGCTCCCCACTCAGCGTGAAAGAGGTGCTTAACGCGTTCCCGCTGAGTCTCAAGCGACTTCTGATACTCGGGGTATGTCCCGCTGTACCAGCCAGCCCAGATGGAGGGGGAGTAGACGTCGGGAATGTCGCGGCAGAAGTCGCAGCGGCGGATCGTAGTCATGCGCGAGGGATCGAGCTGATGGGCAAGATCGCGAAGTTCGGTAAGGTAAGCGCGGATTTTTTCCTGGTTGATCTCAGGGTACTCGGTTGGCCAGTCGTTCTCGTTGCCCAGGCCCCAGAGGAGCACGCTTGGATGGTTGTAGTGCTGCGAGATCATGTTGCGCAGGGTGCGGCGGCCCATCTCCTGGAAGGTGTCGTTACCTATACCGCCGCGGCACCAGGGAATCTCCTCCCAGACGAGTAGCCCGAGGCGATCGCAAAGGTCAAGCACACGACGGGATTGCTGGTAGTGGGCGAGACGGATGAAGTTCGCACCCATATCCTTAATCAGGCGCATCTCCTGCTCAAGCAGGTCGTCGGGCATGGCAGCGGCGTAATCTGCATGGTCTTCGTGACGGTGAGTTCCGCGTAGAAGCAGCCTCTCGCCGTTTAGTTTAAAGGGGCCACGGTCAACCCATTCAGTGTGCCGGATCCCGAAGGTTTCTCGGGCCAGGTATTTGCCGGCGGAAGTAGTAATGCTGATGCGGCACTGGTAGAGGTTAGGAGCGGCAGGACTCCAGAGTTGCGGAGCGTCAAGCATAAACGCGGTAAGAGACTTTGTGCCCGTCCACGAAGGAAGAGATCGCTTTGCCGTGTGAACCGAGGCACCCTTCGCGTCGAGAATTTCAATGTCGATAGCGATAGAGCCCGTGGCATTGGTCGGGGTGTACAGTGAGGCGACTACCTCAACTTTGGCAGGAGATTTTGGCGTCGAGAGATTGGTTTTGATATGAACCGTCTCGATCGATACCGATGGGACGTAGACGAGGTTCACATGCCGATACATGCCCCCATAGAGAGTGAAGTCGCTCAGGTCCGACGGCATGCGATCGAGATCGCGGGAGTTATCGCAGAGGATTGCGAGCGGAATTCCGTCAGTCGTTTTCTTCCTTTTGGGGGCCAGCGTCTGTGGGGGTAGTTTCGCAACGGCGTCGGTGATGTCGAAGACGAACTCATCATAGCCTCCGATGTGTTTGCCGACGAGAGTATCGCCCACGTGTACCGTCGTATCCTGACCGGTACCTTCGAAGTGCAGGAGCGTACGTCCGTTCGGATACGGATTCGCGATAAGGACGTGGGTGCGGTACCAGCCGGGTCCGCGATACGCGGGAACATCCGGGTCGCAACCATCGTAGGCATTAAAACAATGAGGCATCGTAACAGTGGCGAAGGGAGCGACCTCATCGCTGTGCCACACCTCCCACGGACCGCCCAGTGACCCCTGAAAGTACTCCCATCCAGAGGAGAGACGGTGGCTGTTTGTTTCGGCGGTCTCACCATTGTCTGCGGCTAGCCGAGCAAGCGAGGCGCCGAGGGATGAGTTCGAAAGAAGAGAGGCGGCGGTGGCCGCAGAGGCGCTGGCTTTTAGGAACTGTCTGCGAGTGGGCATGTAAGGGGCGAAGACTCCAATGCTCTACCGTTGGTATGGGAAAGACGCTCAGCCAGGAGGACGATCTACGGCATATAATTCAGACCGTCTACAAAATGAATGGCTTCCAGTGATATAAAGACTCGTCCTTGTTGATGTCAAGCAACGAGGACGCGAACGAAGAGGTAAAGTGGTGCAGATTTCACTCTGCAAAATCGTTTGATTGCCGTACTGCACTTGATGCCTGTACTGAAAGATCGGGACGCCCAGATGCCAACGCCACCAACGCACACGTTCACATTTACTCGAAAGCAGAGCGCTTCAAATAAGACTCCGCGCCAGATCAATCGCAACCTGGTGTTCAATCTGATTCGTACGCGCCAGCCGATCTCGCGCGCCGACCTCGCGCGAGTCTCCGGCCTACAGCGCAGCACGATTTCGCTGATCGTCGAGGACCTGATTCATGAGCGGTGGGTGCTGGAGGGTTCAACGGGCCGTCTTCCCCGAGGCCGTCGGCCAACATTTTTGGAACTGAACCATCAGCGTGCGGTGATTGCGCTGGATATTCACCCTGCGCAGACAACAGTTGCGGTAGCAGACCTTGGCGGCAGGATAGTGGCTCAGAACGTTGTCGCCTTGCCGAGCGATCCGAACAAAGCCATCACATCGATTGTTGCCGCAATCCGCAAGCTGATTGCAGACCATTCCGACAAATCGTTCGACGGCGTCGGCATCAGTCTTCCGGGGAGAGCCGATCCGCAACTGAAGAAACCGATCTTCGCTCCGAACGTAAACTGGCCTGTTCAAAGCATCAAGTCCAAGATCCATCGCGCGACCGGGCTTCGCGTAGAGATCGATAACGTCGCGAATGCCTGTGCTCTCTCCGAAGTTTGGTTTGGCGATAGCGACGGAGTCCAGGACCTGGTGGTCGTGAACGTCTCAGAAGGCATTGGAACAGGCATCTTCTCGAACGGTCGCCTTCTTCGCGGAGCAAATGGAATGGCGGGGGAGTTTGGCCACGTTGAGATGGAGCAAGACGGCCATCCATGCGGCTGCGGCGGAAGGGGCTGCTGGGAGACGGTGGCATCGAATCGTGCAGGACTGCGCTACTATCGCGAGATCACCGGCAATGGCGGCCCTCAGAGCTTCACCGCGCTAGTAAAGATGGCCCAAGCCGACGACAAGAATGCCATTCTTGCCCTGGAGAAGATGTCCAGCTTCCTTGGGCGCGGCCTTCGTATGATTGCATCGGCTCTCGCGCCCAGCGAGATCATCATCGTGGGAGACATAACCAGCGCATGGCATCTGTTTGGTCCGAAGATTGAAGCTGAGTTGAAACACAATGCATTTTCCAAGGCTCCAAAGCTTCGTCCCTCATTTGAGGGCAATACCGCGAGACTGCGCAGTGCAGTCGCGCTCGTCATGAACCAGGGTCTCAATTAATAATCGAAAGGATTACGTCGTCCATGCTTTTTGCCGATCTTCGATCGCCCCGTCCGTCTCTGTTTGAGAAAAAGGCTCTTCGCCGTGCTGGAGCGCTTGGCCTTGTTGCGTTCAGTCTGCTGGGCTCGAGCGCTGTGACACTGGCCCAAAACAAACCTGTTCCGGATTCGAAGAACTCAGGCAGCGCGCCGGATGACCCCGGTCCATTGGCGACCGACCTCTCCTCGGAGATTAAGCCGAAGGCGATCCAGGCGGTTATCAAGAAAGTTGCCGACTGGCAACTGAAGGAGGCACAGCCGAGCTTCAACCGGCTGTGGACCTACGCTGCGATGTACGACGGCCTGCTGGCTGCATCGGATGCGACTGGCATCCCGACCTATCGCGACGCTGTACTGAAGTACTCCGAAGAAGAGAAGTGGCTTCTGATTGACAATCGCTTTCCGCATGCTGACGACGAGGCGATGGGCAAGTCGTACATGTATCTCTACCTCCGCGATCCAAAAGGAGCGCGCAAGCCGATTCGGATGGCAAACACCAAGGATGTGATGGATCGTCTCGTCGTACGCCCGGATGACCCGGCGAAGTTGGTCTGGTGGTGGTGTGACGCGTTGTACATGGCTCCGCCGGTGCTGTCGCAGATGTATAAGGCGACAGGCGACAAGAAGTATCTCGAGTACATGGACAAGGAGTGGTGGCAGACCTCGGCGAAGCTCTATAGTCCAACCGACCATCTCTACTTCCGCGACGATCGCTACTTGACCCAGAAGCAGGCCAACGGCAAAAGCCTTTACTGGTCGCGGGGTAACGGATGGGTGCTCGGAGGCTTGGTGAAGGTACTGGAGATCATGCCGAAGGACTATCCGACGCGACCAAAGTATGTGCAGCAGTTCAAGGAGATGGCGGAGGAAGTAAAGAACATCCAGGGTGAAGATGGCCTGTGGCGCTCAGGGCTTCTGGATCCGGGAGCGTATGACCTACCTGAGGTCTCGGGATCGGCGTTCTTCACCTATGCGATTGCGTATGGCATCAACGAACACATTCTTGATCGCAAGACGTATCTTCCTGTAGTCCAGAAGTCATGGCCGGCAATGCTGAAGCACATCTATGCTGACGGTCGGTTAGGTTCGATTCAGCCGGTCGATGGTCAGCCGGGTAAGTTCAAGGCATCCTCCAGCCATGTGTACGGTGTCGGTGGCTTCCTGATGGCGGGTTACCAGATGAACCGTTTGGCCGGCGGCAAGTAGTCTAGCTCAAAACAAAGAGAGCCGTTGCGAAGGATTGCAGCGGCTCTTTTGCATTTCGGCGAAGCCTACGAGATCCACAGTAAGGGCTGACGGATCGGGAAGTTGCGGATTACTTCAGGAACGCTCGGATCAGGATTGAGGCGCCTCCACACGGTAAGGTACTCCGGTTTGTCGTAAGCAATGCCTGCGAAGAGCAATGCGGGGTTGCGGACAGGGAAGTCGTCCCAATGCTCGACGTCGTGCGTATAAGGCCACTTCGACTTGTCATCGATAAAGGGCACCATGAACTCCATCATCTTCGCGAGGCCGCGGCCGTCGGGCGTCGAAAAGGGCCAAAGCTCTTCTTGCCTTGTGGAAAGACTCTGCGCGATACCGCAAAGCACATCCATGTCAAAGAGCGAGTAACTGTATGGTTTGGTTCGTGCCAGTTCCAGCGGAAGGCTGCCGTCGGGAGCAATCTGCTTCGGAATAAGCACTGTCCGGAATCGGTTGCGGCACCAATCCATGACCTCGTTGTTGCCGGTGAAGCGAGCAAACTCCCCTGCCTGGAGCACCCAGCACGTGCCGTGGTTGTTCTCGGCGTCTCGTTCCTCCTGCCCATTCTTTGACGTGCGCATCCACTCGAGATACTCCGCGAACCAGCGAAGCGTTTCGCGTCCGTATTTCAGCGCACTGGCATTGTTCAGTAGCGTGGCGGCGCGCGCAACCTCGACAAGGTGCAGTGTGTCGATGATGCC
>Ga0070671_100000959_pt1 | contig 21132 bp, 21 predicted proteins | sample KBSS73metaG_FD_65341 | JGI IMG/M metagenome (GOLD analysis project Ga0070671, IMG submission 65341) | Switchgrass rhizosphere microbial communities from Kellogg Biological Station, Michigan, USA - KBS S7-3 metaG | ecosystem: Host-associated > Plants > Roots > Rhizosphere > Soil ...
CTACTACCACACCGGCAAGGAGAAGGCGGTGGTCGGCGTCGCGCGCGCCATCGGCGATGCGTATCCGGATCCGGACGATGCGACGGGGAAATCGTTCGTCGTCGACGTGGCGCCGGAGAAGAAGCTGCCGCGTCCCGTGACGCTGGCGGAAATCAAAGCGGACCGCGCGTTTGCCGACTTTCCACTCGTGCGCATGTCGCGTTTGTCGGTGATGCCGGTCACGGACAGCGAGTGGACTCGCATCGAAAAGATGAGCCGTGGGTAAGGTATGGGTTCGCTGCGTTGTTGCGCTGATTGGCGCTGCCGTCATCACAGCAGCCGCTGTTCGCGCCGAAGACACGCCGTCGGTGCTCATCTCGCGTCAACTGTCGGAAACTGAACATCTCTCCGTTGGCGACGTCATCCGCCTCAGCACGTCCGATGACGGCCGCAACGTTCGGCCGTTCCGCATCGCGGGCGTCTATGAGCCGACGCCGGATCCGGCGAAGTTGGGAGCCGTCATCCGCGAGGTGCAGCTGCACCTTCCGGATCTCCTCGCGCTGACGCGCGAACCAGGAACGCCGAGCGGCAGCGAATACGTCCAGACGATCAACGTCGCGCTCGTCGATCCGAACGATGCCGCCGTTTTCTCGCGCGACGTCCGCGCCCGGATGCCCGGCATCGACGCCCAGCCGGCGGCCGGCGCCGCCGAATCGACAGGGCCATTCATCGTGCTGCGACGATTTCACCTGGCCATCGCGATTGTCACAATCGTCGCGTCGACGGTGTTTCTGCTGGCCCTCACCATCATGCTGGTGGATGAACGGCGCGCCACCGTCGGCGTCCTTCGCCTGATTGGGCTGCCGACCGGGCGCATCGTGACACAGCTGTTTCTGGAAGGCGTCCTGATCGCGGTCGTCGGCTCGGTATTCGGCCTGGCGCTCTCGCTGCTTTCCGAGGGCATCATCAACCGCTTCTTCCAGTGGCGCTACGACACCGCACTCGTGTTCGTGCGCGTCACCCCGCAGGTCGCGGCCATCTGTGTCGCGATTGCCGTTCCGCTCGGTGTCTCCGCGACCGTGATCGCATCCTGGGCGCTGCTGCGGCGCAGCGGTCTCCGGCTCGCCCGGCGATGAACGCAGTCGGCTTTGCGTGGCGCAGCCTCGTTCGCCAGCCGGCGCGGGCCGCGCTTGGCGTGCTCGGCGTTGCCGCTGTCGGCGCGCTGCTCTTCGACATGCTCCTGCTCTCGAACGGTCTCGTGATTTCGATGCGCGGCCTGCTCGACAGCACCGGTTTCGATCTGCGCGTCACCGCGACGGACGCGCTGCCGGGCCAGGGTCCGCTTGTTCCGAACGCCATCGATCGCACTCACGACATCGCCCGGCTCGCGTCCGTGCGCTCGGCCGTCGCCCTCCGCTTCGCGAATGCGCTCGTGCTGGCGGGCGAACCGCGGGGCGTGTACACCTCGCTGCAGGGGGTTGCCGCCAGCGGACCGTCGCACCCGTGGACGATCCTGCGCGGACGCGACATCGCGCCGGATCGCGCCGAAATCGTCGTCAACGAGAACACCGCCACGCGTGCGCGGCTGACGCCGGGTTCGCGCGTCATGCTGCGTGCATCGTGCAACGACGGGCCGGAGGCGCTTCCGCCGGTGCCGTTCGACGTTTCCGGCATCGCACAATTCCCGTTCGACACTCCAAACGGGACCACGGTCGCGATGTCGCTGGAGATGCTGGCGCGAGCGTGCGGCGGAAACGAATCGAATCAGGCCGACGTCATCATGGTGGCATCGCAGGAAAGTGCCGGGCCCTCCGTGGCCGTGGCCGACGTCGCGCGGCTGCTTCCAGAGCTGCACGTGATGAGCAACGCCGAAGCGGTGAACCGTTTCGAGCGCGGCGGCTTCACATATTTCCGGCAGATTTCGACCGTGTTGACCGCAGTCACCCTTTCGTTCGCGGTGCTGCTCATCACGGTGCTGCTGACCGTGTCGATCAATCAGCGCCTCGGTGAAATTGCCGCGCTGCGAGCGCTGGGATTCTCCCGATGGCGCGTCGTCGCGGACGTGTTCTGCGAATCAGTGCTCATCGTCGGCGGTGGCGGGCTGCTCTCGCTGCCGGCCGGCGGCCTGCTCGCCCTCGCACTCGACCGCATCCTGAAACGCATTCCAGGCATTCCGGCGGACGTCCATTTCTTTGTCTTCGAGCCCAGCGCCCTCCAGGTGCATGTGCTGCTCCTCGCGGGCACCGCCGTGGTGGCGGCGCTCTACCCGATTCGCGTCGTGGCCAGTCTTCCCATCGCGGCTACGCTGCGGGACGAGGTGGTTGGATGAATACCACCGAATCCAGAACCGAACCGCGAACCGGAACGCGAACCGAGAACAGTGAAGGCAGAATGGTGAACGGCCGGATCGTCGAAGCCACCCACATCAGCCGCATCTTTCCGATGCCGGCCGGGCCGGTGACCGCGGTGGCCGACGTCACGCTGGAGATTGCGCCCGCGGATCACATCGCCATCCGCGGACCTTCCGGATGCGGAAAGTCGACGCTCCTGCACATGCTCGGTTGTGTCGAGCCGCCGACCGCGGGCACGCTGCTGTTTCGCGGCGACGATGTCACGACGTTGTCGGACCGCAAACGAAGTTTGCTGCGCCTCCGCCAGATCGGCTTCGTGTTTCAGCGTTTTTTCCTGTTGCCGATGCTGACCGCCGCGGAAAACATCGAGTTGCCGCAGTCGGAAGCTAAAGTGCCGAAGGCCGAGCGCCGGCAGCGTACGAAGGAGCTGCTCGAGTACGTAGGGCTCACGGCGCGCGCGGATCACCGGCCGTCGGAACTCTCGGGCGGTGAAATGCAGCGGGTGGCGATCGCACGCGCCCTGGCGAACAAGCCTGGACTGCTGCTCGCCGACGAGCCGACGGGCGAGCTCGATCGTGCGACCGGTGAACAGATTGCGTCGCTCCTCGACCGCGTCAATGCGGATGGTACCGCACTGGTCATCGTCACGCACGATCCAGCGCTCGCCGAACGAAGCACGCGTATTCTGAGCATGCGCGACGGACGCATCGACAGCGAGGCGGCATCCATATGATCGGCAGACTCGCGGTGCGCTCGCTGACCGCCCACCCTGTTCGCTCGGCGGTGCTAGCCGCGGGTTTCGGCGTTGGCGTCGCCGTGATGGCCATCCTGCTTGGCGTCGCCGAAATCGTGCTTTCACAGGCGAGGTCGTCAGAGCTGGTCGGCGGCGGCGACGTCGTCATTCGCCTGCAGCCGTCGGTGCCCGCACGGATGGTGACATCCGGAGCGCTCCAATCGGATCAGTTGCGCCGCCGAATCCGCGCGGCCGGCCCGTCGCATACGGCGGCGTTGTATCTGGTTCGCGACGATCACACCGTGCGCATTGACGCGCACGGCGGTATTCCCAGCATCGAAAAAGCGATGGGCGACTCGGAGGTTGCGTCCCACGACGAGTGGCAAGACACGTCGGACGACGTCGCGTGGACGCAGACGAACCCCGAGACCCTGCTGCGGCAAATCGATCGCTTTCATGATGTCCCCGACGCGCCAATGTGGCAGGACTCGTGGGCGGAATGGCTCTACTTCAACGGTCGGGCGCGCGATGCGCGGTTCTATCTGACCTTCATGGTGGGACCGCGCCAAAGCGATGGCGGACGTCAGGCGGGCGTCCGCCTGCAGCTCGACCGCGGCGGAACGGTCGAAAACTTCAGCGCGTCCGCGCGGCTGAGCGACGCGGATACCAAGCGCGCGCCGGAACTCACGATCAACGGCAACAAGGTCCGTTTGGACGGCTTGCGCTATCTCATCGATCTCGATCTCGTTGGTGCGAACGGTCGTGCCGTTCGCGGGCAAGTCAGCGTCGAAGCCTCGCCGGGACGCCTCGTCCCGCCAATTGAAATCGGGGGTGCGCGGGGCTGGCGCACAGGCTACGTCGTGCCTGTGATGTCAGGAAATCTCGACGGGACGATCGACGTCGCGGGCGAGCGCGTGTCATTCGCCGGGGGCGTGGGGTATCACGACCACAATTGGGGTTTCTGGCGTGGCGTGTCGTGGCAATGGGGGCAAGCGCAGCAGGGCGATTTGTCGCTCATCTACGGCCGCGTGTTCCCGCCTCCGGACGCCGCTGATCCGGATCGTATTCCCGGTTTCGTGGGTGCGCTGGGACCTGGTGGCCCGCTCGGCTACGCGACCAACGTCAGGATTGAGGAGGCGAACGACACGAACGGTCAACCACGCACAATCACAATCGTCGGACGCAGCCCGCTGCTCGATGTGCGAATGCAGTTCCAGGTTGGATCGGTGGTGACGACGCCAATGGCGCAGGGAACGCTGTCGAGCGACTTGAACTTCCTTCAGATGCGCGGGCAGTACACGGTGACGGGACACGCTGGGGAACGCGACATCAACTTCGTCGCGCAGGGATCCGCCGAGACCTTTCGAGAAAATCCCAAGGAGCAAATCCCAAAGCCCAACTCCCAATAGCGCGATTTCCCCTTATCGCAAGTTCAACGCATGCCGCGCCGCAATCTGCGCACGGCCACGGCGCCGAGCGAGCGTCTCCAGACGATCCGGCAACGGCAGTTTCGCCTGCGTCGCATTCCACCCTCGCGCCAGCTGAGCGGCGACCACACGTCTGCGGTCCATCTCCATTCGGAAGCATTCGAAGCAGAGCGTCCTCGGACGCTCGAGCGTTGGGTCTTCCTCGTGAGCGGGCCGAAAACCGTAGCGCGCTTCTCGGGCTCGGCAGGCGGCGCACAATCGGGGAAGGTGGGACGAGGATGGCGAGTCAGGCGAGTGGGGCGAGTAGGCCGGTTGAGGCTGGGATCCAGCCCTACCCGCTTCACTCGCCGTACCGACCTCACTCGCCCTACCCACGTCACGCGCCTCTTCGGCATCTCGCGCGTCATAGAGCGCCATTTGCATGAATCGTCTCCTCTGTTGAGAAAGACTACGCAAACCCTGTGACAGACTAGGTCAATGCCTTCTGTATTGGAGACGAGGGCCGAGGACGAGCTGTTCCGACTTCCGCTCTCCGAGTTCACCGCCGCGCGCAACGCGCTCGCGGCGAAGCTGAAGAAGGACGGCGACTCCGCTGAGAGCGACCGTATCAAGGCGCTTTCGAAACCGCCGGTCTCCGCCTGGGTGGTCAACCAGCTGTACTGGAAGCACCACTCGGCGTTCGAACGCCTCCTGACGGCTGGCGAGCATTTCCGGAACGCTCAGGCGGCGCAGCTTTCGGGGAAGTCCGCCGATCTGCGTGGACCGCTCGAGGAACGCCGCGAAGCGCTGGGCGAGTTGACGAAGCGCGCAACGCAGGTGCTCACCGACGCAGGTCACACGCCGTCGCCCGACATGATGCGGCGCATCATGACGACGCTCGAGGCCGTGGCCACCTATGGGAACGGTGCGGGCGCTCCGCCGCCAGGCCGGTTGACGGCTGATGTCGATCCTCCGGGTTTCGAAGCGCTGGCGGCACTTGTGCCCACAGGCGCCGGCCACCGCCCCGCGGGCAAGGGGCACTCTGCCCCACGGGTCATCCCGTTCAATCAACCGAAGCCGCGCCGCGGCGCGCGGCCCGAAGGAGACGAACGCGAAGACGCCCGACGTGCGGAGCAGGAACGACGGGACCAGCAGGTGGAGGCGCGCAAGGCGCTGCGCGATGCCGAGCGTGCGCTCGCGGAGGCGCGCCGGGCTGCCGAGCGGGCTCGGACCGACATGAAGGCCGCCGCCGCGCGCGCGAAGGCCGCCGAGAAGGCGAAGGCAGCACTGGAGGCGCGCGTCGAAAAGCTGACAGCGGATGCGGAGGCAGCGCGACAAGCGGCGCGCCAGGTAGCCAGCCGCGCGGAAGAAGCTGCCCAGGCTGTCGATGACGCCGAACGGGCGCTCGCCTCGGCGCGCGAGCAGTTGCGCGCCCTCGAGACCTGACCTGACCGGCTTCAGCCGGTCTTCCCGACCCCCATCTCGCCAGTCCATCGTGGTGCGCCGGGAACGTCGATGTGGAACTGGTCCAGCATCCGCAGCACCGTGTGATCGATCACTTCGTCCAGCGTGCGCGGATTCATGTAGAAGGCCGGCATCGGCGGCAGAATCACTGCGCCCATCCGCGTCAGCTTCAGCATGTTGTCGAGATGAATTTCGCTGAGCGGCGCTTCTCGCACCGCGAGCAGCAGCCGGCGTCTTTCTTTCAGCGTGACGTCAGCCGCCCGGTGAACGAGGCTGTCACCATAGCCGTGCGCAATCGCGCCGAGCGTCTTGACGCTGCAGGGCGCGACGATCATTCCATCGGTCGCAAATGAGCCGCTCGCGATCGCGGCGCCCATGTCGTTCGGCGCATAAGCGTGGGTCGCAAGCGCCTCGACCTGTTCGCGCGAAAACGGCGTCTCGTGGATCAGCGTCCGAGCGCCCCACTTGGTGATCACGACATGCGTGTCGACGCCCGCCTCGCGCAGGCGCTGAAGCAATCGCACTCCGTAGATGACGCCGGTTGCCCCTGTTATGCCAACGATGAGCCGCATGAAATACAGGTATTATCGACCGAATGCTCCGTCGTCAACGTACCGGTTCGGTGATCTGCACGTCGTGTGGCGTGCTCGTCGGCGTCAACGATGACAAGTGCTACAACTGCGGACGACGCAACCCCGGCCTGTGGGGCTATGCGCCGATGCTGCGCTCGCTGGGGTCCGACCTCGGATTCGTCCCGTTCGTCGTCGGCACGTGCGCCATCGTCTACGTCCTCACCATCATCGCGTCGCGCGGCGTCATCGGCCAGGGAAGCATCCTGTCGTTCCTCGGACCCAGCACGCGTGCGCTGTTCCTCTTCGGTGCGAGCGGCGCACTGCCGGTGTTCGTCGCCGGACGTTGGTGGACCGTGCTCAGCGCGGCGTGGCTGCACGCCGGGTTGCTGCATATCCTCTTCAACATGATTGCCGTCCGCCAGCTTGGTCCGCCGACCGCCGAGTTCTACGGGCCGGCGCGGACGATCATCATCTATACATGCAGCGCCATCGCCGGCTTTGCGTTGAGCTCCATTGCGGGCGCCTATATCCCGCCGCTGCTGTTTTTCCGCGGCAGTCAGCTCACCGTCGGCGCATCCGCTCCGATTTCAGGACTCATCGGGGCGCTCATGTATTACGGCCGTCGCACCGGAAGCCACATCGTGCGGACGGAGGCGACACGGTACGTGCTGATGCTCGCAGTCTACGGGTTCCTGATGCCGGGCATCGACAACTACGCGCACGCCGGCGGCTTTGGCGGCGGGTATCTCGCCGCGTTCGTGCTCGATCCGCTGGCGCCTGAACGCGGCGATCACGTCATGATCGCCGTCTTCTGCCTCGCGCTGTCCGTGGTGTCAATCGTCGCCTCGGTGGTCCACGGCGCCGCATTCTTCTGATCAGGGAACGTGCGCGTGCCAGTCTGTCGCCGCGATAACGCCGACTTCGCTCGCGGCCTGTCCGGAAACCTGCTCGAAGGCCATCTGCATCGTCCTCCTGCTTCGACCCCACGGCTGGAGCTCATGCAGCCGTGAGTCACGATGCACGTTTCGGGCATCCGTCGCAAGAAAAAGACCGACCCGGGATAGCATCGAAGCTGTGCCTGTAGAACCCGCCTGGGTCGATTACTACACCGACGAGATGGACGCGGCCTGGCTGTACCGCGCGCTCGCACGCGTCGAGCGCAACGCGCAGCGTCGCACGATCTTCGAGGAGCTTGCGAAGGTCGAAGATGCGCACGTGGAACGGTGGCGCACGTTGTTCGACGAACATGGCGGCACTGTGCCGTCGCACTCACCGTCGGTGCGGTCGCGTCTGCTCGCAGCCGTCGCGCGCATCTTCGGATCCGGCGCGGTGCTGCCGCTGATCATTGCGGAGGAATCGCGCGAGGTCGGCTCGTATCTGCGGCTTGCCCGTGGGGCGACGGACAAGACGACGCACGATACCGCGGTTGCCATCGCCACGGAGTCCGCTGAACACGCGCAGCATCTGTCCTCGTCGATCGGCCGTGCGGGTGAACCGTGGCACGGACTTGCGGCCGGCGGATATCTGCGCAGCGTCGTCTACGGCTTCAACGATGGTCTGACGGCCAACTTCGGACTTGTCGCCGGTGTCGTCGGCGCCAGCGTCGAGCCGCACCTTGTGGTCGTCACCGGAATCGCCGGTGCATTTGCCGACGCGCTGTCGATGGGTTCGAGCGGTTATCTGGCAGCGAAGAGCGAAGCGGAAGTGGCGGCGCGTCAGGTGGCGATCGAGCGTGACGAATTGCGGCTGATGCCGGATCTCGAGCAAAAGGAACTGGCGCTCATTCTCGAGGCCAAAGGGTTGACGCCCGAGAACGCGCGACAATCCGCGGAGGCGATGATGCGCGACCCGAATCGCGCGCTCGAGACCAAGGTGCAGGAAGAGCTTGGCATTCAAGCGCCATCGGTCACGCCGCTTGCCGACGGCCTCGTCACCGGAACCGCCACGGCGTTCGGCGCGGTGATCCCGTTGATTCCGTTTCTGACGCTGCCGCTTGGTCCGGCGATCTGGGCATCGCTCACCATCAGCATGCTTGCGCATTTTGCCGTCGGCGCCGCTCGCAGCATCTTTACAGGCCGTGGCGTCTGGGCGAGCGGGCGCGACATGTTCCTGGTCGGCTTCGGCGTCGCTGCGGCCGGCTATTTCATCGGGTCCCTGGTGATCAAACTATGAAACATGGTTTGAGATTCGGGATCCGGGATGCGGGATCCGGGATCCGATGACTGTCCTCCGGGGCCTCATAGGCGTGCTCGTCGGCCTGGCGGTGTCCGTGGGTTTCGCGCAGTTTCTCGAGCTGATGCTCGCGAACGCGCTCGCGGGACGGCCGCTGCAGTCGATGGCGGAATACGCGGCCGTGCTCAATACTCTGCCCGTTCTCGCCGTCCGCGTCGTCGTGGCGTCCTTCGTCTCGCTTCTCGGCGGCTATCTCTGCGCAAAGCTCGCCGAAGCCGACGAGATGCGGTATACGTTGATTGCCGTCATTTTCCGCATCGTCGCCATCGCCGGTGGAAATACCGCGGGCTATATCCCACCCACGCCGGTGTGGGCGCTGGCGCTCATGTTGACGGTATCCACGGGTGCGATGCTTGCCGGCGGCGGAATTCGCGCGGCAGCCGCAGCGACGAGGCGTACGATGCCGGCGAACCGCGGAGACGCGAGCCCACAAAGGAACACGACAGGAGACACGGCGTGAGACTGGCGTATCAGGGAGAACCGGGCGCCTACAGCGAGGCAGCGGCGCTGGTGTATGGCGGGCAGCACGTCGAAACGGTGCCCTGCAAGACGTTCGACGAAGTGTTCGAAGCCGTCGTGAAGAAGCGTGCCACGCACGGCGTGGTTCCACTCGAAAACTCCATCGGCGGCACCATTCACCGCAACTACGATCTGCTGCTCGAACACGAAATCATGATCACGGGCGAGGTCGAGCTCGACGTCATCCACTGTCTGCAGGCGCTGCCGGGTACCAATCTCTCCGACGTGAAGGTCGTGTACTCGCATCCGCAGGCGCTCGCCCAGTGCGAGCGCTACCTCAAGGACCTCGGCGTCACGGTCGAAGCGGTATACGACACGGCGGGTGGCGCAAAGCTGGTCGCCGAACAGAAGCTGAAAAATGCCGCCGCACTCGCGTCGCGGCGGGCGGCTGAGGTCTTCGGCCTCGAAGTGCTGCAGGAAGCGGTGCAGGACTACGAATACAACATCACTCGCTTCGCGATCATCGGCGGCGTCGCCGCTCCTGACGCCGACAAGACCACGATTGTCTTCGCGCTGCCAAGCACGCCGGGCGCGCTCTTCAAGGCCCTGAGCGTCTTCGCGCTGCGCGACATCAACCTGACGAAGCTCGAAAGCCGCCCCATTCGGGGACGTCCCTGGGAATACCTGTTCTACGTCGAGGTCGACGCGCGCCGCGACGACATGGCGTGCTCGCGCGCGCTCATGCACCTCGCGGAGTTTGCCAAATGGACGCGCGTGCTCGGCACGTACAAAGGGTGGCAGCGGGCGCGCGACTGATCTGCGATTTGTGATTTGTGATTTGTGATTTGTGATTGATGTCGTCGGGGTTGGCGCGAATTCCGTTGATTTCGTCTATCGGCTTCCGTCCTTTCCCTCGCCGGACAGCGTCTTCGCCAAACTTCGGATCAGCGAACACTTGACCTCTTGCGGAGGACAGGTGACAACGGCCCTTGCAACCTGCGCGGCCATGGGTCTACGCACGTCGTACATCGGAACCATCGGCTCGGATGCCAATGGCGCGCTGATGCGCGACGAGCTGCAACGGCGAGGCATCGACACGACGTCCGCCGTTGCCCGGAGCGCTCCGAATCCATTCGCGGTCATCTTGCTCGACGATCGTCACGGCGAACGGGTGGTGCTGTGGCATCGGAATGCGGCGATGGCGCTTCAGCCTGCCGAGATTGCTCGCAACACCATCGCAACAGCCCGGTTGCTGCACGTCGACGACGTCGACATTGGGGCGAGCGTTCACGCAGCGCACGTGGCGAGGGAGGCGGGAAAGCCGGTGACGAGCGACATCGAGCGCACCACAGACGACGTCTGGGACCTTATCGACGCCGTCACCATTCCGATCTTCGCGGAACACGTCCCCGCGACGTTGACGGGCGAAACGAATCTGCCGCGCGCGCTGGAACGGCTGCGCAGGCCTCATCACGCACTGCTCTGCGTGACGCTCGGCGCTCGCGGCGCGCTGCTGCTCGCCGGTAATGACGTCATCCACGAGCCGGGAATCAGCGTGGAGACGGTAGACACAACCGGCGCGGGCGATGTCTTCCGCGGCGCCTTCGTCTCCGCCTTGCTGCGCGGTGAGCGCCCTCGGGACATCGTGCGATTCGCCAATGCCGCCGCCGCACTCAGCTGCGCCCGCGTAGGCGCGATGAGCAGCATTCCGTCCGCCGCCGAAGCGTCGCGGGCTGCGGACGCACAGCCAAGCGATTAGAGCAATTTTCGAATTTACGTAGTGACGAATTGACGAATTGATACCTGAGAATTCGAAAATTCGTAGATTCGTAACTACGTCAATGCGAGAAACGCTGTAGGCGCCGGCGATCGACACAATTCCTGCACGCTGGATAACGCAGCGCACGCCAATGAAGGATCTCTGTGTCTCCGAGTCTCTGTGGCCCGTGATTAACGATCAGCGCTTGAAGAGCACCAATCCCAAGGGAGGCACCGTAATCGACATCGAATAGTCGAAGCCGTGCATCGGCCGATGCTCGGCGTTCGCGCCGCCGCCGTTCCCCATATTGCTCCCGCTGTACCGTGCGCTGTCGCTGTTGAGCAGCTCACGATACCAGCCGCCATCGGGAACGCCTATCCGGTAATCGACCCGCGGTACGGGTGTGAAGTTGACGACGACGATGGTGTAGTCATCGGGGTTCTTCGCCCGGCGGATGAATGACATCACGCTGTTCTCGTTGTCGCAGCAATCGATCCACTGAAAACCGGCGATGTCGAAATCGACCTCGTGCAGCGACGCCTCACGCTGGTAGGTGTGGTTGAGGTCCTGCACCCAGCGACGCATGCCCTGATGCTCGGGGTATTGCAGCAGATGCCATTCGAGGCTCGAATCGTAGTTCCACTCGCGCCACTGCCCGAACTCGCTGCCCATGAACATCAGCTTCTTGCCCGGATGCGTGAACATGTAGCCGTAGAGCGCGCGCAGGTTCGCATGCTTCTGCCAGAGGTCGCCGGGCATCTTGTCGAGCATCGCCCGCTTGCCGTGGACCACTTCGTCGTGCGAGAACGGCAGCACGAAGTTCTCCGTGAATGCGTACAGCATCGAGAACGTCACCTGGTTGTGGTGCCAGCGGCGATGCACGGGGTCCTCCTTCATGTATTCCAGCATGTCGTGCATCCATCCCATGTTCCACTTGTAGCTGAAGCCGAGCCCTCCGACGTACACCGGCCGGCTGACCGCCGGCCAGGCGGTGGATTCCTCAGCCACCGTGATGGAGCCCGGCACGCGGCCGTGCGTGAGCACGTTCAGCTGCTTCAAGAACTCGACGGCTTCAAGGTTTTCGCGTCCGCCGAACTGGTTCGGAATCCACTCCCCCGTCCCACGTGAATAATCGAGGTACAGCATCGACGCCACCGCGTCCACGCGCAGGCCGTCGACATGAAACTCCTCGAGCCAGAAGAGCGCGTTGCTGAGAAGGAACGTTCGCACCTCGTTGCGGCCGTAATTGAAAATCAGCGTCCCCCAGTCCTGATGCTCGCCCTTCCGCGGATCCGCGTGTTCGTAGAGTGACGTGCCGTCGAATTCCGCGAGGCCGTGACGATCTTTCGGAAAGTGCCCCGGCACCCAATCGAGAATCACTCCCAGTCCGTGCCGATGACACTCGTCGACGAGATAGCGGAAATCGTCGGGGGCGCCGTAGCGGCTGGTGGGTGCGAAGAACCCGATCACCTGGTATCCCCACGACCCAGAGAACGGATGCTCCATGACAGGCATCAGCTCGATATGCGTGTAGCCCATCTCGCGAACGTACGGAACCAGCGTGTCGGCCAGTTCGCGATACGTCAGCGTACGGCTGCCCGCTTCGGGAACCCGACGCCACGAGCCGAGGTGCACCTCGTAGATCGACATGGGCCGCTCGCGCCATGCGTCGAACGACGCACGGTCACGCATCCACTCGATGTCGCGCCACTGATAGCGCTCGTCGAACACGACGGAGGCGGTGTTGGGCGGGATCTCGAAGTACCGGCCGTATGGATCCGTCTTGTGCAGCAGATGTCCGCCGCTCGTCCTGACCTCGAACTTGTAGCAGCTCCCCTCGGGCAGCTCGGGAATGAATATTTCCCAGATGCCTGACGGCACCAGCTTGCGCATCGGGTTGACGCGGCCATCCCACCGGTTGAAATCGCCGATGACGCTGACGCGTTGGGCATTTGGCGCCCAGACGGCGAAGTGCACGCCGGTCACGCCGTCGACCGACAGTCGCCTGCTGCCGAGCTTCTCCCACGCCCGGTAATGTGTTCCCTCCGAAAACAGATGCAGGTCGAGGTCACCGAGGACCTGACCAAAGCGGTACGGATCGATGAATTCACTCGACGCACCATCGTCGTGCGCGCGCAGACGATAAAAGAGATCGGCGGGAGAACGTCCGTCCGCGTCGATCGACAGCTCGAACAAACCGTCGGGGCGCCGCTTGTCCATCGGCAGCGCACGATCGCCGACGAGAAGGTCGACGCTGGTTGCGGACGGCTGCATCGTCCTGATGACGATGACGGGGCGGCCGTTGTGCGTGGCCGCATGCGGTCCGAGGATCGCGAACGGATCGTCGGCGGTCCCACTTGTTACCGCATCCAGAATGTCGTCTTCCGCGGCTCGAACGGCGCCTGTCATGGGCGGAATTGTACCGTGCGGGAGTGATATCCTCGGTCAGTCATAGCTCGTCCGAGTCAAGAAGGAGCCCAAGGCTTGACCACAACCTACGCGCAGTTTGTGACCAATGAAGGCAGTTTCACCGTACGGCTGTTCGACGAGCAGGCCCCCCGGACAGTAGAGAACTTCGTCGGATTGGCGGAAGGAACGAAGGAGTGGAGCGACCCGCGGACGAACCAGAAGGTGCGGAAACCCTACTACGACGGGACCATCTTTCATCGCGTCATCGACGGCTTCATGATTCAGGGCGGCGATCCGCTCGGCCAGGGCATCGGCGGCCCCGGGTATAACTTCGCGGACGAGTTTCATCCAAAGCTCCGCCACAACAAAGCTGGCATTTTGTCGATGGCCAATCGTGGGCCGAACACGAATGGCGGGCAGTTCTTCATCACGCTCGCGCCGACGCCGCACCTTGACGATCGCCATTCCGTGTTCGGAGAAGTCGTCGAAGGAATGGACGTGGTCAGCAAAATCGGCAGCACACGGACGGGCGACCGCGATCGACCCACGAAGGACATCGTCATTCAGCGCGTTTCGATCGAACGACGCTGACGAAATGGGGTCGGGAGTCATTTTTCGAGGACGATCTGTTCGCGAAAAATGACTCCCGACCCCATTTCGGCGCTGATGCCGCTCGTCTACGAAGAGCTTCGCCGCATTGCGGCGGGCTACATCCGCCATGAGCGGCCGGGACAGACACTGCAGGCGACCGCGCTGGTGAACGAAGCCTTCGTTCGTCTCGCGTCCGAACGGCCGCGGCCGTTCGTCGACCGACAGCACTTCCTCGCTATCGCCGCATTGTCGATGCGCCAGATCCTCGTGCAGCGGGCGCGCGCGAGGAAGGCCGCTAAACGCGGCGGGGCTCCACAGCGCGTCACCCTCGACGAGCATCTCATGTCGGCGGCACCGCCTGATATCGATGTCCTCGCGCTCGACGAGGCGCTCACCCGGCTTACCGCACTCGATCCCGAACAGGCACGCATCGTCGAACTTCGCTATTTCGGCGGATTGACGGTGGAGGAAACAGCGGACGTCGTCGGCGTATCGCCGGCTACGGTGAAACGTCAATGGGCGATGGCGCGCGCCTGGCTCAAGCGCGCCGTGGACAGCGCGCCGGCTGACGGCAGCGACGGCCACCAGTGACACGCGAGCAGTGGGAGCGCCTCAAGGTGCTGTTCCATGGCGTCCTCGAACAGCCAGTCGAGAAGCGGCAGGAATGGCTCACTCTTCACGCGCATGGCGACGACGTGCTCGCGCGCGAGGCGGAAGCGCTCCTGCTTGCGCATGACACGGTTGGAGATTTCCTCGAATCACCCGCGGTCGTCGACCCCGCGGAATTCGCCGATCTCGATGAACTTCGCAGCGGCATGCGGATCGGCTCCTACGAGATCGATCAGGAGATCGGTCGCGGCGGTATGGGGATCGTGTATCTCGCGCGCGATCTGCAGCTCGGACGGCAAGTAGCTTTGAAGGCGTTGTCGCGGTTACACGATGGCAATACGTCGCTGCGTGAGCGGATGCGGCGCGAGGCACGCGCGGCCGCCACCATCTCGCATCCGGCCATCGCGACGGTGTACGCCCTGGAGGAAATCGACGGACGCCTGATCATCGCCTCCGAGTACATCGAAGGACATTCGCTGCGGAGTGAGATCGAGCGCGGCCCGCTCGAACCGACGCGTGCGCTCGCCGTTGCCATCGACATCGCGGGCGCGCTTTCTGCCGCACATGACGCGGGAGTCGTTCACCGCGATCTCAAGCCGGAGAACGTGCTGATTACCACCACCGGTGCGGTGAAGGTTGTCGATTTCGGCATCGCGCACGTGGAGAACGTCAACACTCGACTGACGAAAGAGGGCGACGTCATCGGGACGCCGGCGTACATGGCTCCCGAACAACTGATTGGCGGCGCCATCGACGGGCGCGCCGATCTCTACGCCGTTGGCGTGATCCTCACTGAGATGCTGACCGGGCAGCACCCGCTGGCGCCTGGGCGGCGTCCGATGCCCGTTGCCGCCTCCGAAGTCGCGTGGCGATGCATCCAGAACGATCCGGCCGATAGGTATCCATCAGCCCGCGACCTCCTCGCCGCCCTCGAGCGCGCGAAGACGTCCGATGCCGGCCGGGAATCGTTCACATCGACCTCTTCCCCGAGTACCCGTTGGTGGTGGGAATTCCACCAGGCGGCTGCGTCCGTCGTATACGCAGTGATGGTCTGGCCGACATGGCTCGCGCGCAATGTGATTGGTGGGCAGCAAGGAAACGCCATCTTCATCGTTGTGCTCGCGGCGGCGATCGTTGCCGTGACCTTACGCCTTCACCTGTGGTTTACGTCTCGCTTCTATCCCGCCGAGCTTGAGTGGGCTCGCGCGCGCGCGATGGCGTGGATGCTCGCGTCGAACACGGTCTTCCTTATGGGGCTTGTCGTTGCGGGCGCGCTTGTCGGCGACGCTCGCCCTGTACTCGCTGTCATCGAGATAGCCGTTGCCGTTGGCGCCGGCGCTGCCTTTACCGTCGTCGAACCTGCGACTACGAAGGCCGCGTTCGGGCAGCCGCGCAGGCTGTAGATTCTTCCCAACGCGTAAAAAATACCGCCGCGGTACGATCGAAATTCGACAACCTGCTTCGCGCGCGTCGTGGCACGTTTTGTGGACATGGGCGACGCGTCTCAGATTATGGCCAGGGTTGCACATATTGCGAACCTCGGCGCAGAAGAACCGTACGACGACGACGCCTCGCCACAGGCGGCGCCGCGACGCGGCGAAATCCTGCTTATCGAAGACTGCACGGAGGTTCGTGAAGGTCTGGCGCAGCTCCTCGAGCTGCACGGCTACATGGTCACGGAGTTCGCGGACGGTGAGCGCGGCATGCATGAATTTGCCACGCAGCCGCAGGCATTCGCGCTCGTCATCCTGGACTTGATGCTGGGTGAATCGATGGCCGGGATGGAATTCCGTCTCCGACAGCTCCTGGACTCACAGCTGGCGTCGGTGCCGACCATCGTCATCACCGCCAGCGATGTCTCGTTGCCGGATCGGGTGCCGTTGCATCCGGAAGGATGGCTGGAAAAGCCGTTCCGGTTCGATACGCTTCTCGAACTCGTGAAGCGATACGTGCTCGCGGAGTCGTCAGGTCTGCTCTCGGATCAGGCGTCCGACTAGCACCAGCCCTAAAAGAACCACCCGAGCCCGACGTACGGGCGCAACAGCCACCCGTCTGCAATTCCCTGCAATCGGACGCCCGGGATCAATCGCACGTGCGAAGTGAAGCCGATACGCGCCTCGATGCCGGCAAGCGGACGCGTTCCGTAGCTGATCGTCGTCGATCGGAAGGTGCCGTTCGGCACCGGTGCGAACAAGCCGAGCACCGTCGGGAAGTTCTGCGTAATCTCGACGCGCTCGCGTGAGAACGCCACGCCTCCCAAGTACACGAGATCGACCTTCCCGCCAGCGCTCTGGCGCGCCCAGAACACTGCGTCCAGGTCGCGGTGGCTTTGTCTCACATCGCTCTGGAGAAGACGGATTGGACTGGCATTGGGGGACGTCGACGTAAACGTGAAGCCGCTGATAAGTCCGGGGAGCGTGGTTACCGGCGTCCCCGCCGCGAGCGGCAGCACCGATGGGGTGACCTGATCGTGGCTCTCCCCTGATTGAACGAATTCCAGCTCCACGCCCCAATTCTGGCCAATCGCGCTGCCGACGCGCACTGAACCGCTGATTGTTTCGCTGCCGTTCGGTGTGTCCGTCGAGAACGTGGACTCCGTGTGACTCAGGCGCGAAACGTCAGCTCCGATCGTGCCAGCGACATAGACAGACTGGGCGCCGGCCGACGCCGCGAACAACACCGCAAGCAGAGTAATGACGAAGCGCGGCATTACGCGAGGACCTTTATCAGTTGACGTACGTCCGCCATCGAATCCACCGATTCAATGGCCGTGAACGCCGCGTCCAGGCGCTGCGCTGGCAGCACCAGGCCGGCGCAATCGTCGAACTTCGCCTTGAGGTCGGCGCGCGAAAATGGATTGTCCGGACCGCCGCGGTAGCGATCGTCCGACGGCTGGACCAGTTTGCGGCCGTCGACGAGATCGACTTCGACGACGCTGCGGATTTTGTCGAAACCCTGTTTCTCGATGTCCGCATCGTGCACGGCGGTCACGCGCCCCATCATCGCCTGCGCGGCCGCACTCTGCACGAATTCATCTGTGAACTCGCGCATGCCGGCCCGCCGCGTCAGGATGACCGCCGACATCAGGAATGGCACCGAGAATTTCGCCTCCAGCTCGTTTTTGGCGACGCCGTAGCGAAGAGGCTCGAGAATGTTGTTGCCCGCGCGAAGGCGCACGGCCTTGATCTGGTCGGGTTTGAGGTCGTGATCCTTGACGACCTTCATCATCGCGTCCATGCTCGGGTGGCTCAGCGATCCGCATGGATAGGGTTTGAACGACACGCCCGGGCTCACGATCGACCACTGCTGCCCCAATGCGCCGACGATGCGACCGAGGTCGGCGCCGTCCCCGAGCACCTGGAAGAATCCCCATTGTCCGTCGAGGCCGTTATCGCCGCCCGTGAACCCGCGCGACGCGAGTTCGGCGGCAAATACCCCATTCTCGCTGGCACGCGCGGCGTTGAGCGGCTTGCTCATCGAGCCGAAGTTCACACGGATGCCGGCGGAGAGGCTGCCGGCGATTGCCAGCATGTGAGCCAGTTGCGCCTGGTTCAACTTCATCAGCTTGCCGGCCGCGGCGGCGGCGCCAAACACGCCAAGCGTTCCGGTGCTGTGGAATCCGCGCTCGTAATGATTGGGATCGATGGCCTCCGCCATCTTGCACTCGACCTCAACACCGGTCAGATACGCTTCGAGAAACGAGGCACCCGATGCGCCGGATCGTTCCGCAACGGCGAGTGCTGCGGACAACGCTGGTGTGGTCGGGTGCGTGAGCAGCCCGAACGTCCGATCCGGCGTCGTCGACAGTTGCGTATCGTCGTAGTCCAGCGCGTGCGCGCTTCCAGCGTTGGCGAGCGCCGCGTGCGTCGCCGATACCATCACCGGCTCGCGGCCGAGTACGGTCGCTTCTTTCGTTCCGTTCGACTTGTGCGCGTACTCGCGAAGGATTCGGCTCCCCTCTGCGGTCGATCCCGCAAGCAGCACGCCGATGTTGTCGATCAGACACCGCTTGCCTTCGCTGACGACGGTGGCCGGCATCTGACGCAGATTGGCGGAGGCAATAAAGGTGCGAACAGCGTCGGTCGTGCCTTTGATGGCGTTGCCGCGCACTTCTTTCTTGGTCCTGGCGGCAGACGGCGCCTGTGCCGACAGCCGGACGCCGCCCGCCAGCGACACGGCCGCGACCTGCAGGAACTGCTTGCGGTTCACTCGCATGTTCAACCTCGGGGTTAATATTATTTCACCCGGCCACCCTTCATTGGCACCGGGCGCCACCGGTGTCCTCCCAACGCCACTTCGTCTGGGCCTTCGTGATCGTCTCGGTAATCACTGCCGTAGCCTGCGCATTCGCGGTCTGGCTCGTCTATCACCTGACCGCCGCCTCGCCTTAGACAGACACACTGTCCACTTAGGACTTTCCCACTTACACACTCAGACACGAGGCACTTGCGACTTCCTTTTCCACTTCTCTACTTTTCCACTTTTCCACTTGCCGAAGGCTGGAAGTTCAACGCAACGCCGTTGATGCAGTAGCGGAGACCGGTCGGCGGCGGGCCGTCTTCGAACACGTGGCCAAGATGGCCGCCGCAGTTATTGCAGTGCGCCTCCGTCCGCACCATCCCCCAACTGCGATCGACGGTCGTACCGATGGCGCCTTCGATCGGTGCGAAAAAGCTTGGCCACCCGGTTCCGCTCTCGAATTTGCGATCGGCGACAAAGAGCGGCTGGCCGCAGGCGACACAGCTGAAGGTACCGGTGCGATGCTCGTTCAGCAGCGCGCACGACCCGGGGCGTTCCGTCCCGTGGCCACGCAACACTGCATACTGCTCGGGCGTCAGCTGGCGACGCCATTCTTCATCGGTTTTTTCGACGGGGAAACGTGCGGTTGTTTTCATAGGACTATCTCCGTCCATGCTACGACGCGGCCTGGCAATCGGGCGCGCGCGCGTTGTTCGGGGCGTCGACATTTGTCGCCGCCGGCGCGGGCGCTCCGTCGCTCGTGACGAGGCGCTTGTTGACCAACAGCACTTCGAACGCCCACGAGGGAAACGGCGCCAGCGAGGAATCGCAACTGAAGTTGTTGTAATGCACGTGCGCGACGTAGAAAAAGCGCTTCAGCCTGCGTACGGTCTCCACGTACTTCGGCTCGTCGACATGGTGGAATTCGACGTCGAGCTGATCGATCTGCGAAAGCGCGGCGTCGGGTGCGAGCAGGAACGCGTCCCACTCCGCGCCCTCCACGTCAATCTTCATGACGAGCGGCGTCGATGCGTCGCCGTTGCGCGTGATTTGGTTCGCCAGGGTGTCGAATGGACGCCCATCCTCGTCGGCCCTGGCCGTTCCGATGCACTCCCCGTGGAAGACTGTCTGGCCGTCAGGGCATGAAGGCTGCCGGAGATCGAAGCAGTCGTACTGGTGAACGCGAATGTGAAGGCGGCGGGAAATCGCGCAGCCCCACCCGTCGTACCCCGAAATTCCGTACGAATACCCGGCCCGCACGCGATCGAGCAGATTCGAACAGAGCGGATACCCGCCGTCGTGCGGTTCGCCGAACCGTTGCAGTGCGCAGTCGGCGATTCGGACCGGTTGAATTTCGGCAAAGAGTTCGCTGCGAGCGGTCTCGGCGCGTGTGCGGGGCGGCGCGGACGCCGTGGGTGCGTGGCGAGCCATGATGATGCCCGTCAGCGCCGCAACAACCAGAACACCGGCGGCGCCAATCCAGACGCGTCGATCGCGAGCCATATGGTCAGCAGTCTAGATCAAGGTGTATAACCACCGTATGCACTGGGTGCTGCGCCTACGTTCCACCGCCAACTGGAGGTTGGGCGTTTGTCTGCTGCTCGTCTCGTTGCATGCCTCAGCGGCCGCCGCGCATCATTCGTTCGCGGCCGAGTACGACGGGAAGAAACCGACGACGCTCAGCGGGACCGTGACGAAGGTCGAGTGGACGAACCCGCACGTGCACTTCTTTCTGGACGTCAAGGATCAGGCGGGCGCGAGCACACAGTGGGAGTTCACGATGGGCGTCGTCAACGGCCTGTTCCGCCGCGGCTGGAAGACCTCGATGATGAAGGCGGGCGACATGGTGACCGTCGACAGCTATCTCGCGCGCGACAGCTCGCCGCTCGCCGCCGGCCCGGAACGGTGGACTGCGATGGAAGGCGGTCGTCCGATCATCGCCGATAGCGAATGCATCGGCGGCATCGGCATCGCCGACGGCGAGTGGGCCACGGATGCGCGTATCGCGCAACAGGCGGTCGAGGCGATCGGCGCCAGCCATGGCGGTTGAGCCGCTGCGCGTCGCATCCCTTGGCATGGGCTGGTGGTCCGACGTGCTGGCCGACGCGATCAACCGTTCCGGCAAGCTCACGATCACCGCTTGCTATTCCCGCTCCGAGGAAAAGCGCGCGGCCTTCGCCGCGAAATATGGCTGCCGCGCGGTTCCGAGTTACGAGGCCATTCTCGCCGACAAGGACATCGAGGCCGTCATCAATACCACGCCGAATGGCGTGCATCTCGAGACCACGCGCGCGGCGGCCGATGCCGGCAAGCATGTCTTTCTCGACAA
>Ga0070671_100000960_pt1 | contig 21124 bp, 16 predicted proteins | sample KBSS73metaG_FD_65341 | JGI IMG/M metagenome (GOLD analysis project Ga0070671, IMG submission 65341) | Switchgrass rhizosphere microbial communities from Kellogg Biological Station, Michigan, USA - KBS S7-3 metaG | ecosystem: Host-associated > Plants > Roots > Rhizosphere > Soil ...
TGGATCTCCACTGCGTGCGCGGGATTAAGGCGAACAAGGAGCGCAATGCGTGGTATGCGTCGAGCACGATAGCGCTGGCGACGGCGCTGAATCCTTATATCGGCTATCGCAAGGCAGCGGAGCTGGTGAAGGAGTCGGTGGCTTCGGGACGGTCGATTGTAGACCTGGCGCGTGAGAAGAAGCTGCTAAACGAAGAGCAGATCGCGGAGATTCTTGATCCCAAGAATATGACCGAACCGCATGCCAGAAGGTCCTGACGCTGCTGGTTCGGTCTATTTGCCTGCGAAGAGCTACTTGATGCGGCCGAAGCGGTAGATCACGCCGACGTTGACGCCGAGATTGTTCTGAATGGTTCCTCCCCAAGTGGAACCGAGATAGAGCGGTGTGACGCGTATGGCGAGGTTTGGGTAGAAGTTGTAGTCCAGATTGGCGCCCACAGAGAAGACGGCGCGGGTCTCTGAAGGCCAGATTCCGAGGTTGACGGCAGGGATGTTCTTCGATCCGGAATCGAACTTGCCGATGCCGGCGCCGACGGTGCCAAAGATGCTGGCTGCATATTTCTCCTTGGCGTAGACACGGTAGCTGGGGCCTGCCATGAAGGTGTACTGGGAGATCTGCGGGTTTTGGATGTTGTAGATGGTGTTGCCGACCTTGGCGTTTCCATAAGAACCCTGTACGTCGGCGAGGATGCCGAGCTTAGGGTTCATGTAATAGGTTCCGGAGACCCACCAGGTAACCTCGTTGTTGCGCTGGAGGTCTTCGCCGGAGCGGAAGCGCAGGTAGCCGCCGCCGCCGCCGACCTCCCACTTATGGGTGTATGTGTCCTGGATGGTGCGCTCAATACGAGCCTTGCGATTAGCGTTGGACTCGCGCCGTTTGCGATGCGCTGACTGCGCCTCAAGAGAGCTTGCTCCGCTGACAATTACGACCGCCGTAAGAACGGCAGTAACAGACTTCACACTGAAACCGAACATCAACGATTACTCCTGCACTTGCTGGGCTCTTGCTATGGTGGAACTCGAGGCGCGCCGCCGGGAACTCGAACTGCGGCCAACTCTTATTAGAACATCTGAGGCCGACGATACGGGCGCTTCAGGGGCGAAACACTTTTTTGCGAGGGAGTACTGCGATGGCGAAGAAGGGCGGAGGTGGCGGTTTTGGCAAGTTGCTGCTGGGGTTTGTGCTGGGCATTGTGGCTGTCGCAGGGGTGGGTTACGCCTACCTGAAGATCGGAAATCTCCCGGTCGCAGTGACAGACGCGGCGTTCCCCTTGGAGAAGGAAATCGTAAAGGTCCCGATGCGGTCGCGAATTGAGCGCGAGAAAAAGGAACCCCCATTTGGAATTGGCGAAGACGTCTTCGAGAGCGGCGCAAAGGTTTATCGGACGCAGTGCGCGGGTTGTCATGGAACTCCGGGTCACGATGTGGACTATGCGAAGCATATGTATCCTTCGGCTCCGCAACTGTGGAAGAAGCATGCCCGGGGCAATGTTGTGGGCGTGAGCGACGATGAGGCCGGCGAGACCTATTGGAGGGTCGCCAACGGAATTCGGCTGACCGGAATGCCGGCGTTTTCGAAGGTGCTCTCTGACACTGAGATGTGGCAGGTGAGCCTGCTGCTGAAGAATGCGGACAAGGAGATGCCTGAGCCCGTGGCGAAGATTCTGCAGGGACAGTGAGCTGCTGGTGGCTCTGCCGACCATGAAGGACGGTCTCGAATGCTGAATTTGAGGCCGTTTTCGTTTTCTGAATGTCCCCCAGGTTTAGTGGAGCGTGTAGGTCACTCCGGTGATGAACTGCAGACTGTTCTTCTTGTAACCAAATGCAGGATTGTTCAGGTAGTTGTCGAGGAAGTTCACACTGAGAGAGAAGCGATGATAGACGGGAAGCGCGAGGCCGAAGGCCCCGATCGCAGACCAAGCTTCGGTATTGTTCCAGGATTGGATGTAGGTTCCGCTCTCGGTGAAAAGGATCTTTCCGGGAAGGATACGTTTGTAGGCTTCAGCGAAGGTTGAGCCAATGAGGTTCTGGTTTGGCGAGGAGATCAACGGCGGAGCGTATTGGATGAAGTTCTGTCGCTCGTAATGAAGATCGCCTTTGACGTCGAACTGTTGAATCGGGGTCTGAATGACGGTGTAACCGGCACCAACACCGTAGATCTGCTGGAAGTTGAGGCCTTGCGAGAAGTTGTGGTCGAACATTACGTTGCCGAGCATATAGAAGCGCGGGGTGATGTACTTGTCGTGTTCGAAGTCGGTGTGGAAGATGTTGGTCTTCGCGACGGAATCAGGCGTCGGTGGAGTTGTCTGTGGAACTGTCGGTTGCGTCAACTTGCCGTAGGTCTCGATCAGGTTGAAGGTGGTGCGCGTGCGCGGCGGAAGATAACCTACGGACGGAATTAGACGCACCAACGAGACGGCTGCTGTAAAGGTCTGTCCGTAGGACGTTGACTGAAGGACGGTTGCGCCGCCGGTAATGGCGCCGTCCCAGCCCTGGAAGGGGCCGGGGTTGCTGTTCAGCTCCTTGTTGTAGGTTTTTCCGTCGATGACGTATCCGACGTCCTTGATCGCCATCGTCTCGGTTCCAGTGGGAAGTGTTTCCTTGATGGTGCTGTCCTCGATGGTGACCGGACCGGCGGGTCTTGGCTCGCGGGTGATCTTTTCGCCCTTTTTGAGGAGGACGAAGTTGCTGTTGGAGCGCAGTTCCTTGACCTTGTCGAGCGAGATGGTGACTTCGCCTACGGCATCACTCTTGAACATGATTGTGTTACCGATACTTCGCTCGAACGAGCCGGTGAGCTGGTCGCCGTTTTTGAAGACAACGACGTCAGGGGGCGGGGCAGCTGGTTTTTCCTGTGCCGAAGCAGGTTTGCTAATGGGCGCCGCGAGGAAGCTGACAGCGACGAGCGAGTGAATGAGGAGCGTCTGCTGGAGTGATTTCATCAATTCAACCGCCCTGACTTGATTTTGGATAGGGGTAACTGATTCGTTAGATAGGACTTCCGTGCTCCGGGGTTGTCAGAGGTTCGGGAGAAAGAAGGGTTACCAGAGTGTTTTTACGGGTGAAAGCAAATGGAGAAGATTTGGGTAAAGACGGCAGCGGATGTAGTTGCCGTGCATAAGGTGCAATTTTTTCTAATGAACCTATTGCCAATCGTTATTTCAAGGGCATAGTATGCGTTTCGGTTCGGTACAGTTCGCCCTATGGTGTACGCGCCAGAACGCAAAACCTTGCTGATGAATCATTTGCTGACAACTTTCGTATCAGTGTGAGTTACACAACCCAACTACCTGCCAGGGTGGTCAATCCCTTGCAGCGCGCAATGGAAGGTAAAAACGATGTCATGGTATGCCTATTGCATTGCAGAGAGACAGGCTTTTCCGGAGCTTTGCCGGCACCGTCGCCCGATGCCTCTCTCCGGAATCACAGGCCTGTTCGGTAACCAGACCTTTCTCTTTCCAGCCAGCGATCTAGCGGTCATCGTCTCGGAGCACAACGCCGAAGACAGTGCCCGGATGGACCAGCAATCCCAGAAGGACCATGCACGCGTCATTGCTGACTGCTTCAAACACTCTACTGTTCTGCCCTTTCGATTCGGTACCACGTTCCAGGACGACGACTCCTTACGCCGCTCGGTTCGTTCGAACCAGCGTCATTTTCTGGCCAATGTCGAGCGTTTGCGGGGCAAGGCCGAGATGCACCTGAAGGTCCTGGTCGACGACATCTGCCCGGGCAACATGCACCGGGACATGACGGTCGGTCAGCAGTACCTGACGAGCCTGCGTGAGAGCGCAAGCCGGCAGCGGGAACGCCAGTCCAAGGCGCGGGCGCTTTCGGTGCAGATGCACCGGATGTTCCTTCCGCTGGCAGAAGAGATTACGTGCAAGCGGATGGAGTCGGGCAAGATGCTTCTCGACATCGCTCACCTGATCGACAACAAGACCATCGAGCGTTACCAGAATAAGTACACCTCTGCGATCCAGCAGATGAAGGAGTGCCAGATGCAGCTCTCCGGACCCTGGCCTCCGTATCACTTCGTCCATCGTCCGAACGCTCATCAGCACTCAGCTTGATTGGCTTTAGGCGTGAAAAGGGGCTGCTCTCCGACGGAGGGCAGCCCTTTTCACGCTCTTGACTCTGATGAATGTTGCTGATTGCATGTGACTTATGCGGCATCGCGATTTGGCAAATCTTTGTGGAAAACGGGGCGACAGTTCCAAAGCTTCGATAACTGTGATGGAAATACTACCTTTGCCGGGGAAAGTGGCATCGCACAGGTGCCGGGTGGTGGTATTGTCGCGTTGATTTGAGCCCGTGGGTTAGGAAGCCAAGGAGAGAGTGCATGTTGAGAACGAACGGCCAAGTGAGATTGACTGCCCTAATGTTTGCCGGAGCCGCAGTCCTGGTGGGCGTCGTGGCGAAGGTATTGCCCGCCCAAGAACCAAATCCGATGTCGCAGCAGGCCCCGGCGAGCGATAACAAGATAACCAAAGAGTCGGAGGGAGTGTACCTCTACCGGGTGAAGGTGGTGCAGAGGGATCTGGATGCGGTGAACTTTCTTCACCGGAGCGGGTCGACGACGGTGGCGTTCAAGGGGACTGCGCTGCTTCCGCTGGCAAAGGGTGAGGCTAAGGTACAGAGCGAGCGCGGGGGCATCACGATCGACGCGAACTTTGAAGGGTTGACGCCGGCGAACGGCTTCGGCAAGGAGTACCTCACCTACGTATTGTGGGCAATTACGCCGGATGGCCGCCCCAACAACCTGGGCGAGATTCTCCCCGCGGGAGGAAAAGGAAAAAACAACATTTCGGTGACAACGGCGTTGCAGTCGTTCGGCCTGGTGGTGACGGCAGAGCCATATTTTTCAGTGACGCAGCCGAGTGACCTTGTGGTTCTGGAGAACCACATTATCGAAGACAGAACGAACGGCGTCCTGGAGAAGGTGAACGCGCACTATATGCTGCTTCCGCGCGGAACCTACGCGGAGACCGAAGGTTCCAAGTCGGTACTGAACCCTATCACACGGGACGAGACGTATCCGCTGGAGTTGTATGAGGCAAACAACGCGGTGCGGATCGCGCAGGAGGCTGGCGCGGAGAAGTATGCGTCGGATATTTACAACGAGGCGATGCTGGACCTGAAGAACGCGACGGATATTCTTTCGGGCAAGAAGCCGGACAAGAATATGGGCATCACGTATGCCCGCCAGGCGGTCCAGCGGTCGGAGGATGCCCGACTGGTGACGCTGCGCAAGCAGGCCGCGGAGCGGCAGAGGGAAGCGGAATTGGGACGGCAGAATGCAGAACAGCAGGCGCAGCAGTCGGCGCTGGCGGCTGCGCAGGCCCAGGCCGCACAGGCGCAGGCGGACGCGGAGCGGGCGAGGGCAGAGGCTGCAGCAGCTCGGGCCCAAGCTGAGGCTGCGGCGGCCAACAAGAGCGCGGAGAGCGCCACGGTGGCACGTGAGCGTCTGCGGTCGCAACTGAACAGCGTTCTAGCGACGAGCGAGTCGGCGCGAGGACTGATCGTGAATATGTCGGACGTGCTGTTCGACACGGGCAAGTACACGCTGAAACCGGCGACGCAGATTAGCCTGGCGAAGGTTTCGGGGATATTGCAGTCGTACCCGGGGTTGAAGCTGCAGGTGGAGGGATATACGGACAGTACAGGAAGCCCGGAGTTCAACCAGAAGCTTTCGGAGAACCGGGCCGGGGCTGTGCGGGACTTCCTTGTATCGCAGGGGGTTCAGCCTGAGAATATTGCAGCAACCGGGTACGGCATGGCGAAGCCGGTTGCCGATAACAATACGGCGCAGGGCCGGGCGCTGAATCGCAGGGTACAGCTGGTGGTTTCGGGTGATGCGATTGGAGTGGAGCAGAAGGGGCCGGATGCGGCTTCGGATGCTCCCGTAGCTGCGCCAGCGCCTACTCGCGTGACCGGGACCTCGAATCCGCCGCAGTAGCATTTGCGGGCGACTGATGTAAAAGGATGTGAAAGAAGGAGGGCCGGTTCAGCGGTTCTCCTTCTTTTTGTTTATAAGAAGATATGAGCAATTTGCGAGAACAGACGGTATTTGTGACGGGAGCGAGCTCCGGGATTGGCAGATCGACGGCTTTGGCGTTCGCACGCGAGGGAGCGCGGTTGCTTGTGTGTGCGAGGCGCGAGGATCGGCTGGCGGAGATTGCGGCAGAGCTGACGGAGGCGGGGGCCAAGGCCGTGCACAGCTTTGTTCTAGATGTGCAGAATCGCGAGGCAGTGAATAAGGCGATCGCGGCGCTGCCTTCAGACTGGGCGGCCGTGGACGTGCTGGTGAACAACGCAGGGCTCAGCCGTGGGCTTGCGAAGGTGTACGAGGACGATCCGCAGAACTGGGAAGAGATGATCGACACCAATGTAAAGGGGCTGCTGTATGTGACGCGCGCGGTGGTTCCGGGCATGGTGGAACGCGGGCGCGGGCATGTGATCAATCTGGGGTCGACGGCCGGCTATATTACGTATGCCAATGGCGCGGTGTACTGCGCAACGAAGGCGGCGGAGAAGTCGATCAGCGAGGGATTGAAGCTGGACCTGATGGGGACGGCGGTCCGGGTTACGTCGATCGATCCGGGGATGGTGGAGACGGAATTCAGCGAGGTGCGTTTTCGCGGCGATACGGAGAAGGCTGCGAAGGTGTACCAGAACATTACACCGCTGAAGCCTGAGGACGTGGCCGATGCGATTGTGTGGGCGGCGTCAAGGCCAGCGCATGTGAATATCCACACAGTGGTGATGACGACGATCGACCAGGGGAACTCGGTGACGTTTCACCGGCACAGCTGAGGGTTTAACGGAGGCCGTGACTCGGCGTTGCGCCTTTGCGAAGAGCGAAGGGCGGCGCGGCAGCGGCTACAGGTGCACGGTCCAGCCCAGCTCGGCGAGCTTTTCCTCTATGTCGGCGAGTGCGTAGGTGAGGGCGCTGCGACGGTGCGGGCTTGAGGTGCGCTCGGAGAGGATGCGTTCGCGTTGCAGCTCGAGTGCCTGACGGAGGCGTGTGCGCTCGGCGGAGACGGCGGACGATTCCTCGGCTTTGGGCTTTGGAGCAGAGGCCTGTGCTTGCTGTTCTTCCACGTTTTTACTCTCCCATCCACGCGACATGCCCCTATTTTACGCCGGGCGTATGAAAGGAACGCTGGATTTGCAACAGGGCAGGGGTGAGCCGCATCTATTTCGCAACGGGAATCATTTTGATTGGTCGCTGCGAGACGGCAGACTGCGCATCTCTGGGCTCGAGAAAGCCGGGCACATGGGCCGTTATCCGCACAGCAGAACGATGTTCGGTACGTCCCGTGAAACAATGAAGTCCAAGACACCGTCATAGATTCAGGCACTACCACCTAAGAAGGACACCTGCTATGTGGATTGTTCGACTGGCACTCCGACGACCGTACACGTTTGTCGTCATGGCTGTGCTGATCCTGGTTATGGGAATCGTGAGCATCGAGACGATGAGCACGGACATCTTTCCTGTTATCGACATCCCAGTTGTGACGGTGGTTTGGACGTACGGCGGGACCAGTCCGGACGAGATGGAGAAGCGGTTCACGACTATTAGTGAACGCGCGATGACGACGACGGTAAACGATATCGAGCATATCGAGTCGCAGTCGGTGAGCGGCATCTCGATTATCAAAGTGTTCTTCCAGCCGGGGACGAAGATCGAGGCTGCGGTGGCGCAGGTGACTGCGGTCAACCAGACCATTGTGCGAATTCTGCCGCCGGGAACGACTCCGCCGTTCATTCTGCAGTTCAGCGCTTCAAATGTTCCGATCCTCCAGGCGATTATGTCGAGCGACAAGCTGTCGGAGGCCGATCTGTACGATCTTGGACTCCAGTTTGTGCGCACGCAGTTGGCGACGGTGCAGGGCGCCCAGGTGCCTGCTCCTTACGGCGGCAAGGCGCGACTGATTATGGTGGACCTGGACCTGGGGCAGTTGTACGCGAAGGGTTTGTCTCCCACCGATGTAGTGAATTCGTTGACGGCTCAGAACCTGATTCTGCCGGCGGGCACGGCAAAGGTGGGAACGACGGACTATATCGTTCGCACGAATGCGAGCCCGCAGGTGCTGGACCAACTGAACGACATGCCGATCAAGAGCGTGAACGGCGCGATGGTGTACATACGCGACATCGGGCATGTGCATGAGGGATTTTCGATCCAGCAGAACATTGTGCGGATCAACGGCAATCGCGCGGTACTGCTGACGATCATGAAGGCGGCTTCTGCGTCGACACTGGACATCGTCAAGCGTGTGAAGGAACGGCTGCCAGTGATCCAGGCGGGCCTTACGAAGGACCTGAAAATAGATCTGCAGTTCGATCAGTCGCTGTTTGTACGGGCGGCACTTCAGGGCGTAGTGAAGGAGGCGGTGATTGCGGCGAGCCTGACAGCGCTGATGATCCTGCTGTTTCTTGGAAGCTGGCGGAGCACGCTGATTGTGGCGATCTCGATCCCGCTGTCGATCCTGGTGTCGATCATCGTGATGAAGTTCCTGGGCCAGACGTTGAATACGATGACGCTGGGAGGCCTGGGGCTGGCGGTCGGCATTCTGGTAGACGATGCGACAGTAGAGATAGAGAACATTCACCGGAATCTCGGGCAGGGCAAGGAGATTGAACCGGCGATTCTGGATGGCGCAGCGCAGATTGCCGTCCCGGCGTTTGTTTCAACGCTGGCGATCTGCATTGTGTTTGTGCCGGTGGTGTTTCTGTCGGGTGCGGCGAAGAGCCTGTTTACGCCGCTTGGCATGGCGGTTGTGTTCGCGATGATGGCGTCGTATCTACTGTCGCGAACGCTGGTGCCTACGATGGTGAAGTTTCTTCTGGCGAGCGAAGTGGAGATGTACCAGGAGCATGAGCCGGGTGAGGAGCACGCGGCGGCTCCGAAGAGTGCGAACCTGATATGGAGAACGCATTTCCGGTTCAATGCCGCGTTTGAGAGATTTCGTGCGCGCTATCAGACAGTCCTTCATTGGGTGCTGGGCCACGCGGGATTTTCGCTGGGATGCTTTGCGCTGTTTATAGCTCTCTCAGCCTGTCTGCTTCCATACATTGGGCAGGATTTCTTTCCGGACGTGGATGCGGGAACTTTCCGGCTGCATGTGCGGACGGCTCCGGGAACGCGCATTGAAGAGGTGGAGCGCATCTTCAGCCAGGTGGATGCGACGATTCGCGAGGTCGTCCCGCAGAAGGAACTGGGGCTGATTCTGGATGATATTGGTATTCCGGCGGGCGGTTTCAACCTTGCCTTTGGCGACGGAAGCCTGACGGACGTTCAGGATGGCGAAGTGCTGGTGTCGTTGAACGAGGGGCATCGGCCAACGGTGGAGTATCGCCGCAAATTGCGCGAGGTGCTTCATCAGAGGTTCCCGGATGTCATTTTCTATTTTCAAGCGTCGGACATCGTAAACCAGATTCTGAACTTTGGCCTGCCTGCGCCGATTGATATTCAGATCAGTGGCCGCGATTTCTATGGGAACTATGAGATTGCGAAGAAGATTCGGCAGGAGGTCGCAGCTATTCCGGGGGCGACCGATGTACACATCAACCAAGTGGTCTATGCGCCTGAGTTGCGGATTGATGTCGATCGTAGCCGTGCGCAGACGATTGGACTGACCGAGGGCAACGTTGCGAACAGCATGCTGTATGCGCTGGCGGGCAGCGGACAGGCGTCGCCCAATTACTGGTTGAATCCGCAGAACGGCGTGAACTACTCGGTAGTGGTGCAGACGCCTCAGTATCAGATGGATTCGATCGATAAGCTGACCAGCATTCCGGTGACGGCGGGAGGGAGTTTGCGCGGTTCCACCACCGATTCGTCGACGCTTGCGGCTCCCGGACCGCAACTGCTGGGCAACCTGGCGCGTGTGGAGCGCCGCTTCAGTCCGGCGATCACGAACCACTACAACGTGCAGCCTGTCTTTGACGTGTTTGCCACCGCACATGGACGTGATCTAGGTGGGGTAGCACGCGATATCGACAAGATCATCAAGAAGTACAACGGCATCGTTCCGAAGGCAACGCAGATTACGATGCGTGGGCAGGTGAAGAGTATGCGCGAATCCTTTACCGGGCTTGGCCTGGGGATGATCTTTGCGGTGCTGCTGGTGTACCTGCTGATGGTGGTTAACTTTCAGACCTGGCTGGATCCATTCATTATTCTTACGGCGCTTCCCGGCGCGGCGTGCGGCATTCTGTGGATGCTGTTTCTAAGTGGTACGACGTTCAGCGTGCCTTCGCTAATGGGGGCGATTATGACGGTGGGCGTGGCGACGGCGAACTCGATCCTGATGGTGACGTTCGCCAACGATCAGCGCGCGGCCGGAATGAACGCACTGGAAGCGGCGGCTTCAGCTGGAGCGACACGGTTGCGTCCGGTGCTGATGACGGCGTTCGCGATGATTATCGGTATGTTGCCGATGTCATTGGGGTTGGGCGAAGGCGGGGAACAGAACGCTCCGCTGGGTCGCGCGGTGATTGGCGGCCTGATTGTGGCGACTTTTACGACACTGTTGGTTGTGCCGCTTATCTACAGCCGCCTGCGCAGCCACGAACCCGACAAGATGCATATGGAAGAGGTGCCCGAATAAATGGCACCATTGAGAGAGGAAGATGACGCAACACTCCAAGGCCGATACTGACCACTCAAGCCGCGCTCCCTATGTAGGGATGATGGCATTCTTTCTGCTGCTCGTAATTCTAGGGGTCGCATTCCTAATTCCGAAGTTGCGCCACCGCGACACGCTTGAGGCTGAGGCGAGGGTAGCTGCAGGCCCTCCGACGGTGCTTGCGACGAAGCTGAAGGATGGAGAGACGGGTGGGCACATCGAGCTTCCGGCGACAGTGCAGGCATTCGACCAGACTCCGATTTATGCGCGCACATCGGGATATGTGAAGGCTCGATATGTCGACATTGGCGATCGGGTGCGGAGGGGTCAACTGCTGGCGGAGATTGACGACCCGCAGACGACACAGGCGCTAATGCAGGCGAAGGCAACGGTCCTGCAGCAGAAGGCACAGTTGCAGCAGATGCAGGCGAACGCCGCCCTATCAAAGGTGACCAATGAGCGTTGGCAGGGATTGGTGAAGGAAGGTGTCGTCTCAAAGCAGGACGCCGACCAGCGCCTGGGGCAGGCCGACGCTGACATTGCCAATGTGGAGGCTGCGAAGGCTAACATTGCCGCGGGCGAGGCGAATGTGCGCTCGCTGTCGGAGCAAGCCTCGTTCTCTCGCGTGGTGGCACCGTTCGACGGAGTGATCCTGTCGCGTGGGATCGACAGGGGATCGCTGATCAGCTCGGGTAGCCAGAACAGCGTAACGGAGATGTTCACGGTCGGGCAGGCAGACAGGATACGCGTGTTTACGAATGTGCCGCAGGCGAATGCGGTGGGGCTGTCCAACGGGCGTGTTGCGAAGGTGGCGTTCCGCGAATTGCCGGGCAAGGTGTATTCCGGCACGGTTGCTCGTACGAGCCAAAGCATCGACCCAACCACGCGTACGCTGCTAGTTGAGGTGGACCTGAAAAACGACGGTCGCATTTTGCCGGGCATGTACGCGACGGTCATCTTCGATTTGCCGCGCGGGGGAATGGCGCCGGTGCTGCTGCCAGCGAACGCGCTGGTGATCAGGCTGGAGGGACCTCAGGCGGTGGTGATCGACAGCGACAACGTGGCCCATTTCCGTTCGATTGTGCTGGGCCGGGATCTGGGTATTGCGACCGAGGTGGTGAGCGGCGTGAAGGCCGGCGATGTGGTGGTTCTGAGTCCGGGCGATGCAGTTACCGACGGAGCAAAGGTTCAGCCACAGATGCAACAGTAGCTGTCCTGTTGATGTAGTCTGAGGTGTTGCGGACCAGAGAAGGATTACTGTGATCGTAGAGATCGAAGACCTCAGGAAGGTTTACGACGGCAAGCAGCGAGTGGTTGCCGTTGACGGCATCGACCTGAGCGTACGCCCAGGTGAGTTGTATGGTCTGCTGGGGCCAAACGGTGCGGGAAAGACTACGACGATCAGCATCTGCACGACGCGAGCGCTGCCGACTTCAGGACAGGTGCGGATTGCCGGTGTGAATGTTGTGAAGTCGCCGGCGGTGGCGAGGCGTTCGATTGGCGTGGTGCCGCAGTACAACACGCTGGATCGGGCCTGCACGGTGTACGAGAACATTTACTTCCACTGCCTGTACTTCGGCTTTACCCGGACGGAGGCCAGGGAGCGAACCGGTCGCCTGCTGGCGCAGTTTCATCTTACGGAGCGGACTGATGCTTACCCCTCCCAACTTTCCGGCGGACTGGCGCAGAGGGTGCAGATTGCGCGCGCGATTGCTCATCGCCCGAAGGTGCTCTTTCTGGACGAGCCGAGTGCAGGTCTGGATCCGCAAAGCAGGATTGCGATGTGGGAGGCGGTGCGCAACCTGCGAGAGGAAGGCATTACTGTGGTGCTGACGACTCACTACATGGAAGAGGCGGATGAATTATGCGACCGCGTCGCGATCATCGACCATGGAAAGATTCTTGTGGAGGATACTCCGGCGGCTTTGAAGAACTCAGTAGGTGCTAAGCGGGTGTACGAGCTTGATCTACGGAGTCAGCAGGGTATTCCAAAGTTGGTTGAGACACTGGAGCGAAAGCCGGGAGTCGCGGGGGTTGAGACGACGGCAAAGGGGGTGCGCGTTCTTGCCGAGGGGGCGGAGGGACTGCTGTCCGACGTAGTCGATGCGGCAAATCCTTATGGGCTGCGCGATCTGACGATTACCGAGCCCAGCCTGGAGACGGTCTTTATTCGCCTGACAGGGCGGGATCTTCGGGAATAATACGAGAAGAAATATGGCAGACCTGGCAACTATCGAAACAGCAACTCCCGCACCCACTTCAACGGGCGGCGGTTCGAAGTCGATGCAGTATCTCCGCGCGTTTGCCGGGTTATTTCTGCGTGATCTTCATGTGTTGCGGCGAGAGCTGTTTCCGTTTGTTATTCGCGTGTGCATGAACCCGCTACTGTTCCTGTTCGTGTTCACGTTCATCATGCCGCATATGAGCGGGGGCGCGGCGATGAATCCGACAGCCTCAATGGCTGGAGGAAACTTCAGCACGGTGCTGCTGCCCGGTCTGATGGCGGTGGCGATTATGTTCAGCGGCATCGCAGCGGTCGCGCTTCCGCTGGCGCAGGAGTTTGGGGTGACGCGTGAGATCGACGACCGGGTGATGTGCCCGTTACCAGTGGCTGCGATTGCCTTGGAGAAGATTTGCTTCTCGGCAATGCAGAGCATTATTGCGGCTGCAGTGGTCTTTCCGCTGGCCTATTACATTCCTTCGACGCCAGTTGTGGCGCACGTAATGAGCTGGCCGTACCTGATCGCAGTGATGGTTCTGGCCAGTCTGACTGCAGGCGCGCTGGGCCTGACGATTGGAACCAGTGTGAAGCCGCAGCAGATAGGGTTGATCTTTGGCGTAGTCGTGATGCCGATTACGTTTCTCGGTTGCGTGTACTATCCGTGGGCGGCGCTCGACCGGATCAAGTGGCTGCAAATCGGTGTGCTCGTGAATCCGATCGTGTATATGAGCGAGGGACTGCGGTCGGCGTTGACGCCGATGCCGCATATGAACCCTGCACTGATCCTGGGAATGCTTGTTTTCTTCCTGGTGATCCTGACGTGGCTTGGAATTAGAGGATTTCTCCGGCGAGTCATCGGTTAGGAGTCAGTCGAAGGCTGCGGCGGATACGCTCTTTGCCTGGAGGTCCGTCGCGATCTGTTTACCGTGGAAACGGCCGTTCTCTATGAAGATTTCATTGGTGCGCTCCCCAGCAATGACGACGCCCGCGAGGTAGATGCCGGGGATGTTGCTCTCGAGAGTTGTGGGATCGCAGGCAGGGCAGCGGTCGTTGTTCTCGTCGAGTTTGATGCCGAGCGCTTCAAGGAATTCAAAGTCGGGGCGGTAGCCGGTGAGCGCGAAGACAAAATGGTTGGGTAGCGTGTGCTCTCCGGCGGGTGTTCGGAGAGTGATCTCGTCTTCGGTGATGCGCTCGACGGTACTGGAGAAGAAGGCCGTTATCTCGCCTTTTTTAATGCGGTTGTTGATGTCGGGAAGGATCCAATACTTGACGTGGCGATGCATCTCCGAGCCACGATGGACGAGGGTGACCCGCGCGCCGTGACGCCAGAGATCCAGCGCGGCGATGGCTGCGGAGTTCTTGCCGCCGATGACCAGGACATCGAGACCGAAGTATGGGTGAGGATCGTGGTAGTAGTGGAAGACCTTGCTGAGGTTTTCGCCGGGAATACTGAGGTAGTTCGGCAGGTCGTAGTAGCCGGTGGCGATGACTAGCTTGCGGGCGCGATGGGTGAGCGGGCGACCGAAGCGGTCGGTGGTGTGGACGGTAAAATTGCCGTCGGCGCCGGTGATACGTTGGACGGTCTCGTACTGGCGTATATCGAGGGTGTAGTGCTCGGCGACTTTGCGGTAGTACTCGAGCGCTTCATCACGGCTGGGCTTCTGGTTGGGGCTGGGGAAGGGCATGTCGCCGATCTCAAGCAGCTCGGGCGTGGTGAAGAAAATCATGTTGGAGGGGTAGTGAAAGAGCGAGTTGCAGAGGCAGCCCTTGTCGACGAGCACGGCGGTGAAGCCTGCGCGCTGGGCTTCAATGGCACAGGCGAGGCCGGTGGGGCCAGCTCCGATGACGAGCAGATCGGTTAGGGGGTCTGGATGGGTGGGGCGATCGCTCATGCTTTCATCTTACTGAATGCATGAGCGAGTGAGCCGAATGCCGCGCGGACTAGCTATCCAGCGTGACCAGCTTGTGCGCGATGGCGAAGAGGGCAAGCTCGAGGCGGGTGGAGACACCAGTCTTGTCGAAGATATTCGAGAGGTGGCGTTTTACGGTCTCTTCGCTGATGGCGAACTGCTTGGCGACATCCTTATTGCTGCAGCCTTCGACAATGCAGGTGACAACTTCGAGTTCGCGGGGTGTGAGACCGTAGGTCTTCTTCTCAGGGGCGGCCGCGGCCTGCTTCATCAGCTCATTGAGTGCGGCGACGAGGTTGACGACACGCTCGCCGCCGATCCAGTAGTCGCCTGAGAGCACGGCACGCATGGACTTCGAGAGGTCTCCGGCGACGGCGTCTTTGAGAACGATGCCGCGAGCGCCAATCTGCAGGGCTTCGATGATCTGCTGGGTAGAGATCGTGCTGGTGAGCATAATGATCTTCACCCGGGGCGACTTGCTCATGATGGCGCGGAGAGCCTCGAGGCCTGGCAGCCGGGGCATCTGAACGTCGAGGAGAAGGATGTCGGGTTCGAGCCCAAGGGTTTCGGTGATGGCGATATCACCGTCCTCGGCTTCGCCCACTACCTCAAACCCGGGCTCACTCTCAAGCATATTCTTCACGCCGAAACGGACCACCGGATGGTCGTCTGCTACGACGACTCGTATGGGCGCTACCGCATTGGTGGCGGCGTCGGCGGACTTCTTCACGGTTTCCTTCATGCGTGGTTTCTCCTTGTGGCCTCGGCAGTTACGCTGTGGTCGGTTCAGCTTTGTTTGCCAACAGCATACGCTCCACCCTATCGCAAGCGACGAGGAATTCATCGAGCGTAGCTACATAATCAGTAGTTATACCCCGGTTTTCCATTGTGGATGCAATAGTTTGCAGCTCGATGGCACCGATCATGCCGGTGCCGCCTTTAATGGCATGAGCCTCCCGTCGATAGGCTGCATCATCGCCTTGGACTGCGGCTTCACGCATTGTGGCCGCACGTTTTTTAGTATCGGCGAGGCAGAAGGCGTAGAGCTGGTTTACTCGCTCCGGCTGCATAGAACCTGCGAGCTTGTCATAGACCGTTTGGTCAAGCACGGTTACAGATTGGCGAATCGGTTGGTTTAAGCATGGTGAAGTGTTTCCAGCGAGGATCGTGGCCAGAGCCTGAGCCGGGAAGGGCTTTAAAAGCAAGGCGTCATAGCCCTCTAGTTCGCTGGGAGTGGAGGGGCTTGCGCTGATAGCGATGAGGCGGGAGGAGTGGCCACAAGCTTTGCGGAGCTCGTGGGCGAGATCGGCGCCACGAACTCCGGGCATCTGCAGATCCGCAAGGACAGCGTCGGGTGCTTGGTGGCGTCGGGTGATTTCGAGCGCAGCCTCGCCGGACTCTGCGGTTTCAACCTCATAGCCTTCGTGCGAGAGAAGAAGCTGAAGCAGCTCGCGACTCAGCGCGTCATCGTCGATTATGAGGATGCGGACCGGCACCTTGTTGAGCATGTTGGCAAAGAGTATCAGAGAACCCGAATCGTGGTTTTCGAAGCCATGGGCGGTAGGCAGGCGGTACATTAGTTTCCATGGGTCCGGAGGACGTTCCGCATCAGAGTGGTCCCGCCGGTGTCGAGGCAGAGTTGCGTCTGCTGGCCGGACGGGTGGAGGCGCTAGAACGAGAGCTCGCCGCAATGCGTGTGGCTACTCCGGCGGCCGCCGCTCCTCCACCTCCCAAGCCAGTTGGGCGTGCAGCGGAAGTACTTTTGCAGAAACGTGCCTCCGATACTGTTGAGAATTTGGCTGCGTCTACGCCAGTTTCACCGCCCCCCAAATTATCCACAGCAACGCCCCCGCCTTCGCTGGAGAACAGGCTTGGGGCGCAAGTGTTCAATCGCATAGGAATTGTCGCCGTGCTCTTTGGGGCGGCATTGGGGCTGAAGCTGGCGATTGACAATCATTGGATTGGCCCTGTCGGTCGCATTCTGATCGGTTTGGCTGCAGGGACGGGAATCATCGTATGGTCGGAACGCTTCCGCAGTAAGGGATTTTCAGCGTTCTCCTATTCGCTGAAGGCTGTGGGGACAGGCGTGCTGTATTTATCGCTTTGGGCCGCCTTTCAGCTGTACCACCTGCTGCCACCTGCGGCGGCGCTGGGAGGAATGATCCTGGTGACAGCTTGGAATGCCTACATGGCATGGGCTCAGGATGCCGAACTGCTGGCCGCGTATGCGCTGGCAGGCGGTCTGGCAACACCACTTCTGCTCTCGACCGGCGGGAATCACGAGATATTTCTCTTCACCTATCTTCTTGCGATCGATATTGCGACTGTGTTGCTGGTTCGTATAAAGCCGTGGCAACGCTTGTTGCTGGGCGCATTTCCGGCTACGGTGATGTACTTCATCGGCTGGTACTCGACGTTTTATTCGGAACAGGCGTTCGCGGTGACGACCGTCTTTATAGGGCTTTTTTTTGTTGTTTTTGCCAGCGTGCCACTGGACTTTTCGGTGCATGGAGAGAATACCGCTTCAGTACACACGCGCTCATTGGGGAGGGTGGGGACGGAGATTCTACTTCCGTTGGGAAGCGCTGCTTTTGTTTCGTTGGCTCTTTATTCGGTGCTGCAGGACTCCGACCGGCATTGGTTTCTGCCTTGGATGATGCTGATTCTCGCGGCTGTATATTTGCTGATTACGCGTCTGCCGCAGGCGCCGGTTCCCGCGGCGCTGCACCTTTCACTGGCGGTCGTGTTTCTTACGATTGCGATACCCCTGAAGGCTTCCGGCCACTGGATTACGATTGCGTGGCTGGTGGAGGGCGTAGCGCTGCTGTGGGTGGCGGCTCGCGTTGCTTCAACACATGCGAACACAGTGACGGGGCTATCCCTGACGAATCCCGGCAGCTTGTTGCGCTGGCTCTCGGCGGGATCGTTCGTATTGGGATTGGGTGGGCTGATCGCAATGCCGATCTGGTTTGGGTCAGGAGTCGCGGACTCGATCTTCAACCGTAGCGTTGCGACTGCTTTGATTGGCGTGGCCGCGTTCGGAGGAGCGGCGTGGTTGGCTCTGCGCACGAGGAGTGGGGATCGAGCTTCGTGGGCGGCTTGGTCGCAGTTCGCCTTTATCGCGATGATTGCGGCGGATGTGGTTGCTATGCTGGTTGGTCTGCGAGAGATCGCCAGTTCGCGGTATGGCATACAGCCACACGCACCGGTCGCGAGCGCGGATTTCGGTATGGCGCTGATCTGCATCGCAATTCTTTTCGGCGTTAGTTACGCTTCGCGGCGAATTTCTCTAAACGATGAAGATGCGCCGGTGTGGGGACAACTCTCTGGCGGTACGGTGATTGCGATCAACCTTGTGGCTCTGCTTTCGGGTGTTCGCGAGATCGAGGCGCTGTGGCCGGCTTCATTGACGAATCCTGAGGCACAGCTGAAGCAGGCTCTCGCCGTATCGGCATTCCTGATGGTCTCCGGGGCTATCCTGTTAGTAATCGGATTTTGGAGGCGTACAGCCTTCATTCGTTGGCAGGCTCTCATTTTGCTCGTTTTCACGATTGGCAAAACGTTTCTGTATGACATGCGCAATCTCAGCCAGGGTTATCGCGTCATGAGCTTTCTTGGCCTGGGTGCGCTGCTGATGACTGTAAGCTTTGCTTATCAGAAGGACTGGCTCGCTCTGCGCGACACACACTCTGCGGGCGACCAGTCGACAGCGGATACAGGATCTGAACGGTGAAGCTTTTTCTCCCCCTTCTCGTTTTTATGCTTTGGCAGGCGGGCTCGCGTGTGGCTCCGGTGGAGACGGCTGAACGCCAGTATTTTCGTTATCAGCGCGCGATAGTGCCAGCCGCGATCGGGCAGAATTGCGCGGTTCTCGATGCGTCGACGTTTTCGCACGGGTCAGCAGCGCTCAAGGACCTCCGGTTATTTCCTCAGACAGCTGCGGCGCGTGAGATTCCATATGCCGTTACGCTGAGTGAGCCCACGCAGCCTGACTCTGAACGGGGCCACGTGATCAACCTGGGACTTCGTGGACGCGCGATTGTCTTTGATCTGGTGATGCCACAGCGTCCTTATACGGATGTTGTGCTCGATCTAGATGGCAGAGATTTCATAGCAACGGCGCTCGTTACGGGCATGAATGATCTCGGGAGTTTGCCGGGTACTCGGTTGGGCGAGTTCACTCTATTCGATTTGACATCGCAGCATCTCTCGCGCAGCACTACGCTTCCGTTGCAGGAGTCGAGCTTCCACTATCTGCATATTGAGCTTACTGTCATGCCGGTGCACGAAGCTACGAGCACGCGGTTTTTGCCGGCGATGGTGCGTGGAGTTTCTGTTCCACCTAGTCGCGAGGCACAAACGGTGTTTGCGTTGACCGCGGAGACGAAGACGATCACGCAGCGTGGGCGTCAGACGATTGCGAGCTTTACGCTGCCGGAGCGTGTACCGGTGGAGCGTGTGACCTTTACGCTCGCGCCGGAGTTCAAGGGCAACTTCAGCCGCGATGTGGTGATTACCGATCATGCTGAGGGAGCTCCTACGTCCGCAGGGGAAACGATATATGGCAACATTTTTCGGGTGCGGCTGAACCAGGCTGGGCGCGAAATTCGCCAACAACAACTAAACATACCTGCGACTCTCGGCTCTAACCTGCAGAGCGCAGCGCAGGTCGAGATTGCTGTGAACAACGGCGATGATGTGGCGCTACCCATTACGGCCGTGCGACTTGAGATGCGTGAACGCAAGCTGTGCTTCGATGCGTTGTCGCTGACGCCGGTTACGCTCTTTTACGGCGACGATGCGTTGGCAGCGCCGCAGTACGATTATGCTCGAACATTTTCGGGCGCACGCGCGACCCACGTTGCTCAGACGGGAATTGAGCAGGAGAATCCGGTTTATTCTTCGCGGCCGGACACGCGGGCCGCAATGGAGCGACACCCGGGGCTTGTGTGGGTGATCTTCCTCGGGGTGATCTTCGTGCTTGCCGTCATCGCCATCCGCTCGACGCGTCACGTGGCGCGCTAGCGTTACCGAATTGCCGCGTCGACCTCGCTGATCCAGTTGGGAGACTTGAGCAGTTCGCGGGGCTTCGAGCCGTCGGCCGGGCCAACGAGGCCGTCGTTGTACATAAGGTCGATGAGGTGCGCGGCGCGGCCGTAGCCGATGCGCAGGCGGCGCTGCAGAAGCGAAGTGGATGCCTTGCCGAACTCGAAGACCAGGCGAACGGCGTCGTCGTACATTGGGTCGTTGTCTTCGACGTCGGAACTGCCTCCCTCTGCATCGCGGCCAGCCTCGTCCTTTGGACCCTCGAGGAAGCCGTGCACGTACTCGGCCTCGCCCTGTGCTTTCCAGAATTCAGTGACGGCAGAGATCTCCTTCTCGGTAACGAAGGGCGCGTGGACGCGCTGCACGCGGCTGGTTCCGGGCGGGAGGTAGAGCATGTCGCCGCGGCCGAGGAGGCTTTCAGCTCCATTGGAGTCGATGATGGTACGTGAGTCGACCTTGGTGGCGAGGCGGAAGCTCATACGGGTGGGGACGTTTGCCTTGATAAGACCGGTGATGACATCGACGGAGGGTCGCTGCGTTGCCAGCACAAGGTGAATGCCGACGGCGCGGGCCATCTGGGCGAGCCGTGTGATTGCTTCTTCAACATTTGAGCGGTCAAGCATCATCAGGTCTGCAAGCTCATCGATGATGATCATGACGTAGGGCAACGGCTCCTGGTTGACGTCCTCGAAGAGGTGGCCGCTGCCGTTGTCGAAGAGCTTGTTGAACTGATCGATGTTGCGGACGTGATTGGCGGCGAGAAGCTTCAGGCGGCGTTCCATCTCGCGAACAGCGTTGCGGAGTGCGTTGGCGGCGAGTTTGGCCTCAGTGATGATGGGCGTGAAGAGATGGGGAATTCCTTCGTACATACCCAGCTCGACGCGCTTGGGGTCGACGAGGATCATGCGCACTTGTTCGGGCGTGGACTTGAAGAGCACGCTCATGATCATGGCGTTGATCGCGACGGATTTACCGGAGCCGGTGGAGCCGGCGATGAGCACGTGCGGCATGGAGGCTAGGTCGGCCGTAACGATGCGGCCGTTGATGTCTTTGCCAAGGGCAATTGCGAGGCGTGACTTCGACTGCGCGAAGCTTTCGCATTCGACGACATCGCGGAGCCAGATGGTCTCACGCTCAGAGTTCGGCACCTGGATGCCGACTGTGGATTTGCCGGCCATGCGCTCGATGAGTATGCTCTCGGCTGCCATGGCGAGGCAGAGGTCATCGGCGAGTCCGGTGACGCGCGAGTACTTTACACCTGCTTCGGGCTTGAACTCGAAGGTGGTGACGACGGGGCCAGGGTTGATC
>Ga0070671_100000962_pt1 | contig 21083 bp, 19 predicted proteins | sample KBSS73metaG_FD_65341 | JGI IMG/M metagenome (GOLD analysis project Ga0070671, IMG submission 65341) | Switchgrass rhizosphere microbial communities from Kellogg Biological Station, Michigan, USA - KBS S7-3 metaG | ecosystem: Host-associated > Plants > Roots > Rhizosphere > Soil ...
GGGTCGGTGATGCCGGCGGCGTCCAGCTCGCGGGCGCTCACCGGACCGAGGCCACCGGCCCGAGCTCCCGGTCGCCGGGAGGCGCGGAGACCACCAGCTTGCCGGGCGCGGCGACCGGCTCGACCACCTCGTCCCGGGACCGGCCCAGCACCGCGATCGTGGCCACCGCGGCGGCCAGCGGCATCGCGATCACCGGCGCCCAGTCGAGGAACAGGTTCGAGCCCTGCGGCGCGATCATCATCGACAGCCAGAAGCTGGTGCCGGCGAACACCAGCCACGCCCGCCGGTCCAGCCGGGTCGCGCCGAGCACGGTCAGCCCCCACAGCACATACCAGGGCTGCACGACCGGGCCGAGGAACACCACCGCGAGCAGCGACAGCCCGAGCATCCGCACCCACCCGGCCCGGCCGGCCCGCAGCCACAGCCAGAACAGCACCGCCGCGGTGACGACCTGGCCGCCGAACCGGACCGCGGCGATCACCGGGTCCTGGTACGTCACGAAGTTGGGCACGCCCCGCAGCAGCTCGATGAGCATCCCGATCGCGGTCGGCACCGACACCCAGGTGAGCACCTGGCTGGACGCGTTGAGCTGGTCGATCCAGCCGAAGCCGAGCCCGGTGAGCCCGGTGATCACGGTGATCGAGACCGCGGCCACCACCCCGGTCCGCACGCAGGCCCGGACCAGCACCGCCCGCCCGGACAGCCGGCCGGCCCACACCCAGGCCAGGAACGCGACCGCCACCGCGGCCGGGGCCTTGACCAGCACGGCGGCCGAGCAGAGCACGACTCCGACGGCGACCCAGCGCTCCTCGGTCGCCTCGATCGCCACGGTCAGCCCGGCCACGACCAGCCCGACCATGAGCGCGTCGTTGTGCCCGCCGGCGACGAAGTGCGCCAGTACGAGCGGGTTGGCGACGCCGAGCCAGACCGCCACCCGCGGGTCGCCACCGGCCGCCCTGGCCAGCCGGGGCAGGTAGCGGGCGGTCAGCAGCACGCCGGCCACGGCGACCAGCCGCATCACGAACACCGTGGTCACGACCCGGTCGCCGGTCACGGTCGCGACCGCGCGGCCGATCCCGAGGAACAGCGGCCCGTACGGCGCCGGCGTGTCCACCCACATCCCGGAGATCTCGTCCAGGAACGGCCCGGGCAGCGACACCGGCCCGAACCGGTACGGGTCGAGGCCGGCGTGCGCGATCTGCGCCTGCGCGGCGTACGCGTACAGGTCGCGGCTGAACAGCGGGACGCTGAAGACCAGCGGCGCCCCCCACAGCGCGGCGATCTTCAGCAGCCGGCCGGTGTCGGTGCCCTCCTCGCCCCGGCGCAGGGCCCGGCCGAGGTAGAGCCACGCCATGCCGAGGACGGCCAGCCCGGCGTAGACGAAGGCGAGGGCGGCCCGCTCGCCGATCGGGTCGCGCAGCAGCGCGAGCACCGGGGTGCGCTTGACCGGGTCGTAGACCGGGGGAGCGCCGGCCCCGAGCGAGCCCAGCGCGAGCAGCGCCGAGCCGCCGAGGCCGACCAGGACGATCTTGCGCAGGTGCGGGCTGCCCCAGCCGGCCCAGCGGGCCCGGGCGGCCCGACCCAGCCGGCTGTCGCGGAGGGCGGTGACCGCGGCGGGCACGGTCGCCGGCGCCGTCACAGCTCGCGCACTGCGCGCGGCACGGGCTCCGGAGCGGGACGGTCGGACCACTGGTCGCCCGGGCCGGCCCGGCCGGGTAGCAGCTCGAACAGGACCGCCGCGGCGACGACCACCGCGGCGCACAGCACCGCCTGGATGATCGCGCTGACGTCCACCGTGCCGCCCTTCGGCATCACCACCACCGCCAGAGCGGCGGATGCCGTGACCACGGCGGTGCGGGTACGCAGGTTCGACGTGCCGGCGGCGATCAGGATGAAACCCCACAGCAGATACCAGGGCTGCACCACCGGGCTGAGTGCGACCGCGGCGACGAAGCCGAGCCCGAGCGAGGCGATGAACCCGCGCCGGTCCATGTGCGCGAGCAGCAGCAGCACGATCACCAACGCGGCCACCCCGCCGGCGCCGCGGAACACCGCGATCGCGGTGTCCATGGTGGCGGTGTCGCCGACCCCGAACAGGTGCGCGAGCGCGCCGACGGCCTCGCCGGCCAGCGTCGTCCCGGACAGCCAGTTGCGCACCGTGCCGGGCGTGTTGAGCGCACTGACCCAGCCGTAGCCGAGGCCGGTGGCCCAGGAGACCAGCGCGACGACGGCGGCGGAGACCGCGCCGACGCCGGCCGCGGCCCGGGCAAGCCGCCACCGCCCGGTCAACCGCTGCGCCCAGAACGGCACCACGAACACCAGCGCCAGCGCGGCCGGCGCCTTGACCAGCAGTGCCATCGACAGCAGCAGCACGCCCGGCAGCACCCGGCGGTCGAGCACCAGCACCAGCCCGGCCACGACCAGGCCCATCAGCAGCGCGTCGTTGTGCGCGCCGCTGACGAAGTGGAACAGCACCAGCGGGTTGAGCACGGCCAGCCAGAGCGCGCGGTCGGCCGGCACCCCGCAGTGCGCCGCCAGCCGCGGCACGTACCGGACCAGCAGCACGACGCCGACCAGCGCGATCAGCCGCATGCCGAGCACGGTCGGCACCGTCTGGTCGCCGGACAGGTCGACCACCCAGCGGGCCAGTTGCAGGAAGGCCGGGCCGTACGGGGTCGGCGTGTGCGACCAGATGCCCGGCACGTCGGCCAGGTAGGGGTTGTCGGGCAGCGCGCCCGGACCCCAGAAGTACGGGCTGGCGCCGACGTGCACCATCCAGCCGACCGCCCCGTAGGAGTACACGTCCCGGCTGAACATCGGCGGGGCCAGCGCCAGCGGCGCCGACCAGACGGCCAGCGTGATCACCAGCGAGCGCCGGTTCGGTCCGTCCGGGGTGCCGATCCGCCGGCCGAGGAACAGCCACGCGACCACGAGCAGGGCGAGCCCGGTGTAGCCGATCACGAGCGCGATCGGCTCCCCGGCGCGCAGCCACTGGACGACCCGGAACTGCGTGAACGGGTCATGCCGCGGTAGCGCGCCGGCGGCGACGCCGCCGGTCGCGAGCGCGAGTGACCCGGCGAGCCCGAGGATCCGGTAGCGGTCGAGGAGCCGCAGCTCCCCGACCGCCCGGAATCGGGAGAGCCGGGGCGGGAGCGTGGCGAGCACAGCCTTCAAGATTACCGGCTCCGTCGAAACGATTCCCGCACGGACGCGGAGCGTCGACCGATCGCGCCTGCTGGTGCGTATCTCGTCACTGACCGCTACGACTCCACCCGAACCGTCACAGGTCGTTCGCCGCCTACCGCCGGCGGCCGGTGATGCGCTCGGCGGCGAGCCGGCCGGACAGCAGCACCATCGGCACGCCGACCCCCGGCTGGGTGCCCGAGCCGGCGAAGACCACGTTGTCCAGCCCGCGGGCGAGCGTCGGCGGCCGGAACGGCCCGGTCTGGGTGAGCGTGTGTGCGGCCGCGAACGGTGCGCCCGCGGCCAGCCCGGACGCGGCCCAGTCGGCCGGCGTCACGAGCCGTTCAACCTCGATCCCGGCGCCGAAGCCGGCGTACCCGCGGGCCTCCAGGACGGCGACCAGCTCGTCCCGGTAGCGCGGTCCGGTGCCGGCCCAGTCGATGCCGGCGCTGAGGTTCGGGGTCGGCGCGAGCACGTAGTAGGCCTGCCGCCCGGCCGGCGCGAGGGTCGGGTCGGTCCGGGTCGGGTTGGTCACCAGCAGGGACGGGTCGGACATCAGCCGGCCGTCCCGGATGATCTCGTCGAACGTGCGCCGCCAGGCCCGGCCGAAGTGGATGTTGTGGTGCGCGATCTTCGTGTACGCGGCGGTCGAGCCGGCGTGCAGCACCACGCATGACGGCGAGTAGCGCAGCCGGCCGACCCGACGCGGAGCGACCCCGGGCGGCAGCAGGTCCCGGTAGGCGACCGGCAGGTCGGGGTTGAGCACGACCACGTCGGCCTCGATCCGCTCGCCGCCGGTGGTGTGCACGGCCCTGGCCCGGCCGGCGTCGACCTCCACCCGGGCGACCTCGGTGCCGTACCGGAACCGCACGCCGTGCTTCTCCGCCGCCCCGGCCAGCGCCCTCGGCACCGCGTGCATGCCACCGCGCGGGAACCACACCCCGGCGACCGAGTCCATGTAGGCGATCACCGCGTAGATCGCCAGCGCCGAGTACGGCGACAGGCCGGCGTACAGGGCCTGGAAGGAGAACACCCGCTGGGTACGCGGGTCCTTCAGGTGCCGGGCCACCGCGGGGGCGAGCCGGCCGAACCCGCGCAGCCGCAGCAGCCGGAGCAGGTCGGGACCGAGCAGCCCGAGCGGCGAGTCGAGGTTGCGGTCGATGAACGAGCGCATCTCGGCCCGGTAGAGCGCGCTCACGTAGTCCGCGAACCGCCGGTAGCCGGCCGCCTCGGCCGGCCCGCAGACCCGCTCGACCTCCGCCGCCATCGCCTCGACGTCGGCGTGCACGTCCAGCGTCGACCCGTCCGGGTAGAACGCGCGGTAGACCGGATCGAGCGGCTCGAGCTCCAGCCAGTCCTCCAGCCGCTCGCCGACCGCGCCGAGCGCGTCGCCGATCAACCCCGGCATGGTCAACACCGTCGGCCCGGTGTCGAAGCCGTAGCCGCCGAGCTCCAGCCGCCCGGCCCGCCCGCCCGGCACCGCGGCGCGCTCCAGCACGGTCACCTCCCGGCCGGCCGCGGCCAGCCGCAGCGCCGCCGACAGCCCGCCGAGCCCAGCCCCGACCACGACCACCCGGTCCGTCCGCCCGACCACCGTCCGCACGCCCGTCGTCCTCCGGCTCAGAGCGTGCGGACGGTGGCGGCGGTGGCCAACTCGTGCAGCGCGACCTCCGCGCACGAGTCGACCGGCGATGCCGCGAGCGCGGCCACCGCCTGCTCGGTGCAGCTGCGGATCATCCGTTCCACCTCCGCCAGTGCCCCGGTGGCCACGATGATCTCCCGCAGCACGGCCAGCCCGGCCTCGTCCAGGCCCGGGTCGCCGAGGTGCCGGTCGAGCAGCCGCGCCTGGGTCGCGCTGCTGGACCGGCTGGCCAGCGCGACGAGCACGGTCCGCTTGCCCTCGCGCAGGTCGTCGCCGGCCGGCTTGCCGGTCTGGGCCGGGTCGCCGAAGACGCCGAGGACGTCGTCGCGCAGCTGGAACGCCTCGCCCAGCGCCAGCCCGTACGCCTCGTACCCGGCCAGCAGCGGGCGCGTCGCACCGGCTAGCGCCGCGCCGAGCTGCAGCGGGCGCAGCACGCTGTAGCGGGCGCTCTTGAACTGGATGACCCGCCGGGCGCGCACCACCGAGCCGCCGCCCCTGGCCTGCTCCAGCAGGTCGAGGTACTGCCCGCCCATCAGCTCGGTGCGCATCTCGTCGAACAGCGGCCGAGCCCGGTCGAGCCGGGCCGGCTCGAGCCCGCTGCCGAAGAACATCTCGTCGGTCCAGGCCAGGCACAGGTCGCCGAGCAGGATCGCCGCGCCGGTGCCGAAGCTGTCCCCGTCGCCGCGCCAGCCGGCCGATCCGTGCAGCCGGCCGAACCGGCGGTGCGCGGCCGGCCGCCCCCGCCGGGTCTCGCTGCGGTCCATGACGTCGTCGTGGATGAGCGCGCAGGCCTGGAACAGTTCCAGCGCGGCGACCGCGGTGACGACCCGTTCGTCGTCGGGCATCCCGGCGCCGCGCCAGCCCCAGTAGCCGAACGCGGGCCGCAGCCGCTTCCCGCCGCCGAGCAGCTCGCGGACGGCACGGACCAGCTCGGCGGCCTCGGTGCCGACCGCGCCTAACCGCGCGTCCTGCCGATCGAGGAACGCCGCGAGCGCGTCCGCGACCCGCCGGCGTAGATCCGCGCGGTCGGCCACGGCGGCGGGCCCGGACACAGGGTGCAGCGCCAGGCCGGGCCGGTCCTGCGTCGAGGTCACGATCGCTCCAGGGGCAAGTCACGTCGTTGTCCTGGGGAGTATCCGGGAGCGGCGCCGGTTCCGCCTGTTGTGATCTGCGCGCATGGCCGGTCGGTGGCCTGCCGCTACGCTGGCCGCCATGACGGGAACCGTGCGGGACCGGCTCGCGGCGGGCGGACCGACCTTCTCCTTCGAGTTCTTCCCCCCGAAGACCGACGAAGGCGAGCGTCAGCTCTGGCAGGCCATCCGCCAGCTGGAGCCGCTGCGGCCGTCGTTCGTGTCGGTGACGTACGGGGCCGGCGGGTCCAACCGCGACCGGGTCGTGGAGATCACCGAGCGGATCGCCACCGACACCACGCTGCTGCCGATGGCCCACCTCACCGCGGTCGGCCACTCGGTCGCCGAGCTGCGGCACGTGGTCGGCCGGCTGGCCGGCGCCGGCGTGCGCAACGTGCTGGCGCTGCGCGGTGACCCGCCCGGCGACCCGCTCGGCGAGTGGCGGGCCCACCCGCAGGGCCTCGAGTACGCCGAGGACCTGGTCCGGCTGGTCAGGGCCCACGGCGACTACTGCGTCGGGGTGGCCGCGTTCCCGGAGAAGCACCCGCGCTCGCCCGACCTCGACTCGGACACCCGCTACTTCATCGCCAAGTGCCGGGCCGGCGCCGACTTCGCGATCACCCAGATGTTCTTCCGGGCCGAGGACTACCTGCGGATGCGGGACCGGGTCTCGGCACTCGGCTGTGACGTGCCGATCATCGCCGGCATCATGCCGATCACCAACGTGCGCGGCATCGAGCGGTCCGCCCAGCTGTCCGGCGCGGCGTTCCCGGCCGACCTGGCCGCCGAGCTGCACGCGGTCGAGGACGACCCGGCCGCGGTCCGCCGGGTCGGGGTGGAGCACGCGACCAGGCTGTGCGAGCGGCTGCTCGCCGAGGGCGTGCCGGGCCTGCACTTCTACACGTTGAACCGATCGACGGCGACCCGCGAGGTCTACGCGGCGCTGGGCCTCGGCGCCCCCCTGGCCCGCGCCTGAGGTGACCGCGGGGCCGGCCGTCGCGGCGCTCGCGGCGGTGGGGGTGGTGCTGCTGGTCCTGACCGTGCTCACCGCCCGCCGGCCGGTCGAGCCCGTCCCGGACCTGGCCGGCTACCTGGCGCGCTGGGCCCCGCTGCACGGCGGCTACGCGCCGGCGCGAAGCGACCTGGCCGGTCGCTGGCTCTCGCTGGCGTACCGGCTGGCCCGGCCGCTCGCCACCCGAGGCGTGTCGCCGGGCGTGCTCACCGCCTGGGGTGTGCTCGTCTCGGCCGCGGTGGCCGTGGTGGCCGCCCCGGGCGGGCGGTGGCCGCTGGTCGCCGTCCCGATCGTGGTGCTGGCCGGCCTGCTGGACAACCTCGACGGGGCGGTGGCGGTCCTGTCCGGCCGCACCACCCGCTGGGGCTTCGTGCTCGACTCGCTGGCCGACCGGCTCTCCGACGCCGCGTACCTGCTGGCGCTGTGGTTCCTCGGCGCTCCCGGGCCGGTGTGCGTGGCCGGCGGGTCGCTCATGATGCTGCAGGAGTACGCCAGGGCGCGGGCCGGCAACGCCGGCATGGGCGAGGTGGGCGTGGTCACCCTCTGGGAGCGGCCGACCCGGGTCATCCTGACCGCGTTCCTGCTGCTGGGCTGCGGCGTGCTGACGGCGCGGGCGGACCTGCTCGCCACCCTCGGTGCCGGCGCCTGGATCGCGCTCGGTGCGGCCGGGCTGACCCAGCTCCTGCTCGTCATCCACCGCCGCCTGGCCTGAACCCGGCTCGCACTGGCACTCGCAGGACTCGACGCAGAGCCGCTCGCACTCGGGACCGCAGCGGCAGTCGTCGCCGGGCAGGTATATGGGCCTGCGTGGGCGGCGCGGTGGCAACACCTCGGTCGGGGTGGGGTGGTCGTCCGGCCGCCCCGTTCGGTCCCGTCGCATGCCGACGCTGCGCCTGCGGAACGACACACTTCCCGGAGGTCGCGGGTAAGGCCGATCAGCGCGGTACGGGCGGCCTACGCCCCAGTACGGGAAGGGGTCGAGATGGGCGGGCAGGCGCCGACCAGACCGGTCGCGCACTGCATCGGGCCGCATGCCGTGCACTGCGTCGCCGGAACCGTCGATGACGACCAACCGAAGTCCGGCAACGGTGAGCACCCGTTCGAGCACGTCAAGAGTGACCCGGCCGGCCGACTCCGCCCGGGCGATCGACGTCGGACTCACCTGCGCGGCGCTCGCCATCTCCCGCTGACTGACGTCGGCGATGCGGCGGGCACGGCGTACGAGTCCGGGGACGTCGAGGAATTCGGTCATGCAGGCAGCCTCATCCTTGGTGCGAGCGGGCCGGAAGACCCGCATCGAATCTGTGGACAAAGACGCGGCTTGTGGATAAAGGCGGGCGCCGACAACCACTCTTCCGGCTGCGTCATCGTTCCGACCCGCGCTGCAATGACCTATCCGGCGTGGGAACGCCGTCTCGGCTCGGCGCCCGACGCGCACCGCGCCTCTGCTCCGGCTCGGGGCGCAGAGACGTAGCCGGTAGGAGATCGTCTGCCTGGCGCGGTAGCTCGGCGTCGGACTACGTCTCTGCTCCGGCTCGGGGCGCAGAGACGTAGCCGGTAGGAGGTCGTCTGCCTGGCCCGGTAGCTCGGCGTCGGACTGCGTCTCTGCTCCGGCTCGGGGCGCAGAGACGTAGCCGGTAGGAGATCGTCTGCCTGGCCCGGTAGCTCGGCGTCGGACTGCGTCTCTGCTCCGGCTCGGGGCGCAGAGACGTAGCCGGTCGGAGATCGTCTGCCCGGAGCGGTAGCTCGGCGTCGGACTACGTCTCTGCTCCGACGGGCGGCGCAGAGACGTAGCCGGCCGAGGATGGTTTGGCTGGCCCGGTCGCGTAGGAGCGGGACTACTTCGGCGCTCCGATCCCAGAGAGCAGAGCGGGGATGCCTACTACCCAGGTCTCTGCTGCGGTCGACGGAGCAGAGACGTAGCCAACCGCGTGGGTTGGGTGGGACGGCCGCCGGCGGACCGGGGCGGATCAGGCCGGGCCGATGAGGCGGTCGACGATGCGGGCGGAGAGGACGACCAGGGGGAGACCCCCGCCCGGGTGGGTCGAGCCGCCGACCAGGAACAGCCCGCGCACCGGCGCCCGATTCGGCGGTCGCAAGAAGGCCGAGCGGGCACCGTTCGACGAGCTGCCGTAGATCGCACCGCCCGGCGCCCTGGTCGCCCTGGCCAGGTCGGCCGGGGTGATCACGTGCGAGAACAGCAGCCGGTCGGCCACCGGTAGTCCGCGGCGGGCCAGCAGGCCGAGCAGCCGCCCGGCGTACGAGCCGCGCAGGGCCGGCGAGTCCCAGTCCACCGCACCGGGCCCGCTGCCGTGCCGGGGCGCGTTGACCAGCACGAACCACGCCTCGTGTCCCTCCGGCCGGACCGCCGGGTCGTCCGGGACGCTGATGTAGATCGTCGGGTCCGCCACCGGTGCGGCCGGGTCGCCGAAGATCGCGTCGAACTCGTCGTCGTACGCGGCCGGGAACAGCACGTTGTGGTGGGCCAGGTTGGGCGTGCGCCCCCGGACGCCGAGCAGCAGCACGAACGCCGACAGCGACGGCGTCGAGCGGCGCAGCCGGCGCAGCGACGACGGCCGCGGCAGCAGGTCGCGGTAGACGTGGTCGGCGTCGGCGTTGGCGACGACCACGTCCGCCGGCAGCCGGCCGCCGGCGGCGAGCCGCACCCCGCTGACCCGGTCGCCGGCGGTCTCGATCCGGGTCACCTCGGTGCCGGTGCGGATCTTCCCGCCCACCGCGATGACCCGCCGGACCAGCTCGTCCGCGAGCGTGCCGAGCCCGCCGCGCAGGTACCAGCCGCCGAACCGCTGCTCCACGTACGGCACGACGCCGAGCGCGGCCGGGGCCCGGCGCGGGTCCGAGCCGGTGTAGGTCGCATACCGCTCGAGTAGCGTGCGCTGCCGCGGGTCGGTCAGGTAGTGCTCACCGAGCCAGCGCAGCGAGCGGCCGGGCGCGATCGTGCGCAGGTCGCCGACGTGGACGGCCTGGCGGGCCAGGTCGCGGACGCCGGCGACCGGCGACTCCAGGAAAGGGCGGCGGACCGCCTCCCAGATCCGCTCGCTGCGGGCGACCAGCCGGCGCCAGTCCGCCCCGGCCGGCGGGCCGAACGCGGCGTCCATCCGGGCGCTGGTCACGTCGAGGTCGCCGGCGGTGTCCAGCCGGGTGCCGTCGGCGAACCGGTGCCGGATCAGCGGGTCGAGCGGCTGCAGCTCCAGCCCGGCCGGCCAGCGGTCGCCGGTCGCCGCGAACAGGTCGGCGAACACCTCCGGCATGGTCAGCAGCGACGGGCCGGTGTCGAACCGGAACGTGCCGGCCGCGGTGTGCCGCTCCAGCCGGCCGAGCTTGCCGCCGACGACGTCGGCCTGCTCGCAGACGGTCACCTCGTGGCCGCGGGCGGCGAGCCGGGCGGCGGCGGACAGCCCGCCGACCCCGGCGCCGACCACGACCACCCGGCTCACGGCAGCCGCCGTCCCTTCCAGGTCAGCGTGCCGGCCCGGTGCGCGTGCAGCGAGCGCGCGGTCAGCCAGCCGAACGCGGCCACCGAGACCGGGTGTGCCAGCGCGTCGGGCCAGGCGCGGCCGCCGGTGCGGCGCGCGGTCAGCACCCGTCCCATCACCCCGGCAGCGTATCCGGCCAAACCCGTCTTGGAGCCGAGCAGCGCGCCTAGCGGCGGCACCACGTAGCCGAGCGCGAGCAGGCCGGCGACGCCGGCCGCGCGGGCCGGTGAGCCGAACGCGGCCCACAGGGACTTGGTGTAGCCGTCGCGCAGTTCCGGCCAGCTCGCGTACATCCGGCACTCGGCCAGCGCGGTTCCGTCCGCGACCCCGCCACGACCGCCGGCCCGCTTCACCGCCCGCAGCAGCGCGACGTCCTCGACCACGTCGGCCCGGACCGCCGCGTGCCCGCCGGCCCGCTCGTACGCGGCGCGGCGGACCGCGAGCAGCTGCCCGTTCGCGGCCGACAGCGACGGCCGCGGCGAGCGCTCGGCCAGCCGCAGCGGCAGGAACGTCAGCCAGGACCACTGCAGCAGCGGCTGCACCAGCCGCTCGGCCGCGGTCCCGGCGACCTGCCGCGGGTAGGGGCAGACCAGGTCGCGCTCGCCCAGCAGCGCCACGGTCGCGGCGATCGCGCCCGGCCGCAGCCGCACGTCGGCGTCGAGGAAGACCAGCACGTCCGCGGCCGGGTCGGCGGCGTCGGCCAGCTGCTGGCAGGCGTGCGGCTTGCCCAGCCAGCCGGCCGGCAGCGGGCGACCGGCCAGCACCCGGGCGCCGGTGGCCCTGGCGATCCGCGCGGTGCCGTCGGCGGAGCCGTCGTCGAGCACGAGCACCTCGGTCACGCCGTCCTGGGCCAGCACGGCGGCCAGGCAGTCCGCGGCCGTGCCCGCCTCGTTCCGCATCGGCACCAGCACCGAGACCCGCTCGGGTCCGGGGCGCGCGGCCACGTCGGGCCGGCGCAGCAGGACCGCGTTGACCGCGGCGTGCACGGTGCCGGCGGCGGCCATCGCCGAGCCCGCCGCGACCAGCGCCGAGCCGGTCGCGACCAGTGCCCGCCCCCAGCGGCTCATCGCGCCGCCGGCCGGCGCAGCGACCAGACCAGCGGGAGGGCGACCGCACCCATCCCGATCCCGCCCCACAACGCGGCGGCCGGCAGCCCGAAGAACGCGGCCAGGGCCAGCACCGACGACGCGTACGTCCAGAGGTAGAGCCCGTACGGGACGATGTCCACTGTGGATGGTTCGGTTCGGACGGTGCGGTGCAGCAGCGCCATCAGCACGAGCGCCACCAGCGCCCAGCCGGCGTAGTTGGTCAGCGGCACGGTCGGCACGCCGGGCAGCGCGGGGGAGGAGCCGGACCAGCGCCAGTGGCCGGCGTCGACCATCTGCGGGTCGAGGAACAGGTCCCAGGACGCCAGCGCCGCCGCGGCGATCGCGACCCGGGCGACCGCGCCGCGGCCGAGCCTCAGCCCGACCAGGTACGCCGGCCACGCCATCATCACCCAGGCCAGCGGGATCACCAGCGGCACACCGAGCAGCGTCGGCCCGAGCGTGCCGGCGTAGGCGTACGAGCCGAACGGGACGCCGGTCGCGACCCCGACCGCCTCGGCCAGGAGGCCGCCACCGCCGGCGACGACGACCAGCGCGACCGCCGCCCGGACGCCCCGGCTGGTCGCCGCGTGCAGCACTGACGCCGCCGCGAACAGCAACACGGTCGCCACCGTGAGCCGGTCCCGCGCCGTCCCCTCCGGCGTCAGCGGGTAGGCGATCTGTGCCAGCACGACCGCCGCGGCCGCCACGGCCGGCAGCCGGCGGAGCCGTTCGGCCGCCACCGCGCGGCGCCCGACAGCCGGGGCAGCCGGTGGGCGGGACTGCTCAGGCATCCGGGGGCAGCGGCATCCGGCGGCCGAGCACGGCGAACGGTCGCGAGTCGCCGGGGAACAGGTGGTGCCGGATGAGGTCGACGAACCCGAGCGACCGGTACAGCCGCCAGGCCCTGGTGTCGCCTTCCGGCGTGGACAGCAGCACCGCCGGCTGCGTCAGCCCGTCGACCAGCGTGCACAGCAGCGCCCGACCGGCGCCGTGCCCCTGGTACGCCGGGCGCACGTGCAGCTCGGACAGCTCGAACGCGCCGCGCAGCCACTGCTCGGCCACCGCCGCCGGCATCGCGGCCCGGACCTGGTCGTGCCACCACTGGCCGGGGGCGGCCGCGTACCCGTAGCCGAAGCCGAGCAGCTCGCCCGGCGCGCCCAGCCCGTCGCCGTCGCCGACCGCGGCCACCGCCCGGAACGCCGGCCGCCGCGTGTGCGCGATCGCGAACCCGGCCCGGTGCTGGCCGGCCTCGGGCGGGTAGCCCATCGCCTCGGCGTACACGGACATGGCTTCGGTCATCCGCTCGCGGGCCTCGGCGGGGGACAGTCGCAGCACCTTCATGCCAGCGGGTCCCTGCCGTCGACCGTCCCGTCCGCCGCCTCGACCGCGAAGCGGGCGAACAGCTCCTCCGCGTACCACCGCTCGGGCACCGTGCGCTCGATCACCGCGCTGTGCGCTGCACCGGCGTACGCGAACCCGCGCAGGGCGGCCGCGGAGTCCCAGACGCTGAACGTGCCCTGCAGCCCGACCGGCGCCTCGCCGATGCCGACCGCGAACCGCAGTCCGGGCTGGGCCCGCAGGTCCGCGGACACCGGCGGCACCGCGCGCCAGAACGAGCGAACCCGGGACGGGCGCAGCCGCGCCCTGGTCACTGCCGCCACCGGCCCGCCCGCGCGGCCGCCGGCGGGCCGGCCGAACGGCTCCTGCCCGGACCACCGTCCGCGGGACCACAGCGGCCGCAGCTCCACCCGCCAGGTCTCCTCGGCCAGCCGGCGCCACCGGGCCGCGACCGCGGACCGCTCGAACGCCAGCGCCGAGGCGCGGTCGGCCCAGCTGGCCAGCAGGCCCCAGGTGCGCGGGTCGGCGTCGCGGGCGCGGAACGAGCCACCGTCGCCGGTCCCCAGCAGCTTCGCGAACCGCACCCCCGCCGCCCCCCGAACCGCTCGCCGGTCGACCGCCATCCGCAGCACCGCCGCGGGCACGGCGAGCCGGGGCACCCGCCACAGGTGCAGCGTGACGAGCTCCGGCCCCGCTTCCCGCATGAGCGTGAGCGTAAGTGGAACCGGGGCGGACCGCTCAGCCGACCTCGGCCGGGGTCCCCGCGGTGATCCGGACCAGCTCGTCGTACGTCGTCGCGAACACCACGTGCGGCACCCCGCCGGAGGCCCAGACGACGTCGTAGTCGGCGAGCTCGACGTCGACCAGCGTGCGCAGCGGCGTCGGGTGCCCCACCGGGGCGACGCCGCCGATCGCCTGCCCGGTCGCGGACCGGACGAAGTCCGGAGTGGCCCGGCGCAGCTCCCGGACACCCACCAGCGCGGCGACCTTCGCCGTGTCGACCCGGTGGGCGCCGCTGGTCAGCACCAGCAGCGGCTCGCCGTCGGCGTCGAAGACCAGCGAGTTGGCGATCGCGCCGACCTCGACACCGAGGGCCGCGGCGGCCAGCGCCGCCGTCCGCACCTCCGCCGCCAGCTCGACCACCTCGCCGGTCGCACCGGCCGCGGCCAGCGCGTCGGCGACCCGCAGGACTCCGGCATGCTGCGACTTCGTCACCCGGCCACCGTAGGGGACCGGCGCACCTGGTTTTCGCCCCGCCGTCAGTCCCGGCCGAGCAGGGGCTCGTCGGCGGAGCGGACGTCGGCGGCCGGCAGCCCGTCCGGGTGCGTCTCCCTCACCCGGTCGACCACCTCGAGCGCGACCTCGAGATGCCAGCGTTTCGTCGCGGCGTAGAACTCCTGCGCCGCCTCCGACAGCTTCGGCCGCCCGTGCAGCGGCTTGTCGCTGACCGCGAGCAGGGTCGCGGTCGGCACCCGGTAGCGGAAGCCGTTCGCGGCCACCGTCGCCGACTCCATGTCCACCGCCACCGCCCGGGACAGCCGCATGTCGGCGAGCACCGAGCCCTGCTCGAACTCCCAGTTGCGGTTGGCGGTCGTGTACACGGTGCCGAGCCGGTAGGGCAGGTCACGGCGGACGAGGGCGTCGAGCAGGTAGCTGTTGAGCCGGTGGTTCGACGCGACCGGGACGGAGGTCGGCAGCACGTCGTCGAGCACGCCGTCGGCCCGGTGATACGTGGTGGCCAGCACCAGATCGCCGATGTCCTGGTGGTTCCGCAGCCCGCCGCAGTGCCCGATCATCAGCATCAGGTCGGGGCGCAGCACGGCGATGTGGTCGGTGATCGTCTTCGCGTTGGACGGGCCGACCCCGATGTCGACCAGCGTGACGCCGTCGCGGCCGGGGCGGCAGACGTGCCAGGCCGGCATCTGCCGCCCGGGGGCCGCCGGACCGATCGCGTCCGGGAACGCCTGCCGGAACGCGTCGACGTGCCAGGCGTAGTTGGTGAACAGCACGTACCGCTGGAACGCCTCGGCCGGCGTACCCGTGTAGTGCGCCAGCCGGTCGATCGACAGTGCCATCCGCTCCGGCCGGAACAGGAACAGCTTCTTCCGCCGCAGGTCCCAGGATCCCTCGTCGAGCGCGTCGAGCGTGGCCGGGTCGTCGAGCGCGAGTGCCGGGCGGGACCGGTCGGCCGAGACCCTGGCGCCGGCCGCGGCGAGCCGGCGCAGCTCCCGGTCCAGGTACGGCCGGATCGCGCCCGGGCACGCGAACTCGCCCTCCAGCACCGGGTTGTGCCGTGACCACGGGCGCTCGACGGTCAGCGCCCCGTAGAACCCGGCCGCGTCGGCCGCCTCGAGCTCGTCGCACAGCGCGGCGACCTGCTCGGGGATGTCCGCCGCCTTCACCTGCGCGAAGTCGATCGTCACCGGCACGCACGCCAGCCTACTGACGCCGCCGGGCCGCACTCCTACACGTGGATCCCGCACTCGGTCTTGGCGCGCCCGGCCCAGCGTCCCGACCGGGGATCGGCACCCGGCTCGACCCGTGCCGTGCACGGCTCGCAGCCGATCGACGGGTAGCCGTCGTACACGAGCGGGTTGACCAGCACGCCGTGCTCGGCGACGTACGCGTCCACGTCGTCCTGGGTCCAGCAGGCCAGCGGGTGCACCTTGACGATCGCCCGCCGCACGTCCCACGCCACCACCGGCGTCTCCGCCCGGGTCGGCGACTCGTCCCGGCGCACCCCGCTCACCCAGGCGGAGAACGGCGCCAGCGCCCGCCCGAGCGGCTCGACCTTGCGCAGCCAGCAGCACCGGTCGGGGTCGCGGTCGTGCAACCGCGGCAGCAGGTCGGCGTCCTGCTCCGCCACCGTCCACAGTGGAAGGACCGTGCGCACGTCCACCGGCAGCGTGGCGGCGACCGCGTCGCGGGTGCCGATCGTCTCGGCGAAGTGGTAGCCGGTGTCCAGGAAGTACACCGGGACCCCGGGCCGGGCCCGGCCGGCGAGGTGCGCGAGCACCGCGTCGGTCATCGACGACGACACGCACAGCCCGTCGCCGAAGGTGTCCGACGCCCAGCGCAGCACCTCGAGCGGCTGCGCGCCCTCGAGGTCGCGCGCCGCCTGCTCGGCGAGCCGCGCGAGCCGGGGCCACTGGTCCTGCGGGGCGCTCACCGCCCGACCTCCGCCCGCTGCGGGGCCGGCGCCTGCTTCACCGTGCGCAGCGCGAACGCCCGCCGGCAGGACTCGCACCGCCATTCCCCGTGCGTCTCGCCGTACGGCCGGAGGCTCTCGTCCCCGCAGTACGGGCAGAAGAAGGGCGCGGAGGCGTGGCTCACGACAACCACCCCTCGTCGGCCCGCGCCGCGTACGCGGCGAAGCTCTCGGCGGGCTCCCGGCGGTCCAGGTAGCCGCGCAGCACCCGCTCGACGTAGTCGGCGGCGCGATCGGCCTCGACCTTGAGCCCGCGGAACTTGCGGCCGAGGGCGGCCTCGGCGCCGAGATGCCCGCCCAGGTGCACCTGGTAGACCTCGACGTCCTCGCCGTCGGCGCCGCGCGCGACCGAGCCCTTGAACCCGATGTCGGCGACCTGGAACCGGGCGCACGAGTTGGGGCAGCCGTTGACCGTGATGCTCACCGGCTCGGGGAAGTCCGGCAGCCGCCGCTCCAGCTCGCGGTAGAGCTCCTGCGCCCTGGTCTTGGTCTCGACGATCGCCAGCTTGCAGAACTCGATGCCGGTGCAGGCCAGCGTGCCCTCCCGGAACGGGCTCGGGTGCACCGGCAGGTCGTCGGCGGCAAGCTCGGCGACCAGCGCGTCCGTGCGATCCCCGGGGACGTCCAGGATGATCAGCTGCTGCTGGGCGGTGGTCCGGATGCGCCCCCGGCCGTACTCGTCGGCCAGGCCGGCGATCCGCGCCAGCTGGGTGCCCGAGGTGCGGCCCACCCGCACCGCGAAGCCGACCGCGTAGCTGCCGTCGGCCTGCTCGGTCAGCCCGGCGTGCCCGCGGGCCCCGGCGTACCGCTCCGGCTCCGGTCCGTCCGGCAGCGGCGTGTCCAGGTAGTCCTTCTCCAGCACCTGCCGGAACCGCTCGGTGCCCCAGTCGGCGAGCAGGAACTTCAACCGCGCGTGCTGGCGGGACCGGCGGTAGCCGTGGTCGCGGAAGACCCCGGTGACCCCGGCCCACACCTCGGCGACCCGGTCCGGCTCGACGAACGCGCCGAGCCGCTGGCCGAACTTCGGGTTCGTGGACAGGCCGCCGCCGACCCACAGGTCGAATCCGGGCCGGCCGTCCGGCCCGATCACGCCGACGAACGACACGTCGTTGATCTCGTGGTTGGTGCAGTGGTGCGCGCAGCCGGAGATCGACGACTTGTACTTGCGGGGCAGGTTGGAGAACTCGGGGTCGCCGATGTAGCGGTCGCGCACCTCGCGCAGCGCCGGCGTCGCGTCCAACACCTCGTCCTTCGCCACGCCGGCCAACGGGCAGCCGAGGATGACCCGCGGGGTGTCGCCGCAGGCCTCGGTGGTGTCCAGGCCGACCGCCTCCAGCCGGCGCCAGATCTCCGGGACGTCCTCGATCCGGATCCAGTGCAGCTGGATGTTCTGCCGGTCGGTGATGTCCGCGACGTCCCGGCCGAACTCGGTCGCGATGGTCGCGATCGTCAACAGCTGCTCGGTGCTCAGCGTCCCGCCGTCGATCCGTACGCGGAGCATGAAGTAGCGATCCTCGAGCTCCTCCGGGTCGAGCACCGCGGTGCGGCCGCCCGGGATGCCCGGCGCCCGCTGGGTGTAGAGCCCGAGCCAGCGGAACCGGCCACGCAGGTCGGCGGGATCGATGCTGTCGAACCCGGTGTACTGGTAGCGGTCGATGATCCGCTGCCGGGCGTTGAGGCCGTCGTCGTCGCGCTTGACCCGTTCGTTCTGGTTCAGCGGCTCGCGGTGGCCGAGGGCCCACTGGCCCTGGCCGCGTTGGGGCGGCATGGACGTCTGGTCCTTCCGGGGGCAGGCGGCGCGGCGTCGGGGACGCCGCAGGGGCTGTCGTCAGCCCTGACAGACCGCGCTGTCGACCCGGCGGAGGTCGATGTGGCGACGCGACACCAGGAGCACGGAGACCACGCGCCCGCTGCCAGTCACGCCACCACGGTCGCACATCTCGTCGCCCACGGCCACCGTGCGGTGACTGGGATCATGGCCCGGTGGGCTTCTACCCCCTGCTGCTGGACCTCAGCGGCCGCCGGGCCGTCGTGGTCGGCGGCGGTGCGGTCGCGCTGCGCCGCACCCGCGGGCTGCTGGCGGCCGGCGCGTCCGTCGCGGTGATCGCGCCGGCGGTGCTGCCGGAGCTCGCGGAACTGTCGGAGGTGGCTGTTTCACTCCGTGGCTATGTGGACGGCGACCTGGACGGGGCCTGGGTGGTGCACGCCTGCACGGACGATCCCGCCGTGAATGCGGCGGTCGCGGCCGAGGCCGAGCGGCGGCGGATCCCGTGCGTGCGTGCCGACGATGCGGCCGGGGGCTCGGCCCGCACCCCCGCCGTGACCCGCGGCGCCGGACTCGTCGTCGCGGTCGGCTCGGACGGGCGTCCGGATCCCACCCGGGCGAGCGCGGTGCGGGACGCGGTGGCGTTGCTGCTGGAGACCGGCGAGCTGCCGCTGCGGGCGGGCCGTCCCGCGGCCGGTTCGGTCGCGCTGGTCGGCGGTGGGCCGGGCGACCCGGAGCTGATCACCGTCCGGGGCCGGCGCCTGCTGGCCGAGGCCGACGTGGTCGTCGTCGACCGGCTGGCCCCGCGGGTGCTGCTCGACCGGCTCGACCCGTCCGTCGAGGTGGTCGACGTCGGCAAGGTGCCGCACGGTGCCGGGCCCACCCAGCAGCAGATCAGCGCGCTGCTGGTGGACCGGGCCCGGGCCGGCAAGCGGGTGGTCCGGCTCAAGGGCGGCGACCCGTTCGTGCTCGGCCGCGGGGGCGAGGAGGTGGCCGCCTGCGTCCGGGCCGGCGTGCCGGTCACGGTCGTGCCCGGGGTGAGCTCGGCGATCGCCGGCCCGGCCGCGGCCGGGATCCCGGTCACCCACCGGGGGGTCGCGGCCGACTTCGCGGTCGTCTCCGGCCATGTCGAGCCACCGCCGGGCGGTGCCCCGGATCATGCCCCGGACCGCGCGGACGGTGCGGCGCGGGAGTCGTCCGGCTCGGTGATCGACTGGCAGGCGCTCGCCGACGGCCCCGCCACTCTCGTGCTGCTGATGGCGCTCGACCGGGTCGGGGCGGCCGCCGCCGAGCTGGTCAAGCGGGGCCGGCCTGGCTCGACCCCGGTGGCCGTCGTCCGGCGGGCGACGTTGCCCGACCAGCAGGTGCTCGTGGCGACGCTGGACACGGTCGCCGCGGCGGTCGCGGACGCAGGTCTGCGCCCGCCGGCAGTGGTCGTCGTCGGCGAGGTCGTCGGCCTGCGCGACCGGCTCTGGGCCGGCTCACCGCCGTCGTGATTCAGCCTCTGACCTGCGCGTTCGAATCTGTTCGAAGATCTTCGCGCGACACGCCGCAGTCCCGTTGCGGACCGGCCTGATCACTGGATAGTCTCGGCGTGTTCGAACACCAGTTCGAACACGCTCCCGTCGGGCGGTGCGGCCCTCGACCCCCGCGCCGCCCGGCGGGCAGCCCGGTCGTCCGCACCCGTCCCAGCTCGCCGTCGTCGGAGGAGATCACCAGATGCGTTCGGTCCAGACGGTCCTCGAGGAGCAGGTCGAGGTCGCGCGTACGGCCGGCGACCCCGAGATGTTCCTGCTGCGGGGCCGGCTCTACGTGGTGCGCTCGGTGCTGGCCCGCTGGCGCGAGCCCGGCGGCTGGCGCTGGTCCGGGCCCGCCCGGGCCGCAGGGCCGGCCGCCGCCGGCGCCGGCTCCGGGGCCGTGGCGGTGATCCACTCCGTCCCGGTCCAGCTGGCTGACCGGCAACTGTGGCGGGTCGAGGCGGCGGCCGGGATGTCGGCCCGGGTCGAAGTGTTCGACCTGTGCCGGGACGTGGCGGCCGGTCCGCCGCGGTGGACCGCGACGCTGGTGGAGGAGTGAGGGAGATGGACCCGACCGTGCGGCGGCTCGGCCCGTCCCGGGTGCCGTCCCAGCTGCTGCCGTCCGCGCTCGGCCTGCTCGACCAGGCCCGGCGCGGGCTGCGGGAGGCCGCGACGCTGACCCTGCCGGCCGAGCGCTACGCGACCGCCCACCTGGCCGCACTGCGCGGCGCCGCCGCGGTGCTCGCGGCCAGGACCCGTCCGACCGACCCGCGGCTGCGCCGCCGCCGGCCGACCAGCGCGTGGGTGCTGCTGACCGAGGTGGCCCCGGAGCTGGGGGAGTGGGCCGCGTTCTTCGCCGCCGGCGCGGCCAAGCGGGCCGCGGCGGAGGCCGGCGTGACCAGGGCGGTGACCGGCCGGGAGGCCGACGACCTGCTGCGCGACGCGGCCACGTTCCTGGCATTGGTGGAGACCACGCTAGGCCTGGTGCCGACCATGCCCATCGGCGTGCCGCGGGCCGGTTGACCCGGTGGCTCGGCTGCGACCGGCTCTCTCGCCTACGCTCGCCTGGCTGAGCGTCGGGAGGTGGGCCCGGAGATGGGCGCGGAGACAGTCAGGTCGCGAGGCCTCGCCCGGGGCGGGGTCGTGTGGTCGGTGCTCGGCGCGGAGCTCGATCGCCGGTCGGCGGCCGGTGCCGCCGGGCTGGACGTACTCGACCTGGGCGGCGGCAGTGGAGTGTCGGCGGTGCCGCTGGCCGAGCTGGGACACCGAGTGACGGTGCTCGACGTCAGCGCCGACGCGCTGGCCACGCTGCACCGGCGGGCCGAGGAGGCCGGGGTGGCCGAGCGGGTCACGCCGCTTCAGGGAGAGGTCGAGCGGCTGCCCGCGGCGGTGCCGTCGGGCTCGTACGACCTGGTGCTGTGCCACGGGCTGCTCGAAGTGGTCGACTCGCCGGCCGAGACGCTGGCCGCGGTGGCCGGCGCGCTGCGCCCCGGCGGCTGCGCCAGCGTGCTGGCGGCCGGTCGGGCGGCGGCGGTGCTGGCCCGGGCGCTCGGCGGCCGTCTGGCCGACGCGATCCGGCTGGCCACCGACCCGGACGGGCGGTCGGGGCCGGCCGACCCGATGCTGCGCCGGTTCGACGCGATCGAGCTCGGCGAGCTGGTGGCGGCGGCCGGGCTGCGGGTCGAGCAGCTGCACGGAGTCGG
>Ga0070671_100000963_pt1 | contig 21072 bp, 28 predicted proteins | sample KBSS73metaG_FD_65341 | JGI IMG/M metagenome (GOLD analysis project Ga0070671, IMG submission 65341) | Switchgrass rhizosphere microbial communities from Kellogg Biological Station, Michigan, USA - KBS S7-3 metaG | ecosystem: Host-associated > Plants > Roots > Rhizosphere > Soil ...
GAGGAGCAATTCCGCCCAACGCACCTTCAAGCCCGCCTCTGCTGAACATCGCCGCAAGCTTGCCAAGGCCGCCCATCTTCTTGAGCCGCTTCATTGCTGTCGCCATTTCCTGATGCATCTTAAGGAGCTTGTTGATCTCCTGGACCGTCGTGCCGCTGCCCTTGGCGACGCGGATCTTGCGCTTGGCATTGATGATTTCGGGCCTCGCACGCTCCTTGGCGGTCATCGACGACAGCATTGCTTCCATGTGCGTCAGGACTTTGCCGTTCTGCGCCTGGTCGACGGCGCCTTTCATGCCCTTTAGACCGGGCATCATGCCCGCGAGCGCGCCAAGGCCGCCCATCCGCTGCATCTGCTGAAGCTGGGCGCGCAGGTCGTCGAGGTCGAACTTGCCCTTGGCCATCTTGGCCGCGAGCTTTTCCGCGTCCTCGATCTGGATCGTCTCGGCGGCACGCTCGACGAGACTAACGACGTCACCCATGCCGAGAATGCGGCCGGCGACGCGCTCCGGGTGGAACGCTTCGAGCTTGTCGAGCGCCTCGCCGACACCGGCGAACTTGATCGGCTTGCCCGTAACCGCCCGCATGCTGAGCGCCGCGCCACCGCGCGCATCACCGTCCATGCGGGTGAGGATCACGCCGGAGAGCTCGACCTCGCCAGCGAAGCCTTTGGCAACGTTCACTGCATCCTGACCGGTCAGCGCATCCACGACGAGCAGTGTCTCGATCGGGTTCGAAGCCGCGGCGACCGCCTTCATCTCGCCCATGAGTTGGTCATCGACGTGGAGGCGGCCCGCCGTGTCCAGCATTACGACGTCGTAGCCCTGGAGCTTCGCCGACTGGATGGCGCGCTTGGCGATGTCGACCGGCCGCTGACCCACCACGATCGGAAGCGTGTCGACGTTCGTCTGTTGTCCGAGCACTGCCAGCTGCTCCTGTGCAGCAGGACGTGCGACGTCGAGCGATGCCATCAGCACCCGCTTACGCTCCCGCTCAGTCAGCCGTTTGGCCAGCTTGGCAGTCGTAGTGGTCTTACCCGAGCCCTGCAGGCCGACCATCATGATCACGGCCGGCGGATTGACGTTCAGGTCGAGCTCCGCCGTCTGCGCGCCGAGCGTTTCGACCAGGGCGTCGTGGACATATTTGACGACCATCTGACCGGGGGTAACCGAGCGCAGGACTTCCTGTCCGACGGCTTGCTCAGTGACTTTGTCGACAAAATCGCGAGCGACGGGGAGTGCGACGTCCGCCTCGAGCAGGGCCACGCGTACCTCGCGCATGGCAGAGCGCACGTCGGCTTCCGTCAGGGCGCCACGGCCCCGAAGGCGGTCGAATACGCTGCCGAGCCGATCGCTCAACGTGTCGAACATTCAAATCTCCCGCGATGCTGCTCGACCCATATGGGTACGGAACGCAAAATACGCCGGCGGACGAAACCTCGTCGGCCGGCGTGCACACGCTTTTGCCCCTTGGAACGCGCAGCATCGATATGTTGTCGAAAACGACGAGCGGGCGCATAGCTGCATGGCGGCCGGGAGGCAACCCGCGACGAACGCACGGAGCGTCCGCATGACCAAGGGTACGATGCGTGACCCGACTATGCTGATCCACGACACGGCCGACGCGCCGGCGCTATCGGCGCTTGCGTTCGAGCCGCATACGAAATCCCTTTTCCTCCAAGCCGGCCTCGAGCCTGGCATGCGCGTCCTCGATGCATGGAGCGGCGCTGGCAACGTTGCCTTCATCGCTCGCGAGATCGTCGGCCCATATGGCCACGTCACTGGCTTTGACCATTCACCCGCGCCTGTAGCTTATGCGAGCCGACGCGCGACCTCTCTCGCCTTTACAAATGTGGAGTTCGTGCAAGCCGATATCGCGAACCTGCCATTCGACCGCGAATTCGATGCGGTCGTCGGAAGGATTGTTCTGGCTTATCGCCTGGATCCGGTCGCTGATCTCAAGGCTCTGGTGCGTTGCCTCAAGCCTGGCGGCTTAGTCGTGTTTCAGGAAACTGACCTGTTGACGGGTAAAACTGTTCCCGCCGCCCCCGTGATCGAGCAGATCCGCGACTGGATTCTCGATGCGTTCGCGCAAGCCGGCATCGAGATGGAGATGGGCCACAAGCTCTACCAGACGTTCAAGGCGGCGGGACTTCCCGCGCCTCAGATGGAGATCGACGGCTTTATCGGCGGCGTCGAGGACATCTCTCCGGCATTATTCGCCAATGTGGTGCGTATGTTGGTCCCGCAGCTCGAAGCATTGGGCGTTGCTTCGGCCGAGGAGATTCAGATCGATACTCTCGAGCAGCGGATGCGCGCAGACCTCAAGAAGACCGGCGGAGTCATGTCGACGCCGCTGCTGATCGGAGCCTGGGCGCGGCTGCCCGCCTAGAATTTAGGCTTACCCTTGGGCTTGCGTGGACGCGACGGACTTCCGGGTCCGCGAGGACTACGATCGCCTCCCTCGCTGCCCAGCGGACCACGTCGCGGCCCACGAGGGGGCCCCCGCCGGTCGTTCGGACGCTGGCGCTCGGGAACCCGGTCGATCGGCCGCGTCTGCTGCATCTGCTGCCGCGGGCCAACCGCGTAGCCTTCCTTCAAAAGCTGTGTGAATGCCGAGCGGGTGGTCTCGGCGATCTGGTCCTGAAGCTCCTTAGGCAAGTCCGCAAAGGTCACGTTGGGATGGATCGCCTGGACGTCGCGCAGCAGCTGATTGGGCAGCCCTCCTGAGCCGCGCTTCAAGGCTGCGAGGCCGTCAAGCACCGCGGAAAAGATGATCGATTGCATGACGTCATTCGCGGCTCTCGGCATTCAAAACCACCCCTGGCTGGTGGACTTGGGCCCAGCCGCTCCCTAAGTGCCCGCCCCTATGGACTTGGCCGTCAAATCGCAGCCGCGAGCCGAACTTGCAGTCCTCTACGAGCACCCGCAGTGGTTTCAACCCCTGTTCGCCGCGCTGGACCGCCGCGGCATCGCCTATGAGGCGGTTCAGCTTTCGGGCCATCGCTTCGATCCGGCCGACCGCGAAGCCCCGGCGCCACTCATCCTTAGCCGTGTGGCGCAGTCGAGCTTTCTGCGCGAGCCTGAGCATCCGATCTTCTACGCGGCAGCGCTCCTCGATCATTGGCAGCGCTGCGGAGCGAACGTGCTCAATGACGCCGACGTGTTGGCAATTGATTCTTCAAAGGCCCGCCAACTCTCACTCATCACTTCACTCGGCCACGCGATCCCCAAGAGCCGGGTTGTCCATCGCATCCGCGACCTCGCGGCAGCGGCCGAAGGGTTCCAGTATCCGTTGATGGTCAAGGCCAACATTGGAGGGTCCGGAGCCGGCATCGTGCGCTATGGCTCGCGACAGGAATTGCTGGCTTCGATCGAGCAAGGAAGCCTGCCCCAGTCCATCGACGGCGTTCTGCTGGTTCAAGACTATGTACCGGCACGCGGAGGCACCATCACGCGCATCGAGACGCTCGGCGGCAAATTCCTCTACGCGATCGAGGTTGAGACGGGCGGAGACAATTTCGACCTTTGTCCTGCCGACGCGTGCGTAGCCCAGCCAGGACGAGCGGCCGTACGGATGACTGCTGTTACGCCGGCACAGGAGATTGTCCGCGCGGCCGAACAGATTGCTCAATCAGCTGGCCTCTCAGTCGGCGGCGTTGAAGTAATCGTCGATGATCGCGACGGAACGCCCCGCTTCTACGACATCAATGCCATGTCGAACTTCGTCGCGGATCCGCTGAATGTGCTTGGCTGGGACCCACACGAGCGGCTCGTCGACTTCCTCCAGGCCGCGATGAAAGGCAGGATGGCTGCATGAGGTTCGGCTATTGGATGCCGGTGTTCGGCGGGTGGCTGCGCAACATTCCCGACGAGGGCATGCAGGCGAGCTGGGATTATGTCCGGCGCCTTACGCAGCGCAGTGAAGAGACCGGCTGGGACCTTTCGCTGATCGCCGAGCTCAACCTCAACGACGTCAAAGGCGTCGATCAGCCCGCGCTTGACGCATGGTCCACGGCGGCTGCTCTTGCGGCCGTCACCTCGAAAATCGAGCTGATGGTCGCGGTCCGGCCCAACTTCCACCAGCCGGCCCTCTTCGCGAAGGGGGCGGCGAACATCGACAATATTTCGGGTGGAAGGCTATCGCTGAATGTCGTCTCCTCGTGGTGGGCCGACGAAGCGACGCAGTATGGACTGCAGTTCGACCAACACCACGACCGCTACGTTCGCACCACCGAATGGCTGCAGGTCGTTGACGGCTTGTGGACCCAACAGCGCTTCAGCTTCGACGGGCAGCGTTATCAGCTCAAGGACGCGGTCTGTGAGCCGAAGCCGGTGCGAAAGCCGCGCCCCACCATCTACGCCGGAGGTGAAAGCGAGGCCGCCAAGACAATGATCTCGACGCTTTGCGATGCCTTCGTCATGCACGGCGATCCCGTGGATGCAATCGAGCCGAAAATCGCCGACATGGAGCAACGCCGCGAACGCGCCGAGAAGCCGCCGATGCAATATGGCATGGCAGCCTTCGCAATCGTCCGAGACACCGAGGCAGAAGCGAAGCGCGAACTCGCGCGGGTCACCCAAATGCCGGCAAAGCCGCCCAAGGGCTTTGACAATTTCGAGCAGTGGCTTTCCGGCACTGAACTAGAGCGTGAACTCAAGCTTCAGGAATATTCTGTTTCAAACAGAGGCCTACGTCCGAATTTTGTCGGTACACCTGAGCAAGTTCAGGAGCGCATTGCCGAATATGAGGCGGCCGGGTTGAACCTGCTGCTGCTCCAGATGAGCCCGCAGGCGGAAGAGATGGACCGTTTTGCCGAGCAGGTCATCGCTCCAATGCGTGCCAAGACGCCGGAGCTCGCCTGACGCGTGAAGCGGCGTTTCCACAAGATGCACGGCCTAGGTAACGACTTCGTGATCGTCGACGCGCGCAACGAGCCGTTCGAGGTCACGCCGGCGCTGGCCCGGGCGATCGCAGACCGGCGGACCGGCGTCGGCTGCGACCAGCTCATCGTCCTCGAGCCGAGCGACACCGCCGACCTCCGAATGCGCATCTGGAATAGCGACGGGGGCGAGGTCGAAAGCTGCGGCAATGCTACCCGCTGCGTGATCCAGCTCACCGGCGCGAGGAGCATCGATAGCGACGGAGGTCGGCTCGAGGGCCACGAACTCGGCAATGAAGTAGAAGTGATGCTTCCGGAGCCACGTTTCGGATGGGACGAAATCCCGCTTGCTTACGCGATGGACACGGCGGCCCTGCCGATGGCCTGGGACGGTCTTGGGCATCCGATGGCGCTCAATGTCGGCAATCCGCATCTTGTATTCTTCGTACCCGACGCCCGAGAGGTACGGCTGGAAGAGGTCGGGCCGACGATCGAGAACGACCCTGCTTTCCCCGAGCGGATCAACGTCAACGTCGGAACCTACGTCCAGGGCCGTCTCAAATTACGGACCTTCGAGCGCGGTGCTGGCGAAACGCTGGCATGCGGAACCGGCGCCTGTGCGAGTGCCGTCGCCGCAATCGCTACGAAACGCGCCGAATCGCCAGTGACGGTGGACATGACCGGCGGCAGCCTCACGATTAGCTGGGCTCCTGGCGAGCCGATCCGTATGCAGGGCGCGGCGACGCACGTGTTCGAGGGTGACCTCGACCTCGAGGCGCTGCAGTGACCGTCGAGACAGTTACGCTGGGCTGCCGCCTGAATTTCGCGGAGAGCGAGACGATTGCGCGCCTTGCTCCTGATGACCAGGACTGGGTTGTAGTCAACAGCTGCGCTGTAACGAACGAGGCCGTGCGACAGACCCGCCAGGCGATCCGCCGTGCGCACAAGCAGCGGCCGTATGCGAAGATCCTCGTCACGGGCTGTGCCGCCCAGCTTGAGCCTGCGTCATTCGAGGCCATGCCGGGGGTTTCCCGAGTCGTAGGAAATCCGAGCAAGCTCAACGCTTTCCCTTCAAACGGCGTCATGACGCCAGCGCCCGCTGGTTTGCTAGCGAAGGTGAAGAGCTTCGTGGCCGTCCAGACGGGGTGCGACCATCGCTGCACCTTCTGCTCGATCTGGCAGGCGCGCGGGGCCAGCGCATCTTTTCCCTTCGAAGCCATCCGCGATGCAGCCGCGCAGGAAATCGACCGTGGGGCAAAGGAGATCGTACTGACGGGCGTCGACATCACGGATTACGACGGCGGGCTCGGAAAGCTGTGTCAGCGTCTTTTCGCCGCGGAACCTCGGCTGAAGCGACTACGCTTGTCGTCTCTGGACAGCATTGAGATCGACGATGCCCTCCTGGATCTCATCGCCGGCGAGCCGCGGCTGATGCCGCATTTCCACCTGTCGCTGCAGGCGGGCGACGACCTTATCCTGAAGCGGATGAAGCGCCGACACCGCAGGGCCGATGCGGTTCGCACCGTAGAGCGGATCAAAGCTGCGCGGGCAGATGCAACCATCGGCGCAGACCTCATAGCCGGCTTTCCAACCGAAACTGAAGAAATGGCTCTTCATACTTTGAAACTATTGGATGACTGCGACATCATAGCAGCGCACATCTTTCCCTTCTCACCGCGGCCGACAACCCCTGCTGCGCGCATGCCGCAGGTCGAACGCGAGACCGTGAAAGCGCGCGCCGCCAGGTTGCGGGATGTAGCTGCGGAGCGAAGGACGAGATGGCTCGGCAGTCTCGTCGGCAGCACGCAAGCCCTTCTCGTTGAAGGTGAAAATCGGGGACACACGGACAACTTCGCACCTGTGGCAATCGCGGGAGCTGAACGCGGCGAGTCCGGTTTCGCTCGCATCACCGCGTGCAACGATGATCGGCTGATGGCGGTCTGGCCATGAGCTGGCTCGATCGCCTGCGAGGCGGGTTCAGCAAGACCGCCGAGCGGGTAGCGGACAACCTCACCGGCCTCGCCAACCGCGCGGCACTCGATACCGCAACGCTCGACGATATCGAGGAAGCCCTCATCGCCTCGGACCTCGGGCCGGAAGCCTCGCACCGCATCCGCGAGGCGATCGCCCAGCAGACGTTCGAGCGGCTCGACGAGCGGGGCCTCCGCACTATATTGGCCGAAGAGATCGAGAAGATCCTTGCTCCCGTGGCGAAGCCTTTGGAAATCACGGGATTCCCGCGCCCGCACGTGATCCTCGTGATCGGGGTGAACGGCTCGGGCAAGACGACAACGATCGGCAAGCTCGCCCAGTGGCTGAAGGAGCAGGATTATGGCGTTTTGCTCGCCGCCGGGGACACCTTTCGAGCGGCCGCGATAGAGCAGTTGAAGATCTGGGGCGACCGGGTCGGTGCTCCAGTGATCTCTGGCAAGGAAGGCGGCGACGCTGCCGGCATAGTGTTCGATGGAGTCAAACAGGCGACGGCGACCGGCGAAGACGTACTGATCGTCGATACCGCCGGACGGCTTCAAAACAAATCGCACCTGATGGACGAGCTGTCCAAGATCCGGCGCGTGCTCGGCCGCCTCAACTCCGAAGCGCCGCACGATGTTCTGCTCGTTCTGGACGCCACCACAGGCCAGAACGCGCTTGCTCAGGTCGAGGTCTTCCGCGAGAGCGCAGGCGTGACCGGGCTCATCATGACGAAGCTCGACGGGACTGCACGTGGCGGCATCCTCGTCGCTGCAGCGGAAAAATTCGGCCTGCCGATTCACGCGATCGGCGTTGGCGAAAAGGCCGACGACCTTCGCCCATTCGATCCGCGCGCCGTCGCCAGGGCCATTGCCGGACTGCCGCCGGAATGACGAGCAAAGTCGAGCCGCAGGGTGGCGCCAAGCTGCTGATCGATCTTGGCCCGCTGCTGGTTTTCTTCGCCACCAACTTCCTCGCGCCCGTACCGGACGTCCTCAAGATCTTCGTGGCGACGGGCGCGTTCATGGTGGCGATGGTCATCGCGATGATCTTCTCGGCTATCCGCTACCACCGGATTTCGCCGCTTCTGTGGTTTTCCGGCGTAATGGTCGTGGTGCTGGGTGGCCTTACGATCTGGCTTCACGACCGGACCTTCATCCAGATGAAGCCGACCATCTACTATTCGCTCGTAGCCGGGTTGCTGGGGTTTGGCCTGGCGACCGGACGCCCCCTGCTTCAGCAAGTGTTGGGAAGCACTTATCCGGGCCTCAGCGAACCCGGCTGGAAGAAACTGACCCGCAACTGGGCTCTGTTTTTCGCCGTCATGGCAGTTCTTAACGAGGCCGTTTGGCGGAATACGTCGTGGGACTTCTGGATCGGTTTCAAGCTTTGGGGCGCGCTTCCGCTCACCTTCCTGTTCGCGGCGGCGAACATCCCGATGCTGCTGAAGCATGGGCTGATGAAGGAAGACGCCGTGCCAGCAGAGCCCGGGCCGGTCGAATGAGCGATCCTGTTCTCTCCATCCGCGGGCTTCGCAAGGAGTATGGGACGGGCGTTCAGGCACTCAGGTCGGTCGACCTGGACATCCGTCGCGGCGAGATTTTCGCTCTCCTAGGGCCGAACGGCGCGGGCAAGACGACGTTGATCAACATCATCTGCGGCATCGTCACGCCGACCAGTGGCGAAGTGCTGGTCGATGGAAAGAACTGGCAGTCCGACTTTCGCTATGCCCGCAGCCGAATAGGGCTCGTCCCCCAGGAGCTAACCACGGAGGCGTTCGAGCCCGTTTGGAACACCGTGACCTTCTCGCGCGGCCTTTATGGCAAACCCCGCGACAATGAGTTTACGGAAAAACTGCTCAAGCGACTGTCGCTTTGGGATAAGCGCAATACGATCATGATGCACCTCTCCGGAGGGATGAAGCGCCGCGTGATGATTGCGAAAGCGCTTTCGCATGAGCCGGAGATCCTGTTCCTAGACGAGCCCACCGCCGGCGTGGACGTCGAATTACGGCGCGACATGTGGGAGCTCGTACGGAAGCTCCGTGCCGACGGCACGACAATCATCCTCACCACCCATTACATCGAGGAAGCCGAGGAGATGGCCGATCGGGTCGGCGTCATCAGTCGCGGCGAATTGATCGCGGTCGACGAGAAGAAAGCGCTCATGGCCAAGATGGGCCGGAAAACCCTGGATATCATGCTCACCGAGCCGCTCTCCGATGTTCCGGCGGAGCTAGGCGACTGGACGGTTCGGCTTGAAGATGATGGCCACGTTCTTTGCTATGAATTCGACAGCCACGCCGAACGAACCGGAATCGCGTCGCTGATGCGGCGCCTGTCCGAGCTCGGCATCGCCTACAAGGACCTGTCCACCCATCAATCTAGCCTCGAGGACATATTCGTCGAGCTCGTGCATCAGCCGAGGACTTCAGCATGAACGGTCACGGCATCGCCGCGATCTACCGCTTCGAGATGGCGCGCTGGAAGCGAACGCTCTGGCAGAGCCTGATTACGCCCGTGATCACGACCGCGCTCTACTTCGTGGTGTTCGGATCGGCCCTCGGAAGCCGCATGACGCAGATGGACGGCGTTGCCTTTGGCAGCTTCATCGTACCCGGTCTGACGCTTCTATCGGTTTTTATGCAGTCGATCTTCAACGCGAGCTTCGGCATTTATTTTCCGAAGTTTACGGGAACGATTTACGAGCTGCTCTCAGCTCCGATTTCGAGCTTCGAGGCTGTGGTCGCCTATGTCGGCGCCGCGGCGACCAAGTCGGTAATCCTCGCTCTCGTGACCATCGCTACTGCCGCATTGTTCGTGCCGCTTCGCATCGACCATCCGCTTGCGATGATCCTGTTCCTGCTCGGCATAGCGATAGGCTTCTGCCTGTTCGGCTTCGCAATCGGGGTGTGGGCGAAGAATTTCGAGCAGCTGCAGATCATCCCGATGCTGATCATCACGCCGCTGACCTTCCTGGGAGGCGCGTTCTACTCGGTAAAGGCGCTTCACGAACCCTTCCGCACGATCACGCTCTTCAACCCCGTCGTGCATCTCGTCAGCGGCTTCCGCTGGAGCTTTTATTCAGTCGCGGACGTCCCGGTCTGGTCGAGCGTCGCCGTCACCCTGGCGATCATCGCCGTGTGCATGGCGGTGATCGCCTGGATGTTCAGGACCGGCTACCGGCTCAAGCAGTAAGCTCGGGCGAACGCGCTTCAGAGCCCTCCTGATTGGCGCGATCGAAGCCTCCTCCGTCGAGGTTCTGTGCGACGAAATCCCAGTTGATGATGGTCGACAATACCGACTGAGCGAAACGCGGACGCTCGTTTCGATAATCGATGTAGTAAGCATGTTCCCACACATCGAGCGTGAACAGCGGCAGCATCCCCTCGTGGACGACTGGCGTGTCGGCATCGTGGAGCGATGTGATCTTTAGCTCATCGCGGTCGAGCACAAGCCATGCCCAGCCGTTGGAGAAGTGATTGACCGCTTCTTCCTGCAGTTTCTGGAGAAGGGCGTCTTCGCCTCCGAATCCATCCCGGATCAGCTGTGCCAAGCGGCCGCTTGGCTTTTGACCTTGCGATGGCGCAAGGCATTGCCAGAAGAAGCTGTGGTTCCACAGCTGGGCACTGTTGTTGAACAGCTTGTTGTTCCCCGACAATTTCGCCTGCCGCACGACGTCGATGAGGGAGGCTTCGCTCAGCTGCCGATCGTTGGCGATCAGCTCGTTCGTCTTGGTGACGTAGGCCTTGTGATGCTTGCCGTGGTGATATTCGAGCGTCTCCGGCGACATGACGGGCGCGAGCGCGTCCTTGGCATAGGGAAGTTCGGGCAGCTGGAAGGGCATTGGAGGTAACTCCTTGAACTACCGTGAAAACGCCGCCTCAAGCGGCGAATCTCGGATGTGGGCCCCCGCCCTATGTGTTCGACATGCTTGCGCGCTCGAGAATTTCAACCCTAGAACCGACTACGTAACGATCGTTTGCGATAAGAGGGGGTGCAAATGAAGTTCTTCGGAAATCTGAACCTGGTGCTGTTCGTCGGCCTGGCGGTCGCAATCCTGATCGCGGTCTTCCCCGACTCGGGCTACCGCCCCCCGACGGGCGACCTGCTGAACGGCATTCTCCAGTGGCTCCACGTGTTCTTTGGAATCACCTGGATTGGGCTGCTCTACTATTTCAACTTCGTGCAGACACCGGTCATGCCGACGGTACCCGCCGAGCTGAAGCCTGGGGTCAGCAAGTACATCGCTCCCAAAGCGCTGTTCTATTTTCGCTGGGGCGCCGCTTTCACGGTGCTGACGGGGCTGCTCCTTGCCTGGTCGTACGGCGAGCTGGTGCAGGCGCTGACCCTGCAGCCGGAGGCCCGGCTGATCGGCATCGGCATGTGGCTGGCGCTGATCATGGCATTCAACGTCTGGTTCATCATCTGGCCGAACCAAAAGAAGGTGCTCGGCATCGTCCAGGCTGACGATGCAGCAAAGGCGAAGGCAGCGACGACTGCCGGCATCGCGTCACGGCTCAACACCTTGCTGTCGATCCCGATGCTGCTGGCGATGACCAACGCCCACTAGGGGCTGGACAACTAGGGGCTGGACATCAGTGCGCGCCGCGGAGGGCTGGCGGCGCGCACCACGCTAGGCGTACCTAGCGCGAAGACTTGGCAAGGGGTCGGTACGCCTTTTCGGGCGTCCCTTCAGCGACGTTTCGACGAAATGACAAGCGGGCTAAGCAGCAGTATCCTGTAGCTTATGGCGCTTCAGGGCGTGCCGCAGTTGGTCGTAGCTCAGTCCTAGCGCTGCCGCGGTCGCGCGCTGGTTGAAGCGGTTGCGGCGTAGCGCATCCTCGAGCAGCTGGCGTTCATACGCGGAAACCGAACTTCGAAAATCGTTCGTTGGCGGCGCCTCGGCTGCCGAAGAAACAAGGTGCAGCGGCGCAGGAGTTTCTTCGGTCGACGCGGCACCCGGCTCTGCCGGTGATGCGTGCACGGGTCCGACTGTCGTCGGCGCCCACGGCGAGCGAAATGGATCGAATACGATCTCGTCGATCGGCCGCTCAGGATCTTCATGCCGGTAGACGGCTCGCTCGATGACGTTGCGCAGTTCGCGAACGTTTCCGGGCCAATGATAGACTTCGAGCTCAGCCATGGCACGGGGACTAAAGCCAGGCCAGTTCGGCCAATCGAGCTCGACGCCCATTCGTCTTCCGAAATGCTCGGCAAGCAACGGTATGTCGCCCTGACGAGCCCTCAACGGAGGCAGGGTGATAACTTCGAAAGAGAGCCGATCGAGGAGGTCCGCGCGGAACAGGCCTTTGTCGACCTGCACAGGCAAATTCTCATTGGTCGCCGCCACGATGCGAACGTCGACGGAGATGGGCTTCGACGCGCCGATGCGCGTGATCTCTCCATATTCCGTGGCGCGCAGCAGGCGATCCTGGGCGGGCTGTGACAGAGTCCCGAGCTCGTCGAGAAAGAGAGTGCCGCCGTCGGCTTCCTCGAAGCGGCCGTGACGAGTCTTGACGGCGCCCGTGAAGCTTCCGGCTTCGTGGCCGAACAGTTCCGCCTCGATCAGATTTTCCGGAAGCGCCGCGCAGTTCATGATAACCAGCGGGCCCGCCCAACGCGAGGAAAGGTGATGAAGGCGCTCGGCAATCAACTCCTTGCCCGTGCCCCGTTCGCCAATCACGAGCACCGGTCGATTGAGCGGCGCCGCGCGGCTCGCTCGCTCGACGGCGTCGAGGAACGCCAGGCTTTGGCCGATGAATTGGTCTGCCCGCTCCATGCTTCTTTCAATCAGAAATCTGACCGACTGTTGGTGGCAAATCCTACCATTTGGCAAGGATTTTCACGCTGTTTTCACCGGAAAAATCAGCGAATTTAGAGAACTCTGGTGTTTTCGCCATTCTGGCATGAATATTGAATAGGAATGGGTAAGTTTAGGGCCCTAATTTCGTACTCGGAGTGCTGGAATGGGAATTTTTTCTCGGTCGCGAGATATCTTCGCGGCAAACATCACGGAGATCCTGGACCGGTCGGAAGACCCGGCCAAGATGATCCGGATGGTGATCCTGGAAATGGAGGAAACTTTGGTCGAGGTCCGTGCCTCGGCCGCGCGCTGCATCGCCGACGGCAAGGAAATGCGCCGGGCGCTGTCCCGCCTCGATGAGCTTCAAAAGAGCTGGACCGAAAAGGCGGAGCTCGCTCTCAGCAAGGACCGCGAAGACCTCGCCAAGGCTGCGTTGATCGAGCGGCAGAAGGCCGCCGACATGGGCGACGGCCTGCGCGAAGAGATCAAGGTGATCGACGATACGCTGAAGAGCTACGAGGCCGACATTGCCAAGCTTCAAGGCAAGTTGCGCGAGGCGCGCGCCCGCCAGAACGCGATCCAGACGCGCTTCGAGAGCGCCGTTACCCGCGCCCGCGCCCGTGAGATCATGAATGGCAATCGCACCGAGGACGCCTTCAGCCGGTTCGAGGTGCTCGAACGCCGCGCCGACTTCGCGGAAGGCCGCGCGGACGCGCTTGGCATGACCGGGCCAAAGAGCCTCGAGGAAGAGATTGCGGAGCTGAAGGCCGCCGAGTCCGTCGATGCGGAGCTCGAAGCCATGAAGGCCGCGCTAAAGGCAAAGGGGAAGTAAGAGTTTATGGAAGACGTGCTTGTTCCAATTATCGTCGTCCCGATCCTGTTTATCGGCCTTCCGTGGCTGATCTTCCACTACATCACGAAGTGGAAGACGGCAGCTACGCTAACGTCAGGGGACGAAAAATTGCTTGATGATCTGCACGAAGCAGCGCGCCGTCTTGATGACCGCCTGTGCACCATCGAGCGGATCATGACCGCCGAGAATCCCAACTGGCGGCAGCAGTGCCTGCCCGGCCGCGAGAACCAGCGTCTGCTGGCTGATGGTGAGTAAGATGGCTTACAACCGTTACCCGCAGCCTGAGGAACGTTCGAACCGTCCCCTGGAGCGCTCAAACCAGCCGCAATATTCGACCGACAAGCCGCAATATTATTCCGAGCAGCCGGCTATGCGTACGCGCTTCTACCGCGACAAGCGGCATGGAAAGGTCTTCGGCGTTTGCGCGGGGATCGCCGATTACACCGGTTTCGACGTCAGCCTTGTGCGTGTCTGCATGCTTGCCGCCCTCTTCATGAGCGGCGGCGGTATCCTGCCCTTCTATTTCATCGCGGCGATGGTCACTCCGACCAAGCCGGTCGCATTCGAGAGAGGCGACCGCGAAGAGCAGAAATTCTGGCAGGGCGTGCGTGCGTCGCCTGCGCGTGCCGCTCGCGACATCAGCTCCCGGATGAAAGACATCGACCGCCGCCTGGCCGACATCGAGAGCTATGTAACGACCGAAAATCGTTCGCTCGCCCGCGAGATCGAGCAGTTGCGGTAGCCAAGTAAGCAGGGGGAAATGATGGATCCGGAAGCGCTTCAAGTCTTCAACTTCCTTCTTCGGCTTCTGCCGTTCGTCGCGATCATCGTGGCGATCTCGATTGGCGGCTCGCTGTTGAACAATTGGCTGAAGATCAAAAACGGCTACCCGCTGTCGAATTCGTGGGGGATGCCGCTTCATCCCAAGCGGGATGAGGAAGCAGTGGAGCGGATCAAGTTGCTGACGAGCGAGAACGCTCAGCTTCGGGCGGAGCTCGGTTCGATCAAGGACCGTCTTGAAACGCTCGAGCGCATAGCGACCGATCAGCCGTCCAAGCTCGCTCGCGACATAGAGGCACTGACGATGGACAAGGGAGGAAACGCATGAACGGCCCGACTGCAGTCCTGCTCGCGTTGGTCGTGATCGGTCTGCCAACGATCATGCTGATGATGGCGTTCAACCGCTTCTTCAAATTCCGGGAGAAGAAGCTCGAGGTCGAGGCGATGCATGCCGCCGAGAAGGCTGCTCAATATGCAGCGCGCTCCAACGAGCTTGAGGAGCGCGTGCGTGTTCTCGAGCAGATCGTGACGGATCGCGGGGCGGAAACCGCCGCCCAGATCGAAGCGCTGCGCGAGCCGAGGCCGCGCTCGCGTACCCAGAAGGTGTCCGCGCGCGAAATGAGTTGAAACTCGCACCGCCAACACTGACATCGTGCAACAACAGAAGGGTTCGAAATCGTGTGGGATCATCCGGCGCAATGGATCTGGGTTCTAATTCCCCTGGCGGCCATCAGTCTTGCCCCGTTCAAGATGTGGCTGCGGGTCAAGGAAAAGCAGATCCGGTCGCAAAGCGACCTCGCGGCAGAGAAGAGCGCTCAGTATGCGCAGCACCAGGAGCGCGTCGAAGCGCGGCTCCGGGTCCTTGAGCAGATCGTGACCGATCGCGGCGTGGAGACGGCCTCGCAGATCGAGGCACTGCGCGACCAGGCGCGTATTCCCTCAGGAGAGCAGGCCCAATGAATCCCTTCGAGTTTGTCCTGACGCTGATGGCAATGATTTTCCTGTTCACGATCATCAGGCACAAAATGGGGATTCCCCTCCGCTCCATGCGCCAGATGCGCGGCGACCCCGTTGTGAACACGCAGGAAACCGACCGTCTCCGCGAAGAGGTCAAGGAACTCAAGGAGCGCATCAAGGTGCTCGAGCGGATCACCGTCGAGAAAGAGAATAGCCTCGCCAAGGAAATCGAGTCGCTGCGCGACCGGTAGAGGTGCTAGGGGCTCGCGCATGGCCGGCCTCCCCCCGCTCAAGGAAATCCTGGAAGAGTATGAGCTGGTCGACGCCGAAGACCGCTATCGGCTGCTGATCGACCTCGGGCGGCAGCTTGAGCCTATGCCCGACGCTCTCAAGACCGATGCCACAAAGGTACGCGGCTGCTCCGCCTCCGTGTGGGTTTATCCGACCGCGAACGAAGGCAGGCTTCACTTCCTCGCCGACAGCAACGCTGCCATCACCAAGGGCATTGTCGCTCTTATCTTGAGCGCCGTGCAGGACAAGTCAGCGGCGGAAGTCGCCGAGCTCGACGTGCATAAGGCGCTCGAGCCGTTCGAGCTTCAAAGGCACCTCAGCGCGAACCGCACCCAGGGCGTGCCGAACATGATTGCGCTCGTGAAGAGCACCGCCGAACGTTACGCAGCCGCCGCCTGAGGCGCTGGAAAACAGCAATGGGCTGTGCGAGCATCGGCACTGCGGCTTGCGGGTGCCTGGAGGATTGCAACAATGGAAAACGATTCAATCCGATCCAGCGGGACTAGCACCCTCGTTGACATCTGGGTCGAGGGTAAGGTTCGTGCGATCAGCGTTTCGCAGGCGGCCATCGGAGCGTTCCTCGGTTTCGACGAGGCGCGCAGCCTGTCCGAGAGAGATCGCTGCGAGTTCGTCCGGAACAATTTGCCCCTCGTTGTCACAGCCGCGAAGAACCGGCTTCGAGAAACAGACTTAACCTCTGACACGGTGACTATCGAAGTCGGGCATCTGCCGAGAACGGACGGCGGAACGGGAGATCGACGGAAAGCAGGCCGGCGCAAAACCGAGCGGCGCAAAACCAATCAGCCGCGGGCGAATCAGACGGAGCGGCGAAAGAGCGACCGGCGACAACGAGAGCGGAGGACTTCGCCGCCGACGGAGGAATGACGGATTAGGCGGACCTGCCGTTCATTCGCTCTTCGGCCTTTTTCAGAACGTCGTAAGCGGCTTGAACCTGCTTGAAGCGCTTGGCCGCATCCTCGTCGCCGGGATTCGCGTCAGGGTGTGTTTCCTTCACCAGCCGCCGATGCGCAGCTTTTACGGCCTTGAAGTCCGCATCGCTTTCCAGCTCGAGGGCATCTAACGCGCGCATCTCGTCCCGGCTGCGACTGCCGTCGCCCGGCCCTGCCCACTTCCACTGCGCAGACTTGCGGAAACCCTTCGTCCCCTGCTCTTCTTCGGCAGCCCGTCGAGCCGCCTCTTCGGGAGTGAGGCCCGCGAAGTAGTTCCAGTTCTTGTTGTACTCGGCGGCGTGCGCTTCGCAGAAATACCAGCGCTCAGGGCTGTTGGGCGCCTTTGGAGCCGGCCGATCGCCGATGTCGTTACAGCCCTCCCGATCGCACAGACGTACCCGGGCCGCATGGCGACCCTTGTCGCCGTACGAGCGCCACCGCGGGAAGCCCCAGTCGTCCGATCTCTTCTGCCGAGCCATAGCTTCTCGCAGTTTAGGATGGCGCTCCCCGGAAGGCGAGCGGCCGAATCGGTGAAAATTGCCAGAGGGCCTGTAAGCCGGGTTCTGTCCGTCGCGCCTGAAGGCGTGACTGGGCGACCATTCCTCTAGGGGACGGGTTGCCCCGCCCCTCAAGCAACCAACCCGGGCGACGGGCCGGAACAAGGCCCATATGCCGCCCCTATTCGGTCTTGCACCCGGTGGGGTTTACCGTGCCGGCCCCGTTGCCGCGGCCGCGGTGCGCTCTTGCCGCACCCTTTCGACCTTACCTGGCCGAAGCCTGGCGGTGTCCTTTCTGTGGCACTATCCCTGAAGAGCGTTCGCCTGAGCTAGGCCCTCCGCCGGGCGTTACCCGGCACCGCAATTCCGTGGAGCCCGGACTTTCCTCGTGAGAGCAAGCTCCCCCGCGGCCGCCCGGCCCTCTGGCTCACGCAATATGGGTTATTGCGGGCGCGGCAGCAACAGCGCGAGCAGCTTCGCCCGGCATTCACCATCGATAACCCCGTCGATCAGGTCGGGACGGAAACGCCTCTGGAAAGCAATAACGGCCTTCTGCTCCTCCGTGACATCGTAACCGAAGCGTTCGAGCGCGAGCAGGAAACCGGCGTCGGTCCAATAGGGATCGATGAGGTCGCGCGTTGGGCTCGGCAGGGCGAGCCGGCGCTTCGCGAGCGCATCCCAAGGGAACAGCTCACCCGGATCTTCCTTGCGGGCGGGGGCTACATCGGAGTGTCCCACCACATCGCCGCGCCCGATCCCGTGCCGTTCCTTGATATCGGCGACGAGCGGGATCACGGAGGCCATCTGCTCGTCCGGGAAAGGCCGATAACCAAACTCGTGCCCCGGATTGACGATTTCGATCCCCACGCTGGCCGAATTCACGTCCGCAATTCCACGCCAGCGCGACTTGCCGGCGTGCCAGGCGCGATGCGCCTCATCGACCAGCCGGTAGATGGAGCCGTCTTCGTCCACGAAATAATGGCAGGACACCTTGGCTTCCGGGGAGGTTAGTCGGTCGAGCGCGCCCTGCGCGTCCGGCATTCCCGTATAGTGAAGCACAATCATCGAGATCGGCAGCTGCCGCTCGTCGAAGTTGGGCGATGGCCGATCGATGAAGTCCAAATCCACGTGCGCAATGGCGCACAGCTACTGCCGTTGGGTCAACCCCCGGCTGCGGCTCTGCGGTCGGGACCGCCACGTTTCTCGACGTGGGCCCCGTCACCGATGAGGCGGTACAGGCCGCGAGCACCAATGTCGGCCCCGAGCTTGTTGGTCTGGCCGATCACCGTTTCGCCCGCCCCAAGCATAAGCCAGCCATCCTCGGCCAAGGAGCTGGCGATCCGATCGAACGCCAACGCCTTCTTCTCCGGGTTAAGATAGAGCAGCACGTTGCGGCAGAGCACGATATCGAATCCGCCCGGATGCGGGGCAGGTTCAAGCAAATTGTGGACCTGGAACCGCACTGGCTTGCGCAGCGCCTCGACCGCGCGCCAGCCGTCCGGGCATTCCTCGAACCACTTGATCATCTGGTTAATGCCGAGGCCGCGCTGGACCTCGAACTGACTGTAGATCCCGTGCCGTGCGCGATCGACGCATGAGGTCGATACGTCGGTACCGAGAATGTCGATGGTCCAGCCGGCCCACTTTTGCGGCTCTTCGGCGAACAGCATCGCTAGGGAGTAAGTTTCTTGGCCCGTCGAGCAGCCCGCCGACCAAATTCGCAGGCGCTTGCTCGCGTGGCGAGCCTTGGCGAGCTCTGGCAGTGCGTGGCGCTGGAGCAGGTCGAATGGAGCCCGGTCGCGGAAAAAATAGGTTTCGTTATTCAACAACGCCTCGACGACCATTTGCGACAAGCTTGGCTCCTTACCCATGACGAGGATGGTGATCAGCTCGTCGAGAGTCGCGATGCCGCGCTCTCGCAGCAGCGAGGAAAGCGCTGTCTCGATCCGCCACCGCCGGCTCAATGTCAGCTGTTGTCCGGTACGCGCCTCGAGCAGCCCGGCGAGGATGCGGCTCGAGCTATCACTTATCTGCAAGTCGCCTGCTCCTCGGTACGCCCACTAATGCGCCGCGCAATTTTGTCCGGAGGAAGAACTGCGCAGGCGAGACCTGCCTCGAGCACTGCCCGGGGCATACCCCAGACGGCGCACGACGCTTCGTCCTGAGCGATCACAGCGCCACCGCAAGCGACCATCCGCCCGGCGCCCTCAACCCCGTCCCGACCCATCCCGGTGAGCACGATGCCGAGCGCGCCCTCTCCGAACACCGCGCCGATCGATGCAAACATCGGGTCGAGCGAGGGCATGCAACCGCTGAGGCTGCGACCGCGGGTCAACCTAACCACCTTACCCCGCTCGCCAGGTTCGACGGTGAGGTGCGCATCGCCGGGCGCGACGAGAATGCGGTCTGGCTGGAGAACCATCCCGTCGACTGCAACTAAACAGTCGCGCTTCGCAACAACGCCGAGTTGGCGAGCAAACACTGCCATAAACAGGGTTGGGAGGTGCTGAGTTACGAGGATCGGCACTCCGATGCGCTTGGGTAGCGCCTCGAAGAGGGCACCAAGCGCGTGGATCCCACCCGTGGAGGCACCTACCGCCAGCACGTCGATCGGATCGGCGGGCATGGCGCGCAACAGCGGTTGCGATCCGGGCCTCGGCTGCACCGGCTCTGGCAGTCGCGCGGATGCGTGGCCAAGTGCTTTCAACTTGGCGAGCAGAATCTCTGAGAAGCGGCCGTAAAAGCGCCCGGCTCCGGGCTTCGGCAAGGTGTCCGCGGCACCGAGAGCCAGTGCGGCGACGGTTTGCTCCGCGCCCTCTTCGGCCAGCGACGACACGATCATCACCTTCGCACCCGCTGCGGCAGCGATGATGCGCGGGATGGACTTGAGGCCGCCCGCACCGGGCATCTCGAGATCGAGGATAACGATGTCGACACGGACCTGGTCGAGCGCTTCGATCGCGTCCTCTGCCGTTCCGGCGACGGCACAAATCTCGAACGCGGGATCGCTCTCGATCATGCGCGACAGCACCGCCCGTGCGACCGTCGAATCGTCGACGATCATCAGGCGAATGCGTCTCTTGGAAGGGCGCGGGTCCTGGAAGCGGTCCCGCGATCTGGCGAGCGCCCGCTCCATGGTCAGGAGCTCAGGCGACGCCGACGAGCTGAAGCTTGATGTGCAGCGTCTCGCGGTCGAAGGGCTTCATCACATATTCGTCGGCGCCGGCTTCCAGCGCCGCGCGGATATGCGCCATGTCGTTCTCGGTCGTGCAGAAGACGACCTTCGGCTGATCCGAATGACCGCGTTGGCGGAGCATCTTCAGGAATTCCATCCCGCTCATGACGGGCATGTTCCAGTCGAGCAGGACCACGTCAGGCATCTTGGCTTCGCAACGCGACAGCGCCTCCTGCCCGTCGCCTGCTTCCTCGACCTCAAATTCGAGCGTCTCGAGGATGTGCCGCGCAACCTTGCGGATCACCTTGGAGTCATCGACGATCAAACAGCTCTTCATGCCTGGCTTCCCGCTTCAATGAGCACGTGATTAAACGCTAAGGGTAACGAATAACTTAAGCCGCGGCCTTGGCTTCAGCGCCCGCGATGAGAGCTCCGACGTCCACCAGCAGCAGCGGTCCGGTCTCGGTTTCGACCATGCCTTGCGACACGCGCTCCCACCCGTCACCCATCGCGGCCCTGACTGGCTGCGGATCCGAAGCGGATTCGAGCACGTCTTCGACGAGGTCGACGATTAGCGCGTAATGATGACCATCCAGCTCGACGACGGCTGCTTCCCGAATGCCGTCCGAGCAATCGGTCTCGCCAAGCTCGAGCGAGCGCATGCAATCGACAACGGTCAGGACCCGGCTGCGCAGAGCCGAGAGGCCGGCGATATGCGGAGCGGCGCGCGGCACGGGAATCAGTGTGTCGAGCTCGACGACGGACTCCACAGCCGCGGCGGGGATCGCGACTCGCTCGCCGGCGATCGTCACGACCAGCAGAAGCTCGTTCATTTGCCCCTCCCCGCGCTCGCCGACTTCAAGGCGACGAGCAGGCCCGCGCGGTCATAGCGATAGATGCTGTCGTCTTTCT
>Ga0070671_100000969_pt1 | contig 21018 bp, 19 predicted proteins | sample KBSS73metaG_FD_65341 | JGI IMG/M metagenome (GOLD analysis project Ga0070671, IMG submission 65341) | Switchgrass rhizosphere microbial communities from Kellogg Biological Station, Michigan, USA - KBS S7-3 metaG | ecosystem: Host-associated > Plants > Roots > Rhizosphere > Soil ...
CACGTCCTGGCCGTGCGCCCACGTCTCCATGATCCGCGAGGTCAAGGCCGAGGCGACGCTCATGTCCGGACCGAACCACGGCACCCGCTCGCGTGGCGCGTGGGTCCGGGCCTCGACGACGAGGTCGCTGCGGGCGCGGTGCAACCACGCGAGCACCTGGGGTCCGGTCAGGTGCCGGTGCGTGCGGGCGACGCCGGCGACGTAGGCGTCGACGTCCGCCAGCACCTCCTCGCGCAGCGGTGCGAAGCCCTTGGGATCGACGAGGGCGTGTCGGAGCGCCTCGTCGAAGTAGGCGAGGTGGGTGAGCTGGTCGCGGATCGTCCATCCCGGCGAGGGGGTGGCGATGTCCCACTTCCCGCGGTCGAGGTTGAGCACCAGCGTGCCGAGCGTCGCTGTCTCCGCCATGAGGTCGGCGATCAGCTCCTCCACCACGGACCGGAGGATACGACCCGCGCTCGCGCGTAACCTCTCGCCATGTCGAGCGCGAGCACCGACGCCGCGCCCAGGCCGCGCGACCGCGACCGGCGCACCAAGATCCTCCTGGCCGCCACCCGGCTGTTCCGGGAGAAGGGCTTCCACGCGGTCGGCATCGACGAGATCGGCGCCGCCGCGGGCATCACCGGACCCGGGGTGTACCGGCACTTCGCCGGGAAGGAAGGCCTCCTGGTGGCCGTCCTCCGGGAAGCGACCGACGAGCTGTGGCGACCCGTGCAGGACGACCTCCCGCTCGAGGAATACGTCCGCCGCCACGTGGCCTTCGCCGTCACCCACGGCGACACGATCCAGCTGTGGCACCAGGAGGGCCGGAACCTCCCCGCCGAGAGCCGGGCCGCGCAGCGCGAGGTGATGGGCCACTACATCGATCGCCTCGTGGCGCTGCTGCGGGCCCAGCGGCCCGACCTCAGCACGCTCGACGCCCGCATCCGCGTGCGCGCCACCATCGGGCTCATCCACTCGAGCAGCCACGAGGACATGGAGGGCACGCCGCAGCAGAAGGCGCCCACCCTCGAGCAGATGGCGATGGCGGCGCTCTTGGCATAGCGGCCGCTACCGCAACAGCGCCTTGCCGATGAGGTCCTTCATGACCTCGTTGGTGCCGCCGTAGATGCGGGTGACGCGCGCGTCGGCGAAGGCGCGGGCGACGGGGTACTCGGACATGTAGCCGTAGCCACCGTGGAGCTGTACGGCCATGTCGGCGACGCGCCCTTGCAGGTCCGTGCACCAGTACTTCGCCATCGCCGCTTCCTCGGCCGTCAGGTCGCCGGCGTTGCGGGCGAGCACGCATTGGTCGACGAAGGCTTGGCTCACCTCGATCTCGGTCTTCATCTGAGCGATCGCGAAGCGCGTGTGCTGGAACGCGCCGATCGGCTGGCCGAACGCCTCGCGCTCCTTGCAGTACGCGAGCGTCCACTCGAACGCGGCGCGCGCGGCGGCCACGCCGGCGATGGCGATGTTGAGGCGCTCCTGCGGCAGGTTGCGCACGAGCTGCAGGAAGCCGGTGCCTTCGTCGCCCAAGCGGTTCTCGACCGGCACGCGCACGTCGGTGAAGAACAGCTCGGCGGTGTCCTGGGCGTGGAGACCGATCTTGTCGAGGTTGCGCCCGCGCTCGAAGCCGTCCATGCCGCGCTCGATCACCACGAGCGACATGCCCTTGTGGCGCTGGGTCGGGTCGGTCTTGACGGCGGTGACGACGAGGTCGGCGTTGATGCCGTTGGTGATGAACGTCTTCGACCCGTTGACGACGTAGTGCTCGCCGTCGCGAAGGGCCGTGGTCTTGATGCCGGCGAGGTCGGACCCGGCGCCGGGCTCGGTCATCGCGATGGCGCAGATGAGCTCGCCCGCGCAGATGCCGGGAAGCCAGCGCGCCTTCTGCTCCTCGGTGCCGGAGTGCAGGAAGTAGGGGAGGCAGATGTCGTTGTGGAGCGTGATGCCCATGCCGGCTGCGTTGACGCCCGCCGCCTGGATCTCCTCGTGGATGACCTGGTTGTAGCGGAAGTCGTCGACACCGCCGCCGCCGTGCTCCTCGGGCGCGGCGAAGCCGAGGAACCCCGCGGCCCCGGCCGACCGGAACACCTCGCGGTCCATGATCCCGTCGCGCTCGAACTCGTCGTTCCGCGGGACGACCTCCTTGTCGAGGAACTGGCGGAAGGACGAGCGGAACAGCTCGTGGTCATCGTCGAAGATCGTCCGGTGCACGAGCTCAGCGTACGTCCGGTCGATGGACCGATCAGGACGTGACGTCGCCCCCCAGGTAGGCGGCCTTCACCGACTCGTCCTCGAGCAAGGCGCGGGCGGGTGCCGTCTTGACGACCCGCCCCGTCTCGAGCACGTAGGCGCGATCGGCACGCCGGAGGGCCTGCGCGGCGTTCTGCTCGACGAGCAGGATGGTCGTGCCCTGAGCGTTGATCTCGGTGACGATCTCGAAGATCTGGCTGACCAACATCGGCGCCAGTCCCATCGACGGCTCGTCGAGGAGCAGGAGCTTCGGCCGGGACATCAGGGCCCGGCCAATCGCCAGCATCTGCTGCTCCCCCCCGGACAAGGTCCCGCCCGCTTGCCTGGGCCGCTCGCCCAGGCGGGGGAACAGCTCGAACACCCGCTGGAAGTCGGCGCTCGTCGCCCCGCCCTTGCGGCTGAACGCGCCCATCTCGAGGTTCTCGCGCACGGTCATGCCCGGGAAGATGGCGCGGCCTTCGGGCGCCTGGCAGATGCCTCGCCGGACGAGCACGTGGGGTGCGACTCCGACGATGTCCTGTCCGTCGAAGTGGATGCGGCCGGAGGTGACGGGCCGCACGCCGGAGATCGTCTTGAGCGTCGTGGTCTTGCCGGCGCCGTTGCCCCCGATGAGCGTCACGATCTCGCCCTCGGCGAGCTCGAGCGAGACGCCCTTGAGCGCCTCGACCTTGCCGTAGTGCACCCGGAGGTCCTCGATCTCAAGCAGCATCGTCCGGCGCCCCCAGGTAGGCCTCGATCACCCGCTGGTCCTGCTGGATCTCGGCCGGTTCGCCCTCGGCGATCTTGCTGCCGAAGTCGAGCACGGCGATGCGGTCGCACACCGTCATCACCAAGCCCATGTCGTGCTCGATGAGCACGATGGTCAGACCGCGGTCGCGGATGCGCCGGATCAGCTCGACGAGGGCGCGCTTCTCCGACGGGTTCATGCCTGCCGCCGGCTCGTCGAGCAGCAGTGCCTTCGGGGCCGTGGCCATCGCTCGGGCGATCTCGAGCCGCCGTTGGTCGCCGTAGGGCAGGTTGCGCGCCACGTCGTCGGCGCGGCGCTCGATGCCGACGAAGCGGAGGAGGGCCCGCGCTTCGTCGCGACCCTCGCGCTCCTCCCGGCCGTGCCTCGGGGTGCGCACGACCGCGCCGGGGACGCTCGTGTGATGACGGGCGTCGGTGCCCACGATGACGTTCTCGATCGCCGTCATGTTCGGGAACAGCCGGATGTTCTGGAACGTACGGGCCACGCCGGCCCGGGTGATCACGTGGGGCTTGCGGCCGACGATCGTGGCGCCGTCGAGGCGGATGTCGCCGCCGGTGGCGCGGTAGACGCCGGTGATGCAGTTGAACACCGTCGTCTTCCCGGCGCCGTTCGGGCCGATGATCCCGAAGATGTGCCCGCTCGGCACCATCAGGTCGACCTTGTCCATGGCGACCACGCCGCCGAAGTTCATCGTCACCTGCTCGAGCTCGAGCACCGGGCCGGAGGTGGCGGCCGACCGCTCGACCACGGCTTGGGGCAGCGCCCCGCCACCCATCGTCAGCGCGGCGGCCGGCGCAGGGGTCGTTGCCGGTTCGGCGGCGATGTCGGTCAGCTCGGCCTCCCGGCGGCGGCTCGGGAAGAGGCCCTGCGGGCGGAAGATCATCATCACCACCAGCACGAGGCCGAACAGCATCACGCGGTACTCGGTGATGTTGCTGGCATGCCCGCCGGTGATGGCGTTCAGCCACCGCAGCAGGGTGTTGCCGGCCGCGACCGTGCGCAGGTACTCGGGCAGGAAGGCGATGGCGAACGCGCCGATGATGACGCCCGGGATCGATCCCATACCGCCGAGCACCACGGCCGAGAGGATGAGGATGGAGATGAGCAGCTCGAACTGCGGCGGGTTGATGAAGTTGACCTTGCTGGCGTAGATCCAGCCGGCGAGCCCGCCGGTCGACGCACCCATGGCGAACGCCCAGAGCTTCATGGCGAAGGTGTTCACGCCCATGGCCTCGGCGGCGTCCTCGTCCTCGCGGATGGCGGCCCACGACCGGCCGACGCGCGAGTTGGTGAGCCGCCACACCATCCCGACGGCGAGCGACACGGCCACGACGACGAGCAGGTAGTACGGGAAGGGGCTGCCGGCGAAGTGGAACGGGCCCACCGACGCCGGGTGGGGGATCGGCGTGAGGCCTCGCGAGGCACCGAGCGACTCGCTGTTCTGGGCGACGATGCGCACGATCTCGCCGAACCCCAGGGTCACGATGGCGAGGTAGTCACCGCGGAGCCGCAACGTCGGTGCCCCGAGGATCACGCCCGCCGCCATGGCGATGCCGACGGCGACCGGGAGCGCCAGCCACGGCTGCCAGCCGGCGCCACCCTGCACGGGTGGCAGCGTGAGCTTGGCGGTCGTGTAGGCCCCCACCGCGTAGAAGGCGACGTAGCCGAGGTCGAGGAGGCCGGCCTGGCCCACCACGATGTTGAGGCCGAGGGCGAGCAGGACGTAGAGGCCGACCGGCGAGAACAGCACGCTCTGCCAGTACCGGGTGAGGTCGGTCGGGGCGACGGTCGCCACGGCGAAGAAGACCACGACCAGCGCGACCTTGGCCGGTGCGGGCACCCGGTCCCAGCGGCGGTGCAACCGGTCGCGGAGCGCGAGGCGCGGGAGGGCGGGCCGGCGCATCACGCCCTCGTCTTCGCGACGCTCTCGCCGAGCAAGCCGGTAGGGCGGAACATGAGCACCGCGACGAGCACGGCGAACGCGAAGACGTCCTTCCACTCGCCGCCGAGCACCGTGGCGCCGTAGGTCTCGAGCAGGCCGAGGAGGAGCCCGCCGACGAGCGCACCTCGGATGTTGCCGATCCCTCCGAGCACGGCGGCCGTGAACGCCTTGATGCCGGGAAGGAACCCGATGTTGTACCGGGCGACCTCGAAGAAGATCCCGTAGAGCAACCCGGCGGCGCCCGCCAGCATGCCGCCGAGCAGGAAGGTCAGGGCCACGACGCGGTCGATGTTCACGCCCATGAGGGACGCCGTCTCGGGGTCCTGCGCCGTCGCCCGGATCCCCCGCCCGACCCGCGAGGTGGCGACGAAGCGCTCGAGGGCGACCATGAGCACGATGGCCGCCACGAACACGAGGACCTTGTCGCTGCGCACGTCGGCGGTCTCGAACGTGAAGAGGCGTCGCTTCTCGAGCACCCGCGGGAAGCCGAGGTCGTTGCGGCCGTAGCGGATGGCGAACAGCTCCTGCAGGAACAGCGAGATCCCGATCGCGGTGATGAGGGCGGCGAGGCGGGGCGCGCCCCGTCGCCGGAGCGGCCGGTAGGCGATCCGTTCCATCACCACGGCGGCGACGCCCGATGCCGCCATCGCCACCAGGAGGCAGGCGAGAAGGATGGCGACGAGCGCGAAGCCGGTGCGCGGCGGGTCGGTGACCTCGACGCCGAGGCCGTGCATCGCGAACAAGCTGGCGAACACCCCGATCATGAAGATCTCGGAGTGCGCGAAGTTGATGAGGCGGAGCACGCCGTAGACGAGCGTGTAGCCCAACGCGATCAGCGCGTAGATCGCACCGAGGGTGATCCCGTCGACGGTCTGCGGCCAGAACTCGTGGAAGAGGCGGGCAAGGTTGAGCTCGATGCTTCCCCCTTCGGTCGAAGGGGCGGAGCGCTGGCGGGCGCTCCGCCCCCGAGCCGATCGACCGCGTGCCGGTCAGTGGACGAGCTTCGAGACGGTGCCCAGCTCCGTGAGCTTCCCGCCCTTCACCTCATAGATGTAGATGTCCTTCGACGAGGAGTTGCCGTTGGTCTGGAAGTCGATGGTCCCCGCGACCCCGTCGTAGGACGTGAGCCCCTCGACGTAGGCGAGCAGCTTCTTGCGGGTGTCGTTGCCCTTGGTGACTCCGTCGATGAGCAGGTGCGCGGCGTCGTAGCCCTGGGTCGAGTACGTCCCCGCGTCGGCCCCGTTGATCTGCTTGTAGCTCTTGGCGAAGGCGCCGAGCTTGCCGGGTTGGTCCTCGGTGGCCAGGCGGCACGGGCACGTGAGCTGCGCGCCCTCGGCCCCGGCGGCGCCCGCGGAGCGGACGAAGCCGAGATCGAGCGTGCCGTCGCCGCTCACGAACGTCGCGGTCACGCCCTCGTCGGTGAGCTGCTTCTTCAGCTTGCCGGCCTCGGCGTAGTACCCGCCGTAGAAGACGATGTCGGGCTTGGCCGCCTTCACCTTCGTCACGGCTGCGGCGTACGACTCCGCCTTCGGGTCGATCACGTCGGTGGCGACGGTCTTGACGTTGACCTTCTCGAGCAGCTGCTGGGTGCCGTCGGCGAGCCCCTTGCCGTAGTCGCTGTTGTCGTTGATGTACGCGGCGGTGGTCGCCTTGAGCACCTTCTGCACCCACTCGCTGATGCCGGCGCCCTGCACGTCGTCATCGGGGATGAGCCGGTGGAACACCGTCTCGTTCGGCACGACGTTCGGCAGCTGCGCGTTCGTCGCCGACGCGCTCACCATGACGAGGTTGGCGTCCTGGAGGTCGGGCAGCACCGCCTTCGTCTCTCCGGAGAAGGTGGGGCCGATGACGCCCAAGACCTGGTTGTCGTCGATGAACTTGTCCTTGGCCGTGGTGGCCTGCGCGGGGTCGCCCTGGGTGTCGAACTCCTTGAGCACGAACGTGAACGAGGAGCTCGCGCTGTTGGCCTCGCGCAAGGCGACCTTGGCGCCGTTGCGGATGTTGATGCCGAGCTGCGCGTTGGGGCCCGTGAGGGGTCCGACGAACGCGAAGGCGACGGTCTTCTTCCCACTGGTGGTGGTGCTCTTCTTCGCGCTACTGCCACATGCGCCGGCGATCAGCACCAGCACGAGGAGCGGAGCGAGGAGCCACCACGCCCGACGGGAGCGGTGAGGCGACCGCCGATCGGCGACCACCCGGTGTCGGGGCATCGACGCCTCCTTTCGAGGTGCGGCGGTCACCCCGGCGGGGAGCCGCCGCACGCCAGCTGTACCCACTTACGGTGGTTTCTCGTCCTCGTCCGGCGGTCCATAGCGTATGCTATGGACCATGGTGGACGACCTGAGGGTGCTCGACCTCTCGTGGGGCGTGGCCGGCCCGATGACCGGCATGGTGCTCGCCGACCAGGGGGCGCAGGTCACGCGCGTCGAGCCGCCGGGAGGGGATCCGTTCGAGGCGTTCTCCGGCACGCTCGTGTGGCGCCGGGCCAAGGAGCGCCTGACGCTCGACCTGAAGGCGGACGCCGACCGCGAGCGGTTCCTCGCGCTGGTCGATGGTGCCGACGTCGTCATCGAGAGCTTCGCTCCCGGTGTCGCGGCACGGTTGGGCGTCGACCACGAGACGCTGCTCGCCCGCAACCCGCGGCTCGTGCACTGCTCGATCACCGGCTACGGCGAGACCGGGCGCGACGCCGACCGGCCGGCGTACGACGCGCTGGTGGCGGCGCGCACGGGCCAGCTGTTCGAGGGGCGCGGCGTCGAGGAGACGACGATCGGCCTGCTCTCGGGCGTGCCCGCCATGCCCGGGCTCGAAGCACCCGAGGGCTGCTACGTGGGGGCGCCTCGTCCGGGTCCGCTCTTCAGCGGCGTGCCCTGGCCGAGCCTGGCCGCGTTCTACCTGGCGACGCTCGGCATCAGTGCCGCCCTCCGGGCGCGCGAGATCACCGGCCGCGGCCAGCACGTGCACACGTCGCTGCTGCAGGGCGTGCTCGCCACGACGATCGGCTCGTGGCAGCGCGTCGAGCACGCCGACCACCCGAGCTTCCTCACGTGGGTGCCCGATCCGCGCGCGCCGAAGGGCTTCTTCAAGTGCTCGGACGGGCAGTGGACGCACCACTGGGTGCCGCTGCCCGGCTTCATCCTCGGCGCCGGCAGCGGCGACGAGCTCGTGGGCGCCGATCAGCTCGACTCGCCCCGCCAGTCAGGCATGCGCGTGTCCACCAACGTCGAGGACATGGTCGTGCTGCACGCCATGAACGACGCGCTCGCCGAGACGGTGGCGAAGTTCCCGGCCGACGCGTGGGCCGATCTCGCCGCCCAGGTCGGCGTTCCCGTCCAGCGCGTCCGCTCGCCCGAGGAGGCGCTCCTCGACCCCGCCCTCCTCGACGAGGGCTGCGTCACCGAGGTCGACGGCATCCGCATGGTGGGTCGCGCCTACCACGTGACGCCGACACCCGGTTCGGGTGAGGTGAGCGCGCTTCCGGCGAGCGCGGGCGTGACCAGGACGCTGGAGAAGGGCCCGCTCGACGGGATCCGGGTCCTCGACCTGGGTCTGGCGGTGGCGGGGCCGTTCGGGACGCAGCTGCTTTCGGACCTCGGGGCGGACGTCATCAAGGTCAACAACCGAGTGTTCGACGAGTTCTGGATGCGCAACCACATCGCCATGTGCTGCAACCGTGGCAAGCGCAGCATCACCATCGACCTCAAGCAGGCCGAAGGCATGGCCATCCTCCACGAGCTGCTCGCCACCGCCGACGTCGTGCACCACAACATGCGCTACGACGCGGCGATCCGCTTGGGCGTCGATCACGAATCGCTCAAGGCGATCAAGCCGTCGATCGTCTACTGCCACACCCGCGGCCACGACCACACCCGCGAGCTGCTGCCGGGCAACGACCAGACGGGTGCCGCCCTCGCCGGCATCTCGTGGATGGAGGGCGGCGTCGAGAGCGGCGCCCGGCCGATCTGGCCGATCACCTCGCTGGGCGACACCGGCAACGGCTTCCTCTCCGCCATCGGCGTGATCCAGGCCATCCGTCACCGCGAGCGCACTGGCGAAGGGTCGTTCGTCGACACGTCGATCCTGTACGCCCACCTGCTCAACGCGTCGATGACGTGGACGAGGGCGGATGGGACCGAGCAGTCCGACCGCCCGAGGCTCGACTTCATGCAGACCGGCTGGAGCCCGCGCTACCGGCTCTACGACACCGCCGACGGCTGGCTGTGCCTGGCGGCGGTCACCGACGACCACGTGGCCCGGCTGTGCGCCGTGCTCGGCGTCGACAAGCTGCCCGACGACCTCGAGCCGGCGTTCGCCGAGCGCACCGCCGCCGACTGGTTCGCCACCCTCGACGCGGCCGGCGTGCCGTGCGAGGTGGTCGACCCGACGTACCCGTACCGCGTGTTCGACGACCCCGAGCTGATCGAGAAGGGCTGGGTCACGTCGTACACGCAAGCGCGGGTGGGGCGCATGGACGTGCAGGGCCTGCTGGTCGACTTCAGCGACACGCCGGGCGGCGTCCAGGGCCCGCCCCTCGTGCCCGGCCAGGACACCCGGGCGATCATGGCCGAGCTGGGCCACGACGAGGAGACGGTCGAGAAGCTCATCGCTTCGGGCGTGCTGACCGTGGCCGACTAGACACGAGGCATGCGGATCGGGGTGGTGTCCGACGTCCACGGGAACAACGCCGCGTTGGAGGCCGCGCTCGCCGCGTTCGACGGGCGCGTCGACGAGGTCTGGTGCGCCGGCGACATCGTCCACGAGTACCGCTGCCACAACGAGACCGTGCTGCGGCTGCGGGATGCCGGCGTGACCGCCATCCTCGGCAACCACGACGCCGTGCTGCTGAGCCCGGCCGGCGCCGCGGCACGGGCCCGCCCCGGCGTCGACCAGGAGGCGCTCGACTGGCTGGCCACGCTCGAGCACCGGCTCGAGCGCACCATCGACGGCCGGCGCGTCCTCATGGTGCACGGCAGCCCCTGGGAGCCGTACGGCAACTACCTCAGCCCCGGCAACCCCACGTGGCGGCAGGCGCCCGACCTCGGCGTCGACGTCGTCATCGCCGGGCACACCCACGAGCCGATGGTCGAGCGCCATGGCGACACGCTCGTCGTGAACCCCGGCTCCCTCGGCGAGCCCCGCCAGCGCGAGCGCGCCCACACCTACGCGATCGTCGACGTGGCCGCCCACGACGCGGTCATCGAGTGGGTCGTGCCGTGAACTTCACCCCCGACGCCGACCACGACGACATCCGCGATGCGATGCGCAAGCTGTGTTCCCACTTCGACGACGCCTACTGGCGGGCGTGCGACGACGAGCACCGCTTCCCGTGGGACTTCTACGGGGCGATGGCCGAAGGCGGCTGGATCGGCGTCGCCATCCCCGAGGAGTACGGCGGCGCGGGCCGCGGCATCACCGAGGCATCGATCATCCTCGAGGAGATCGCGGCGTCGGGTGCGGCGATGAACGGCTGCAGCGGCGTGCACCTGTCGATCTTCGGCATGAACGCCGTGGTGAAGCACGGCAGCGAGGCGATGCGCCAGAAGTACCTCCCGCTCGTCGCGACCGGTGAGCTGCACGTGGCGTTCGGTGTCACCGAGCCCGACGCCGGGACCGATACGACAGCCATCACCACGAGGGCGTGGCTCGACGGCGACCACTACGTGGTGCGCGGTCGCAAGGTGTGGACCAGCAAGGCGCAGGACTGCCAGAAGGTGCTGCTGCTCGTGCGCACCACCCCGCTGGAGGAGTGCGCCCGCCGCACCGACGGCATGACGCTGCTGCTCGCCGACCTGCAACGACCCGAGGTCGACATCCAGCCGATCCCGAAGGCCGGGCGCAACGCGGTGGCGTCGTGCGAGGTGCGCTACGACGACCTCCCCGTCTCCATCGAGGACCGCGTCGGCGAGGAGGGCAAGGGCTTCTCGTACCTGCTCGACGGGCTCAATCCCGAACGCATCCTCGTCGCGTCGGAAGCGCTCGGCATCGGTCGGGCCTCGATCCGCAAGGCCGTCGACTACGCCAACCAGCGCGTGGTGTTCGGGCGACCGATCGGCCAGAACCAGGGCATCGCGTTCCCGCTCGCCGAGGCGCACGCCCACCTGCACGCCGCCGAGCTCGTGATCCGCGAGGCGTCGTGGCGCTACGACACCGGGCTCGAGTGCGGCGAGCACGCCAACCTGGCCAAGTACCTCGCGTCGGAAGCCGGCTTCTTCGCCGCCGACCGCGCCATGCAGACGCTCGGTGGCATGGGGTACGCCCGCGAGTACGACGTGGAGCGTTACTGGAAGGAAGCGCGGCTGATGAAGATCGCGCCGGTGTCGCAGGAGATGGTCATGAACTACGTCGCCGAGCACGTGCTCGGCCTGCCCCGCTCGTACTGATGGGGTTGGGGCCGCTCGACGGCATCCGGGTGCTCGAGGAGCCGTGAAGCGCGTCGACCTCGACGTCGAGGGACTCCGGGCCACCGTGGTCGAGCCCGATGCGCCCAACGGTCGCGTGCTCTTCTGCGTGCCCGGCGGTGGGATGTCGCGCCGGTACTTCGACCTGCCCAACGGCTACTCGATGGCCGAGCACCTCGCCGGTCGGGGCTTCACGGTGATCGCCATCGACCATCCCGGCGTGGGCGACAGCCCGCCGCCCGACGACCCGTGGACGCTGACACCGACGTACGTGGCCGATCGCGACGCGGCCGCCGTTCGCGAGCTGCGCACCCGCTACCCCGGCGTGGCCGTCGGCGTCGGCCACTCGATGGGGAGCGGTCTCACGGTCGTCGCGCAGGCCCGAAACCGGTGCTACGACGCGCTCGGCCTCTACGGCTGGGCCCACGGCGACAACTACCTCGCCACCGACCTGGCGGCCTACCTGTCGCCGGAGGAGGTCGCCATCGTCGGCGACCGCGCCGCCATCGACGCCCAGGTCGTCGAGCTGGCGAAGAAGCGCTTCGGGGAGCCCCGCCCGATCGGCACCACGCCGATGTCGGACTTCCTGCGCGGTGGCATGGACGTGCCTCCGGCCGGCTTCGAGGCGATCGGCGAGAGCCGCTCGAACATGCTCGCCGTCTGCGGCCTCGCGTCGATGCTGAAGGGCATCGACCAGGAGGTCGCGGCCGTCGACGTGCCCGTGTTCGTCGGCGTCGGGGAGAACGACATCACGGGCAACGTGCGCAGCACCGCCGTCGCGCTGCGGTCGTGCCCGGACATCACCCTGTACGTGTTGCCGGGCGCCGGCCACAACCACAACATCGCCCCGAACCGCATCGACCTGTGGGACCGGCTGGCGACGTGGGCCGAGGGACTCGGATGATCGACGACCGGACGCCGGTGCTCGTCGGCGCCGCGCAGTGGTGCGGCGACCGCCATCCCGTGGCGCCGCACGGCCCGGTCGACGTGCTCGAGGACCTCGCCCGCCGCGCCGGCGCACCGTCGGAGCTCGACGCCGTCGTCGTCACCGCGCTGCACGGGTGGGAGGACCGCGATCCGGTGGCGACCCTGGCGCGGCGGCTCGGCGTGACGCCGCGCCTGTCGGTGCTGGCCGAGACGGGTGGCGAGAGCGGCGTGCGCGCCGTGAACTTCGTGGCCGAGCGCATCGCGGCAGGCGAGCTCGATGCCGCGCTGGTCGTCGGCTGCAACCTGCGCGCCCACACCCGTCGGCTCGACGACGACCTCGTCCCGGGCCTGCCGCCCGGATCGTTCGCGGCGCCCGACCCCGTCCCGTGGAGCCCGATCGAGGAGGCGCACGAGATCCTCTTCCCGAACACCGTCTACCCGATGTGGGAGAACGCCCGCCGCGCCCACCTCGGGCTCGACCTCGACGCCCACGCGGCCCGGCTCGGCGCGCTGATGCAGCCGTTCACCGAGGTGGCGGCGCGCAACCCGTACGCCTGGTTCCCGACCGCGCGCGCCGCCGACGAGCTCGTCACGCCGACGCCGGCGAACCGCATGGTGTCGTTCCCGTACCCGAAGTACCTCAACGCCGTCCGAACCGACCAGGGTGCCGCGCTCGTCGTCCTGTCCGCCGGCCGCGCCCGCGCGCTCGGCGTCCCCGTCGACGAGTGGGTGTACTGGTGGGGCGGGGCCCATGCCGGCGAGCGTCACTGGTGGTGGACGACGCGCCCGAGCTTCACGACGAGCCCGGGGATGGTGCGCTCGAACCAAGGCGCGCTGGCGGCGGCCGGTATCGACGTCGACGACGTCAGCGCGTTCGACCTCTACAGCTGCTTCTCGATCGCGGTGTCGATGGCGTGCGACAGCATCGGTGTCGACGAGCGCGACCCGCGGCCGTTCACGATCACCGGTGGCCTTCCGTACGCGGGCGGACCGGGCTCGGCCTACACGCTCCAGGCGATCGCCACCGCCGTCGACCGGCTGCGCGAACGGCCCGATGAGCGGATCCTCGTCACTGGCAACGGCATGTACTTCACCAAGCACGCGGCGGCCGTGCTGTCGGGCGTGCCCCGGGCGACCGAGCCGCGCCCGCGGCCGGCGGCGGGGCCCGAGGGCGCGGCCGTCGAGGTGGTGCCCGACGGGCGCGGCCCGGGCACGATCGAGACCTACACCGTGCTCCACGACCGCGACGGCGGGGCCGAACGCGGCGTCGCCGTGGGCCGGCTCGACGACGGCCGGCGCTTCGTCGCCCACCTCCACGACGACCTGCTCGTCGACCTCACGAAGACCGAGGGCGTCGGGCGCCGGGGCTTCGTGGCCGACGACGTGTTCAGCGGTTGACGTAGAGCGCCAGCGCCTGCACGAGCGCGTGGCGCGTCTCGTCGTCGGCCCGCCGGGGCGTGCTGTAGGGCAGCGCCTCCATCAAGCTCTGGCCGATGGCGAGGCCGCGGATGAGCTCGAAGATGACGGTTCCGAGGCGCGGTCGCTGCTGCTCGGCCGGGATCACCTGGTCGATGAGGTCCTGCCAGAGACCACCCACCACGCGCTCGCTCTCGGCCAGCGACTCGACGGTGTCCGCGGAGGTGCGCGGGTCCTTGGAGAGGTTGAGCAGCACCTGCACGTAGGCGAGGAACTGGGGTCGGCGGTAGTGCGCCCAGATCACATCGGCCAGTGATTCGAGGCGCTCCTCGATCGTCTCGCCGTGGATCCTCGCCGTGCGCAAGCGGTTGAGCAGGTCCTCGGCGCCGTTGTGGGCGACGGCCAGCAGCAGCTGCTCGCGGGTGCCGAAGTGGTACTGGATGACGCCCCAGGTGACACCGGCCCGCTGCGCGATGCGGTTCGAGCTGGCGCGGTAGAAGCCCTCTTCGAGGATCGTCTCCACCGCCGCCGCGAGCATGCGCTCGCGGGTCGACTCGTCGGTGCGGGCGACGCTCAGCGCGACCCCAGCTCCGCGCGCACCTCGCGCCGCAGCAGCTTCCCGGTGGGGGTCATCGGCAGCTCGTCGCGCACCTCGATGCGCTTCGGTGCCTTGAGCCCGCCGAGCTGCGAGCGCACCCACTCGATGAGGTCGTCGGCGCTGATCGTGCCGCTGATCGTCACCATGGCGGCCACCTGCTCGCCCCACTCGTCGTCGGGCACGCCGACGACCGCCGCGCCGGTCACCCGCGGATGACGCAGCAGGCAGTCCTCGATCTCGCCGGGGGAGAGGTTCTCGCCGCCGGCGATGATCACGTCGTCGGCCCGGCCCTTCACGAACAGGTAGCCCTCCTCGTCGACCGTGCCGATGTCGCCGGTGACGAGCCAGCCATCGGGATCGACGCCGCCATCGACGCCGACGTACTCGCCGGACACCTGGGGGCCGCGGATGCGGATGCGGCCTTCGTCGCCGGGGGCGACCAGGTTGCCGTCCTCGTCGACGACCTCGACCTCGATGCCCGGCAGCGGCCGGCCCACCGACGCGAGGCGGACGCGGTCGCCGGCCATGGCCGTGCGGTGGTCCTCGGGTCCGAGCAGGGCCACGGTGGAGCTGGTCTCGGTGAGGCCGTAGGCGTTGACGAACCCGGCGTTCGGGAACAGCTCGAGCGCCCGCTCCAGCACCGGCACGGGCATGCGGGCGCCGCCGTACGACAGGGTGCGCAAGCTCGGCAGCTCGACGCCGCCCTGGTCCTCCATGACGGCCACGATGCGGGCGAGCATGGTGGGCACGACGAACGCGTGGGTGACGTGCTCGGTGCGCGCCGCCTCGAGCCACGCCTCGGGCGTGAACTTCGACAGGGGCACGATGCGCCGACCGGCGTAGATCGAGCTCAGCGTGCCGGCGACCCCGGCGATGTGGAACGGCGGCACGACCATCAGCACCGCTTCGTCCTCGCCGGCCGACATGAAGTCGCCGGCGTTGAGGATGTAGGCGAGCAGGTTGTCGTGGTCGAGGACCGCGGCCTTCGGCTCCGACGACGTGCCGCTGGTGAAGAGGAGCACGGCCGGGTGGTCGGTCTCGTCGGGGTAGGGAGCGGGCTCGTCGGTGGCCCGGGAGCGCAGCTCGTCGAGCCACGTCTCGGCCTTGTCGGTCTCGACGAGGTAGCCGGTGTCGAGCCGGTCGACCAGCGCCTGCTGCTGGGCCGGCGGCAACCGGTAGTTCAGCGGCGCGTAGGAGACGCCGGCCCACGCGGCGGCGAACAGCGCGACCGGCACCGCCTGGCAGTTGGCGTCGGCGAAGGCGAGCGTCCCGCGGGCGCGGGCGGCGACGTCGGGCGCGGCGGCGATCGCCAGGCGGCGGACGTCGGCGTACGTCAGGTCCCCGACCGCCCGCCGGTCGCCCATGGCGTCGGCGGCGAGGTCGAGCAGCATGGCGATGTTCGCCATCGGGTCAGGTTGCCTTTCTCAGTCGCTGGACGGGAGCGTCTTGGGCTGGGCGATCACCATCGTCGCCCCGTGGCACGCGATCTGGCCGTCGCCGCCCTTGGTGACGAGCACCTCGGCGTTGCACGTCTCGCACGTGTAGCGCTTGCCGAGGGCCACGTTGCCGCCGGCCTGCAGCTCGAGCACGGCTTCCGAGGGCGGCCGGACCACGATGGCCTCGACCCCTGACGTCGGCTCCTGCAGCTTCGTCCCCGCCTTCGGCGCGTCCATTCCACTCCCCTTGCTGTTCCCTAGTAGTTGCTATGGTAGGTCCGCGGACGCTGGATACGGTAGGGGAGGACGAGTGGCAAGCCCTAGTTCGGTCATTGCTCCGGGCATCGACCGGGGCACCGCGTGGTTCTGGGAGGGCGTGGCGGCCCACCGCCTGCTGCTCCAGCGATGCGCGTCGTGCGGCACGCTGCGCGGCCAGGCGCTGCCGATGTGCGCGAGCTGCCAGTCGCTCGAGTGGGACACCCAGGAGGCGAGCGGACGGGGGACCGTCCACACGTGGCTGGTGTCGCAGCACCCGAGCGACCCCGGGGAGGGGCGCATCGTCGCCCTGATCGACCTCGAGGAGGGCCTGCGGATCGTGTCCAACATCGTCGACGCCGAGCCGTCGGACGTGGCCATCGGCGCGCCCGTCGAGCTCACGTTCCGGACCTACGGCGATGTAACGCTCCACCAGTTCGTGCTGGCGGGGTCATGAGCACCACCAAGAGCGCCATCGCCGGGATCGGGCAGACCGAGTTCTCCAAGGACTCGGGCCGCAGCGAGCTGCAGCTGGCCGTGGAGGCGGTGCACGCCGCCCTCCAGGACGCCGGTCTGCGCCCGGCCGACGTCGACGGCATGGTCACGTTCGTCCAGGACACCAACGACGAGGTGGCCATCTGCCGATCGATCGGCATCCCCGAGCTGCGGTGGACATCACGCACGCCGTTCGGTGGGGCGGGCGCGTCGGCCACTGTGCAGCTGGCGGCGGCCGCCGTCGACTCGGGGATGGCCGAGTGCGTCGTGGTCTACCGGGCCTTCAACGAGCGCTCGGGCCGGCGCTTCGGCCAGCCGGTGGTCGGAGGCCCGCGACCGGCGGCGGCGATCCCGCCCAGCATGAGCTGGTACCTGCCGTTCGGGCTCGACACCCCGGCGAAGTTCTACGCCCTCTGGTACCAGCGCTACCTGCACCAGTACGGCGTCACCAACGAGGACCTCGGGCGCTACGTGGTGATCGCCCGCCAGTACGCGGCCACGAACCCGAACGCCTGGTTCTACCAACGGCCGATCACGATCGACGACCACCAGGCGTCGCGGTGGATCGCCGAGCCGGTGCTGCGCAAGCTCGACTGCTGCCAGGAGAGCGATGGCGGGGTGGCTCTCGTCATCACGTCGCGCGAGCGGGCGCGCGACCTGGCCCAGCCGCCGGTGTGGATCCACGCCGCCTCGGAGTCGCACCTGGCCGCCGGCGACACGATGTTCAACTACTTCCACCCCGACATCGCCGGCTTCCCCGAGGCCGAGTCGCTGGGCCAGCACCTCTGGAAGGCGACCGGGCTCTCGCCGTCGGACATCGGCGTGGCGCTGCTCTACGAGAACTTCTCGCCCGTGGTGTTCCTGATGCTCGAGGCCTTCGGCTTCTGCGGGCGGGGCGAGGCCAAGGACTTCATCGCGTCGGGCGAGATCAGCCCCGGCGGGTCGTTACCGACCAACACCCACGGCGGCCTCCTCGGCGAGGCGTACATCCACGGGGTGAACAACTTCCTCGAAGGCGTCCGCCAGCTGCGGGGCACGGCACCGAACCAGGTGGCCGGCGTCGAGCACGTGCTCGTGTCGGCGGGCCGGAGCGCGGCCATCCTGACCGCTGGGTAACTTCTCGCCCATGACGAGCGATCCGGTGGGTGAGGTCAAGGCCTGGCTCGAGGAGAACTGGGACCCCGAGCTCACCGTGCGGGCGTGGTGGGAGCGCCTGGGCATGGCCGGTTGGTCGGCGCCCACGTTCCCCGTCGAGTGGTTCGGCAAGGGTCTCTCGAACGCCGAGAACGCCGAGGTGCAGCGCACCATCCAGGAGTTCGGCGCCCTCGGTCCGCCCGGCGGGCTCGGGTTGCTGCTCGCCGGCCCGACGATCCTGGCCCACGGCACCGACGAGCAGAAGCGACACTACGTGTCCGACATCGTGTGCGGGCGCGTGGGCTGGTGCCAGCTGTTCAGCGAGCCCGTCGCCGGCTCCGACCTCGCCGGCCTGCAGACGCGCGCCGTGCGCGACGGCGACGAGTGGATCGTGAACGGGCAGAAGGTGTGGACGTCGTCGGCCCACATCGCCGATCTCGGCATGCTCGTGGCGCGCACGAACGTCGACGTGCCGAAGCACAAGGGCCTCACGTACTTCCTCGTCGACATGCACCAGCCGGGCATCGAGGTGCGGCCGCTGCGCGAGCTCACCGGACGGGCGTTGTTCAACGAGGTGTTCCTCACCGACGTGCGGGTGTCCAACGACGCCATCCTCGGCGGGCTCGACAACGGGTGGGCCGTCACCAACTCGACGTTGATGTTCGAGCGGGCCGGTCTCGGTGCCGGCTCGGCCAACGCGGCCGACTCGGCGGCGGTGCCGGGCACGGTCGCCGGTCACCTCGACAAGCGCGCCGGCGACTTCGTGCGGAACCGTGGTGCGTCGTCGTCGTTCTCGGTCAGCGCCGACCTGATGATCAAGGTGGCGCGTCGCTACGGCAAGGCGGCCGATCCGGTCGTGCGCCAGGGCATCGCCCGGCTGCACAGCGAGCACGAGATCGGCCGGTACATGGCCTTGCGCCACAAGGCGTTGCGGGCGGCCGGCCAGGACCTGCCCGGCGCCGGCAACATGGCGAAGCTGAAGATGAGCGAGATGTTCCGCCTGGCGCGCGAGGTCGGCATGGGCTTGCTCGGGGCGCGTGGGATGTTGCACGACTACGACGAGTCCGAGGCGGTCGACGACGCCGACGCCCAGGACCGCGCCGTCACGAACCTGGCGCTGTGGTCACCCGGCCCGTCGATCTACGGCGGCACCGATCAGGTGCAGCGCAACATCCTCGGCGAGCGCGTCCTCGGTCTGCCGCGCGAGCCCAGTGATGACCGCACGCTCCCGTTCAAGGAGCTCCGCAAGAACGCCTGATCAGCCGGCGGTGACGCCGTTGTCGGCGCTGAGGATGGCGCCGTGGATGGCGTGCGCCTCGTCGGACGCGACGTAGGCGAACAGCGAGGCGATGTCGTCGGGCTCGGCCATGCCGCGGTGGCCGCTGTAGCGAGCCATCAGCTCGAAGTCGACGTCGGCGGGCACCTGGAACGTGTGCACCAACGTCGTGTTGGTGCCGGCCGGCGCCAGCGCGTTCACGCGGAGCGGCGTCTTGATGTACTCCATCGCCAGCGCCTTCGTGAGCTGCACGACGGCGCCCTTCGTCATGCAGTAGACGACGGTGTAGGCCTGGCCCATGAGCCCGGCGTTCGACGCGATGTTGACGATGTTGCCGCTCGACTCGAGCAGGTGCGGGATGGCGGCTTGAGCCATGAAGAAGTAGCCGTCGACGTTCACGCCCATCATCTGGCGGTACTGCTCGACGGTCACGTCGGTGACGTGCTCGGCGCGCGCGATGCCGGCGATGTTGCCGAGCACGTCGAGGCGGCCGTGCTCGGCAACGCACGTCTCGACCGCGAGCTTGCAGGCCTCGGGGCTGGTGACGTCGGCGACGTGGTAGGTGACCACGCCCGTCGCCAGGTCCTCGGTCTCCTTCAGGCGGCCTTCGTCGATGTCGACGGCGAACACCGTCGCGCCTTCGCTCGTGAGCCGCAGCGTGATGGCCCGGCCCATGCCCGAGCCGGCGCCGGTGATGAGTGCGACCTTGCCGTCGAAACGTGCCCCCGTCATGGACCATGTCTACCGAACTAGAAAGCGGCCATGCGAACGATCGTGGTCACGGGGTCGGCATCGGGCATGGGGGCGGCCACCAAGGCGCGGCTCGAAGCGCAGGGGGACCGCGTCATCGGTGTCGACCTGCGCGACGCCGATGTGATGGCCGATCTCGGGACGGTCGACGGCCGCCGCGCCGCGCTCGATGCGGTGGCCGCGCAGTCGGGCGGCGCCATCGACGGGCTCGTCACGTGGGCGGGGCTGCCCGGCCTGACCGATCGCCCCGGAAGCCTTCTCGTGTCGGTCAACTACTTCGGCACCATCGCCATGCTCGAAGGCCTCCGACCGCTGCTTGCCAAGGGCGCCTCGCCGGCCGCGGTGGCCATCAGCTCGAACTCCACCACGTGCCAGCCCGGCGTCCCGATGGATGTCGTCAAGCTGTGCCTCGAAGGCGACGAGGCGGCCGCGGGCGACGCCGCCGACGTGGCGTCGTCGCTCGCCACCTACCCGGCGACGAAGACGGCGTTGGCGTGGTGGGTGCGCCGCCAAGCGCCCACCGCCGAATGGGCCGGTGCCGGCATCACGTTGAACGCCATCGCGCCGGGGGCCGTCGACACGCCGCTGCTGCAGGCGAGCCGCAACGACCCGACCGTTGGCCATCTCATCGACGAGTTCCCGATCCCGATCGGGCGCAAGGGCACCGCTGACGAGCTGGCGGCGTTCGTGCAGTTCCTGCTCGGGCCCGACGCCCGCTTCTTCTGCGGCTCGGTGCTGTTCTGCGACGGCGGCACCGACGCCCAACTGCGCGCCGACGACTACCCGTCACCGATGGGCTGACGTCGCGACGAGGCGGCCGACGAAGCCGATCGAGTGGTAGTAGGCGGCCCAGGGGGTGTCGTCGGGTCCGAACGTGGTGCCCATGAAGTCGTTGCCGATCGTGTCGGTCACCGCGTCGGTGAGATCGACAGCGTCCGGGTTCAGCCGCCCGCTCCACAGCAACGGGTTGCGCGCGAGCGCGTTCCACGTCTCGGTGATGTAGGCGTCCCAGCGCACCTGCCCGTGCGGACGTGCGTAGTAGCCGACCGCCACGCGACCCGGCGCCGTCACCGCGGCCGACCACAGCTGCGGTGACGTGAACACTCCGGCGGCCTCGCTGGCGGGATGGCCGACGTCGACGCCGGGAGCAGCCAGGTCGCGCTCGACGCTCCAGTGGGCGCCGCCGTCGATCGACGTGCGCAGCAGCGGGTGGAAGGTGACCGGGTCGGTGCGGAAGAGGTACAGGTAGCCGGCGGAGTCGACGCGCAACACGTCGAGGTCGCGGGCCGAGATCGTCGGCATCGGGATCGCGTGCACGATCGGCCACGTCGCACCTTGGTCGACGCTCTTGGCGAGGTACTCGGTATCGCTCGACGAGGGCGCGTTGCCGCCGCAGCGCACGAGGACG